>Ga0116227_10000619_pt1 | contig 71184 bp, 54 predicted proteins | sample S1TSphgellanicum_FD_89693 | JGI IMG/M metagenome (GOLD analysis project Ga0116227, IMG submission 89693) | Host-associated microbial communities from peat moss isolated from Minnesota, USA - S1T2_Fb - Sphagnum magellanicum MG | ecosystem: Host-associated > Plants > Peat moss > Unclassified... | reverse complement strand
TTTTTTTTTCCTATTTAATAAATTATTTCATTTTTTTTTTTTTCTTCTTTTTTTATAATAATTTTCCCCTTTCAATTTTTTCTTTTTTTTTTTTTTTTTTTTGGTGATTTCCCAATGGTTATCATATTCCCATGTTGTTCCTTTTGTCATTTTAGGGCATGTCATAAGATTGTTCATAAATATTTGTGAGTTTAATGGAATGGATTTTTGTGTATTACAATGGTCAATTGTTTACCTATTTTATAATACATAAGGCAAAATATATATTATTACAAAATAACACATACCCTTAAAAAAAATTATAAAATGATTAAAAAGGTAGTTTGAATGTGACAATCTAACATAGGTCATTTATTAGAAAGGGTTCAATTTAAAGTTTTGGATGAAGAAATTTTGAACACATTGTGGGAAGAAAAATGCCATGGCATAAAAACTACTATTGAATGAATTCTTTTATATGAACGTAGACATGATTATGAAATTATTGTCAGGATGATAATTATGATGAATTTCACAACCATAGGCTTGAACATGACCCTACTCACTCATGCACAAATTAAAAATTACGAACAATACCAAAATGACCCACAATGTTGCAAAGTGTGTTGCCAAAGGATAATTTTTCATGTCAAAACCATGAAAATGCAAAATGACATGAAATATATGAAGATGATTTTTGAGGTTGTATTTAAGATTGGTTTTGATGAAAGTTGGGGGAATTTCACTAAATATATTTACATTTACTTAATGATTGAAACTAGGTAAAATTCCATACAAGCTTCCATCTTACTATCATTGGTTTTTTTTTCGTTTTTAATTAAAATTTTGATGAAATTTATTATAAAAAGTTTAGCTGAATTGATGTTATAAAAATTAAAAATTTGACAAATTTCTCAAAAATTTTGTCCAAAAAATGGTGAAATTTTGCCAAAAGAAAACTAACTACCATAATTCTTAGGCTCATTTGATAATCCATTGTCAAATAATTAATTAATTTTCAAAAAACTCAGTTTAACATGTATTTTAAAATAATTTTTATATTTAGCAAAGGTTAAGGTATTAAATTATATTTTTTGACAAAGAATGAATGTGAATTTGCTAAAAAAAATGGTGTTAATTGCAAGTTCATGAAAGGGGTTGAATAGTTTATTGATGAACAATGAAATACGTTATTATTATATTTCATTAAGTTAGTACCCTTCTCCTGTGTAAATATTGAGTAATCACTTGATTTTTTTGTAAAAGTATTTGGTAAACAAGACCCATTGAACATGGAAAAAAAAACACAAGGGAAGAAATTATTTTTTCAAAAAAATTCAACAAAACTATTGAATATTTATATTTTTAAAAAATTCACAAAAAATGCATTTAATGTGGAACTAACCCAAGTACTACATGATATCAACCTAACAAAAGTTTAGGGAAATTTGGGTGTTTTTTTTAGTACCATTGGAAAGCCCTTGATGAGTAGGGGTGTGTATCAAGGTAGTTTCATAAATTTTCAAACTTTTGGTGTTGGAGATATTAAATTTTGAACAATGTTTGTCATTGAAATAATAGCCATAGTGGGTGTAATGTGTTGTTTTTTGTCCAAATATATTAAACTTTTTATAAGGTCACCCATCCCAATATTATTCCAATGACACATTGCTATGTGAAAAAATCATGTAGAAATTGATAATTAATTTTCAAAACACAAAGATATTTAAAAATTCAATAACTTTTTTTTTGCACCATTGGTTTGAAAATTATGAAAGGACATAATCGTGCACACCATCTCATGAATAACTTTTGATAGTACCAAAAGCAAAATAGGGGCCCATGATTTGGGAAGGTTACAACATAGTCACATCCTCACAAAGAGAACAAACAAACAAACAAAACAAACGAGTGTCATAATATATATAGACAAGTGGGCTTATGTTGTTGGTCCAAAAATATTAAACCATTTTTTATAAAGTCCCTCGTCCCAATATATTTTAGTTGACGGGGTTTTTATTTTATAATTCTATGAAACCTTATTAAATTTTATTATGAAAAATAAAACTAATTTCCAAAGAAAAAAATTCATTGTAAATTTAATAAATTTGGCTCTTTTAATTTAGAAATCGTGAAATGACAAACATGCACATTAGAGATTTCCAACAATTTCAAAAATGATGGGGGGGAGGGGGGATGGTTTGAAAGGGTTGTGACATGATCATAATCCAATAAAAAAAAAAACCAAACACACCAACCAACAAACAAACAAACACCTATTTTAATATATAAATATGTTCAACAATATAGGCCACATCAATAAGATATATTAAAATGTTTTTAAAATATTTTTGAAATGAAAATAAATTAGAAAATATTAGTTAAATTATTTGATGACTTGTGTCACAAGTTTTGTTACACTTTCGTTAGACATGTGAAGAATAGTTATTGTGGATGATAAATGTCATTTACATGATGAGAAGTAAGGTAAAAAATCCTATGCATGTGATAAATGAAAATGAAGATTATTCAGTGGAATAATGATCCAAATAGCTTGTGGGAGAAGAAAAAATGTTGTAGTTTGGAACTCAAAAAAATAACTTATAAGGAAAGTTTGGAAATAAATACATTTCATTTTGAAAGGTGAATTAAATTAGGTTAAAACTTGTTTTGAAAATGTGGACTTGTTTGAAGAATCTATGAATTTGAAACTTAATTTTATAAACAATATGAAAAAGATTGGTAGGTGGGTTGATGATCATTGTAAAATCAAGAAATATTGACAATAAAATTGTTGAAGTTTAAGACATAATCATGTTGAAGTAAAAGCCTAAGTGTAACTATTGAAGTTAAGATTGCATTGTTGAAATAAGGCGTAATTGTTAAAGTTAAGATTGTATTGTTAGAATAAGGTGTAATTGTTGAGGTTAAGATTGCAATGTTGAAATAAGAAAGCATAATAGTTGAAAAAGAGAGCGTAATCTTAAAATAAGACTTAAGAACACTTGTTGAAGTTGAAAGCAGAATGTTTGTTTTCAATGTGCTAATGGATTGTTTATCGTCTCCTTCAAAATAACAATTCCTATTCCACATATGAAAAATATGCTTCATAAAGAAACAACCGAAAGATGGTTGTCAAGATGGGTCTCTATTGAGCTTTTAGCTTGTTTATACATAGGTCATGAAAAAAGAGAGACAAAGGAATTTTATTATGCCTTTAGCCTCTTTATACATATGTCATGGAAAGAATGGAATTGAATGATGAAATACGATTAGGTATGGTTATATAGGAGGGGAACTACTTTTGAAGCTCAAGCTTAACTCAAGCTTAAGGTGTATTGAAATAAGAATGCATAATGTTGGAGTTAAGAATGTAAGTGTCAAAGGCAAAATAGGGAACTACTTTGAAAAGCTCAAGCTTAAGGTGTATTGAAATAATAACGCATAATGTTGGAGTTAAGAATGTAAGTGTCAAAGGCAAAATAGGGAACTACTTTTGAAGCTCAAACTTAAGATGTATTGAAATAAGAAATGCATAATGTTGGAGTTAAGAATGTAAGTGTCGAAGGCAAAATAGGGAACTACTTTTGAAGCTCAAACTGAAGGTGTATTGAAATAAGAATGCATAATGTTGGAGTTAAGAATGTAAGTGTGGAAGGTAAAATAGGGAACTACTTTTGAAGCTCAAGCTTAACTCAAGCTGAAGGTGTATTGAAATAAGAATGCATAATGTTGTAGTTAAGAATGTAAGTGTGGAAGGCAAAATAGGGAACTCTACTTTTGAAGCTCAAGCTTAACTCAAGTTGAAGGTGTATTGAAATAAGAATGCATAATGTTGTATTAAGAATGTAAATGTGGAAGGCAAAATAGGGAACTCTACTTTTGAAGCTCAAGCTTAATTCAAGCTGAAGGTGTATTGAAATAAGAATGCATAATGTTGTAGTTAAGAATGTAAGTGTGGAAGGCAAAATAGGGAATTCTACTTTTGAAGTTCAAGCTCAACTCAGGCTTAAGGTGTATTGAAATAAGAATGCATAATGTTCAAGTTAAGAATGTGAGTGTTGAAGGCAAAATAGGGAACTCTACTTTTGGAGCTCAAGCTTAACTCAAGCTTAAGGTGTATTGAAATAAGAGTGCATAATGTTAGAGTTAAGAATCTAAGTGTTGAAGGCAATATAGGGAGGGTATAAGTTACTAGTGTTAAAGTGGAGAAAAGAACCCTACAAAAAGAAAAAGAAAGAGGGAGAAAATGAATTATTATTAATAAAATAATTAAAAAATGATAATTAAAAAAATAAAAGAAAAAGAAAAAAAGAAAAAAAAATTTTCCCTTCTTATTTTGACTCCAAATAATAGTGTATGATTCTTGTACAGTTAACTGCTCAGCTAACCATAGTTAAGATAACTGCTCATGTTCCGTCTAACCAAAGGTTAGGTTGCAGATTCCTTGTAATCTTGTGATAATTGTACACTTTAACTTGGAATTTCCCACTCACCATAGTTTAGCTTAAATGGTGTATTCCAGCTAACCAGGGTTAGGTTGCAGAATCACATTGCAGATTCGTTGATAACCACAGCAGCTAGTTGGAAGTTCGAACTCACGGACTAGTTAGTATAACTGTTAGGTTTGAGCTAACCAGGGTTGTAGGTTGTAGAGTTACGCTGCAGATTGGCTGATTAATTACAGCTACTTGGAACTCACCGTGAGTTAGGATAATTGGTTAAAGTCCAGCTAACCAGAGTTAGGTTTGCAGACTCGTTGTAATGTAGAGTTACGTGGAAGTTCTAACTCTTACCATAGTTAAAAGGATTACGGTTACGCTCCAGCTAACCAGGGTTCGGTTGCAGATTCGGCGTGTGATAATGGACAGTTATTTGGGAGGTTCCAACTCACCGTAGTTAGGTTACCTGGTACGTTCCAGCTAACCAGGGTTGGGTTGCTGGCTGGAATGTTGGGTTCCTGGCGCGCGCCCGCTCGTTTGTTCGGTTCGCTGTTTCTTCTTCTTCGTCGATGTCTTCGTCGCGGTCTGGCAGCAGCGCCCCATCTCCGGATCCCATTTACGGTTAGTCCCCGAGCCTTTCGGTGTCTGGTTTTGAGCTTTTCATCTCCGTTGTCTCCTGCTCTACCTGATTGCTTTTGGAAGATTTGCATTTGGAGGTCTGTCGCGGTTTCTATGCCCTTTCTTGTGAGAACAAAGCGAGACAGCAAGAAAGAAAGAACGAGAGAGAGAGAGAGGGAGAGAGAGAAAAGGAGAGCGAGAGAGAGAGAGAGAGAGAGAGAGAGAGAGAGAGAGAGCTGTCAGGGTACGGAGTGAACGACGGTTGTTGTACGTCTCTGCTTCTTGTTGTCTCCTTGGTCTTTCTTTTGTTTTTGTTGTGTGCGCTTTTGTGTTTTGGTGAAAGAGAGGATTAGTTGTCTGTCTGTCTGTTGCAGTCGTCGGGGTTTTCAGTTTTGCGTTTTGTGTTTTCTTTTGCAGTTACGTTTGTTGCTAACTGCAAATAAAACAAGCAGAAACTGTAATCGGGGGTAAGGAAGGGAGCGGATAACAAAATTGTTCTTCACCAAGAAGAACCGGACGCAATTGCGGTGAACGGGAAAACACTTTGTCTTTGTGAATGTTGCTAGAAAAGCTGTTGGCGGTTGCTGTTGCGGAGTGAATCCATTGTTCTTGAAGAAGAAGAAGAAGAAGAAGAAGAAGAAGAAGTTCTTCCTGAGACGACGACAGCGGCAACAGTTGCGAGCGAGCGCTTGTGTGAGCAGCTTACGTACACGAGTTTGTGAGGTGTTGTGGAGCCGGTAGCTGTCAATGGAACCACCGCCGGCTCTTGACGCCAGGTACGTACAAGCTTCCTCTTCGCAAAATTCTTGTTACGCTGGCGATTTCTGTGTTTTCTTTTTTTGCTTTTCTTTTGCTTTCCTCCTTTTCCCGTAACCAGGATTCCTTGGACGAAGCTTCGGAGCACCAGAACTAGGGTTGTACGACGCTGGCATTTCCCGTCAATGTCTTCTTCTTCCTGTCTTTTGCATTCTTGTACGCCTTCTTTGAGACTAGTTCTTTCTTGTGAGGTGTACTTTCCCGGGAGTGAGCTTCGTCTGAGGTTTACTCACAAGAATTACAGCCATCCTCTGCTTAAATTTGTATTCTATAAGACAAGGGGTTCGAGTTTCCTACACTTTGTCAAAATGCAGGAGTAGCAGGCACGGTTGGATCCTGTACAATGTAGTACATTCTACCTTTGGGGTGGTGTTGTATGTCCTCTTCCAAAAGCAAAGCTATCCCCTTGTTGATCTGGTGGTCTGTGGGGTTCTTTTCATAGATGGATGTAAGGGCGGAGCGACAAACAGATAGACATTGCATAATCGAGGGATGGCAAGCGGAGGAGGATGAAGATGTGGACATAGAGTTTTCACAAGAAGATGTGGATGGTGCAGATGAGGCTGGCAATCAGGCGGCTGCGGCTGCTGTAGCACCATCTCTGACAGGTTTTTGCATTCTCTATATGGGGGGGGGGCCTCAGTGTGAAGATGGGTTTGTAACAATCCCAGTATTGTGAAGCACGACAAGGATAGATGAATTCTGTTAATTCTAACCTGTCAACTGTTTTTTTGGAATCTTCAGGTGTAGCAGCTCGAGATGTGAATTTTTCGGGGGTGGATTCCTTTACTGCATTTGGCCCTGAGCAGCATACTTTAGGGCCTTCACAAACTAGGGAATGGTGTAGAGTAGATGATGTTAATCTTGATGCTTTGGTGGAAAGACGGTCTTCCAGTTGGAAAAAGCGTGAGTTGGAGTCACATTGCTCACTTAGGCAGTTTGATCAGTGTTTAGGGTCACTCAAACAGTCATCTGACAGGAATGCCAATGAAGCACACAGAGGATTTGCGTCAGAGGCACTAGAGGAATCTCAGGGTCATAATCATATAATTACCATGCAGGGGAACTCATCTTTTAGGCGAGTGAGTGCAAGGGAATTTCCAAGCAAAAGGGCAGGCAAGTCCAGTCACTCAAGAAGCTTAGCAAGTCAGTCTGAAAGTGCTAGTGTTTCTTGGGTTGACAACAAGGAGGCAGTCATTGAAAAGAGTGATGAAAAAGAAGATGCCAAGCGAAGGAAAAGTGTGCAGGTCAGTGAACATTTCTCTAGTTTTAGAGGTACTGTGACCTTTGATAGTGTGTCAACTCTATGTAGTCCTTGTATGTTGTAATGCCATATATGTTAAACCCTTTCTAGTAGTTGTCTCACTGTAATGTGATGTTTAAATTTGTTGTATGGGTTTTGGCAGATTGTTGAAAAGTGGAAGGGAATAGAGATGGAGCATCCATCCTCTGCAAGGATCAAAAGAGGGACGCGAAATAATGATATGATCCCTTGGAGTGTCATGAATCTTCTACCTGGCAAAAGACCAGTGGACATTAAATCGAAGGATGCTAGTGTTGATAATGAGAAAAGGGGTTCCCTGGCAAAAAGAAAAGAAAGGTTAAAGGAGAAACAGATGGAAATCCAAGAAAAGACAAAGAAACTTGTGGGAAAGGAGAAGGAGGTTTCATTGATGAGGTTTAATGGAAAAGTTGTCAGGTCTGTTGAAGACCGAAGCTTACAAGACAGAAGAAAGAATGGAAAGTTGTTTGGGAAAAGAAAGTGCGATAGTCAATCCTCTTTTGCAGCTGAGGAAGAGGTCAGGAAAAAGAAGGGACGCGTACATGATCAAAAGGAGCAGGAACTGCATGAGAATCCTTTAAATGGGAAGCGAAGGGGAGTAGTAAGCCCCTGGAATAGTAAAGAAAGAAGTCCAAAAAAATGTCGTCGACAGGTCAACAGAGCTGACATTCATGAAGATGGTGCTGAGGATAGTAGAGAGCAGGAGGAGCTACAATGGAGAGCTGGTCAGAAATTAGATGGGAAGGGGAAGAAGGCCTCAGGTGCCAAGGCACTGCCACCAGATTCAGGAAAGGAGAAATTTGCTGCATATAGCATTACAGGTTCAGCAAAATGCAGGAGATTACCTGGTCAAGATTTTCAGAATGATAATCTGCAGGAGTATCTACATTATCCTGGTAATGAATTTGGATGGGGAAATCTTCCCATGATGTTTGGCAGGATGAACATGTGGTGCAAAAAGTCTGAGGGTCATAGCTTGTAGGTCATGAGCTGTCTATTCTGCTCATGAGTCATGGAAGCGTTATCCTTTTGAGGCACCACAAGGAAGTCTGTTTTGCTGAGAGTTGCTGAAACTACTGTGGGACATGGTCATGCAGAGGAGGGTGCAAGTGCAGCACCGAGCAGTAAAAGCAGTGACAAAGCAAAGAAACACTTGGTGGTTGATATTTTCAGTGGGATGGGAGATACAATTGGTGACAATTTGCCACAAGGAGATGGTGAAAGATCAATACCTGGCCATGTTTCAGACTGCAATGTAATGAGAAAGTGAGTTCAATTTCTTTACAGTTGCAGGTTCACCAATTGTTTTCATAGTTTTGACCAGTTATTGATGGTGAGCAGACTTGAGTTAGTGCATCGGCTGCTACATGTTTACATACATAGCTTGCCACTAGTACCTGAGATGATTCAGAACGTGTCCATGGGTTCTCAGGGACATCATAGTTGTGATTGCAGGGTCTCTGTGAAAACAGACACCAACAAGAAGGTGGCAGGCTGTGTTCACGATGTTCCAGATGTGGAAAATTGCAAGGGAGCAAAGGTTTTGATCTTTCTCTGTCAGTGTGCACAGTTAATTGTTGTTCGATTTTGAGTTCCATATTTTCTTGGTTTCACCAGTTGACTGTCGCAGGTCATAGTAGATGCATCACTGTTTGTGGTCTCTTGAATCTGTTTGATGCTTTGCTATTTTTGTAGGCAATTCAAGAAGACCTGTATTGCAGTTGAAGATCTGCATTTCTGTCCATCAGGACTCTTGATTGACTATGTATTGGGTTGCCAAATTTACAGTAGTTTAGTTCTACTGCTCCAAGTAGGACAAACTTTGAAACTTGTATATTGTGATTCAGGATAGTGAAAGGCAGATGGAACCTTTGCCCAATGTGGAAGAGGATGGTAGCAATGAAACTCTGGTGCATCGAAGACTGGTATGGATTAAGGTTTGTTCAACATCTTTGTGGTCCAACAATGTTGTTTGTGTTGTGACATGTTGCTGGATGCAAAGTGGTCTTCCCTGGTTTAGGATCTTCTGTTATGTTCCAATACTGTGTGGAATATAAGGCTGGACAACATGACAGTATTCAGAGCTTGGGTGGAATGTACCAAGTTTTTTTTTGAATCTCAGTGTAGTTTGTCTTCCATAGGGAAAATTCAACAGCCACTCATTTTGTAGCAGATTGTATTGTTGGTTGAAACAACAGTTCTCTCATGTGTTATGAAGGTCAGGCCTTGTAAAGGTGTCACAAAGCATTCTACAGAAAAAATGCTGTTAGCAACTGACATTTTTTGGCATAAGTGAATGATCATGGACTATTTTTGCCCAGGTGGATGAGGACGGACTTTGGTGGCCTGCAAAACTTGTTGCAGAGAAGGAAGTTCCATTGAAAATTCTGAAGCAAATTTCCATGGGCAAGGGAAAATTTGTGTCCCTTTTCCAACCTGAGAAGGGATTGCAGCAATTCCAGACTGTGAGACGAAGGTTAGTTTTGTTAACATTTTCCCATATCCATAGCTAAGAATTGGAATGTTTGGTTTCTTTCTTGTTTTGATTTCTTGCTTCCCAATTAGGAGAATTTTTTTGAATCATGGTTGACCTACAACATCTGCAATTTTCGTTGCAGTTGTATGCGTCCTTTTGAGCCGTTCTATGACAGCTGTAAGAGTCTGAAGGCTAGCCCTGATTTCAAAGCGGCAGTCAATGAGGCCCACAATCTGCTGTGTACACACTCTGCACTGGGTGTTAGCTTGGGTTCAGCCAGATGTGAAGGAGACAAACCCATTCCAGTAGAGAAAAACAACGCAGCTGAGGGAGAGGTGCCAGTTTTTGAGGGATCACAGTCAAGCAAGTTCAGGGATGGGGGTATACATACCAAAAAGCAAATTGTACTTGCTTGTTTTGCCAAGTCAAGTAGCACTTCAAAGTGTGAGGGTGACAACAACTCACTGCAACGTTCTGCAACTGGAATTATGGAAGAAGCAATGGATGAGTGTGAGAGATGTGAGGAGAAATCTGGTGGAGAGGGGTATATTCGAGAAACTGAAAGCACTGGCGAAATCCATGAAGTAGGCTATGACATTGAGTCTAGAGTGAAAGTGAGGACTGGAATTTTGATTCCTAATAAGGATGTGTCTGAGAAGAGGAAGTCTGCAGAAGACAGGGAGGTGACTGATGCTGAGAAGGGCCACCCCATTTCTGAGAATGTTCATCTAGACAATAGAAAGGTGCAGCTGGACATAGAAATTTTGCCAGGAAAGAGGATTTTAGCATATGACATTCCAAATGAAGAGCTGTGTCTTCAGAATGGTACTGTGCTCAAAATTGATTCCCAGTCTCTGGGAGAAGCTTTAAGTAAAAATAATACAGGCAATATTCCACATGATTGCATACGGAAAGTGGGAGTTAGCAATGTCAGATCTAGGTTTCCTAAATCTGGAAAAAGTTCAAAAGGCTTGGAGTTTGCAACACTGAACCAATCCAGCGAGTTTGCAAAACGGTTGAAGGATACTTGGGTTCGGGAGTATGATGGAGATGAGTTTCCTGAGTTTCTGAGGATGAAATTTGTTGCAGCATGTATGGCAGAGGAACAGGGATATGTAGTGAACTGGGCTATGGAACATTCTCGTACTCTTAGCAAGGGGTTGAAATATGTAGCTTGTGGAGAGAAACCAGGATTAAGCGTTGCTTATCACAGGTTTCTGGTTGAGCTCTTACAGAAGGTAGAGGATGGACGAGGGGATAGCTGCAAGCATGTTCAATGCAACCATCAGGTGCAATCATCTCATCTTGTAGATGCGAAGTGCCAAGAGGAGAAGTTGGATTTGCCTGAGTCTAATCCCTTGTGTCAACAATGCAAGATTGGTGGCGAGCTACTGTAGGTTATCTCTCATTGTTTTCCTGCAGTTATATTGCAATCTGCATGTAGCTTTAGGAAGGCAACATAGATATTGTGGATGCATGTGCATTGAGTAATTTTGTAATGATTTTGTGGACATGAGTGAGTAGTCTAGATCTATTTTGCAGAAATATAAGGATTGTTTGCAGTTGGTGTGGTAGCAGGAGTTGCAGGAAGACATACCACCTCAAGTGCCTTGACCCTCCACTTGATGACACGAGCCATGCCAATTTTTTCTGTCCAAGCTGTTCAAAGAATGGTTTGGTGGAGAAACCTCCTGTCAGCCAGGGTGAGAATGGCTGTGATCAACATAAAGAACAAGAGAATGGCATGGCTAGGTACTTTAGCTTCCATACCTAAGTCCCCTCATATGTCCCTCATACTTCACAATTTTCTGCCATCTTGCATCCTAGGTTTTGTGGTGGATCCAACTTTTTCCTGAGTGCTGGTGTGTGGATGCTCGCTTGCCTCTGCTGCCACAGAATAGGCAGTTTTGGTGAAGGGGAGAATGGTGATGTCACACACAAAGCAGGATCAGCTAAACTGGTGGTTGCAAGGAAAGACTTCGTGGTGGAGTTTGATGTTGGAAACAATGATGATATTGGCACAGTGCAAAAACTTTGCAAACCTCCTGATTCAACATCTGGTTTACAACCCTCAAAGATAAGGCGATCAAGCCCCATCCAATTGGTAAACAAGGATGAGCGAAGTGGCAGCCGCTGTGAAACAAGCCTCTTGCAAGCAGGCTGTAGGGATGTTTCATTTGTCTCCTCTGAAGCTCTATCTGCAGATGCAGAGCTAGAGGAAGGGGAAATTGCTCCAATTAGGAGGTTTCGTTCTTGTGAGGCTCCAGAAAAGGCACCAGAGGGTCTCTTGAAGATGCACTCCACTGGAACATCACCAGTTATAAATCAACGCATGTTAGGCTCTTCTGAAATAGCAGTTGATAGACATACAACAAAGGAGAATGAGGGGGATCAAAGTCAGCCAGAAGAATCTCCCACTAGTGATGACCACAACAGTGTTTGTGAGGAGTGTGAAACTGGAGGAGAACTAATGTAAGTCCTAATCCTTTGGCTACTGATTTGCTAAGATGGTTTGTGCTACAGATATTTTCTTTCTTGCTCATTTTATGACCTCCATTTTGATTGTTGTTGTTGGTCTCTTGTTGTTGGGTGTCGGTATCTTTGCATCAGTTTGTGTGATGGACAAGGGTGCAGAAATGTGTACCACAAGGAGTGTCTAGTGCCTCCACTAGCAGCAGTTCCTTCTGGGGAGTGGTTTTGTTCATCATGTGAGATGAAGCGGAAAGGTAGTGTAGTAGAAAAGATTTGGGGGATGCGGGAGGTGGCGACTGGAGCTCTGCCTACAGAGTCAATTGGTTGGAAGAGTGGCACTTGCCATGGTGTGAGTCATGCAGAAACCATGGATGAAGATGTGGAGGAAGATGAGGATGAAAATCTTCCTTTGAGTGCCATTTTCTGTAGAGACTCCAGAGGATTTAGGAGTGAGAGGGATGGGATGGATATTGATCCTGATTTGTCAAAAGTGGGGAACAAAACCAGGCTTCAACTTGAGGATTTGCACTCCCAGCTTGAGGCTGAGGCTGTGGGAGGGAAGGAGTACTTTGTGCAGTGGAAATTATATTCCCATGCTCACAACAAATGGGTCCCAGAAAGGGAGCTGGAACAGCTGGCACCAAAAGAGCTTGCTTGGTTTAAGAAATCGGCAACACAAGGACGTGTAATCTTTCATCATTGACCTTATGCATTGTTTCCATAACAGCAGATGCACACTTGAAATCCAGACAGGTAGGAGTTCTTAATATATTTCTAAGGGCTACTAGGCTGAATTGCAATGTGTCATATTTTTGTGTGATCATCAGGTGGATGAATGGGAGTCTGATTGGGCTCAGCCACAGCGTGTCATCCAGAAAAGGTTCATGGTTCAATCTGAACAGTTGCAGGAAAGATGTCTGTGCCCACAGGATGAAGATTGTAGAGTGGAGTGGTATGTGAAGTGGAAGGGTCTGGGGTATGAGCATTGCACCTGGGAACCTATGGATAGGGGTGTTCTTGCAACACCCATAGCAGCAAGGCTCTTCTCTGATTTCAAAAATTGGGAAGATGCTGCAAGACAACGTACCACACCTGAAAGCGCAAAAGAGGTACAAAACTCCACATGGGTTAAGATGCTTACAAGAAAAGAATTCTTGAAGTATTCTGCATACTAACCTTAATTCAGAACCATTGCTGTGTGTCCCAATGAAATTACTACTGTTTTTTGGAAGGTTTGCAATTCAGACTACAGAAGTTAAACCGAGGTTGCTTTCTTTGAGTTGGGAAAGGAACAATTCCAGGTTGGAAGAATAATGAAGGCCTTGAGGTCAATTATACTTAGCTGTTGTTGTTCTGCATGGGGTTTAGGCAGAGAGGCTCAGGAAGAATCCATTTGTGAGTGTGGAGTCTCAACCAGGTTGGAACTCTTTTGAGCCGTTGCCCCCTAACCAGCTGGATGCATTGAATCACGTATGTGGATGGTGGCGGAGTCACAAGAATGGCATCTTGGTGTATGAGGCCAGTCAGGTTCAGAATCTGAAACCCGATTGTTCATCCTGTATCTTATTCTGATCATGGTTCTGCTTTTGTTTATACAAACTATAGCATAGGTAATGGTGAGTTTTGTCAGAATGTAGCATAATTATCTGGGGGGGAATTTGTAGTCATGTTTTCAGTGGGCTGAGATTTCAATTGAAGGAAAAGCTTAAAGGGTCAATTTACTGCTGGTTAGCACACATGCATGATATGAAACATGGTGGTTTTGACAATTTATACACTTTGCATGTGATAGATACTGGCTATGAACCTTGCTACCTGGTTACAAGGAGTTTCCAGTGTCTGCCTGTTTAGGGTTCCTGTCTGGTTCTGATTGATTTTGTTGGAATGCAGGAGAAAATTGTCACAACAGCTCTGTTTGTTAGGACTTTGGTCAAAGGTTTTCAAGTGGTCCATCCCATCCTGATTGTGGTCAATGTGGCACTTGTACAAAGCTGGGAACGAGAGTTACATCTGTGGGCTTCTGACGTCAATGTTGTCAACTATGCGTCAAAGAATGAAGAGGCAAGAGAAATCATCCGGCGAGTGGAGTTTAACCTTAACTCTGGACTATTCAAACCAGAGGTGGTTCTTACCACTTTTGAAGTCTTCAATAATGTAAGTGTTCTGACATAATACTGTGTTGTTCAGCTGACTAGTCTGCATTTTTGAAGATGGATATAGGATGTGTTTGCCATATTGCTATGGCTTGTGCATGTAAGGAATTACGCTAGAGAAATAATATGTTATCAATCCAGGATATGGAGATCCTGAAGAATCTGGAATGGGAGGCTTTGATAGTTGATGAGGGTTGGCGGCTGCATCCACAAAAGATATATCACCCCTTCAGCCAGCTGAATTCTGCATTTCGGCCCCTGCTTTTGAGCGAACCACCCAAGGTATATGCCATCTTTTATGCAATTCCAATCAAATGACTCTGTCTGCCATACAGCATTTCAGTATCTTTTGATGTTTTTGATAGACTCTTTTGCTTGGTCCATGCTGAGCACAGGGTCTATGACTGTATGGCTACCACACAATCTTAAATGTTTTAAATTATTTACCGCTCTTGGAGTTGGCCATGTTTTGCTGAACTGGCTTGCTGTGGTGACTGCATGTTCCTTGCTACATACGTTAGGACTCATTTTGGCTTATTTCTCTTTGGCTGCCATAGTTTTTGGTTTTAAAGTATTTCTGCTGTTGTACTGTTTGGGCTATTAAGTTTGACCTGCCTTTATGCCATTCAATTTGGTTTATTTTTGTTTCTTGCTGGACTTAAGTGTAATGTCTTCCTCTATTTCCAAATATGGTGGGTTTGCACTCAAGCTGTGCTGTTATGATCAGTGCATCCTGAGCCAATATTAATGTTGATTGCTTAAGGCTACCCTTTTGTTTGCAAGCTGGGCAAGCTTTGCATGCAACAGAGGGAGTTAATATATATCTTGAAAGGTTGGATTTGCAGGGCAGTCAACTAAGTGATGTGGGTGAGATAAGTCTTATCCTTTTGGTGGGTGCTGGTCAGTCTACTTGAACCATTTGGTCAAGTGAACTGACAGAGCTTGGGTCTCATTGTTCTCTCTTGATGCTGATTATAGGGAGTTATCATTTGTTAGTCCTTGGAAAATATTTTTACATATGGCTGGGAGCGAATGTTGTGCCTGGTTTTTCTGATCAATGGATTTCCTGCAGGCCAATGTAGAGGAGATGTCTCAGGTTGTTGGATTTCTTGAGCCAGACAAAAGCTTGTTAATTCATGGACACAATGAAGCTGCTGATATGACAGAACTTCAAACAACCTTGAATGGACGTTTGCTTGAATATGTGCAAAACAACTGTCTCAGAGAATATTGGGTACCAGTGGAAATGACCCCATTGCATCTTCGCCAGTACTGTGATATTCTTGTTCAGAACTACCCCAACCTTGTTCGAAACCGCCGTGACCAGTTCTCTTCTCAGATTCCAGATGTTGTTGTGAAGCTTCGTCAGGTAATTTCCTTCACAAACGATTTTGCATGCTTGGGTAATTTGCCAGAAAGAGTGCTCACAGGACAAATCTCTGGCTAGTCTGTAACTTGTTAAGATGGATGAGGACTGTGTTGTAAAAGATAGCATTCTAATGGAATGTGGATTTGTGTGTGACAGTCATGCAATCATCCCTTTTTGGCAGATCCTACACTGGAAGGACGCATGGGACACAACCTTTCTCCAAAGGAGATTCTTAATGCTCACATTCAAATAAGTGGCAAGATGCAATTGCTTCATCTCATGCTCCCAATTCTTAAGACCAAAGGCCGTCGCATTCTTATTGTCTCTCAGGTGAAATTTTGCATGCTTCCCATCCCATGAAATCCCTAGGAAACTGCAGCAGCACCATTGATACATATGTTGTCATGTCTCTCAATTGCCTCCATTTTACATATTCATTTCATCTACATGGGCAATGCCCTGCATCTATTCCTGTGTGCAGGAAACAAGACAATTGGATATTCTTGATAAGTACATGCTGCAGTTGTTTGGGGCAGACTCATATGAGCGGGTTGATTCAGATGTTGCTGTAAACCGCAAGCAGCTTGCCATCCAACGGTTCAATTCTGAAGCTTCTAAACATTTTGTGTTCCTCCTCAAAATGGGTGTTCACATTGTGTTGAGGGATGTGCAACTGGCAATTATTTACGACAGTGATGGGAACCCATCAAATGATACGCGGGCATTGAAGAAGGTTCATAATGAAGGGGAGGGAGGAAGCAGGCCCCTCACAGTGTTCCGCTTATACACGCGTTTGAGTGTGGAGGAGAGTGTGTTGATTCTTGCACATGACAAGAAGATGCCCATGGTGTTTTCAAGTGCACCCATCAATAGTAAGGCATGCCATAAAGTCCTGATGAGATGTGCAATTGAGCTGTTTCAGAGATATGATGAAGAGGTGTCAAGTGTCAGTGGGCAGATTGAAAATCAGTGTAAAGGGGATATCTCACAGGATGCATTGCCCAAGGGAAGCATTGGTAGAGTCATATATGATGCAGAGAGGGTGGAAACACTTTTGGATGCGGCATTCACTTTGGAGAGTTTCTTGAAGGATATCCAGGATGAGCTTTTGCAGGCCATTTTGATGCCCAGGGACAAGAAGGCCCCTTTCTTCAGGGATTATGAGGGTGAACCCTTTAAGATGGATGATGGAGAATCTGTAGAGAGATTTTGGGCACCAATTCTGAAATGGAGATATGAGGATTGGCAGGCTAAGGAGGTACACATGATTTTAGGTGAAATTGATGCTTTCATGTGTTTTGAATACACAGAAGGGTAGGCTAGGAGAGGCTGAAGTTATTTATTTTATGAATGATTGTCTTTCTTTCGTTTGTTGGCAGGTGAAAGCACTAGGAAAAGGGCATAGGGAGAGAAAGCGGGTGACATATAGTGAAGGCGTTTTGGCATCTGCAGCCTATTCTAAACCTCAAGTGGCAGAGGATCAAGAAGGATGCCAAAGGAGGCGTAGAAGACCAACCAGTGATGATGGTGCCCATGAAATTGACTCTGGGGATGTTGTGTCTGCTGATATGCTGCCTCTACATGCAGAGACTAATCAGGTGGCAACGCAGCACGACACACTTAAAGAAGAGGTTCCTAAGCCTGCGGTGACAACTGAAGCTAGAGATGGTGGCCATGAGACTCCCTCAAATCCAACCATCACTGTCCTGAGAGACAAAACTGTTGCAGGAGTTGACCAACAAGAAAGGAAAATTGCTGGACTGAGAAAATCAAACATCCATGCAACAAAGTCTTTGCTTACAACCCTTTGCCAGACTCTGCAGTTTGCTGTATGATACAAAAACTCCTCTATTTGGGCACAATCTACGTCCTCATCTGTCTTTCTTCATTCTGGAAGATATAAGTTAGACCATTGTGTTGCCTTGGAATTTATGCATGCTATCCAATTTGAATATCAACAAATTTTGCTTTTTCTTTTGGTCCAGTGGCTCTCTGACCTCTTATTCTTGCTATCTTTTGCTTCTGGTCCTGGTTCTTCAGGCCACTGAAAGACTGCCATGTGATCCACTGTTCCCTACTTAAATGCGAGTATTTCCAGAGTTATTTTTGTTGTGCTGATCAGTGCTTTTTGGTCTGTGAGACTGTGGTGAGGAACGTTGATGATCTTTTTCTGTTCTTCATTTTGTTCCATTGACCATCGAGCTCTGAGCAAGATGGATCCTCATCTCACTCCTGGTATCCTCCTAATAAAGATGCAATTCTGCTTTCATGTGCTCCTATTTTTCTAGTAATCATAGCATTTGGTTTTGTGTCTTGCAGGAAAATGTCACAACGCATGCACATCTGCTGCTGGGGCACATTATTCAAGTTAAACCTGAGTGTTTCGCTGCCGAGACACCTCGTGAAGGCAAAATCGCTTTTGCACTTGCTGTGGTATAGACTTCATCTTTTGAACTGTGTTCATCTTTGCATTGTTTCTAGTGCAAACTTTTATGTGTGATCAGATAAAGTTTCAATTTGTTACGAGCTCTTATCTTTCTTTTGACTTGTTGTTTCGGATGGTTGTGATATTTTATTTTAATGCTTCATTCATGGCAATTGCCTAGTTCTTGGGTTCGTAACCAGTTTGCAAGTGGTTGTGGGAGAAGTCTCATTAGGGTCATGTGTGGTTTGGTGTTTTACTACTTATAACTTCAGTGGGTGTAACTGGCCAAACCACTCTCTGAATGTGAAACCTAGGGGGCTTTGCATCCTTGGGGAATAAATTGGCAACCAAGCTGGTCCAGTTGTGGTTGTTAGGGGTCCATGACACTGTACTGCTTATTGGCAGATACTACTTTTTTTTGACAAGGGAGGTCTTGAGTGGTTTCTTAGTAGAGGATCCTCATGGAGCCAAACTAAATCATGGTTTTGTGGCTGCAGTGTTGGTTGGCAGCAGATGACTTGCTTGTGGTTGTTGACAAGTCACAAAGCATTGTGAAGACAGAAGCTGCAATGAATGTTATGTATGATCATTCCCATCTTGAGCAGTTTTATTCCATGGTGAAAGGTGTGTGTGAGAGCTTTAGGAGACCATTTGCAGTGCAGTTAGCAATTGCTGGAGCAGCTGATCTGATCTCGATGCCCTTGCCTCAAACTCAAGCTTCAATAATGAGATCCAGAGCTTCCGTGCAAAAGCTTGGGCCAGCTCCCACAGCTGAGAAAGACCCTCCAAAGTCTATAACAAAACCAGAGTCTTCATCTCAGGCACAGTTATCCCGAGCAGAAGTAGTGGAACCAGCAGGTGCCTCAAAGGAGCTTGATGTACAACGGGTTGTTTTGCCTCAGCACTTGCTGGATGCTGAAATTGAAGTTCGATTAGTGGTGTCAGAGTCTCCTACAGAATCTGTGAAGGCGTCTGGGATGCCTGCATCGTGCTCTGTTTTGCAGCAAGAGCCTGAAACATTGCCTCAGGACCAGCTACATAATCTGCAAGTATCAACTCCTGCAGATACTGTGCGTGTACTGGCAGAGGCACAAGGGGTTGGAGTGCAGTTGGCTTTGGAAGGAACACAAAATCAACAGCCTTCTCCAAAATCCTCTTCTGGGCAGCAAGGCTTACAATCCCAGCAGACATCCTTTCCATCTAAAGTACCAAAACCTATTTCTTTAGTGTGTGTGGTGGAGTCTCCAGCTGCAGTCCAGGGACTTTCAGCACCTGTGCATGCCCCAGAAGTACCAATGCCTACAACAGAGTTGGATGCAGGCCTACATCCATCATCACCTACTTCACAGGCATCAGTTCCTGAAACTGTTGAGACCCCACCAACGGATCTGCATTCAGTTCATGGGGGCCAAGCAGAACCAAGACTGCCACATGCTCTGACTACTTCATGTCACACATCTCACCAGTTACCAGAACCCCAAATGGTTCCTCTGTCATCACAAGTGTCACCACGTGATCTGCAGACTGAAAATCCACAGCAAGTGCCGATGCCAGACACTCCTGCTCTTTTGCTAGAGAAACTGCAAGCAGATAAGGTAGTTTTCATAACAGGGCAAGCAAAGGAGATTGAGCAGTTTGGGCAACGATCAGATAGTGAGCTTGCAGAGCTGAAGAGGCGGCTAGATAGTGCATGTGCCAGTATACGTGCCACACATCCAAATCCTGATTCCATGATAAGGGCACAGCTTAGCCTCTATGACATTGATTCAAGGACACTAGTGCGGCAATCGGCAGAGCAGAGAAAAGCCCTTGAGATCCGGCAACGTGCTGATTGTGATAAACTCACCGAACTTCATAGAATGCAAAAAAAATTGGCAAATGGTGTGCCTTCTGAAAATGTTACAACCCTCTCAGCAGCAGTGAACACTCTCAGGGAGTATTACAAGGGACTTCTGACCCCCAGGCCTCAGGCAGCTGCTTCTTGTAATAGAGTTCAATCGCCTCAGGGCAATCAGGCTTCTCAAGCTTCCTTACAGCAGTATCCACAAGTTCTGCCACAGGGTAGACACCAGGCAAATGAATTTGTGTCTCAACAATCAGCCCCATCGCAGCAAAGGCAACATGAGAGCCAAACATGTGTGGGTGGTTCAGCTTCACCAGCTACATTAGAGCCTGGTTCAGGTGCTTCTTGTCAGACTCTTTGTTCACCACAGGGCAATGTGGCTTCGCAAGGTTACTCACGGTTGCAACCACAAATTTTGCCACAGAACAGAGGCCAGGCAAATGGGCATGGGACTCAAACTTCAGCCACTACACAGCAAAGGCAGCATCCAACCACCCACATACATGTGAGTAATTCTGCTTCAGTGGCTAGATATCAACCTGGTCCTGCTTCTGCGCATGATAGGCTTCGATCACCACTGGGCAATGTGGGTTCTCAGGCCTCCTCACGACTGCATACACAGCAAAGACACCATTCAGATATCCAAACATGCATGGGTAATTCAGCTTCACCTGCAGCTTCACTGTCTGCTGAGGCTATGCATATGTTGAATGAGAATCATATAGCAAGGCGTGATTCTGTGCCCAATAATCAATGGACTCCACAAGTTCAAACTCTGCCTGCAGTGACCAATATCACGTCCACAGCTTCCCAAAATCTCCCTGGGCCTGTAACAGAATTTAATCAATCCATGCGAAACCGACCAATGACAGTTGGTGTCACTCCTGCAGCTGTTTATTGTCCATTGCCGGTCCTGACACAAGCAGGTTGTGATCAAATCGTTCAGACTGCACCGATGTCCATCACTGTCACATCCACAGGTGGTCAAAATCCCCTATCTGTTGTGCCCCAAACAGCTGGCCAGAATGGTTCCCAATCCCACTCTGGTCAACATCAGAGAGGCCATCAAGTTTCGCAAGTGGGTCTTTACCAAAGTGGTCAGCAACAGGGGCAAACTATGAGCAGAGGCCCTTTTGCCTCTACTGTCTCTGTTGGAGCTGCACCAAGGGGTCCTAGCCATGCACTGGTATGTGGCCAACAGCCTAGCCTTCTCAGTGATCTGTGCAAATCTTTGGCAGACTTTTATGCAATGATGAATCCTTGGTGCTCAGTTTTCCATATAGCTTCTTTTTCTAGCGGCCTCAGGCTTTGAATAAGATTCACCTGATGCCGCTACTGCTAAATTTAGGTGGATGATTTGTCCTGAGCACATTCAAGGCTACTGACGAAGGAGGCTTTCAGGGTGAAAAGTTCAGTCCTCCTGCACACTTATAGTTCCAACTGTAGATAGGAGGGCAGTATGGATTGTGCCACTAGGCAAAGCCTTGGATGTGAAAAGACACCTTAAGGAGTCACATTGATATTTCAGAAAATCCAGTTTGAATTGTTTCTTCAAACAGGTTGTATGTATAGCAGTTATTTAATATTTGTGGCTTTGGGTGAGGTGTTTACAGACTGCAGGTGTCCCTCGTTCATTGCCTGACCCTCTCTTGAGAGAACAAGAGAAGCTGAAAAGAGAAGTGGAAAAACTCAAGCATGGATATGAGGAAGAGGTGAAGTTCTGAAACTGTCACAAAAGTCTCTGTAACGTGGTCTCAGATTGGGTACAATGATTACTTGGTAGATCAGTTGAAAATGGAAGCCTAAAATGTTTTTATACAGATCTCACTACAATGAACACAGAGACATGTCTTTTGGTGATTTAAAAAAATTTCCATGTCTGGCATCATGTGGAATGTTTCTGCATTATTTTGCTAATAAATTAGATTGTCAGAATCCAAGACAAATCTAACTGGCTTTGGACTCTAGCTCTTACAAGTTTTTAGTTTTGTGAGAGGCAGTTTGTTGAGGAAACTGCCTGCCAGTTTGTCTAGATCAGGCACTTGTTGGTGGTGTTATCTGTCAGCTTATCCTGAAGGATGTTTGCTAACGCCAGCTATTTAGAATGTGATTTATGTGAGGATGAAGAATATGAGATAAGGTGCAATTCAACTCTGGTGTAGTAGGGGAAGACATGAAAGCTAGACTAGTAACTGACTCTATTTCTTTGCTTGTTTTGATTTGTTACCTCTGTCCAAAACTGAAGTGCTGTACATTGTTTTGATAGGAGCTGATTATATTGTTGGGTTTCAGGCTAAGAAGATCAAAGCAGAATACACCAGGGAGGCAGAGTTAATACGCAAAAAGTATGAGTCTTTGCTGCTGAAGGAACATCATTCATTTAGCCTAAGACATCAAGAACTGCAACGGAATATTGCCAAGGTGGACTGCAATCGCCAATTGGTGGAAGCACTGAAGGTTCGGGAAGACTGTGTGTTGCAACCAGGTAGAACTAGTCCATTGCCCTAATAAATTACTGCTTGAATTGTATTTGACCCTCTTGCAAGTCACATATATCTTAGACAAGGTGAATAAACATGGACATGTCCTTGCAGATGTTGCAGTTCGAGTAGGAGCAGTGCCAAATTCAATGATGGGTCTACAACAAGGCCCATCTTTCTTCAGTCCGCAGCAACCTTGTCAGCAGTCCTCTTCTGTTGGTCAGATGCAAGGTGGCCACACATCAGTAAGCCGGCCATCAAATTATGCTACTCAGTGTGTGAGCATGTTCAGCAATCCTTTGTTGTCACAAGGTATGAACTCGCAGGTGACTTTGAACTTCACTTGTATTTTACAAGGTCAGTTGCATGAGATGGTACTTTTTTGTGGAAGGATACATAGGTTGAAGACGCTAGCCAAAGCTAGTGTGCCTTAGAACCTCTTCCCTACACGACATGGCCACAGCCCCATTGTGTATTGAAGGATAAATAACTATAGGGCATCCTGATCCTTTCTTTGATTGTTCATTTAGAGTTGTCCAGCTTGCAAGTAGTTGTCAGTTAGACCCAACAGGTGAAATGCTAAATTTAATCAAGGTTTGTCAACCTAGTGTTGATTGTCACAGATTGAACCATCCAACCAGAGTGTAGGAATCAATGAATGAGTCTCAGGAAGGATTTTTCGACCCTACATGGCCATTCTTTCACCAGAAACAGTAGCATCCGTCCTTGTGGGAGGCTAAACTGTGGGATCACACATGATCTCTTGATGGCTACCTGAACAGAGTAGATTTGATATGTTACCCACCCTTTATTGTTTTGCTAATTTTCATGAGGCATCTTCAGGGTTCTCTTGCTGATGATTTGTGTTTGGTTTTCATGGGACAATAGGGTCCACAGGCATGGTAATTGGCCGTCCAGTTGTAAATGTTAGCAACCGTATGGCTACTGGTTCCTATACAGCTGTTGGCAGCCCAACCGTGCCTGCCACAGCACCTCCTCCTCAACTGAACTTATCTTATCCTTCTGTTTTTGAGGCTATGCATTGGAACACTGGCCATCCAGGTGAGCATAACTAAGAATCTATAAGAGTTCTTAGTCAATAGTGTAGTATGTTGCAGCCTTATGATATATTGTGAAGGTGATTGAACATGGGGTGGTCCATAGAAGGTACTGAAAGCACATTTGGGGATTGTTGGTTTAGGCTGCTCAAACAGATCTATCTTTTTTTGTTTTACGTTACATACAGTCTTGAGACTGAACAGGGTACAGAATTAGAGATGTGATTGAACTCACAGAAAAGGTGCAAATACCATGCAATCTGTTACTTGATCCCTGTAGTAAGAGTAACACTGTTGTGTGCTGGTGTTAAACAGCTGGCAGCAATGGTATGTCTCTGTCTTCGGTGCCACTGAGTCGTGCTGCTCATCAGAATCCAATGCAACATGGGACAATCACGAGTAATGGGACATTCCAAATGGAGGTACCCAGACATACAGATTTTTTACCGAGTTCTGAGATACGAAGACAAGCCTCAGGAATGAATAGAACCACATCAGTGCCCATTATGGCTGGAGGCGCATCTCCCAGTACAGTTCCTAATGTCTCTCAGACTCCTGTAGCAGTGCCCACTGTGGCAAGCCCAAGGGAAGCCACAACATTCTTTCATGGGGTCACAAGGGAGAGTCAAACTCCACCATTGGATTCTCCACCACCTGTGCATCTTCCCCTTGTGAACAGTGCAAGTGCTCCTGTGCAAGAAAGGCCCATGAGTGTCATCTATTTGACAGATTCAGATGAAGAAGAATAATCATGGCCTTGTTTTGCTGCAGTTGTGTAGATGAATCAAAGCACCTTTTTTTTCATTTTGTGAAGCTCCTCACTCCTGACAAAGGTCCATGGGACTCACTTCTGTGAGAGAGAAAGAGGAGAGAGAAGTCTACCCCAAAATGTATTCTTTCTGACAAGACAAGCATCTTGTCACTCATGGGTCTTTTCCCCAGTAGGTCAGGAACTTGGTGCCTCCAACTTTACATTGTTGTACATCCGAGTTCGAGATATAATTCTTGTATCATATGGCCGAGATGATCAAAGCAGGATAGTTGCAGCCTTCTCATGTCAAACCCACCAACCCCACCTGTTCACACAGATAAAATGCTGATGGCTAGAGCTGAGGAACTGTGGCTTCTCTACTGACTCGTTTGTCATACATCCAATTGTCATAGTGGGGAGCAATGGCAACAAGTCATTGCAATACATGATGAAGGTGATCGTCTGTTACTTTGTGAGCATCACTCACAAGATGCACCACTCTATCATCCTTTTCTTGTTTGGTCTTTTGTGTGGCTGCAAGTGACATAACAGCAACCTTCAAAGTTTTGTTGTGCAATGTTCTCTGTGATCTCATAGAAGATGTTCATGCTGCAGTCAAAAGTTGTCTGTTGCAAGATAACTGTCAGGTTGCTTATCAGCTTGGTTTATGGAGAATATCAGGTGATCACCATTTTTGGGGCAGCAGGTTACTAGAACACGACTTGATGGTGAAGGTGAGTCATTTGAACTGAAATTCCAAACTTTCTGTCTTCCTTAATGCTTGACCTAGCAAGTACTCTTTCAGTTTTGCTTCCCTCTGTAGTCACATGTCAATCTTCATGCTTCCAGTTGCTGGTGATTTAACTTCATGAAGCTGGCCATGGTGCAGATTCTGTGGGTGTTTTTGTTGGGCTCTTTGTTTGTGTTGAATAAGAACCGTGCACACCTGCTCTAGGTAACTTTCTGACACAATTAAGAGTGGTGGCCAAAACCATTCTTCTAGATTTACTATATGGATTATGCTTTGAGGATCTCCTTTTAGAAGCTGAAGTTCAAGCAGTGGTGGGGCTTCAAAATGTAGGAATTTTTCGATTTTTGGGATTTGATTCATGTATTGAAGTAACATGGCAATTTTTCTTTTTGCCAAATGATAGATTCATAATAGAGTGCCAAAAAGCAGTTGATTTGAAGCCCTAGAAGTGGTCTACTTTAGCAGTTCTTCCTCATGGCTGGCCACCTGCATCATCTTCCTTCAAATTGCAACATGCATATTGAAGAGTGTTCTCTGGTTTTTCTAGTTTTGTTCAGTATCAGCAAGAAATTTGGCTGTTGGGTTAGAGCTACAGTCAAGAGTTCTTAGCCTTCTGGTTTTGTTCCAAATTAGTAAGGCTGTTGGGAGCTATAGTGAGGGTTATAGTGAGAGCTCTAAGTCTGAAGAAAACTGAAGTACACATCTAGAGACTTCTACACTTGGTGCTATAGAAAGTGTTGGCTAGCACGTGCCACTAGTGCTGCTGCCAAGATTGACAGGAATTTGCAGCTGTAAGGCATCATCAACAAGAATCTGGAGTGCCACTAACAGTATTCAAGGAGCAGCTGATCACTTGTTTTGAAAATTTGCACTAAAGCAGCTTGATAATCACTTACAGCGTTTGCACTCCTGACTTGCTCAAGCTCTTGTGAGGCTCAAGATTTTGCGTGCATGTTGAACGCTTTGGTGCCAGCTGCTTTTGGTGCTTGGGGACAGATTTTGTTCAGCCCTCCTTTGTGTCTCAAGTGGAGCCACCAAAAAACTTTGTTGGCATTCATTCTCCATCCCCTGTCGGTAATGGTGCTAAACTTCACCATCTTTTATCCTCTTTTAGCGAACATGGTTCTTGGTTAGCATAAGGCTTATGTGATTGCTGATGAAAGTTAGTGATTCCTGGCAAGTACTTGCTTAATGATTTTTTTTTAAAGTCACCATCCAATGTTCCATATTTGAAGCATAAGTTGATTTACAATGTGTATTATCTATTACATTGGAGAGGTTTAGCTTGGTAACAACCATTGTGTAGATAAGTTTGATTATCTTTCTCTTTCATTCTATGTCTTGCATCCCAAAAAAAAAAATGCAAATTTAGATATTTCATCTTGAACTCGTGTGAGAAAGATTTCACTCTTTCAATGGTTTTCATTTCTTTATTGAAAAGAAGTAGATTGATTGTCCATATACGACACATGTTGGTACAAGTGTTGGTGAGTTATAACACTCCCAAGTGAATTTTCAGTTTGAAAAATTAGAGTCTCATAGTGTTTCAAATTTTCAAAACAAGGTTTGGGGATCAAACCTTATCTAAATTGGGCCTTTTTCTAAATTGTTGAAAAGATTTTGAAACATAGATATCCAAAGTGGGGTTGCATACCTCATTTAAATATCTGAAACACAAGTTATGGGCAAATGAATGGTTAGATTCAAACTAGTAGTTGGTAGTCAAATTGTCAATTTCATTTCCAACCATTAAAACATTTGACATAAAGGTCAAATCGTTTTGATTAGAATGTGTAATATGGCGTTGAGAAGGTCTTTTGAAAGGCTATACTTTGCCCATGAAAATTCTCAAATCAAAGTTCATATATGGGAATTATAAATCCACAAAGTAACAAGACTCGTGACTCAACAAGTTTGAAAAACTTCAAGACTCTTGAATAAGTTTTGATAATTTATGCCATTCCAATGTAGTCCCCGTTGCCATGTATACAATATATTATAAGGTGAAACATGGTAACTCCTCCCAAATCTAAATTATGGTGAGCCATGTGAATGTCTTTTTCATGATTTTATTTCGACATCATTATTTTTCAATAATCACCTTGCTTTTTGGTTTTTACAACTTGATTTCGCTCTGAATTAAACCATGTGAGTTCATCTTGATCCCATCCTAAAGTTCTTAGACTTTTTTTCTTTATTGGAATTAAAAACCAAACCTTAGGTCTACATTTCATTGTAAGACCAAAAATCACTAGTGTTTTTTTACCTTGATACCATTTGACAAACCTTGGAGTGTGTCTTTATCTTCATTTATTGCACATGATTGTTCAAAAAAATGCTATAACTATTGTAATACTGAAATTACATGAATTTGAATGAAATTACTTTTACAATTAACAATTGGGTGTTACAACTAACAAACTAATTTTACACCTTGTTTAAGGTTGGTATACATTTTTTTCTAATAAATGTTTTATATTTTGTTTTGCATTCTTCCCAAATTGTGTACATGTAGGATGAAATTTGCGTAGAATGTAGTGTGTAAAAGATTGGTATGAGCACTTAAAAAATTGTTAAGGTGAATTCAATTGTTTATCAATTGTTCCCAAAAATTGGGTCATTGTCACAAGCATCTTCATCATTGTTAGATTGACTTTATTTTTTATTAATTTAATTTTCCTAAAGTGAAATAAGCCTATTGGATTGGGGTTCATTTTTTTATCAAATATTAGATGCTAGAATTATGTTGGAAAGATTTAGAGTCATTTTGTTGATCATTTTATAACATTTTGATTTTTAATCATTACTTAATACAAATAAATTTCATGCTTTTCGAATCAATTTGTTCATGATGTTTAACTAGGTTTGTGGGCATAAGCATCACAACTAATCACCCTCAAATGTTTCACTATTAATTTTCTCCCACTTCGTGGTTCATGGAACATTCTTTTGAGTGGTTTACAAATGGATGTTTAAAAAAAATAATTAGTAATGGTCATAACTTTTAATGTTTCATATTAAATGGGGCTAGGTTGTGATGAGAAAACATGAATTTGGTTACCTTGACAATTGTGTAATTGAATTGCTCTACTATTTTGTGGTATTGGGATGTAAATTTACAATATGGAAGTTTGATGTTGAATTCTATGACTTGCTTCAAAAACTTTTGAGGTTTTTAAAACGTAAATTTACCTTCATTGGCATTCTATAAGATTAATCTTGATGTTTTTTGACTTTTTTTTCTGGTAAGAGCTTTACGTTATTTGGGCCTTGAAAAACATTATCCTTACTTATTCATAAACATGCAAATGGATGATTTGCAAAAAATTTTTTTATGACAACTCTGCTACAGGTTCATAACCTATATTGTCATTTAATTTCAACCTAAATTAGTCCTAATAGTTTAGTGTACCAAGGACATCCATATTTTTGGAAATGCTTCCTTATGTTGCTCGTCTTGCACACAATTTTTATTAAAAATGAGTTTTGTTTCCTTTTAATGTCATTACCTCTTAGACATGAGGTTGTTTGAATGATAAAAGTTTCACTTTTTTGGCACCTAAATGACCCAATCATTTAGGCCAAATGTCAAAATGTTTTCCAAAAAGAGTTGAACATTTTCCAACTCCCTCAATTAGGTGTCACATTGTAATTTGTAAAGCCAATTTTGTCTCAGAATAAATTTAACCACTTTCTTTTGGTTATTCTTAATACCATGTCTTTCTTATCTGTTAACTTAACAACATGGTATAGTAATGTTACCATGAAGTTGCTCTTGTTATTAAAAATGAATTTTGCCAATCCAAGGACATTTATTACACAAAATCAACATTTTTTCCTTCCTAATAATGTTAATATTCTTATATTCCCTCTTCCAATGGCTTCTTGATTATAATGATATTTCATGAACATCTTGACAAGTGGGGTTTTTTCATAATCTATTCACCACTTTTGTTCATGTCACCATCCCCAAAACTAATTTATCATATTGTATACCCAAAAGAATAGAAAAGGCAAACAAAAGTTTCACCAATCCTTCATCATGGGCTTTGATGTTGTTATTCTAAGTTCACCTTTTTTTTCTTCTAAATAGCCTTTTTTTGCACACTCTTTTGCCTAGTGACAAAACTTTTCATGATAGATACATGAGCTTTTGTTTATCTTTATCCTCTTTGTACTCGACTTTTTTCAATTGCTCATGAATTCAATGTAGTGGAAAATTGAAGAAACCCAACCCTTTTCTTTTGTTGCAAGTTATTTGTTTAACAATATGGTTGTTTATATGACTTTTGAAATGAATATCTTAATATCCATGGACTTTAACAAATGTAAAGAAATGAGGAAAAAAACTCATGACTTTCAAGCAAAGTAATCAACAAAACCTTGACCTTTAGCTCCACAAGAACGGGTGTTCCAATAAAATCTAGCTTGTTTGCCACAATTTCCAACTTGTTCAAGTGTTGTTTCATTGAATCACTTATATTTATTTTGAGAAGTGAGAAATTTCCTTGTCAAAAAAATTCATTGTTTAAACCTTTGTACTTCACATATCAATTTTGAGGGTCCTTTCATAACCTTTCAATAATAGCCTCCCTTCTCATGTTACAAATAATTAACTATTAAAAATAAAATTTGTGCAATGAACTTGATTTTCCTTATTTTGGTAAGTGGACATTGTAGTTGTCTCATTTCTTTTTCAACTTTTTGTTGTTCCCATCCACCAAGTCCTCCACCAAGCTCTACATTTCTCTAGCTTTTAACATCATCTCCATTTCAAACTTCTTAAGGTTGAAACCCTTCTTTCTAAACTTGTCCATGTAATTGAAGCATGAACACGTAAATACATAACCTACGAAATTTTACAATCCTCCACCATGACAAGACTAAAGTTCATATAATGAATAACAATGCAAAAAAAATTGAAGGCAAAATTATTGGGATAGTAACGAAAGATTACCAAATTAAAAAAATGATTAAACAATGAATTCATATGAACCACAAAGTATTATATATATTATATACAAATTGAACATTTAAATCAATTTCAGTTTTAGTTAATAAAAATGTTGTGATATTAAAAATTTAAAGTTGAAAGAAATTGAAAAACATGTAAACACTTGTTATAAGTGTTAATGAATGTGTAGGGACTTGAAACTAACACATGTTACTACATAGAAATATAATTGTAGTATATTCTTTTTTTAAAAAGAAAGTTTTTAATTTTTTCTTATTAATCTTGCATTCAAATGGCTTAACTATATTATTTGGTTTCATTTTTTTCATTTTTTCTCATGATTTTATTTGAACCTACTTTAAATGATAGAGCCATTATGTAATCAATTGCTTGTTGAAGTAATGCAAAAATACTTGTTGAAGTTTTCCCTTTTTGTAATGCAAAATTATTTCAATGGCAAGTTGTAACAAGTGAACATGCACCCAAGGATGCATTTCCAAATATGTGGATTCCCTTTTTATGTAAATATTTAAGAGTGTGAAGTTTCAAATTGAAACACATTTTAAAAAAATGAATTTTCAAGATTGTGAAAGTCCTTATGATATTGCAATTTCTTGACTTTAGTGTAGATGGATTAAGATGAAATGAATTATCCAATAGTGACGCGCTCGTAAGTCCCTTGCTAGACCCACTTGAGGGTCCAAGTACGTTGAGTTGCGGAAAGTTGGGACTTGAGGGCCGCTCCCGACTTCCAGCACTAAAAGGGGGTAGAGGGACGTGCTAGAAGTCCCGGGATTAGACTAGGAAGAGGGACAAGTATTATCTCACTCGAATCTGCATCCAAAACCAACCACAAGAGGGTTAGTTCACATTCGGGAACACCCTTGAGTGTTGGGACAAGCCACGGGCACTTGGACTCACTTGACTCATCACGGCCCGAACTTGGGGGAAGCCACCACCTTCCCCCATATAGTATTCTCTGTAGCTCTCCGCTGAGGCTACATTCAAATGGCTTTTTTTCCCGGGACTCCCAAGGAGGAGTCCCGAAATTGTCCCGGGTTGGAGTCCCGGGACTTTGGGAGCTCCTATCTCCCGGCTCCAACCTTCGATTGGAATGAGGTCTAAACCAAAGTTGTAGCTCTCCTCGAGAGCTTTCCAACGTCGTGTCGCACTCCTTCAGCAAATGTCGGAAAGAGGTCGATTCCCGACTTTTTAATGGTCGGGAGTCAAATTGTCAATTTGACTCCCGGTCCTTCTTTTGCTCATAACTTGAGCTACAGATGTCCAAATGGCACATGCGAGGCCATTTCGAGCATCTACACTTCAAGACCTTTCCATTGATATAAAGAACACCTCAATGCAAGGTGTTTCGACCCTTGAACTTGAGCTCTGAGTTTTCGGGAGTCCCGGAGGACTCCAACTTTCCACTTTTAGGGGTGTGAGTTTCATCCTCACATTTATCCCAAAGTGGGGTTGCGACAAATAGTGTGAGAGTCTTCATGAGGTTGCAACATTTTAAGTTTGGTAATCATATGTGTTGAAGTGGAATGGATGTTCCAACATTGTTATCGTAAGGTTATGAACTTGCAACATTTTAAGCTTGGCATTGATGGATTGAGATGGAACGAATTTCATAACATTTTGTGACAATCATTGTCACATGCATGAGAATTATGAAGATCAATGATGAAAAAATAGACTTAAAACTAAATTTAAACACATAATATATAAACTTAAACAAAATCACAAAAGGCTAACAACAAGAACATCAAGTGTGCAAATAAAAATGCAAACAAACCTTTAATGTGATAAAACATGAAATATAAACACAAAAGGAATCTAATAAAACTATGGAACAAGATTGTATTTCATACTAATGTTGAACATATTGAAGATAATGGGAGGTCCTACTTTTATTTGTACCCTTTGTGGACCTAGTTTGAAAAAGCTTTCATGAAGGTTTGCATGTGGCTATCGGGTACAGAACCTTTTTAAAAGACTTCCTAGTTACACGTGAATTATGAGTTAATAAGACTTAATTAAAAAAAACTAAGATTTAATTGTTCTTCAACTAAGAATTAATTAAAAATGGATTTAAAAAACTTGGGAATAAATTAAGATTTAACTAAAAGTTAATTATAAAGGAATGAGGAGCTAATTAGAAGTGAATTGGAAGTTAAATGGGAATGAATATGAGTTAATTATAAGTGAATTACATGTTAATTATGAGTGATCTCTAGTGAATTACAAAATCATGAATGAAAATCCATGTGAATGAATTCCATTCATTAATTATCTGATCATGTTCAATGTTGATGTCTATGACATTCAAATTACATTTTTATCTTAACATTGATGAATAAAATTGAAATGAATTTTGCAACATGACAAACTTGTTGTCAAAAGGTTGTAACATCTTAAAATTGGAAATGAACAAAATAGACATGTTGATTTAAATTTGTTTTTGAATATTTGACTAGTTAATTAATATAACAAACTTCAAAAAAACAAAGTCACCCACATCATTCATGAAAATATTCTTGGTGTGTGAAGAAAAATTAAAACTATTGATTAAAATTTGAAGGTTCACACTTTACATCTCACTAAAAAGAGATTGTATGCATAAATTCAAGGTCTCACCATAATGCTTGTTTTGGTTGCCAAAATTGAAAATTTTTTTTACATTAATTATTAAACTTCAAGTGTCATGTATAGTTCATGTTGGCTAATTTCCATATATTTTGTGGGATTATAGATTTAGTTCCTTGAAAATAATGTAATATAATAGTTTGATGTTAAATTTCTTCTAGATTACAAACATAATTCTTCTCATGTTTTCTTCAAATTATTCATAATATGATTTTTTTTTTTGAAAAGTCAAAGGTGAAATTACTAATTCAATTTTCAATTGAATCCAATTTGCATTTGAATTCTTTAGCATTTAAATGTGAGATAACTAACTCAATTTGCACTTAATCCTTTCTCCCATGATGCAAGATTGCTAATTCAATTGATATTTGAATAACTTCTTGCATGAAAAGCCTTATGTTAGATTGCTATAAAGTTAATAATTCATAATAGTTATAATATTTAGTTTCCATAAATTTTTGAATGATCACAAACTAAGAATTCCTCTCATGCTTTCTTCAAATTACATGTGATAATGTGAGTGTACATTCTTTCATGAAAAGTTGAATGTGAGATTACTAACTCAATTTGCATTTGAATCTTTTCTTTCATGATGCAACATCATCAAGTTAATTGCATTTGAATCTTTTAAATTGTGATTCAAAATTGCTAACTCAACTTGCATTCAAATCCTTTTTCACATGCACAATTTGCTTACTCAATTGCATGTGAATCCTCTCTTTCATCATGCATGAAATTGCTAATTCAATTTGCATGTTGAATCTTTTTCTCTTATGAAAAGTGTAATCCATCAAAGTGAAATTTTGCTATTCAATTGCGAACTCAATTTACAATTGAATCCTTTTTCATGTGCAAACTTCAATGTAAGAAATACTAACCCAATTGCACACGTTGCCATTTGAAATATATAAATTTTAAACATTTGATCTACAATGGGATACATTTTGTTTGATCTTGAATTTGTGCATTTGTGTTGAACTTGAGATCATGAATTTTGTTTGAAAGAATCTTGTGAAGGTTTGCAAATCTTGCAATTTCACAAGCTCCGTCACATTTTGTTTTTTTCATGTGTTTATGTTTGAGCTCATCATCATGAATGGCTGACGACGAAGAAGAAGAAGAAGGATAAGAAAAGAAGAAATCATTGGTGAAGGTTTGAATCTTGTAGCTTCTCTCTCTCTCTCTCTCTCTCTCTCTCTCTCTCTCTCTCCATCCAACTTGTTTTTTTCATGTTTTTTATGTTTTCGATCATCATGAATGGCTGAAGAAGTAGAAGAAGAAGAAGAAGAATTTCATTGTGAAGGATTGAAATTGAATCTTGCATCATCTCTCACCATGCATTCTTTTGTTCATGTGTTATTTGAGATCATGAATGGTTGAAAGAAAATCTTATAAAGGTTGGAATCTTGCAGCTCCATCTCTCCATCCCATTCTGGTTCGTGTTTGAGGTCACGGAAGTGGTTTGAAAGAAAATCTGCACCCTATTTTGTACTCTAGGTCATTCGGGAAAACAGAGACTCCGTGAAGAACCATGAGCGCCAAACCCTAGTTCTCGCAGAGACCTGGCAACCACCACCAGATCTTCCCGAGGGAAAAAAAAAACCATGGAGCTGGAAGAAGCGGATGATGGAGGACAAGAATCAGCGGCGCCAGCGCCAGCGCCGATCAGGCGACTGGAAGAAGCTGTAGTGAATCGAATAGCAGCTGGGGAGGTGATTCAACGGCCTGCGTCGGCACTGAAGGAACTTCTGGAGAATAGCTTGGATGCCGGAGCCACTAGTATCAGCGTCGTGGTGAAGGATGGCGGCCTCAAGCTCATACAAATCTCTGACAATGGCCACGGCATTCGGGTATAAATTCTGTTGCTTTCTCTCTGTTTCTCTAGTGTAGTTGTCCATTCTTTGTTTTGCGCATCGCAAGAGGCATTTTTTTTCGCCCAGCAGCTACCAAAATCTGATCTATAGCTTCGAGAACTTTTTGTTGCCAGAGTGAAGATTTGCCGATCCTCTGTGAGAGGCACACGACGTCGAAGCTGCGGCAATTTGAAGATCTGCAGAACATCAGCACTCTAGGGTTCAGAGGGGAGGCCTTGGCCAGCATTACGTTTGTGGCGCATTTAAGTGTCACAACCATGACTGAAGGCCAAACCCATGGTCACAAGTAAGTACTTGCCATCCGTTTTCTTCTCGAATTCTTCTTGTTTGGAAAGAGAAGATTCAAACCCTTGTTCGATGCAAAACCCGTGTTTGGTCAGATTGAGAGCTTCTTCAAGCAAGCAAGCATGGTCCTGTACAACTGATGCATGCATGCATGTGGATGTTTCTTCTCTCTTTTGGCTCTTCTTGTGTGCAGGGTGACATACAAAGACGGGCAGATGGAGGGAGAGCCTCGTCCATGTGCAGCAGTCAAAGGAACCCAGATAACGGTGAGCAACAGTCACTCACACACACACCCACAGACACACAGACACATACATACAGAGCCATTTTGAACCTTTGATACTTTGAATGTGAAGCTCTGAGCAGGAATTTCAATTGTGGCGGAGGTTTACAAAATGTGGAAAACATTAGCTGGAAAGTATACACTTTCTGCTTTGATGCTAAACGGATTAGGTTTGATGCATGTCTGCAGGTGGAGAATCTCTTCTACAATGTGGCTGCTCGAAGAAAAGCCTTCAAAAATCCAAGTGAAGAGTACGGGCGCATTCTGGATGTTGTAAGCCGCTATGCTGTCCACAAGATTTGTGCCAGCTTTTCTTGCAAAAAGGTAAAAATGGACCCTCCCTCCCCTGCAAAGAATGTTTCCAACAGCTTGTCTGCCCATTCTGTCTTTGGGTCTCCAAACAGGTCTTTTTGGAATGTTGGCTGAATGTCTATGTCAAAACTGCTGGGTCTGAACTTGCCCACTTTTTCTGTTTTGTTCCCAGCATGGTGACAATCGGGCTGATATTCACACAGTTGCCTCACCTTCACACACAGATGCAATCAGAGCTGTCTATGGCCCAGGAGTTGCACGTGAGCTGATTTCTCTTTCAGTGTCTGATGATGACCCATCGCGTGCCACATTCAAGATGCAGGGTTACATCTCCAGTGCCAACTATACCTCAAAACGAACAGTCATGGTTCTTTTCATCAATGGTAATGCTATTGGCTCTGGGTAACTTGGTGCCAATTAGCCCTTCCACATTATTCATTTGTGTCACTGTAAGAATTTGTAGCTGACACGACAAACATAGAAATCAGACTAAAGGTGTTGGTAACAACAACTGTGAGCAGCTCAATGTGGACATACCATCCTTTGCTTCCTTTGTTGGATGATTTCCTTACATGTCAGTTCGTTCATGTATGATGCTACATAACTTTGATAAAGAACTCAGTAGATTTGTTCATTGAGTTCACTGGGATTCTCCTTCCCATATTATGCTCTAGTCCCTTAGGATGTTGCAGTTGGATATCTCTGGGACACATCTCACTTTGCCCCAGAAGCATTTGACTGGATTGTGTATGTCTTTTGATCAAGACTAAGAATGATTCTGATTGCAGTGTCTTTTGTGTCTCATTGGCTGAAGAAATATTGCATTCTTCTCTGCAGACCGTCTTGTTGAGTGTGGGACACTGAAGAAAGCAATTGAGGTTGTGTATGCAACGATTTTGCCAAAGGCTTCGAAGCCATTCATCTATATGTCAATTTCACTACCTCCTGAACATGTTGATGTGAATGTGCATCCCACCAAGCGAGAGGTACTTCTAACTCCTTCTGAGCCTCATTCATACTATGTGCACAATCAAGCCAATGTTGCAAAGCCATTGACTCCTTGGCCTCCTGTTGTTACCTTGTAGGTGAGCTTTTTGAACCAGGAAAGCCTTGTGGATAGTATACAACAAGCAGTTGAAGCAAAACTACTGGAGTCCAACAATACAAGGACCTTTACTACCCAGGTTTGTGAAATCTGAGAAAGCTCAAGTCTAGAGTCCGACAATGGATTGTGATAGTTACTTTGGTTATTTCACCAAAATCTAGTGAGTAGAAGGAAGTTTTTCACATAGTTTGCACATGATTACAGTATCCATTAGTGAAAGCCAGCATTGATACAGCTACTTGGGTAGAACCTGAGCCTAATTCAGATCTGATCCACAAAATTGGCTGACAAAATGAGTTGTGCAGACATTGCTTCCAGGAGCTTCACCAGCTGCAGACCAATTTGAAGAGGATAGGCCTTCCCCATCACCACCAGGTTTTTGTAACCATCCGACTTTAAGTGCTCCTTTCATAAAATGTGGAGCACAAGTGTGGGCACAGTAGTTACGATTGTAGAAAATCTGATAACCACATTTTGTAAGAGATTGCTGGAAAGAAAGAACACTGATTACTGTGTTTGTGGGGTTGAAGACAACTTATTGGACACTTCTTTTGCATAGAGATTTCTAAAATCAGGTTTGATCGTATGGCAGTAACAATGCGTCAAAAAACACCAGTCAACATGTTGGTGCGAACAGATTCAACGAATCCTGCAGGCAGGCTGCATGCCTTTCTTCATAAGAAAAGGGATTCCATGGGTCTTGCAGAGACTGAAAATGAGCTTGCAGCAACAAGGTACTGTCTGGGAGTTCAGCAGCCACAGCATATCTGCAAATCTTAGATGAAAGCTAGTTATCCCAGAGTTCGACTCTTACCTTCTTCCCACCTCATTAGTACTTTTGTTGTTGTTGAGACAGTGAAAATTATATCAGCATGCTTTGCAACATCCCCTGCTTGAACGACTGGTCTATGTGTGTGTCCATGTAGACGAGCAGTGAGACAACGGCGGAACCCAAAGGAGAGTGCAGATCTGACTAGTGTTCAAGAACTTCTTGCTGCCATTGATCGCCAGTGTCACTCGGGTGAGAACATTGTCATTGTACTTTCTTCATAAATGTGGTAACTGTTGGACCTTTGCAAGCTGCTATTACGATTGAGGTCACATGAATTATTTTGCAATAGAATAAGTTGATGTCAAATTAGAGAAGCTGGATTATGGTCTGTAATGTACAGAAAACTCACATAAAGACTCGTCAATGGCAGGTCTTTCAGAAATTATGAAGCACTGCATGTACATAGGCATGGCAGATGAGGTGCTTGCATTGGCACAATGCAAAACACGCCTCTATGTTCTGAATGTTGTCAATCTGAGGTACTTACTTTTGAAATGTCATTTTTATGTGGGCATGCATCAAGTTTGGTGGAAAACAATTGTGATTTCTGGATGCCAGATATCTATTATATGTCTATGCTGAAGTGAACCCTTGATCTTATCAGTGCCACACTATAACATTACCAGTGGGCTACTGACCCATACTTGTGACAAGCCAATGTGTTTATTTCTACTTTTTTTCCCTCTAAAGATGTGAAGTTCTCCATCTTGTTTTCCTCCCTTCTCTTTTTTGGGTTTTTCCTTTCTTGTCCTCTCCTTTGACCTTTTTTTCTTTCTTTTTGTGATCCTCTTTCTTCTTGGGGTTTTTGATCATCTCCTTCTCTTTAAGGTTTTGTCAAGCTAGCCAGCATCATGGCTGAGTTTTCCTCTCACTGCTGGTCTTGTGAGAGAAACTTAGTATGTTGGTTAAATTTGACTTTAGGCTCCACCTATCACCAGGAGAGTGGGGATGTTATGGTAGGTGCTCAATAGTGTACATGTTGAAGGTCCCTGAACATGGTTGTGACTACTATCAGTGTTGTTCAAACCGCTCAATTTTTTTTTGGGTCTTTTCTCTTTCTCTTAGGGTTGGGTTTCTTCTCTTTCATGTTTGTTATTGATTGCTGTTATGTTTTCAGATCTCAAAATATCTTTAAACTTAATATGAGCCATTTCCTCGATTCTTTTTAGGTTGGGTTAGATTGTAAGTATGGAGAAATTCTGGTTATGTATATATATCTACTGACTCATAGTCTTCTGACAATTTAGAATATTGAAAATTGAGCTGCTGAAGTTCTTTACAAAGATGTTCTAGCATCTATGCACTGGACTTCATAGCCTGTAAAAGGACACTAGTTTTGATGGAGTCAAAAGTCTCTGCTCAGTGGGTAATAGAAGTGTCCAACATAATGGCAGCAAGGAGCTGGTGTATCAGCAAGTTCTTCGTCGGTTTGCCCACTTCAATTCTGTGACACTCAGCAACCCAGCCCCTCTCTTTGACCTCCTCTTACTGGCATTAGATGAAGAAGAGCGCACAGGCCGATGGCATGAAAGTGATGGACCAAAAGACCAGATTGCTCAGGTTACTTTTACTCTTCTCTTTTGAGATGTTTTCCCTCTATAGCCAGTTCATGTGCTATCTAGCCATTGGGTATGGAATAACTCTCTGTATGGTTGTAACAGGGTTGTTGCATCTCAAAACTCTTTCCAACCAATGTTTGGTTTCAGATGGAGAAACGATCCATGTAATCTATAGCTGTCGGAGGTGCTCTTAAAGTTGAAAAAGTTGCAAATAAATGAGAAAATTTACTGTTGGTATGAAGGTGAATAATATGATGTTTCTCTTTTGTTTTTACTGTGGAGGACTACAGTTGTGTTAAATTGGTGTCATGACTTTCCTGGTTGTCTACGTGCAGTTGAATGTGGAGTTGCTGCTGTGCAAAGCAGAGATGCTGCGAGAGTACTTTTCTATTGATATTGATGAGCAGGGCAATCTTTGCTCCCTACCGTTGGTTATTGACCAGTATACCCCTGATATGGATCGCCTTCCTCGATTTGTTCTGAATCTTGGTAATAATGTAAGTGTTTGCAATCAGAAATTGGTGACTTGTTTAATGTGCAACTGCTCCTTTTATAAAATGTGATGAGAAATATGCTTCTGTTGCCTTGATATGTTCTTTGCTCATGTCAAGAGGTTGATTCTGAGGTAATATGTCCAGTATTATGCTAGGGCAATAAAGTGCTTAGTTCCTTTACTGCACTTTAACTGACACTAAATAGTACAGAGATGGTTCTGCAGGTCAGTTTGATACTAACATGAAAATCTTATGCTCATAGAATGGCAGATAATATAGCACTGAACTGCCCATCTGTGTGTCCAAAACCCATGGAGTGGGATGTGTCCTGTGATTTCTCAGGTTGATTGGGAAAATGAGAGGGAGTGTTTTGAGACATTTGCAGCGGCAGTTGGTGACTTTTATGCAATGCATCCACCATGTTTGCCAAATCCAGATAGAGAGGAGGGTTCTGAAATTTACCGCATGGGAAAATCAAAGAAAGGTTTGAACACAGGTATGCCTTACAGCTTTTCTCACAACTTTTCTCACAGTAAGTAGAGTAAGTGAACAATCTATTGCCCTAGGAACCAGGATTGCAAGTTGAGATTGCAAAATCAGTTCAAAAAACAATGTGTGCCAACCCAGGCATTAAGGAAGGATTTGCAGGATATTTCTGCAGCAGTGTATACACCACCCCACCAATAAAGAACATTCACTTTGATGTGTTTGCTGCATGATCATTTTGGTTGATTGTTTGATCCAAATTTTTCTTTTGAATCTGTATATTTTCACTTCACTACAAATGCTTGTTTTTATTGTTTGTGGGTCATGTTTGACATCATCAGTTGGATCTTAGAACCTGCCTTTGGAGGCATTTTATGCCAGAAAGGGCAACAGATAGATCATTTGAATGTTGCCTTCCTGCTATATTTGCATTTGTAACCTGACTTACAATGGAGGATGTTATGTGCTTAGATGAGCAAGAGCTGTCAATGAATGGCTCTGATCTTGAGGAGGCTGAAAAAGTGATTGAGCTTCGAGCGGAGGCACAGACAGTGTGGGCTCAACGAGAGTGGACCATTCAACACATCCTGTTTCCAGCAATGAAATTGTTTCTGAAGCCTCCAAATCATTTAGCCAATGATGGTTCAGTGATTCAGGTACATTAGCATTGTCATTTATCATGTGAGCATCTTCGCCTGAATTTTTCCTTGTATGTGAATGGGAATCTACAATGAAGATGATCTTTGTAGGGGACTCTGGAACCTGGCCATTATTATTATCCATGCAAATGCCAGAGCAGGCCTCAATAGTATCATGTGGGTGGTGATGATTGTAATGAACAGATAGCCTGCTTGGAGAATCTTTACAAAATATTTGAGCGGTGCTGAGATCTAATTCATTGTGCTGAATGGACTGCAAATGTTTGGAGGTGCCCATCTATTAGGTATTGATTCCAATAGCCCACTGCCATTAACTGGAGTTTTGACTTTAGATGGTGTGGACCTTGTCCTGCACAAAAGTGCAAAGCTTATGGCTTTTATGTGTCACTTTCCTATATCAGCCATCTACCAGGACATGAGTTCTTTTTAAGCAACTGTGGCAAGCAAGTATGATGAAGTTATGTTTTGTACAATGTTGTTCAAGTACAAGGTTGTTTTTGTTTGGGAACTGACACAACTGTTACCTTCAAAGTGTCATCATGAAGTCTCTTCAATTTCATAGATATGTTTTCCAGTGACTAAGATGGATTACTGCATCCAAGTAATCACCAATGGTGTGTTTAGTGAATATGTTCAGGGTGAGGGAGGTCCCAACCACTGCCATTTTTTCATGTAGGCCTCTCTATGCCTTATCCTTGGTTGCTTGCTTGTACAGGAGCAAGCTAGAATCAAGCCTACTGTCACAAGAGTATAGCAGCTTGAGTATACTATTGACTTTTTTGATTTGCCTGTCTTTTGAGTGCTCACCAACACTAGGCTGGAGTCTTCCTGTTGTTTCTGGAAATGTGATAGAAGATCAAGAAATGTTTCTGGAAATGTGCAAATTTTGGTATGATTGTTTGCCCACTATTTTCAAGCAGATCAAGCTGGTGCAGAGTAATGGCAGCTAGTCACTGCAATTTGTGATGAAGGTTTATGGTCTTGTCTGTACTTCTGTTGGTGACATTTGTGAAGGTTATGACCAACTTATTTGTGTTGTGTTCAGTTTGGTTTTGTTGGAAGTGACACAATGGTTACCTTTCAAAGTGTTATTGTGGATGTTTGTCTCAATAGATATTATGGTGAAGTGCTTGATAAAATCATCAGTGACCTAAAGTATTCTCAGCTTTTGGCTCATGAGGTTCTGTGCTTGAACATAATACTGTCTTACGAAGTTGCTTGTTAAGCAGAGGTCATTTTGTGATGGAATTAACTACGAAGTGTCTGTTTGGTGCTTTTGTGACAGCTGCAGTGCAATCCATTTTTTCCAATTGAGTTGCTGAAGCACTGCCTCGCCTCAAGAGTTTTGGAACATTTTTTTCCAAGAGGCAAATGGAATTTCGAATTGCCAAGCATCGACGGATTTCTTCTGATTTGTCCACCATCTTGGTCAGTTCAGCATTCAAGGTTCCAAGCACTTACCCATCTTTGACACATGAACTGGAATTCTTGATTCATGGAAGAGATGACAGGAAACACTACGGATTAAGGTCTTTTCGAGGCAAAGAAGCATATCCCCAATCTGAGATGCCTTTGACCTCAAAACTTATGCACCTTGTCTGGCTTCATTGTATCTTGTGGGAATCAATTAACATGCACAAAGGTGGACTAGCTTGTATCATGCAACTGCCCCAAATGTGTGCACTTGTTGGGTCTGTGAAGGTGTGGGTTAGCTGTCCAGCAGAGACCGGTAAAGTGAGATTATCTCATAGTTGTACAGCATTAAGTTGTGTTTTTTTTTTTTTGGGCCCCATGAGTGCGATGTCTGCAGGCATTGGACTAAATTTTTGTGCAAATGTATGAATGCTGATTGAGTGTTTTTTGATTTGACCAATGCCAGGAATTTTTGAAGTTCCTGAGGCTTTATGGAGTTTTGATCAAAAGCCATTCTCTTTTATGTGTATGTCATCAATCCCCTGTAGCCAAAGTTCAACCGGAATAAGGATAATGCAATCTCATCTATTTGATTCTAGAGTAAACCTGTAATTAAATATTAATAAGATATTATACACAATTTTATTATTATGGAGTGCCAATAGCCAGCTATGTTTAGTAGTCTTCTATTACAAACTGGGGCTTTTGTGCTAAAACTTATAGTCTTTTTTAAAAATAAAAATACAAATAAATATAATCATTATTTTCAGGAATCCCAGTTCTAATTCCAGTTGCACAGATAACTAGAACTGGGAAGCTGGTTCTGGGTCCAGTTAAAATAATCCAATTTTCTGCTTTCCAGTTCCAAAACCAGTTCCCAAAATTGTGATCTGGTTCCAGTTAAGGTTCCACTACTAACTGGAACCAGAACATTCAATTCTAATCTGGCAAACTGGATACCTGCTCAACGCGGGTTTGAACTCTGTTGGATTGATGCTCTGGTTTTGCATCTTGTTTTATTTAGCATTAGAGTGAATTGATGCCAAAGACCATAGTGTACCTTTTTACCATTTCAGCAACAAATTGTCGAATAAATTAATTAAATTTCAAATCTTAACTTTCACACATGGGTTTTTAATTCTGATTTTTTTATATAAAGGTAATGATTATACAAAATAATAAATAGGGGACTTGTCAAATGCTATATAGAACAGTCCATTGTGTGTCTAGATGTGGAAGATCTGGAGTTCAAAACCTGATAGTTGAACTTTTGAATCTATTAAAAATTTCAACACAAATAATGAATAATTTTTTTGAAAAGTTCGGTTGAAATGGTAAAGGTATTATGACTGTACTTAAAGTGTGTTTTTAATTGAACAGCATTGAAAATTTTCCCCTTCAATCATCATCAGTGGTACTCAAAAATGATGTTTTCCTTCCCAAGCAAAACAAGTTTATAGCTGTATATATATTCAGGGCCAGCATTACAAATGTGTCAAGAAATATGCTGTGCAACCTTAACCCTAAATAAACCCTAAAATTAGCCCACCTGTAATTAGGTACCTGTCTGGCCAGAATGTGATGTGTCTAAACCCTAAACCCTAAACCCTAGACACACCCATGTGTCAACTTTCTATCTTAGGGTTATCTAGCCTACTTCATACTACTTCATACTCCCAACTTTTTTTTCTCAAAAACTTCCTTTTCCAAAATTTTGTCATATTTTTTTCCTTAAAAAAAGTGTAGTATTTTCCATATTAAAAAAATAAAATTCAACATTCTCTTTAAAAAAAAAAGGGTCAGATTTTCCATCTTTCTCACACTTAAAAAATAAAATAAAATAAAATTCATATAACCATGCTTTTCGGCTTGGTAACTAAAATTTGTTTAAAACTAAAATTTGTATATAATTTCATAGGGTGATGATATCTGGTGGTTTTTAAACCTGTGACTTTCCTTAATGGTACCACCCAAGGACACATTTTGCAAGGATACATTTTGGGAATCACTCAATCAATCAATCAATCAAACAAGGATACTTGAAATGCATGTAATTAGTTATTAAAAAGCAAAAAAGCTCTTGAATTGAATCCTGGCAAGCTCTTGAATTGTGGCTGCAGGGTGCAAACGTGAGGGGATTGATGAATACTCACACACTTGAGGGGATTAATATTCGAGTTTAATGATTTTAGATCCCCGTGCAACTCATGGCTCAATACAAGCTGCGAGCTGCATACTTTGTGCTGCGCGGAGGAATGATTGAACTGCTGCTGCTGCTGCTGCTGCTGCACCCAGGTCGGAACAAGAAGAGAGGGAGCACAGCCCTGATGATGATGATGATGTTGTTGTTTGTTGTTTGAGTGCTCATTCACAATCTAGAGTAGAGCACAGACTAGTCTAGTTGAGGGCTGTGCTCTCTCTCTTCTGATTCCGGCGGGGGTGAAAGTTTACCCTCGTGGATGTACCTTGCCCCGCATGCACCCAGCTACAGGTGGTCGTCGAGATGATCAGAAAGCTTCGCAAAACAACTTTGCACGGTCGCACAATTGACTACCTCCTTGAATATATACAGATGATCATATGCCGAAACAAGCTGGTATCCCCGTAGCTGCAATATAGTACAGACAAAAACAGCCGCTCGAGCTAAACCTTCCAGTATCAGCAATCAACCTAGTTAGCTATACCTAGTCGGCAAAGACTTTTGACTCCGGATTGGACTTGATTCTGATTCTCAATTGTCAGCGTATAATTAGTCCTTGATTCCCTCCACAAATAAGTCTTAGATCTAGTCTCTAGGTAGGGAAGATCAGTGCAGAGAATTATTATAAAACGTGCTGCGTTTTCTAGGTGGCTGCTGAAGGAGTGGGCGTGTTTCAAGTATTGCTTCTGTTCATGAAAGAGGAAAGAAAAGAAAAAAGAACGAGAAACGACAATCAGTTTTAAGCTAAGTTTCAGGAACTGCTATGCACCTCTGAAACCCAAGCCAAATTCCCGGGAAAAACAAATCAAACCTCAGCTCGAATAGGTGGATGACTGGTGTGGACGCTTCGTAGACTAAATGAGAAACTTCTGTGCAGATCAGAGCGTTGCTGAGGTCAAGCTGTGTTGAAAATGATACCTTTCCAGATCTGGCTGGAAGTAGTACTTTCCAGTACACCTCTAAGATTATTTCCGATCCTTAGGCCCGTACTAGTCTTGCAACTGACAGATGCTTCCAATCACGTCGTCGGAGAACGGATCTGGCACCAGCTAGGTCGACGACAAAAAAGAAAACAAGGTCTGAAGCTTCGGGGCGTGGAGCTGGACTGAACCCGCTGTAAGTATCGAAGCGGAGCTGGGAGCATGATCTTACTGCAACTTACAGTCTAAGCAGCTCCTTCATTATTCCCTGAGTTGCCCGATCCGGGCGGGAAACTCGATCACACTCTCTCCACAGCGGACTGAAAAGCAACAGCTACTGTTGTTCTTAATTGCTGTAAAGTCCTGCGCTGTAGCCTGTGGAGGAATCGACAGTAGTAGTAGTAGCTGCCACATCCAGAAAATAGTATATATAAAATTAGGACTGCAGAAAGCTCAATTCTCACGTGGGCTTCGGGTACGGGCCGCCGTTCCTTTTTCCTCCAGCAGCTTGTCCGTCTCGACATCTCGCTTTTTATGCAGCAAAATCGGATGATCTCAAGCTGACCATCTCGATTCTCAAGAATATACAAATAATGTGTAGTTATATAAGATGAGTGAGATGACAATGGATACATAAGCTAGATGGAATTGTCTACAAGAATTACTAGGTTTACAATCAGCTGGTTCTATATATTATGACTAGTTTCACCTCCAGAGATTGCGGTTAGAATCAAGTGGGTGGGTAGCGTGTGGTTGTCGATTCTAGGGTTCTTAGAGCAGCTCCACCCATGCTCAGTATGTGACCCTGCAAGAGTATTTCTCACATCCAAGAGTAGTTATTTACTTTTGCCCAATGACACCCCTAAAATTGAAACTGGGACTGGAAACGGGAGTGCAAAAGGTTGGTTTAGAGTACTAAATAGCAACCCAGCTGGACCAATCAAACCATCTAGGTAAATCAACTGCAGGTTTTAGGCTTTGCTGTGCCTTTTGCCATTCTCAGGGTGGCATCCCGTGCAAAAATGGTGCGCCAAAACTATTTTCCTGAACCAAACCGGTGTGTTTTGACTCTTCTTCATCCAATATTTCCTGTACAGTGCACCGGTGGAGTTGCTCTTAAAGCGTCAATAGTATAATGCAGTAGTTGGTGAAGGACTGATCAAGCTGGAGGTGCAGGCAGGAGTAGCGTGACAGATCCAAATTTGGGGCTGAATCTGCAGCAGGATCGCAGCAGTAGGCCGGCAGCTGATTCGGCAGATGCATGTATGAAGCTCGTGCATTTCCATTCTAGGTAGGTAATTCTGCAGCTTAGCTAGCCCGGTTCGTTCCGCACCCTGCAGCGGCAGACAGACGTTTCGGTGCCGGTGGGTCCCGAACCAAAAATACATGGATTCCAAAAGCAAAAAAAAAAAGACACGCTGAAACAGGAGGCCGCAATCGATATGACGGCGCGACAAGGAAGCCGGAATTCTTCTCGGGAATTGGGGAAGCTTAAGCGAGAGAGCACGGCGAGAAAAGCTAGCGCCGTCGTGAAAGGGTTGTTGGCGTGGGGTCCTTTATATCAAGCTGGAGCTGGGATCAATGTTTGTGTTTTTTTTTTGGGGAATTTTTGTTTCTAGTCAAAGTGGCGATCATTGATAGGAAGATGCCCAAAAATCTTTGGTTTCCCTAAGAAGATTTAGCCAATTCTGACTAGTAACCAACCATATATGAACTACAAATCTTTAATCATTTTGTTATAATCTTTGGGGTACACACTGAAGACCAAATATAGAAATCTGGTGATTAAAAACCTACAAAATCACTTCATTTTCGAGTTTTAAACTCTTGAATCATTTTGTTACAAGCTTTGGGTACACACACTGAGGACTAAATATTGAAATATGCCGATTGAAAAGCTACAAAATCACCTCATTTTTTGAATTTTAAAATTTTGACTTCTTTGACCAAAAATTTCTCCACTAGATAAAAGGGTGGGCTGGGATGGATGGAGTGGGGTCACTGCCAACTGGGCGCATTTGGCAAGTAGCTCACTGGCGTACATATGTTGCTATGAAGCGTCTATCTCGCACTTTGTACTTGGGAATTGTGCAAAATACTCCTTAGCGTAGTTATGGCGCTATCACGCTGGTTTTAAGTATTAAGTTTAAAAATAAAAATTTACAACACTAATATATATTATTCTCCGCCGCGCCACGTCTGTATTCCACTCTTTCTCCACCCCGTCAGAATAAACAGACTATGATGAGATGGATGGATGACCAGATGGATGGACAGATGGATGACGAGACAGATGGATGAAATGATGCTTCACGATGTCCTTTACTATATGTATTGTCTATAAGTCATGGCTCTTTTGCTTGATAGAAGATTTTTACAAGCTACTAGACTAGGCAGGATTATAGCTGGATCTTAGTTAATGTTGGGGACATGTTAGGTGGGGTTACTTCATCTCTTGCCCAGGCCTTGGTTGATAACCAGATCAAAGGTGAAACCAACAATATGTAAACTAAGAAATGTTCTATGAAGTTCTCCAAAACAAAACTATAAAATAGAATAAAAAAATTATTATTCCAAGTACTAATACCACCACCTACTACCACCTGGTGAACATTCCTCAAAATGTGGACCAAATGATCTCTGCATGATCCTTCTTCTTATGTAATCTCTCCGTTGACGCTCCTGGCAAGTTCAAAGTTCAAACCAACAACCAAATTAAAATATGAAATATTCCCTGAAGTTTGTTCAAAAGGATGAGCAACTTCACCCACACCTCAAACTGTATCACATACAAAGTATCGTGTTAATTGTTTCACAACCTCACACATAAACACAAAAAGAAGACTAGTATAATGTGAGTGATGATTGAAATCCGATTGTTTAGACCAATCATTCAAGCCAATTGATCAAAAGCAATCATTTTTGCATTAGGTTCTTTTCACAAGCATTGGATTTTGTGCTTATTGGTGTTACTAGGTGCTTTAACACCTAGTGACAAGTCCTAAAAAATGTGGACCTAATTAATGAATTGTAGGTCCTCATTTTAGTCTCTCCCCACCATAAAAGATAGAACTAGCATTGGCTAGTTATTGCATTTCTTCAAAACCAGCCAACATACATTTTGGACCATGGAGATGTCAATATTTTTTCTTTTGTGGAAACTTCAAACTTGTTGATTATCAATTTCATTGTCAACCAATTACCTTGGTTATCAATTACCTTGGTTATTTGTTGGGTAATCATTGTTGGTTATGCATAAGAATCAATTGTTAAATACCCACCTTGAGAACCATTGATTATATTGCCTAGGTGGAATATAAGGTTTTATTATTATTATTTCTGTTCTTATTTCTATCATAAAGTTGTTTAGGGTTTTAAGAATGACAACCTATTTGGATGAAATTCCTATTGCGCACAAGCATACTTGAGTGGACCCACAAGGATAGTCAGACTTTAATTTCATTGGACTTATTTTTGAAAAAAAAAATAGGAAACACTTAATGACCATTTTTATTAGAATTTTTTGGTGTGTACATTAACTAGGTTCTATAACACTTGAAATTTTATGTTTTCTACAAATTATATTTTTATGTTCTTAATTATTGCATTTAGAAAAAGTTTTTGAAATGTCCCTAAGTTTTGTTTTCCTGGAACTTTTTGTTCAAGAACACAAGTTTGGAATGTGTTTTGATTTTTTGGATATAATTTTTAAAAGTACTTTAGATGGCATTTTATTTTTTTTGGGAATTTTTAGTAAAAAATTAATTGAGTAGGTATAATTTTTTAAAAAAAATTTTAACTTTCAAGTAGGCAATTCTAAAAAGGGCCATTGTAATTAAAAAAACATAAATGTAATAATTTTTGTTGGTTTAAATTCCAATGAACACTTAAGGCTATATACTTTGAGATGCAATAGGTAAACATGAGGAAAAATAAATTTCTGATTATGAAGAAATTTAAAAGATTATTTAACTATTTTTTAATACTCTATCATTTTTTGAGATGGTTCCTAGTGGGTTCACCCAAGGATGCTTATGCCCGATCCTCTAAGTAGGTTATTCAAATTTCAAAATATAATATTTGGCCCATTTGGGTCTTATTGATTCTTGGAAGAATATGTATAAAATGGGTAGGCTATCTATTAATTTAAAAAATTCAATAACTGATTGGTAGGTTATCGATATTTGGGTTGATAACCAAATGTTTTTTAAAGAACTTTGGTTAAAAGTTCAAACTAGCAACCTAGTTAAAATAAGAAATGTTCCATTAAATTCATTCACAATAACAACTTATGTCATTTCTTATAACATTACATGACATAATCTTCTAGTGATGGTCATACATTTGTGATCGTGACCTAAATGTGTTTGTTGAACATGTTTTTTTGAAAAATTACAGAATTTTCCTCCTTAGACCTTAAATCACAAACTTAAAATCTCACAAGTTAATAATGGAAATCATGCAAAATTTATTCATTCATTTTTCATATGTTTCGTGCATTGATATCATGCATTGAAAAAAAATTTGACACATGAATTTATAAGAAGATGTGAAATTTGTGACATTTGTTCATTCATAAGTTCATACTTCATTTGTCAATACATTTATACATGTGTCAAATATGTTTTCAATGCATGATATTCATGTGTAAAATGTACAAACTTATGAATGGATGAACTTTGCACAATTTCATTATTAATTTGTCCCATGTTAAATTTGCAATGTAATGTCATGGAATGATCCTACCTTTCCCCATTACATTATGCAATGTCATTACCCTTGCATTACTTAGCTTGTTTTAATAGGTTTACCTATCACATTACCTAACATAATGAGTAGGGGAATAACAATTCCATAGTACATTATTGGTCAACAACCAACTCCCAATAAAGAGTAGATTCTATATTTTACCACTTGGGTCATAGCCTTTGAAAATCTAAATTGTTGATCGGAACAAAATGCATATATAGGACCTTCATGTTAGGTTTACAATAAAGCAATTTTGGGTTGTACAATGTTGAGAAGATTCATGATAGGATTGGAATTAGATGTAAAGGATTAAAATATAAAGAGCAATTGAATATGCAAACCCAATGAGAATTGACATTGTAGTTTTTTGTTGCTAAAATTTGAAAAATGATTTCATAATAGGAACAAGTTTAACTATATACCCAAAGGGTAATAAATTTGATCCTTGAAGGTACTTGACAAGATTGGAAATGCACAATGATTGTTTAATGCTACTCATATAACACCAAGTTTGTGTTAATATTACTTATCTACCTCAACTAAATGAGACAAGTCAACTTAATTGCATTATCTTATAACACTCTCATTTGATGTTTCTTGAGTTGGGAAAAATGACATAAACCCAATCTTTCCTTGCAAGCTTAAGATTGAACCCTTGTTGATCACTTCCTTTGTTAAAATATTAATAGCTAATTCTTTGGTAGTATAATAATGGAAACCTTCATAAAAATTGTGATGCTTCACAAAATGTCATTATATATCAATTTGGTTTGTCCTTGAGCAATGAAACAAGTTCTAGGGTGCCTTAATTATCACATAAGATTACAATGTGCTTTGTATGCTTATAATTAAAATACACCAAAAACCTTTAATTGCAACCACAATGCTTCCTTTGTTGCTTGAGTGCAAGCCATGTGCTCAACTTTCATGCATGAAAGAGCTACTATAGTCAAAGATGTTGCTATCACCTTTGTATACCAAAATTAAATCTTGAGTTCTTTTGAAGTATCTTAGAATGCACACTTCGTAATTGACTAGTGAGCTTCTTTAGGACGAAATTGAAGAATTGTGAAATAAATCCCACTTATTATTATGTTGTATATGAGATTCTGAATTGACTCCTTATATGGAACGACTTCCACCTTGTTTTTTTTCATCTTCCAATTTTGCATGTTGGCTCTTTAATAACTTGAGATCTACTTCAAGATGTAAAGATATGGTTACATGTCAATGGAAAATTTTGTAATAATGTAAAAAGTGTATGTGGCTTGGCCCAAAGGGTGAAAACACATTATGCCCCTTAAAAATTCTACTCACAAAAATAGGATTTTGCATTTGGGTTTTTTTTGTACATGTGGACATCACATCTTAGACTATTTTTGCTCATTTCAAGTATATTGCATTAACTTTGGACTTAAAACTAGCTTATTTTCAAAAGAAACTCCAACAAACATTTACAAACTTGAACATATTAAATATATTTGTGTCGAAAAAATATATATCACAAAGTATGAAAATTGCAAATATACTTCAAAACTAAGGTTATGGGTGGAGTTTTGTAATGAATTTTTTCGTGATGAGTGATATTGATGTACATCAACTAAATTTAAGACCATTTAAAATTTTATACTTTTTGGTTGAAAATCCATTCAAAAAATGTGTGTTTTTGCAGTTCTTGAACAATAAATGCATAATAAATTATTATTTTTGGGAAAAAACTGTTATCTTAAGAAAAAGAGAAGATTTTATAAGTGGGCATTGTATTTTTTTCCTTTTTTCTTTGGTTTGGTAATGTGTCACGAACCACACACATGAAGCCCTATGGCTGTTGAAAAGATGTACGTCATATACTTTATGCACATTGATTTTATCCAATTCTCTTCATTTAACCATTGGATCAAGCTTAACTTTGAGTCAAAATGAGCTTTGAGTTCCAAAATGTTGTCATGCACATTCTAATTTTAATTTTTTTAATGTATAGGGTTTTCAAAAAATGCCATCAAGATTTTAGTTTATTGCACACTTATTATATTTGTTATACATCACTTTTTTGGGTGAAAAGTGGTGAAATGTGGCTCACCCGTAGTGTGCTTTCATCCCAAAGTGAAATTTAAAAGCCTAAAATGAAAGGACCTTTTCAAGGTTTGTCATCTTAAATTCTTGACAAAACATTTACTTTAATTTTTGAAGATGCTTGTGCTCTTTGCAAGAATTAAGAAATCATCTACATTCACCATAGTGATCACACTTTCACTTTCTTTGATATAGATGCTACAATTAAATATCAAGTCTAACTAAAAACCATTTTTTTATGAGGAATGTGTATAGTTTTTGGTACCATGTTTGTGAGAATCCATACAAGGAAGTTTTTTCTAACTTACATACAAGCTCTTCCTTCATTCCTTTTAAAGATTTTATCTTTTAGCTCCAACATGGAAATATCCTTTCTAAATCATTGTTAAAAATTGCACTCTTGAAATCTAATTGATGAACTTTCAAATCTTTTACTACAACTATGGTTAGGAAAACTCTACTAGAGCTCATCTTCACAACATGAGCAAAAGTTTTGTTGTAATCCATGCCTTTAGTCTACAAATAACCTTTTGTGATGGATAACTTTTTTTTGAGCATTGGTCTTTGTGCCAAAAATGCATTTTGAACCAATCATTTACCTCTAACCTTTTTGGTAACTTAGGCAAGCTCCAAGTCTTGTTGTCACTCAAAGATTTCATTTCCTTTTGAACGGCTTCCTCCCATTGCTTTGCATAGCCCTATTACGAGATCCTCCACAAGACAAACAATGTTTGCACAATTTGTAATAACATCAAAATCTTCTAATCTTTATGGTGGTATTTTTAGTTTTGTTGATTGTTGAGGTGCTAGAACAAACTCATTACACTCCACTTGTATCTAATTGTAGTGTGAAGTCTCTTAAACATTTTCTATGTACATATATGAAATATCACAACTCACCATGTTGTGTTACTCATGTGAAGATGCCCTCCACATTGTGTTTTGGGGAGGTCACTTCCATCTTTTTTCAAACGGTGTGCCAAAAAAAAGGTATCATAGATTTAAAAAAAGTAAAGGTTAAAATACATTTCAAAATAAAATTGCATAACCCTAATTGTTGGATGCCAAAATTACATAAATATAGGGTTATGAATATAGTTTTTATTTATTTATTTTTAGGATTAATAATAGGTGTTAAAAATTTGAGAGACATGTGTCATTTAGTGTATGGACAATTTGACTTGGAGCCTTTGCAATTTAGGGTGGGCTAGACTTGGATGAAACTAGGAAGGGAATTTTGGAGTCAAATGAAGTATTCATTGTGGTTTGGGGTTTAGGGTTGGCAAGATATATGATTTTCACTTCACCATCTTTGTCTTCACAACATAACAAAAGAAACTTTTGATTTTTGACATGTTTCAAAAAAATTACACTTTAAAAAATAAAATAAAATGTTGATATAAGATGTCAAATATTTTATGATTGTGTCAAATACCATAAAATTAACTTACCAAATAATTATGCATATTACAAATTAAATAACTATAAGGTAGATGAAATAAAAAACCCCCACCAAAAACATTTTTTTACTTTAAATGTTTCATAAAATGGCATTTTTAGGCATTGAGTAATATTAGTTACTTCACAAGGCTTTCATCCATCATGATATCTCTACTAATGAAAAAGATTTTTTGAAAAGCATGCAATACTTTGTTGGAAGAACCTTCATACCCTAAAAACATTCCTTAGATTTTTTGCTATCCAAGTTGCTTCCCATTCCTTTTGGCTTATGCACAAAAGCCCTACTACATAAAACCTTCAATGTCCTATGCTAGGTTTTGTTCCATGGCAAGCCTAATATGGTGTCATGATTTTCAAACAACTACTTGTAATCCAAATTTTAGGTAAGTAGTTGTACATATTACTTCTACCAACCACCCATGAAAAAGACTTTTGCTATGAAGCATATTTCTTTTAGTTTCAATAAAGGTTTTGTTTCTAGTCTTTTTGCAATGCCATTCCACTGTGGAATGTATGGTGTTATAAATTAATTCATAATACTTGCCATTTTGCAATATTGTGCAAATGACTTTAAAACATATTCTCCTCCATTATTGTTGTTATCAAAGATTTGGATCTTTAGATTTTTTGAGTTGTTTTCCATTAGTGTTTGAAACTCCTTGAATTGAACCAAAGCTTCAAACTTTTCCTTCAAAAATGAAGTTCACACAAATCTTGTTTTGTTATTTGTAAAAGTTTGGAAATCGTAAGTTCTTCCCATTGAAGTAATTTCATGTGCCCACACCAATGTGTGAACAAGCCCCAACATAGTTTGCTCCTTTTACAATGTCACTTTCTAAAATTGGTTATTCTATTGTTTCCTTTCAACACATTTGACACAAAACTAAAGATGGTTGTCAAGGTTTAGATCTGTTCTCACAAATGAAATCAATTTTACCAAATCTTATACATGTGTCTAGAATATCTATTTTTTCATTTATGCAAATAAGAATAACAAAATTTATCCATTGTGGGTCATGTTCTATCAATGGCCCCCAATTTTCAAAATTTCCAATTTTTGAAACTTTGTAAATTGCAGTAGGGCACATTGGTTTTTGTCACACTTGAATGTTTTATACACATTAACAACTAAGGTATTTGTGGTAAAACAATTGGGCCAAAATAATTTGTGTGCACATTTGTGATGTGTTTTTTAAACATTTTTCATTCAATGAAACAAGGTTCTAAAATTGTTTTCTCAAGACTTGTGAGGAATATTTAAACTTGTTCAAATAAAAAATGGTCTAAAAAAACAAAATACTTTAGTATTGTATCCATTTACGGAACAAAAAAATCTTTCAATATGAGTGTGCCTCTAAGTTTTAGAGACATGCCCAATTGAAAGGGTTTAGTGGATATTTTATGAGACAATCTTTTCTGACACCCCATCAATGCTTAGAAGTTGGACCTTACACCCAATGGGGAGTTCATCACATGCACTTAAAGACCTCGCTTCATGGGGATCATTTATCAAATACACATAAGTTTGATCTTGTGAATTTTTCCATATTCAAAATGATACAAGTTTATTGCGACATAAGATCATTACACTAAGGTTTATCGCAAAATTTAATTGCAAACTAGCAACATGACATCATGAAAGGGAAAATGAACTTGAAGTCCCACCAACAACCCCTTAAATACTTCAAGGGAAAAATCAAAGAATTACCAACATTGTTTAATTATATTCACTAAACATCATCATTCATTTTCTTCAAGCTAATACCACTATGTCACATATCAACCTTTTAGAATTATCATTGATCTATGGATGAATATATATTGAATTATTTTGGAATTTATTTTTTTAGGATTTAATCAAATCCAAGTAATTAAATTCTATTCATGCCTAACCCAAATAATTAACTAAAACAATCATAAGTTCAAATGATTATCTATTTCTCATATCATCCATTTTCTACCCATAGGTTGTAATTAATGTTATTTAAAAGTTCCACTTTCACTAGGGTGAAAGCACACTATGGGGGAGCCATTTATGCAAGAAAATGAACTTTTTTTTTGTACATTTTGTATTATTTGGGGTCAATTTTAAAAAATTTCATCTAATGTTTTGATAAACATGTGAAATAGATTTTGATACAAATGCCTCCAACATAATTCTTTTTCTCTTTCAAATGAAAGTAAATTTTCAACAATTTTTTTTTGTGAATATAATTACGCTTGTTTGAATGAAAAACCTCATCCACATATAGTTTTTTTTGAAATTACATGAGTGGAACTTTTCATATGGAATTGAAATGGTACAATTAATTAGTATTCAATACAGGGTTGTCAAAACCAATGTCATGTGCCCATTTTGCATTGGATGTCATGTTGACATTGTCATGACATGTTGGACCTTCATTATGCATGGCAGTAAAAAATGGATTCGATTGCCACATGATTGGAGATTGAATTTTTAACTTTCTTGTAATTGAACTAGGCAATTGAAAATTTTTGGTTGCCAACTTTAAGTTGCCACAATCAATAACCAAATTTTTTTGGTTTGCCCAAAAAATTGGAAGTTGTTTGAGAAAGTTTATTTGTAGAATCCATAGTGGCCATTGATCCAATGATTAATTTTTTTTCAATGCCCAGAATTTTTTAATCACTTTTCAAATTTGTTTTAAGCAATGACCATAAAATTTGGTTGGCAATTTTTAGTCACCAACTTGGGTGACCAAAATTTTCCATTGGCTTTAGATCACTAGAATGGGTGAATGAAAAGTTTTGGTGTTGACCATGGCAACCAAAATTTGGCGACCTCAATTGGTTTGGGTAGCTCAATTTTTTTTGAAAACTGTTGAAAAAGTGTTAGTCATTTGATTGATAATGTCCATTGATCCCACATTTGGAAAACAATTATTGTTGTCAAAAACTTTTCAGGCAATTCCCAAAAAATTCGGTTACCAATTTTCAATCATTAATTTTGGGGGTCAAAAATTTTCGGTCTTCGATAATGGCAACCAAAAGTTGGCAATTTTTTGTTTCAATTACCACAGGTTTTATGCTTCCGAATGACATTATTTTCATTTTGCATCCAACTATTTTTTGGGCAACTTGACATTGTTTTGACTTAGGTTGACTTTATACTAACATGACACAAGGGTGTGTTTATGTCTGTCACATTGTGCATCTTGTCGACAACCGTAATTCAATATATGACTAAGTAATTCATAAAGTGTAATTATTTGAACCATTTTTAGAGTACATTTGCACTTTGCAACATATTACTACACGTATTAATTTTTCACAATGTATTATTTAATCATTTAATTTCAATAAAAAAATATAGTTTCTTTTGACAATTGCATTATTTAGTAGTTGAACTACCTTATTATGAATATAATTTATGAAAAACTCTTTTAATATTAGCTTGGTGGAATTTAAAGGTAACTCAATTTTTAAAAATAATATTGTGACAACATTTTTTGACCATCATAATGTGCTTTCACCCATTACCCAATTTTGGTGTTACAATAATATTTTGGACAACATTGTTGGTCCATGAAAAGGAAACAATGAGTTTCATACATTTACTATTGGGTGTATTTTCATAAATAGGAATTACAACAAATATAATGCCTATTTAGTTTTTTAGGTTTTTAAGTCATAAATTAGTTTGATGTTGAAAATGTAGGATTTGTTTATATAGTTGTATTTTTAATATATCATTGAAACATGTGAATATATAAGGAATGGTAGGGAAATGCATTATATGCATATGTTTGCCATTACATAATATAAAGAAAACTCAAAAACAATAATGTGAAAAAAATTGATTTCTATTTTTTCCTTTGTGAAACAAAAAATACACAATTTTTTAATGTTATTTGTGACATAAAGGAGTTCACTTTTGCAATTGGGTTTGACTTCAATTTAATAATGTAATATACCTTGCTATTTCAATGTAAATTTTGCGAAGCACAAACAAGAGGGTGGAATCATTAGGTTGGAAACATCATTCACCATTACCATTGACAATCAAGGATTTTCAAAGTTGCACTTTGATGGAAGCAAATGTAATTTGATGTTCAAATTACCATTTATGTATCACTAATTAATAGGAAATTTGGGTGAAATTTTTTTAAGGTGTACCACACAAGACAAAAAAGGCCTAATCCTTACTATAGTCCTTTTCCACCTTATATTTTGATCCCCATAAAAAATAACAAGTCAAAAGTTGTCAAAATTTTCAAAAGGATTATATTTTAAACCATTACAATTCTAGATTCCATCATAATCATCCATAAATGTGTCTTTACATGGTATAAATTGACTAGGTAAAAAAGATAGAAAAGGGTGACATTATGACAAGATTTTGTTACACCTTAAAGAATTTGGACCCATTTAAAGAATTGAATTCAACTTCAGCTTTGAAATCACTATTGTGCAAATTGAATGAACTATGCATGAACATTTTTAACAAAGGCCTTGATCACCCTTAAGCTTGCTTATGTTGCTATAGTCTATACAAGATGTAAGTGTCAATTTACACAAAACTAATTATTTGATTTATGGGTTATCTTTTATACCTAAGATTACCCCTCAATTGGGGTAACATAGATGTAATATGTATTCATAAATTCAACAACACAATCAATCAACCTACAACCTTTCACTAATTAATTAATCCATATAATTATTATTTTAATGCAACAATTTGTATGCTTAAATGATGCATTTGAGCTCATTTATCATATGTAATTGAGGTGGATAAGTAACATTATCATATTTTTGTTCTTATGTAGTAGGTTGTAACATTACATGATCATAGTGAACATTTAAGTTTGTCAACTAGGTCAAAGCATGATTGGGGTATCCCATTTGAAGCACAAAAAGGGCTTCCCAAACTTATTTCTCTTCACGAAACTTAAGACCTATCCGAGTTTGCCCCTTGCTCTTCCATGTCAAATGATATAAATTCCTTCCAAATTTTATGTAGGCACCTAGTGTATAAGTGTTTTTCAATTATAAAATTAAGATTAATAAAAATTCTCCAATATGGGCCATGATTTATCTATGCCCAATACTTCCCAGAAATTTCATTTTTTGGAACCTTGTACATTGTAATAATGCATTTTGCTCTTATCACATTTTAATGTTTTATACATTAATGCTTAAGCTATTCATAATATAAATTTGGGGCAAAATAATATGTTATACATTTTTGATGAATCCTTGAAACATTTTTCACCAAGGGAGACAAAGTTCAAAATTTTCCCCCTTGACTTGTCAAGACACCTTAAGTTTGTTCAAATTATAAATGGTTTGCATACAATAGTACCTTAATAGTGTATGTATCTATGAAAAAATAAAATCCAATATGAATGTGTAATTACATTTTAAAGACACATTCAATTAAGGGGGTTTGTTAGATTTCTCATGAAACTTTTTTTTTTGACACCCCAACCATGTTTGGACCCAATTAGCTAAATTAGGATGGGACTTTTTTCCCTTTATATATATATATATATATATGAGCTTATTCCTACTATGCAATCATTTTGCAATTTCTAGTAATAGGATATTGTAGTGTCAATCTCATTGGGTTTGCATATTCAATTATTCTAGCCTTATTTTAGTTCTATATCATAGTCCTTTGCATTTTGCATCCAATTCTAATTCTTGTCATGGAGTCTTCTTAATAGGTTATGGGTACTCAAAAGGTTGCATAATTAGTTACCTTTAGATTTGGTGGGGACAATTTTTATCTATGGAAGTCAAGTTGTAATTTTTTTCAAAAAAATAAAAACTTTAGTGTGTTTTGTCTACATTGAAAGTCAACCCAACTTGAGAGAATCTAAAGTGAGGAAAAAAAGATAAAAAATCAAGATTTTTGATTGTCACATGAAGTTTTTTTATCAACCACTTGTTTAATGATATCTTTAAGGTGGCCTAGCAATATTTTTGACCAAAAACATGGGGGATAATTTATAGGACTTTTATTATGTAATTATTATGATTTTAAGAATTTTAGCTAATGTAAGATGTAGACTTTTCAATATGTCAAAAGCGAACTACCTTACCATGCTTTTACCTAGATCAATTCTTTACCATGCAGGTGAGTCCAAGTGATAGAATGTTGAAACATATCAACAAAGTCAAGTCCATGAATCAACAACTTGAAACTATCTAAGCGAAGTTGAAAAAAATTGACATAGTTGTATTGTGTAGTTTTCTTGAATCCATTACAATTTGATTTTTCCTTTCAAGTTAATGGTAGATGAGTTTAAATTAGAGTTTCTTACAACATGGCCTAGTCGTGAAGAGTTAAAGAAGTTGGAGGTGTTGGGGAAATGGTGCAGCCTTTGTTGTTCCACAAAAGAAGATCAACATTCCATATCATGAGGAACAAACTACCAAGGATGAAAAAAAGTACAAGAAAAGGTTCTTGTGCAACTACTACAAGAAGCCTAGACATCAGGCTAGAGATTGTAAGAAGAAAGTTGTCAACCTTAAGAAAAAGGTCATTGCGTAAGAAACAACTCAATGTTGCAAAAAAGAGGAACAAGCTTTCATAATAACTTCAAGTGTTTTAGACAATGAAACATTGTACATTGATTCTAAAATCTTTCAACATCTCTCTTTCCAAATGGAGCTTTTCATCAAAAACATACCCAAGAAAACCATTTACATTGATGACAATTCCACCCAAGAGGCAACTAGCAAGCATGAAAGTGTCTTATTGCAAATGAGTGTGTTAGGAAATATGATCAAAGATGACTTGAAAGAAGTCTTATTTGTACTATGTTGAGCAAATTTTTTTTTTGGTAAATTAAGGTTTGAGAATAAAGTTTAAAAAGGATGAATGCAAAGTAAAAAATGACTAAGTCATTGCAAAAATAGTGAAAGAGAATAGCTTATACAAGCTCATGTGTTCACTTCGTGAGAATGTGCAAGTTGTAGCAAAACAAGTCGGTTTGACAACTTGCCATGAATGTTATGGTCATCTAGGAGAGCAAAATTTAAAGTTTCTCAAACAAAAAAATTTGGTCAACATAAATGTGTCCTTATGTTTCAAATGGGATACCTTGATCATGCTTTGAGCTTCCAGCGAACATTAAAACCAAGCTTTAGGACTGTGGGTGATTGGAACTTTGAAACATATATTATGAATGTCTAGTATGGTGTATGATTGTTATGTGAGAATTTCCTTCATATGTGCTAATGAGTATTTAATTGAAAAATGACCTTAAAAGGTCTAGACCCTGTCAAGTATATAGTACCCTTTCAAGTATAATATATTTACAAAGCTGAACATCAAGGTAAATTAAAGGGGTGTCCTTATTGTTGCATAGGTTGTGGTTTAGGAAATGAAGATATGGGTTCTATATCCTATTCAAGCACTTTTCCTATGCAATTCACATGCGACCATTTTTTGGCTCTGCTTTTGATGTTATTAGTGTCAACTTTAATCTTTTGTATTTTATGGAACCTCTGTTGTAGTTCTGTTTAGGAATCTTGGAATGCTCAAAGATTTGGCTCCATAAGGCTCACAATTGGGAATTGTAATAAAAGTTTTATGCCAATGAAAAGTTAGTGTGTGGCTAAAAAGAAAAGTAGACAAGTCTAACTGCAATCTTTTCCTGAAAAAATAATATCAGCCACCATAAAAAACTAGAACTTTGTGAAGAAAAGGAGAGTACTAATATTTCAATTCAAGAGTATTAACAAGAGTTGCCTATTATGAATTTCATTTTCAAAGTAATGCCCATTCATTTGTTTACCCATTCATTTTGTTTGGTAATACTCAACCATTATGCATAATGGTTATTTCTCAAATACTCTTCTTGAGAACTACCTTCCATACTAGTACCCAAGAAGGCTTTTAAGGTATAAGTACATTGAAACTAAAAGTGTCAGAATAAGAGGTGTGAAACTTAATTAGTATAAATGGAAAGCTCCAAGGGCATTTAAGCCTTGACCTTCATATCCCTACATATCAGATATGCCTTAAAAAGTTCATGTATTCTGCCCATCTTTCTTGCACCTTTTGCTCTTTGCTAATAAGGTGAATCCTATTCAAAATTTGAGACTAAATTTTTTCCTGGGCAACTGGGGCAGCAGTGTTTGCATCTAATCACCAGGGGACTTGTGGCTATTATGTTTAGGGTTTAAAGATTGATAACCTACACAAAGGATTTAAAATTCCAATCTAGGTAGGTGATTACATTTTGATAAATTAACACCCGACCCATATGGGTATTCTTGATTCTTTTGATGCTACAAACCAAGCAGGTATGTTCTCTAACCAGTTTTCTAAAAATGTGAGAAATGGTCGGTAGGTTATTAATGAACTTATTAATACCCTTGTTGATATCCAACATTGGTTCTGACTGGAGCAAGAAGCTGAAGGTAACCTTGGAACCAGACTTGAAACCAGACCAAGAACTGGTCCAAAACCAGCTAACACTGGTATGTGCCACATTTCCAAAACAGTTGAAAACAACATTGCAAGGATAGCAAATGGCAAGATTGTCAATTTGTCTTATTTTGTGTACAATAACATGAAAAAATGAATTCACATATGATTATCCCCATGCCTCAAAGCCCAAATGCCAAATTCTAAAAAATTATCAAAACTAAGAAATGAAAATTTCCATAATTTTTGGTTGAATCATCAAAATGCACCAAACATGCCACGATCATGAAATTCCATAGACTTCCTGTTTTGGTGTCATCTCCTATGACCCTTAATAGGGAAACCAATCTTATTGAGCATTTCTGAAGTTTTTGGTGGAGAACCTAGAATGAAGCGCAATGCAATTTGGTTCTACAAATAAATGAATTCTCTCCGTGATAATATTTTTTAGAATATTGTAGAAGGATCTAGTTCTGAACCGTAACTATACAGATTAAGCGCAACAGTATCATATCATAGCACCCTTGGAATTTGGCGTTATGGAGCTGATTGATTGATTCAGCTTTCAAGCATTAGGGATCAATAGTATAGAGTACATGCACGTGTTACGCCCATCAAGGCATGTATAATCAATCCCAACAGTTGTACTCAAGATATCAGAAGCTGCTGCAACTGTCGCAGACAAGAGAGAGACACATGTACAGCAATTAAATCTTCTAGCTTGTTCAGTTGTTAGAACTAATTCTGACTAACGCTTCACCAGATTTTGTCACATGAATGTGAGGCTCATACTGGGAGACATGGTGGATGGTTATTGCAGGACAGGAATACAATGGGAACAGTGTCCACATACCCTCCATGCTGCATGGTGCACTTGGTTCACCCTGGATCCTGGAATCCAGTGTACAAGCTCTAGGACAAGGAAACAGGTTCCATGTGGGAAGGGGTAAGGGGAGTGTGGAGGAAGGAAAATCAAAAGCAGCACTTCACATTACGATCCAGCAAATTATGTTGTAGGACATATAGACCATGTAGCACTTAAGATTTATGGTCTCTAACATTTAGACTATTTAGCATGTAAAAATCATAGTGTGGAACAATTAGATGATATAGCACTTGTAAATATGGTGTGCAACATTTAGAGTGATACATAGCACTTAAAATATATGGCATGGAAGATTTAAACTTTAAGAGTTTGTAGTAGGTTCTGCAAGACCTTAGCCTCTAGTAACCTCCGTGGATGTTAATTGTGACACCAGATAAAATAGATCTGTTTTTCATTGGAAGGCATGTCTAATACATCCCTCCTTTTTCTAAATGTGGAAGAAATACACCTGAAGACAAGTACACACATTCAGGCCTCAACATTTACTTGGGCCAAGGTTCACTAACATTAAGGTACAATTGTACCACCACCAAAATTGTCCAATTTCCCCTTTTCCTTGTGCTCTTATTACTTTCCCCCCTCATGACATCAACATGATCCCTCCATCCGGACATTCCACATTGGCAAGCTAGTTCGCACTTCGTAACCTATCACAATGCATTCCATGACCATGCATGTCATGCCATGACGCTGTATATGATGAGTTATAATATTATTAGGGTTTCTTCATGCTCATACATAACATGGCAATCATGTTATGAACAAGAATATTGTTGGAAGTGCTTGCTACTGGTACTATTACTATTGTGGCAAAACATTTTAGGAAGAAAATTGTTCCTTCCAGACTGTAGAAAACTTACTAAATAATGTTCTCAAAATATGTTCTCATCCTTTTTAATTTTTCTCTGTGATGGCCATGGCAGAAATCGGAGGAAGTGTTGGTTTAATGTCAGGCTAGATCAGGAAATCCATTACAGCCATGAGGTTTGCATGAGGTTTGTCTATGTTCATGAAGGTCGATGTGGGATATTACAGCATACCAGTCAATCAATCAATCTTAACTGTTGACCAGAGATGGATAGTCACTGTTAAATAGTAGCATGTACAACATAAACCGAACAAAATCCCATGCCACTTGCAAAGTTTCCCCACAATTCATTTAGTTTTACACAGAGGTTTCACACACACCTGCAACTGGTGCATTAATCAGGAGAAATAGAGCAGCTATAAACTGGAGAACAATGTAATGGTATGAACCAACTTTCACAACTACAATGAAGATCATTGCACACAGGGCCATTTCTGCAGTATGAAATGTAGGAACCTTACTTTTGGATTTATGTCTTATTATGAGCATCTGTCATTTTCATGTCATCCTTTCCGAAATGCTGTCGTTTATGTGCACATATATTATGAGATAAATGTGGATGTAAAAGGTGATTTCATAAACTGCAAAATTAGATGGAGGCTGGCAAAGTCTCACCGGATAACTGCAGAAATGGTCTCTAAAGAATGTACAAAAGGTGGGTTTGAAGCAAGCTCTAAGAGCCTTGTGGCTCTGTGGTGGTTGAACTTTGCCTCATCTTAGCCTGCAGCACCATTGCCACATGCTCTGCTGTATTCTGTTTGCTACCAGCCACCTGTGATATTTACAAACAACCAGTTTAATCTTGTCAATAGCATAGAAAGTCTAAATCTAGTGCTAATTCATTACAGTCCACTTCCATAATTCACTAAGTCATTGTGGAGAAACCAGAAGTCATACTTAACAACATATGTCTCTTATCATCTTCCTACCAAGACTTACTCCAGAAGAAAACTATCTTTCTAACAGTCTCGATCAGCAAATCAACAACAGAAAAAAGGGCAAACGAAACACACACCTCAACTAGCTTGTCATGATTAGCTTTCAGAAACTTGATCTTGCGCTCACAGTAGTCCTTCCCTTCAGGCAATGACTTCTGTGGGCACCAATCACTACTACTTAGTAATGCCCACCCCTGTATTGAAACTATTTAAGGAAATTGAGACATTGTTTGAATAGTACTAGTAGGCCATGCTGTACCATGGTACTGCAGCATTTGCTCTAACCAAGAAAATAAGATGGCCACCACATGGCCATAGAAGCATTGCACACCTGAGGATTTTGATGTCAAAGAGTCCAAGCTGCTGCTGTAAATTTCAGCATTAGGTCAAGTTACACAAATCAAGACCCCAAAGAACCCTGCCAGATTTTGAGGTTTTTCTGACCAGCAACATTACTGCTACTGCCAGGTATGTCTATGGCACATTGGTACATTGTTCCTTTACCTCTATGTAGTAGCCAGTGCCCACATCTACCAAGATAGACTCTGGGTTGGTAAGAGTGCCTGCTGCGTACAGTGACGCTGTTAGTGGCACCAGCATTTTCTTCCCTGCCAAACACAAATGGTTTTTATGAGGAGGAGGCTGTGAACCAGAACAAAACCCTCCATAACCTTGAGGTCCTGTAAAACCCTAGAGCAACAAAATCCAGCTTGCTTCTATTGACGATGTGCAATTTTGTGAACAACACAGGGAAAAGGCAGCAAGTTACTAATACAACATCCTCAATCATGGTGTCATCATAAGGGATCCATAATCCACGTAGAAGAACAAGAACAGAAAGAGGCAGAAAAAATTAGAGAAACCGCAATAAAGAAAGTTCAAATCCAGAGATCGCAAGGAGGACCAGTCGGGAGTGAGAAAGGCGATGGATGGACATACCTGCAGGCTGCAAAGAAAGTGTATTGAGAGCTTTGGAGGCCATTTCAAAGCGAGTGGCAGCAGTGCGGATGTTGACAAGGCTATCCTGTAAAACCGATAGTTCCGATTCCACTTGCTCCTTCACCTGCCGCAACTGGTCCACATTCAGCTTCGCGATCTCTTCCACCACACTGTCTTGATCCGCCATCCCTTCTCTCCCTCTCCCTCTCTCCCGAGCACGACCTCGCTGTCTCTCTCGTTGCACTCCGATCTTCCCTCCTCTTGCGCGCGGGTGCACATTCGGGTTTGAAAGAGTTAGGGTTTTCGTTTAGGGTTTCATCTTTCCTTCCAGCGTTAGGGCGGTTATCAAAAACAGGAACAGACCAGCGGAGGTCAAGTTACCTACCCGGCCCTTAGGGTTTTTCAAAATTTTGAGAACCGAGCATCCACCTTTATAACCATGCGTTTCTTTTATGAAAATTCTTTGAGAGGTTTCAAATTACTGGAGCCACCAATTCTTTCATTCCAATACAATTTTCCCTCAAACAATAGGACTCTCAACAAGTTCACCTCTCCAATTTATTAGATGAGGTGTCTCCCGAGTTCATTTTTTTTTTTTTTCCAACCAGCCAATTTGATTGACCCATTACTCAACAAAAATGAAACTTTGGAGAATCTCCCAAGTGTAAGGTTCTATTCTGAAGTATAGAATTTTTTCCCTTTGGCGCAGGTTTATAGGAGGTGAAAGGAGGACAACATTTGCCAAAGCACATGGGATAAAAGTGAGGTGCTATGCAGAACATGTTGGCAACACATTGGAAACTTAGGGAACATCATGGGTACCTATTGGGAAATTAAAGGGAGTAATGGGAACACATTGGGAACTAGAGAAAAATGAAATAAAAATCCTCCTCCCCACCCAAACTTTTTTTTTTAAAAAGGCAATGCACCTTGAGTGCATGCTTTGGGCCTTCCCAAGCCTTGGCTGCATGAAATTTCTCTTCCCAAAAGAGTTCCTCACCAATTTTGGCCTGGGCTAATACCCCTTGCAAAGAACACCCTACCTATTGAAGTATTTAAAACTCCGGTCTTTCCCACCTGTTGACAAGCTGTTTGTTGGAGCGCAAGTGCACATTTGGGTTCCAAAGAGTTAGGGTTTCAGAAATTAGGGTTCCCTTCCAGTGGTGGGTTGTGATAGAAACAGGAAATGAAAAGAGAAGGAAATGACCAAAGGAAAGCAAGAAAACATAATTGGGAATTTACACCCACTAAATTAGCGCAAGCCTTAAAATTTGCATACCTCAAAAGATTACAAGCTCCATTGCACATGTCTGTGTATGGCATGATAATCAAAACTGTTTTAGAGGCTCAATTGCACAATTTCATATGCTTGAAAAGATTTCAAGTGAATTTGATCTTCAACTTGGAAACATGATGCATCTATGGAAGGTGAATTTGTGTGTAAAAAGAACATAAGCTGCAACTCTGGGGACTGTTTATGGCATGGTCAAATGCAGAAGTTTTCTATGTACATGTCATTGAGAAAGATTTCGCTCGTGATTTCACTCCATAGATGAAGGATGTTATCCGTGGAAATGCAACATTAACAACATAGTTCAATTACTTAAAAACATTGTCACAGACATTTTGCCCCGTGTACATTTTGTAATATTTGCAATGTTGAACATTGATTGTCCATCCTGATCAACCATGTGTGGGTCTCATCAATTTTCACAAATCTAAACATCACAAACTAAATTTTCCATGATCCAGTCACCAAGTAGGCAACAAAAAAAAGTTCAATTTATTTTTTTTCGAAACACAAAAATCTTGTTTGCACTTAAAGCCTTTCAACATACAACAAAACTCTGATTTGATCAACATTGGATAACCGTTTTCTCTCACACAAACAATCAAGCTATGATCATGAATTCCAACAACCGCCCTGCTAACCTCCAGGGATCTGTTCCTGTTTCTCATAACAGTCCAACATTGGTGTGAAGCTGCCATCAGAAGACAATGTGTGATTCATTTGGTCTGGGCACATTTTGAGGAATGTTCACTAGTTGTTACTGTGAACTAACTGTGAGTTCATGTTTTGGGAACTAATTCATGGAACATTTCCTATTGTAACTGTTGCTGGTTTGAAGTTTGAACTTGAAGCCATAAGAATTAGGGGGTGCTAACCCATTTCACCATTCACAGTCGCTTATTTCTTGAGGAATGAAATGGGTAGTTCTCAAATCATGATTTGCATTAATGTCTATGCAGAAAATATTGTCATATTCAGATTCTCGAGTCCCTATTCAACTGCCATGAAATTTGCAAAACCAGAAAGTAGAAACCAGAAACAGTTCTTATTATGAATAACTATGCAATCACTGTTGAAGAATTAGAACGTCACCACGAAGTTATAGATGCAGTAAGTAAAAGCCGTCATAACTACTACCACTATCATCACTAGCAGATCATAACTAATGTATGAAACTACAACCCCAACATGCAGCCAACAACTCGGGCACGACAACGAGCATGAATTAGTATGTCTGATCATGGGATTGACTTGTGTGAAACTGGAAATCATCGTCTGATCCTATCCTAGTCTTGCGCTGAAATTGCGACTTGCAAGCTGCAATATGACTCGCCTTCATAAGCAGATTATTTGCATTTGGTTCGTATGGCCATCTCCGGCATTATAAGCGCATTCCGTCCACCCCAGCGACACAGCTACTGATCAACGCAGATTAGTCTACGAGTGGGCACCCTAGTTGCAACCGGATGCGAGAATCGTAATGCATTAGTATAAAACTTCGATTATTTTCATTGGCAAATTTACTACGGTTCGATCTGCGGCAGCTGATCATTCTTAGCATTGCCGCAGCAGCTCGTGCACTTGTACACAGCTTTTATGATTTTACACGGTCTCCAATGCACCACTCTTTTATTACTTACATCGAGTAGCACAATCTGAACACGGTCAATGAATACTGAGATCATCATATTCGAGAGCTGATCATAAAGCTTGTGGGGTCGACAATATATCGTGGCTCATTGCCGTGGACACATACATTGTGACTATTGTTCTGAAATTCAAAGCTTTAGTCTGGACAAACAAAAGCTGGTTTCAAGTTTCCTGTGGTAGGTAATGCAGTAGTGGGTAGGTGAAGGCACGGACGCTTTGAACCCTGCTTTGATTGACTCAATCAACCTGCGCGTGATCCAGCGCAAAAAGTTAATTAACATCAACACCACAACGGCAGTGATGATGAGTACTACGGCATGCGAAATTTGCAGGACTAGGACATGTCAGATCTGACAACGCGTTTTAGCTGACGCAGGCTCAGCAACTAGTTACAACAGCTTTCATGACACAGGCTGCGCAAGTTTCTGCTAATAATCACGGGCCAAAGTTTTCTATTCTGTATCAATTCTACACTGGTGAACATTTTTGCCGAGCTCGTCGGGAGCTGCAATATCTCTCTCTCTCTGTCAGGGTAGTTTTCTTGCTGGCTCTTGCTTCTTAGCCTGCCGTCTACGAAACTTCTTTCCGCAAACAAGGAGAAGAAGCTGCGAAACCATGGATGGGAAGTTCTATAGAGAATCTGCAGCTTTCAAAGACTCAGGAGTCGATGCCTATAGCACTTGGCCACTGACAAAGCTGACTATCTGTGCACACTGACAAAGCTACGCAAACTCTGAAGATCTCTTTGGATAGGCTGAAAACACACACACACTCTCTCTCTCTCTCTCTTTCTCCCTCCCTCGATGTGCAACCCTAACAAAAACCCTAAACACTAAATCCAAAGTGGCGTTTGCTCGGCCCAAACCCTAAACCTTAAACCCTAAATTTAAACTGGTGGTGTGCAGGTGAACTCCCTTGTCTGAAATTGTCCCAAAGAGCATGTGTTTCATGTTGCAAGCAAACCCCTAAAGAGAGCCAAGGATTCTTCTATCAATGAAGCCAGTTCTACTTCTCTACTAATTTCTTTCTTAAGAGACTAGGATGCAGGGCCCACGGAGGGGGGAGGGCTCCAGCCAATCACGAATTACCGAATCAAGCATGTGCGAACACCAATTATTTTATATAAGTAGATAAGTAAAGAGTCTGTTTTACTGGGCTTTTAGATAAGCTTCTTCTTCTTTGAAATTTGTTTTTTGTGTGTGAAATCATCTTTGGGATTCGATAGGTTATTATTGCACCTGAAGTGTGATGTGAACTCTTTAGGGTTTAGGCATTTTTTAGCTCACAGTTCAAGGTCTAGGGTTTCTAGGGTTTCAAGATTGGGCAAGTCAGGCAGTTTACTGAAGTCATCAAGTTCTTGAATCTCTTGAAAAGATTTCATGTTGACAAAAATCTTGGAATCTTGGAATTTTTTGGGAGTGATTTCATAAGTTTTGGACTTAAGTTGGGGGAGATATTGAATTTTGAGTAATTTTTTTGTCACTATAAATTAATTAGAATTTTAAATTAGTTTTTTTTTCTCAATTGGGTTCTATTGTTAGGATCTTGATCACACTTTAAACATTTACTTTAAAGCTAGCAGCACAAAGTCACATGATCGTCTTTCTATTAAAGAAGGAAGAAGGTTTGCTTGCTTTTCAGGATTTCTCAAATTTCAATGCCTTTTGCTGCACTCCTAGTATACCATTGAAACCCCTTCATGAGTGGGGGATGGTGGTTTTGTAATGTTTAGACTTGCAACATAAGAAGAGTTATTGCATATTGAACAATTTTGTCAGTGAAAATTCATTAAAATCAAAGAATTTGGGAAAAGTGGATTGCACTCTTGGTATTGCTTGAAAGCCTTCAATGATGATGATTTTATGCCAGATGATTTTGTAATTTTTAGACCTAGGATCATGTGGGGGATATTGAAATTTGAGGTAATTTTTGTTATTGAAGAATTCAACTACATTACAAAAAAAAAAATTGAAATGAGAAATTAATTGGGTAACAATTTCACACTTGTTGAGCCAATAGCAGAGGCCACACTAGGATGTCCTTTAATAAATCCGTTGAAATTTGACATCTGGGGTGTCAAATTTTTCATCTAGATGCATGATGGAGGCTACCCATCCATCTTATATGAGCAGATGAAATGTTCACAATGTCATTCACACAGTGCTTATAGTGGGGGAATCATTGAAGACTACATAAGAAAGAGCATGAATGGATTTAAAGGTAAATAACGATCAATAGGTGCCTTTAGCAAAACAGAAGCATAGTTTATGCATGTGATGACTTTCCCCAAAAAAACATTTGGAAACTTCAAAGTCTATAATTATTTTAATTATTTTTTGTTACATGAAAGGAATTTCAAATTTGTCATATGAAGAGAAAATATTAAATGTTATTCAAAATTTCCACTAAACAAATTTGAACTGAAATCGGAAGATTTCATCAAAAGATTTCATCAATTGCATCTAAATGGGATCCAATGAGTCATTAGCAAAGAGTAGACAATTTATATGTAATCTTGACAGGGTGATATGACAATTGTGCTATCCATTAAATTTAGAATTTATGGTTCTAACCTGGGGGCCTCTTCTATTTCTTTTTCACTTTAATAGGTTGTAATTCCAAAACTTCTACATAAATTGATATGAAATAAAACACTCATGAAAATAACCATGTGTTTAGTTAAGTAGAATATCGCACCCTAAGTTTTGAGAGATACTTATTTACTTAAACTTCTAGTAGGTTCATTTATCCTACCCTTAGCAATTCTATAAGGGGTCTACTATATAGGTTCTTCGACAACATTTTTGAGTTCAATTTATGGACCAAATAATTGTGATTACTATCTACACACCATGTCACCCTAAACCTAACCCTCCTTTCTCTCTTTTCTTGTTCTTATATGTGGATCCTAATGTTTAATTTTCTTTCTTGTTCTGAAATGTGGATCCTAATGTTTTTTTTTTTTTTTTTCAACAGTTAGTACAA
>Ga0116227_10000618_pt1 | contig 71302 bp, 51 predicted proteins | sample S1TSphgellanicum_FD_89693 | JGI IMG/M metagenome (GOLD analysis project Ga0116227, IMG submission 89693) | Host-associated microbial communities from peat moss isolated from Minnesota, USA - S1T2_Fb - Sphagnum magellanicum MG | ecosystem: Host-associated > Plants > Peat moss > Unclassified... | reverse complement strand
TAGAAAATAATTATGAACATACTAATTAATTCTTATCTGAAATAATTACAATGATTTGAAAGTAATGTCACATTATTTACATTAATTAATTTCTTCTAATATAAGAATATAAATTATATAATAAACAAATTTATGTTATAACAATAATTAGATTTAATAAACATAATCATTTATAATTATTTGTAAAAGTGATTTATTATGGATAACACTAGTAGAAAAAACCTTTGAAACTCAATCAATAATGTTTTGAATTAGAATATAAATTTAAGATTCTAAAATAGTAATTCGGAATTCAAATATCAATTTTAGATCAAATAATTTTTTTTGAAGTTAAATAACAAATTTCAGAATTGAAATGTCAATTTTTAGATTCAAATAATAATATTCAAAAATAAAATGTCCATTTTAAGACTCAATTAATCTTTTTTTAAATTGAAATATTAATTTTGAGATTCCAAAATAATAATCTGGAATTAAAATTTCAATTTTCAAGTAAATAATTTCTTAAAATTTAAATTCAAAACTTCAAATTTCAAAATTCAAATTTCAAGTTCAAATAAAAACATTTAAAATCAAGTTGTCGATTTTTAGACTCAATAAAGTCTAACCATGGCACCGTGGCACCCTAACCATGGCACCGTGTGGGAGGCCATAGAACGACCTAGGAGGTCCCTCCTATGATCCTGAACTTTGTACAGGTTGGGCATGACTAGCTAGTTGGGAGGACTTGCCTTTTAGATTAGCAAGTTGGGCCTTTAATGATTCGAGTTCATTTTGTAGAGTCCGAACTTGAATTGCATGGGCTTGAAGCACTTCCCTTTTGTCAACATTGTGCTCCTTCTTCATAGCATTTTTATTGGAATTACCCTTGGTGGGGAAAGCCTAAGTGGAAGGTTGAAGTGCCTTGGCTTTTAGTTGAAGGACATTGGAAGATGCTCGCAGATTTTGCCGTGGTAATTGGAGCTGTTTCCTTTCCGAGAACTTAGCAAAATAAATATCTTCTTAATGTCCTTCTTTCCCACAATAATCACAAAAGAGATCTTCGGAAGGAATGTTGCACTCACTTGTTTTGTGGGCAGGATTGCCATAGTAGTTGTAAAAAGGTAAGATGGGTGCAACCGAGTGCACTGCTTTAGCCCTTGAAGAAGAATGTGATGATTTGGTTGGTGCAGCTTGTGGAGGCTAAGGCCTTGAATGTTAGGGAAGCCTCATAGTACTAGCCTCATAGTGTGCATGAGCCAATTCCAGTTTTTTAGAAATGTTGTACACATCCAGCAAAGTGTACGAGTCTCCAAATTTTGCAAAAACTTGTTACAAGACCTGCGCATGGAGTGTTGGAGTATGTTCTAATGAACGAAGATACCAATGGGTAGCTTCCAGGTCTGTGATGCTCTGAGTATCCTCTTTAAGCTTGAGAAGCCTCCTGTAAAGCATCTTGAGGGTTTCATCTTTCTGCTGAGAGAAAATGGCAAGTTATAAAAAAATTTCAATTTAACCAAAAATTTCAGTTCAAGAACTTGAAAAAAATCCCCCCCTAGATCAGCAAAAGCTTGTGCATCGATGGTGGGAGGAATGTTTGCAACAACAACAATGAGTTATTGAGGAGAAAAATTTATTGAAGTAGGTACCAGATCTGGATTATTGGGCATAGTCCCATGATGTGCAATGGAAGCTTGAAGTGCAGCTTGAGAGGCGATGGCAATGGTTGTGGCATACGTTGGATTGGGGATCTAAGTGACACCCAAAATTCTTGGAAAATGTTGCTTGTAAACATCCAATGCCTCAAAATGCACATAACGGGCCAGTTGTTTGAATGCAAACACCTCGGTGTAATTAACGCCATACTTGAGAAAGTTACCTTGAACTCCCTCAAAGAAATAGTACTTGGCCTTCCACTGAATTTCTCAATTCTCTTAGAGGAACTATTGACCTCCATGGTATATATGGGTGTAGAGGTAACGGCTTGCAACAAAATATACAATGATGGTGTGAAATCCGGTGCGGTAACAGGTGTACCCCACTAATGAGCCCCTCCAAATGGATTCTGATGGATCGTTGATGTAGTGTAACTTAAACCTGAATTCCTAGTAAGAATTATATTCGATGATGGTGGTGTTGTAAATGTTTGATGGTACCGTCATGAAGATCGTGAACTTAAAAAAATTGGCTCAAAGGATTGTGTGTTACTTTGTAGCTAATACTTGGGCTCTGGTTGAGCGGTAGTGCTTTCATCATTTTAGGACATGGTGTTGTCCCATGCCCCAAAATTTTGTAACAATATAAAGAACTAACTACAAAGTTCTAACACAACGTACGGTTTGAAGAATACGATGCGTTGCTATGAATGAACGATGACGAACAGACGTCAGACAAAATGGCAAGATGGCATGACGTAGGACAACAGGATGACAAGACACAGGACAATAGTCCAACGAACGTTGGATAGAAGTCCAATGGATGAAAGTCCGTGGACGAACATCCTTGGATGGATGGAGGTCCAACGGATGAAAGTTCAACGAACGTCCTTGGACGGACGAAAGTTTGACAAATTTCCCTGGATAGACAAAAATTGGCAATGTGACATCGGAGGTCACGATGCCATAGAACGCCTGTGAGCGCCACAGTGATGGTTGACGGCAACGTGATGTTGCAGCGCTATAAGCATTGCAAGCTCCCAACATTGTAAGCTCACCGCAAGTGTTGCAAACTCCCAGGCTACAAGCTTGCGGTGTTGTAGGCTCGCAGTGCTACAACTTACGGCGCTACAACTCGCGACGTTACAAGCTCACGGTGCTGTAGCTTACGGTGCTTCAACTTGCGGCGCTACAAGCTTGTGGCGCTGCAGCTTGCGGCGCTACAAGCTCGTGATGCTGCAACTTGCGCCGCTACAAGCTCGTGACACTGCAACTTGTGGCGCTACAAGCTCGTGACGCTGCAGCTTGTGGCACTGTAGGCTCGCGATGTTAGAGCTTGCGGTGTTGCAACTTGTGGCACAACAAGCTCGTGGCGCTGCAGCTTGCGACATTACAACTTGCGGCACTGTTACAGGCTCGCGACGCTACAACTTGTGGCGTTGCAACTTGCGGTGCTGCAGCTTGCGCTACTACAAGCTCGCGGCGCTGCGGCTTGCGACATTATAACTTGCGGCACTGTTACAGGCTCGTGGCGCTACAACTTGTGGCGTTGCAACTTGCGGTGCTGTAGCTTGCGCTACTACAAGCTCGCGGCGTTGCAACTTGCGACGCTACAACTTGCGATGACGTTGCTTGGTAGCGATGGTAGGTTTAATTGCTTTGCAGCAATGCCGACCGCCAGAGCTAAATTTTTTGTTTTTGTGTTTTTTGTTTTTAGACGACAACTTCAAAAGTCTTTAACTCCGTGTCTTTACACGAGAGAAAGAAAAAGAGAAAAGGAAGGGGGAAGAGGTTTTAAACCTACTATGTTGGTTGGTAGAAATGTAATAACATAAGCTCCCTTTAGCAACACCAGCAGCAATAATAGTAGCAACTTGCGCTGCCTCCAACAACAGCAACACCAGTAGCAACAACTCAAGAACTCAAAGCCACAAAAAATCTGCCATTTTCAACATGAAGCAATAGAAAGTAGAGTTTTTTTATAATTGAATTGTAAAGAAAGAAGAACATGAAATGTATGTAGATGGTGGTCGTGCAATGGCCGTTGTGAGCATCTTGAAATCTTATCTGATTATGGAAGAAACTCTCTTGACAAAAGAATTTTTAAAAAACTAAAAAGAAAAAGGAAGGGCTTGACCTTTTATTTAGCTACTAACAAACTTAAACCCTAAGTACTTAATAATGTATAATCACATAAAACCGTACATTAACCCTAAAAGTGCACATGGGCATGCCTGTAACTGGCCATCATGTATGAGGCCATGTACGAGCATGACATAGGGTCAAAAGGTGATGAATGAAAAAGACAATGGAATTTGAAAAAAGAATAATGAGGAACAAGATATGCCTATTCAAAATAGACTTCATGTATAATTTTATAAGGCAATGGTGTTTGAACTAATGGATGATATTGTAATAAAAGAAGAGTTCCTTGGGCTGGATATTGTAATAACAATGGGAGAGATGCATTTCCCTTGGTTGGATTGATGAGCCAAATGTTTTTACTTTTTTTGTGATGATGACGTTGCAAAAGCAATAAGTTTCAAAATTTGGTATGTTATCAACCAAATTGTTTTGTTTGTTGTCATAATACCACTTAGGGATTTCTCAAATTTGTCCCTAGGCATTTTTCTATGATTGTAGCAAGTTTGTGTTATAATATGTAGTAATGGACTTGAAAATATTTTCAATTGGTTTTTTCAGTCATTCAATGATGTTTGCTTTTACAGCATTTGGTGTGGCCATTTGATAATGTATAGGTTTGTTGATGTCATTTGAAATGAATTTTAACAAAGATGTTTAAGTGAAATTCCTTTCCAGAAGGGGATGGGAGGGATGTTCAAAGGTGAAGGGGGAATGTCTTGGTATTTTTTTCCCTTCACCTCACCTAATAAACATCCCTTCGGAAAAGGGGGGAGGGACCCCTAGCCCTCTACCTTCATAAACAACCAAACCTCCCCCCCTACCCCATGCCACCTAAGAAACAACCTATTTGGAAAAGGGGGGAAAACGCCATCCCCTTCATTACCCATCCAACCTAACGCAAAAACAACCCTTTTGAAAAAAGGAGAAATTAAAAAACCTTAGCCCTCCCCCCTCCCCTGAAGCTTCCACCTATGTCATATCCATTCAACTTATCTCCATTACCTTCACCTTGCACCCACTATGAAAGGTGTTCCCACAATGCTTCTATCTTAAGTTTGAGACATACCAAATAAATTGGTTGGGCAAGAGAAATTTTGTTTTACTTTTGTTGAACGTTATGCAAAATGTTTCCATGTTAATAAAATGACATCATGTTTGCCCAAAGTTGGAAGCATTTTCTTTTGACATATCATGTGAAAGGTTATTGGATATCCATGATGCATTGTGACTAAGGTTAATAAAACCCATAATTTGAGAAAAAATAAAAATAGTTTAAGGGTATTTGGTGCAAATACCAAAACAAAAACAATAAATAATGTTAATGTGACCATGCACATTCTTGATATATTGTTTTATTTAAATGTAATCATAATACAGATTGTATCATGTGTTTTTTTTTCAAGCAATCACATCTTCACTTTGTTATATAAACCTTCAATCAACCAATCACATTGTGTATTGAGTTATCAATTCTACAAGCTTCCATATAATCCAATCATGTATCATTCATTCAAGCAATCACATATTCACTCTATCATATATTGCTTCAACCAATTGTTTTGAAATCACATATTTGTCACTTCGACTACCAATTTTGTAATTTTGTTAAGTATTATTTCATTCACTCAACTAGTTAGGTAGTCAAATTTGGTTTTAGAACTCTTGACCAATTTTTTTTTTCTTAATAGTTATAATAAGATGATTTCTTGATTTAATTTTGGTGTTAAATTATTTTTTTCCAATTTCAATAAAAGTTTGGGCAACAAACATCAACATTTGTGAACCAATTGTTTTCTTGGTGGTGAATTTTTGCTATTTTGTGAAATTTATTCTAAGAAAAATGTTCAATGTAAAATGTGTTTTATTCGTGAAAATTTGCTACTTGGGGCTTTTGGTTTGAGGATGACACAATTAGGGTTGAGGCCAACAATTAAAACACACATGGATGATGCTGAGGATGACAAGAGGTGATGAGGGGATGATGCAAAAATGAGAACACCAACAAGGAATGGCAAAACGGTGATGTGAGATGGTAGGGCATTTGATATGCACGTACAAAACATTAAGGCCGGTATCAATTAAACATGGAAACAAAAATTAGGCAACAAGGGATGATGTTAAGAGACGTTGAAGGTGCTAGATATGATGTTAGAGGATGCTAAGAAATATGTCAACGGCACTTGGGTCAAAAAGGTTTTTTAATTCTTTTGCACCACAAGGGGCATTAGTGTGGAAATTAATTTTTAAAATAGGTGAAGGGGCATTAAGGGTTATTGGGAAACACACTAAGAAAGACATTTGGGGACATTGGAAATGCTAAAAAATAAATTTGTCTTTTGGGGCAATAAGGAACACTAAAAAGGACATTAAAAACAACATGGGTGTTAGGTAAAACATAGAAGGATGTTAGTGGTGCTAAAAAGATTAATGTTTTGAATAAATGAATATTGAATTTCATGTTCTAGAATTAATGGAAGTGGAAATGATTTCAAGGACATTTTATAGGATCATGGATTACCAATGTGGTAATTCACATTTTTTCAAACTCATTTAATTTTTAAATATATTAATATTTTGAACTTATGTTAGTAGATCATCACAATGATGCGACGAAACACAAATTTACTATCTCATACTTGTGATTAACAATTGGCTATAATAGTATTAATATGACTTAAAAATAGAGTGTGAACTCAAGATAATTTTAACAAGTTAGAATGACCATTTAATTACATGGTTTAGAAAGTCAAAATCAATAAAATATTGTTGAAAGAAAAAGTTTGGGATGTAGTCAAACCTATTAATAATGAAATTATAGTTGCATATAACAATGTAATAATTAAGGTGGACCTTGACAAATACGAAAAAGACTTGACCAAAGATGTTGCCCAAGCTACCAAAATACTGTTGTTATAATAACTTTAAACAAATGCAAGAACAAAACGATTGAAATTTTGGTGATGTTAGTTAAAGATGAAAACATCCTTCATATTGCTAATCTTGAAAATCCATGTGTGTTAATAACATTCCAAAGTCTACACAAGATTAATAATGGAGTGTGAACATTCTTTCTCCTCAAAAAACTTCATGCCATCATGTTTGATGAAAACATTCCAATGATTGAGTTTTTTGAAAAATGAAGGAAATTACTAACCAATTAGTGAAAATTAGGGAACATGTACAAGAGACAATAGTTGTACATAACATTCTCAATGCATTATTTGAATCATATGATAGACTCATCTAAAATATTATGAAGTAGGACAATGCAAAGGTGGGGAGAGCAACCCATACATTTATTGTCAAAATACACCATGGCATCAAGGTAATTATAATTGTTGCAACCACCTCAAACATTGGAAAAAATAGTGTCCTTTTTCCCCAAATGATTAACCTCTCAAATCAACACCATGCATGTTGAACATCAAGACAGTAAGACTAAAAAGGAAAAAACACTTGACCATAATGAGTTGTAGGTGGCCATGATGACCATGCACATGTAAGAAAAAGATAGCAATCAATACTTTGATTCTAGTGCCACATTTCATGTCACTAGAAATGTAAAACAACTTAAACCAAATTAAAAATGTAGAATTAATATGCAAATGTCAAGTTTGCAACTTGCCATTCACATAAGGTGCATGGTAAAGGCAATTTTGTTGTTTCTTACAAAGGAGAAATAACTAATGTGCACAAATATGCTATTTATGTCTAAGGTGTGGAAGAATTTGTTATATTTTGGGTTTATAATAGATATGGGTTGTGAGGTCATGTTTGAAACACATGAATGTTGAATTGATGCCACTAATGGCCCCTAGAAAATTTTAGCAAAAGGTAGAAGAAATTATTTGAATGAATTTTATAAGTTTGTTATAACATCTTTTCCACAAAGGAGTTTACAATTTTCACAAAACCAACAATTAAAACAAATTTTGCCCCAATTGCCATTGATTAAGATGTTATTTATGGACTTGTAACATCACAACATGGGACACATTGGGTTGCAAGGACTATACAAATTGTCAAAACTTGGGATTGTAGAGGGAATGTTTTCGTATTCCTATCACTATAACAAAACATGGTGTTTTTCACTTGTAAAGTTTTGACTACAATGACTAAGTTGCAAAATTATTAATTTAAAATGACTAAAAGGGGTGCTTTTGTCCTTTTTGCCCTCCCCCCCCAAAATAGGCATGTCTTATTTGACTAAGTTGACTAATGATTTAAGTCAAATCAAACAACATTAATTCCATGTGGATTAGCCATGCCAATCATTTTTTTTTTTTTCATTTTCTTGATGTGACACAATTGGCGATCATCCGACAAGAGATTTAACATGAGTGGCAATCATCCCACATAAGGTTTAACGTTAATGGCAAAAATATTTTAAAAAACTATCAAAACAATAAAAATCTAGCATAAAAATTACCTTATGCAATAAAAATAGCAAGAATTCTTTCATCATTAGATGTAACTTGGCACCTTAAATCTCTTTCTATAACAGTGTCTAGCAATTTGGAGTTATGAATTCATGTTGTGGTGGTTGTGCTTTCCCAACTAAAGGTGAAATTTTGTCTTACTTTGTTAGAAAAAAACATTGATGCCAATGTGACATTATTGCTTATTAAAATGTGATCTAATAGGTAAGTAAGCAAAATGCCTATGGTTGGAGCCGACTATAGAAAATTTTAGATTGTCAAAAATGGAAATCATGTAAACGAAGATAAATTCTCCAAACCTTGAAATTACTACATTGAGGAACATAAACTCCCTAGTAGTTGGTGCCGACTATTGGGAAGGTTGGTGCTAATAGATGAAAAAAAAATTACGAGTTTAGGATTTAGGTTTATGTTGTCAAAAAAAGGAAAAAATCCATCAAGGATGACTAGAAAGAGGAAAAACCTCCTATGGTTGGTGTTGACCATAGGAGAGGGAAAAACTACAAGATTGCATTACACAAGAATATACTGCACATTTATGCAATTATTTTGGCTTCCATCAAGGAATAGATTATTTGATCTGCCTTCTTTATAAAAATTATCAACAATTGATATCGACAATTATAATTTATATATTTACAAGAATCAATTTTGTACTCACAAATAAAAAAAGATGAGGCATTAGGGAGGGGAAGCTTACTTATTCATTGATACTCTTCAATGGTCAACACTGAACATACGACAAGAGGCAACAATAAGAAAACCAAAGAAAACATTCAAGCAAATTCCTCTACATCTTATTTGCACATCTATGCGATTATTTTGGTTTGAACCAAAAAAAAGATTATTTCTTATGGCTTTTCCACATAAACCTTATAATCATTTGTACCCATGATTATAAGCTTTTTAATTCAATGAAATGAATTTGCACTCACAAATTTTTTAAAACGAAACAACAAGGAGGCAAAGGTTTGATCATTCATTAATCTTCTCCAATGGTTGGTGCTGACCATAGCAGAGGACAAAATTTGTAAATTGTAGAAACATTGGCCCTTTCTCACATACTTCTCCAATAGACCTTGATCCTCAATTATAATTGGTATTGACGACTAAATGAAAGGCCTATGACAATTAAATACTTTCCATTATTCTATTGGAGGGCTAAAACACACTAGGGTGTCATAATTTTGATAGATTAGAGTCCCTTTTCAAAGTCCTTTTATAGTGTAATTGAAAACTAGCTTAAAATATGAATATTTAAATGATATTGGAAATAACAATTTTTTTCATTTCCAATTTCAAATCATGATGTTATAAGACATATAAAAAATATCTCAAAAGAAATTATTTTTAAATAATTATTTAAATAATTATATTTTTTTGAATTTTAAAAAGTCTATAACATTATAAATTAAAATCACATTCCACTCATTCAATGGATCTTTAGTTTCTTAAACATAATTCATCCAATGTCTCAAAGTTTCAAACATATAATATTAACACATTGTAAAATAAAGGTCCATATCCATGAGTTTTGCAATTGTGACAAAAAATTTGGGCAAAATTCAAAAGTCCATTACTTATTGGCTATCCACGATTTTGATTTGATTTTTTGATTTTTGAAAGGTTGATTATGATAGTTTTAGATGAGTGAGTCCCTTTTTTTATTATTTCAATGGATCTTATTTTTTAAATTTTTTTTGTACCTAATGGATATAAGAAAAATTGCCATTGTGACGTCCATATAAGGTCACCATAGTGTGCAAACACCTTGAATTTTAGTGTAACCCAACATGAGAAAGGAAAACATCGAACTAATGTTTCAAGCTTACTTGAGTAGTAGTTGTGCTTTGTATTGACCATAAATATATTTGTCTGAATATGAAAGGTTTGATGATTCGATAGAAACGTATAGATTTGATTCTTGTTATAAATGGGTTTCATTTATGGCTAAACAATATTCATACAAATAATGAAAATCATATTGCTTACCTAGTTGTTTAAAAAGTTGCCAAATACACAACTTAAGGTTGGTTTACACCTTGAGTTAAGTTATTTCTAAGTTAGGAAAGAAAACATTATTACACATCTCTACCCAATGTTATCATTAATATAAAGCCTTATAAAAAAATTGATGTGACATTTTTTTTGTAGAATGTTAAAAAAAATGTTGTTGCTAATGTTATGTTATCATGAAATGGTAATTTAACAAATTTAATTTCAACATTTGTGCATAAACTTAATGCTAAAATAAAACCCCAAAAAATGAAGAAATGACTTTATGTTAAATCATATGTCTATCATCCATTTGGAGGTTTTTCTCCCTCTTCCTTGTGTTTGAACAAAAAATGTTAACTATCAAGTGATGAACATCACACTTCAAACAATGTGCATTTTCAATCAAATATCTATTACAATTGGAAAATATAAACATAGGAAGAAAGAAACATGTGTGAGTGGTTTTGAAAAATTTGTGCGCACAAGCATTGGAACAACAAATGGACATTGAAAGTAGCAAGCACGCATGAGTGTGGCCTAGGAGAATTTGTAGGTGCAAGCATTGGACACACAAATAAACATAAAAAACAAAAGCAGTTATGGGTGTCACCTAGAAAAATTCACATGCACAAACATTGTAATAACAAGGTGTGTTACACACAATGGCCATGCCATTAATTTAATATCAAAAATTGATATTTATGATAAACTGGTCATAACTAGGGGTAATTTTTTAAAAATTTATTTTAACGTACATCATCATGTTGTAAAAGAAAAAAATTCGTGATTTTTTTTTCATTTTCTTACATCACATTAGTTATGTGGAACTCGAAAGGGATTTCACATTAAATGATGACATGTTTCTATGAACCTATCTAGACATTTTTTTTTTTACCAAACCAAAACCAATAGGGAAATGTTGTAACATGATTTTTAATTTTTTGCAAATCTAATGAATTTTTTCTTTAAAAAATGATTAAATATTCTCTTTTCATATTTATTTTTCACATTTGTGCAAAATTTCAAACCAAAAAAAGAGACTCAGCATGACATGTGTATTTGAATGTTTTTTTCAATCACATTGTCACATTTTGAAAGAATTACATGAATTTTTGGGTATGATGGGTGCCATAATCATTTTTAGAGAAAATATTTTCATATTTAGTTTTGTGGTTATGGATTGGTGATAATGGCAATTGGGTTCGGTGCACATTTGAGGAGGTGACAGAGAAAACAAAATGTCAAAAAATGAATGTGAATATTTTTACATCCAAACTAAGATGAATCATTTCACCTAGTTGATAGGGGCGAAGTCCCTTGAAGCTACTATATTCTATAATGATTATCAACACAATATCCCTACCTTACAAGGCAGGGCCAACAAATAACACTGAAAGTAACAAATGTGTGTGAATGTTGTGTAGAATAATTTAAAGGCATAAGCAATTAGAGCTCGACAAACAACAAACAAACACCATAAATAGATGGGTGATTTACATAAAGGCAAAGACTTATTTAGAATAAGTGACAAGATGCTAAACTACCAATAATCTCATGATTTATAGTGATGGCATTGGTCAAACTATTTTTAGTGGTAGTTGAAATGTTAGAGGTAGATATATCACATTCTTGAATGCCACTCTTGGTAAGTAAACCATGTTGTGCTACAACTTGCAATATCATTCATGCATGATGTCCACAAACTAAACTCAATTGACATTATAATAGTCATGTGCAATGTGATTGTACATTTTTTGATTAATTTTCTAGGAATTCTTTGTCTTGATTTAGTGATGTTTGCTTTCACTTGCAATATGTAGGTTGCAACATCTTACTTTGAAACAAAAAGTTGGGTTGTTGGTTGCATAATTGTTTGTTTGTGGTATGATACATGCATCATCCTCTTTTGTGTGCATGTCATGTGTGACGTAGCTATGAAAGCTTGGGGCTCATCTGAATGGACATGACAATCCAAAACATTCCTAAATCAAGTTGTCATCAAGCTATTGCACTCATGTTGGTCATTTGTTGATGTTGGCAGTATCATTACTTGAAGTGTGGATGGTAGGGACAAAAGTTTTTAGTGAGATATTTGTGCACATACCACTCGCAATAGGTCTAGATTAGGCAAGTGTAATTGCTACCAAAAAGTTAGTTTAATCATAACCTAATGTTAACTCACTTTAGTTGTTAGTTTGCTTTAGCCCTTAATGTTAGTAAGTGGGTGTTATGCTTTCTAACACTAACTACCCTACCTTCAAATATGAACATAGCATTATATTACTAACATAACAAATAAAGGTATAATCCATATTGGCCAATTATTACTTTTTTCATAACCAATGGGGCAATTTATTTATTTATTTATTTTTGGCGTAATGCAATATAGGTATCAAATTTTAAAAATTCATTTTTCTTAGAATTGCCTATTATCAATTTTATTGATCAACCAAATAATATACATGGTTACCAATTAACCCAATTAACTTTTTTGGGCATGACTCACTTGGTATGCCTAAGGATTGGTTATGAATTTCCACCTTGGGAACCGCCCATTGTATTGTTTCATACTAGGCCCCTTATTTTGGGAACGCCTCCACCCTGGGGGGGGCCCTTTACCCGACACTTTAAGTACTGGTAGTCAAGAAACAGCGTACCTAGCGAGCGACACTTCAAGTACTGGTGGTCCAGAAAGCGTACCTAGCCAGCGACACTTCAAGTACTGGTAGTCCAGAAAGCGTACCTAGCCAGCGACAGTTTAAGTACTGGTAGTCCAGAAAGCGTACCTAGCCAGCGACACTTCAAGTACTGGTAGTCCAGAAAGCGTACCTAGCCAGCGCCAGTTTAAGTACTGGAAGTCCAGAAAGCGTACCTAGCCAGCGACACTTCAAGTCCTGGTAGTCCAGAAAGCGTACCTAGCTAGCGACACTTCAAGTACTGGTAGTCCAGAAGGCGTCCCTAGCAAGCGACAGTTTAAAGTACTTTAAGTCCAGAAGGTCGTGCCTAGCAAGCCCTTAAGTGGACTTGGAACTTGTGTTAGAGACTAGAGATCAGCGGAGCACCACCGTCAACAGGACTCACTCGCCATTACACTTCGTAGGTATCAAAATGGCAGCCTCGCGGCGGTGACTTGCTCTTCTTCTTACTGAGAAAGAAGAGTGGGCGCGAGCAAGAGAACACAAAAACCCAAGTATTCTTCGGGGAGAATCGCAAGACAACTCTCGAACAAATTGCAGTGGTCCTTCAGTCCTTGCCATAAACCCTAGCAACTCAAGCTCCTTCGGCTCTTGTCGCCCACGAGATGGCAGACGACGGGGAAGGAGACTCGCCGCCGCCTTACACAGATCGCGAGAATGGAGACAGAAAGCGCTCGGTATGTATATTACCCTTTTGGTTTTTTTTTTCCTTGTGTGTTTTCTGCTCTGCTTGAGTGTTAAGTTCCATTCTCTTCATGGTTAGGGTTTTGTTGCACCCGCTGCCTTTTAGGAAAGTGGTCGTGGGATTCACAGTCGACTCTCTACAAGGAGTTTGCATTCTAGATGTTGCTTGTAGTCGTCAACATGGCTGCTTAGGATGGGGGGGAGGGGGGAGGTAGGGGTTTGTCGGTTCAAAGAGTGAGAATTCAAAGCGTTTTTTTTTTCCCTTTTTCTTGGGAGTTCTAGAGGGGGAAGATTTTAGAGGGGCAACCATTATGGCAGTGATCAGAAAGAAAATTGTCCAAGTTTGTGAAGGAGGTGCTCTTGATGAAAGAGTTAACATAGGTAGTAGTCACACTTGTTGGCACACTGTGTGATATTCCTGCTTGTTTGTTTGTGTGTCTGTGTGTCTTCTATTTGGTGTGGCTGTTTCAGTCCCAGGTGAAGATCCTGCTGTTTTGTACAGTGGCAAGTTGAAATGAAATGAAACTCGCCCTCACAAGGTTCTTGTTCTTGTTCCGGTGTACTTGAGAACAGCACTGGTGTTGTGGAACAGATTGAAAGGAGCAAGCCACATGAATGCTGATTTCAATTCAACCCTTTGATTGTGCCTCTGTTGTAGGTTTTTCCCCTCAATTATAAGTCTTTGCCTGTATTTGTTCCTCAGTTCAAGTCAATAGCTTTCCTGACTTTCAACTCTAGCAAACATTTTAGAGCATGGTTTGCAGTCATGATCCCTGCATTGCATGCCATAAGTTATGTTTTTTTCTTTTTTTTCTTTTGCAGCACTCATCTCGGGAGCCTGAACGAGACAGAGAGAGGAGTCGTGACAGGGATCGAGACTGGGATAGAGAACGTCACCACAGAGATGACAGAGAGCGTGATAGAGACAGAGGTGACAGAGACCGGGAGAGCTATCGCAGTCATGATCGTGACAGGTTAGTGATAGCAGCCAACTTTTTTTTGTGTCTTTAATGACATGGATTTTCTGTTTTGGTAGCAGAGGCCTGGCATCTTTAAAGGTTCTAAAAAACTGTCTTGCTATCAAAGGGATGCTACCCTAGTCAGGGGATGACTAGGGGTGTCCTATCTTTCCTGGTTTTCAGCTACTAAAGTAGGACATTGCTTAGCTTTGCAGTTCACATCTAAGGGGTCTACATTGACACATCTTCTGTGATTCTTCTACATGGTTCAAATCGTGTGTTCCTTGATTTCAGTAGGCACTCTCGAGACTATGATCATGACCGAGACAGAAGGCATAGACACCGATCCCGTTCAGAGTCCCAGGGAAGACGACGGGATCATTCTCGCTCTCGTTCACGGTCACCATCTCGTGATCGGAGGAGGTCTGTTGCTTCTACTCTGAGGTTGTTGGAGAGCAGATTCATAATTGTTGTCTACATCAACTCTGGATATTGATCTGTTATGGTTGCTTTGTGTTGAGCTTACTTTGTTTTGGGTCCCTCTCCTGTTGTTAGAGGTGGATGCTTATGAATTGCACAGCTGACAGTGTTTGGATCCTCCGAAGGTGGTCAAAATGCCAGAAAAGTTTAGAGTTTGCAACTTGGTGGGTGGTGGGGTTTGAGTTCTGAGTCTGTCAGCCTCTAGTGTTGGTTTCTTGTGGTCTATATTGTGGAGATAACAGCTGCAGACTGGAAATAACACTACATTAGTTGCTTTTGACATGAGTTTAAAGTCATAAGCGTTCAGGGGGTACAGTGCACTGGTATCAATCATGGGACACTCCTTAGGGGGAACTAATCCTGTGGCTCCCATGTTTGCAGCAAGCGCACAAGTGGGTTTGATATGGCACCTCCAGGTGCAACTGTTGTGCCAGGTGCTGCAATTCCAGGTCTGTCCTTTCCCCCCTCTCACATCGGCAATATGAAGTGTCACTGGAATTAGCTGAGTCAGTTGACTTGTTGTACCTGGGTCTCATACACGGTAACCAGCCTGCTGGTATAAGTCACACAGAATGGTGACCTGCCGATTTTGGGAATTTGAGAATATGCATATGATCATCTCCTCTACCACCCTGATGTTAGAACAATCCCTTGAAATGAGTTTTCTCGTTCCTCTGTCGTTGCATTGCTATAGTGGATTAGAGCAATATGCTTAGATTCACTTTTGGGGGCTAATAGACCCACCCAATCCCCATGTTTTCTCTTTCTAGGTGTCTTCACTCATGTGCAAATTTTGTCTTATCTGGCCAATCTTTTGGTTTGCAACAACAATCAGAGTGCAATTTCTTAAGCATTTGAGCTGTAGTCGAGATAGGTAGAAGGCATGCATTATTGTGTTCCTCATTATTTCAGACCCTGCAACACGTGCACATCAGCTAGTGATTGTTACACCTTTGTCAAGTAGGAGCACTTAGTGCAGTTTGTTGTCCTACCTTTGGACTGACACTGAGGAGGACTGTTTGCTGTTGTTTGCTTGTTGTTTTCTTGTTGTTTGTTGTTTGTTGTCTTTGTATGCTTCGTGGGTGCGAAAGGCATCACACAAGACATATACCCTCTTTCCACGAAGCGCATAGGGTGCCTGCCAGGGTGTGAATGGTCGACAAGGAAGTGATGGATTACCTGGTGTTGGTGGATCCTTTCCCATCTTCATCCCCTCCCAGAAAGTTGGTTTAGGCTGTTTAGTTTGTAACATTCATGGAAATGTCATTGTTATCCATGTGGGTGCTTCTTCATGAATTTATCTAGGCATATTGGGAATTGAAAATTGCTGCAGTTCATTAATTCTGGGTTATTTCTGAGATTAGCGTGTTGTTGGTCCTACTGTCTTCTTCCTGACAGATGTCTGCTGGTAGGCTACCCTTGGGTTGAGGGAATGTAGCAGTTCTCCATTTTCAAGTACTTCTTTTGAAGCTTTGCACATGGACGGATATACAAGTCTTTTTAATGATGGTTCCTAGATCATGTCTTCTCATAACAGAAGGCAGGCCAAGACAGAATGCTATCACATGTCAGTTAATGAGTTACTCACTGGAGATATCAAATGAAATTTCAGTACTTTGATTGTATTGATCTTATCAGCTGTGAATGGGGAATGGGGAACGTCTCCTTGAGATATAGTTCTTATGATCATGATTCCCAGCATCCTCCCCAATTGAACTGGGGGTCTGTCTCTTTACTGATTCATAAACTGCATTGGGTTCATGTCAGTGTACTCATTGTAGATGATTATGTTGCAGGTCAAATTCCAGGGATGCCCCAATCAATGCCAGGAGTATTTCCTGGAATATTCCCATTTGGTGGCACGCAGGTAAAATGTTTGCACTACTAGTTGTGCTGTATTGAAATATTTAAATTTGGATATGTCTCAGGGTGTAAGGGCAGTTCAATATTTGGCACTTCCAATGCATGCAATCCCTCTAAGTTTTGGGTCACAGCAGCCCCACTTATCTGCAATAATTTCTCAACTTCTTGTTGGTTGACAGTTTGGAGGCATGCCTGCTATGCCAGCACAGGCCATGACTCAACAGGTGCAGTGTTGTTCCCAGAAGTTAGACAATCTGCATTGTTTGAATTTTTAGGTAGTGTATACTATGGTATCACTGCACCTTGCATTTGTAGGATTAATGCAGTGGTTGCAGCATAGGATGGGTGGGCAGTGAATGGCAATGCCAAGATGCATCCTATTGCAATTGTGTTCTTTTTTTTTCTTTCCATTTTGAAGCTTCAGAAGATCATACTTGCATTATTGCATTCTGGACAGGCTTTGAGCAATGACATGTAAGTGATTGCCTGCAGGCTACAAGGCATGCACGTCGAGTATATGTGGGGGGGCTCCCACCAATTGCCAATGAACAAGTGGGTGCTATCTTTGCTGCTTGATTTAGGTTGAGATTTCTTTGGTTATAGAGATATTGCAAGGTGTATCAGCATTTGAAGAGTACTTCTTTGATGATTGTGCTTTCTGGGTTTTGCTTGCCAGACAATTGCCACTTTCTTCAGTCAGGTGATGGCTGCTGTTGGAGGGAACACAGCTGGACCAGGCATGTGCATCTTTCATATCCCTGTATTGGTCTGTTGTTTTGCAATAGTCTGTTGCCTCTGTGTTTTTCTTTTTGCATGTCTCCTTTGTGTTCGTTCCCTTCATGTGAGCATCTATGGTTTGCTCTTGATTCATTTCTCATGGTCCTGTTGAATGAGTGTTTGAGGTGTTTTACTGCACACTCACATCCTTCAATTGGGGAGGGTCGTGACATTTTGATACAAAGGAGTTTGTAGCTCTTGGGAGTTGGAATCTATACCATGTTGACGATACCACTGGTAGAAGCACTCTGGGCTCAAGGAACAATTGCTCCTTAGGCCTCTAGGGGCCCAAATCAATATAGGGTGCACCTGTTCAGAGAAATGATGGATCTGGCCTGGTGCTACAGGTGATGCTGTTGTGAATGTCTACATCAATCAAGAAAAGAAGTTTGCATTTGTGGAGATGCGGACTGTTGAAGAAGCTAGCAATGCTATGGCTCTTGATGGCATCATTTTTGAGGTAGATATATGATTTTACTCCAGTTTGTTGCTTAGATCATGGGTTACAACAATAACTCCTTAACATGTCACTTTTTGGCTATTGAGATTGGGTAGTACAATTGCCATCTTTTTTGTCATCTGCAATCCTCTAGGTGGTTGTCCCATGATCCAAGACTTGATATATATGAGGACAAGAACACTTATGGGTCATTGTGTGACTTCAACAGGGTGTCTCTGTGAGGGTGAGAAGGCCAAGTGACTACAATCCTTCAATGGCAGCAACTCTTGGACCAAGTCAACCTAGTCCACATCTTAATCTTGCAGCTGTTGGCCTAACCCCTGGGTAAGTAGTTACATACTGCTTGATCAATTCATAACTTTCAACTTACAGCAACAGTGGAAGAGTAGTTGGATGTTGCAAGATTGTCTTCTCAACTTTCTTATTTCCCTTGTCCTTGCCTTATCCTGGAGTTCACGACATTGAAAATCAAAGAGAGGAGTTTCCATTTCTACATAGTGTGTGAATCTGCAGAGCTGGCCTCTTGCCAAATTTTGTCCTCTCTTTTGATGGCATCTTCTATACGTGTTGCCTATCTTTGATCTGCATGCTGACAGGTCTTTCATTGCTGTCTTGTTTTTGAAGGAGTGCGGCTGGAGGTGCTGATGGTCCTGATCGTGTTTTTGTTGGCGGATTGCCCTACTATCTGTCAGAGGTCCAAATCAAGGAGTTGCTTGAGTCATTTGGGTATGCAAACACCTCCCAATATGAATTGCTGCTGTGTCTTTTCTAATTCTTAGTTGCAGGGTGTTACTGTTTCTCTGGCTTCAAAAGCACCTGGCATTGTCAGGTGTTGACTCCATTTGTTCAAAACTTTTATATGGACTTTGTAAGGATATTTGCAAATAGCATGTGCTCGAGGAGCATATATCTTAGCCTACAATGATCTCTGTCATTCTACTTCATGCAAGGTCTTAATGCTCTGCTTGTTTGACTCAAGGCCTTTGCGTGGCTTTGATCTTGTCAAAGACCGGGATACTGGGAATTCAAAAGGTTATGGTTTTTGTGTTTACCAGGTATGCCATCCCACAGATTGAGAAGCACAGCTCATTAGCTTAATCAATTTTTTTGCCCTGAATATATATTGATTTATCATTTTGTATATTGATCCAGAATTTTTGGTGGTTTTCATATGAATTGTCATCATAAGGAAGGGAGGCATGGCTTTGTCTTGCATAAATATCTTGCAACTCTTTGTCGGGTAGAACCCCTTGTTGGAGGTCTTACAGACAAGTTAATAATCATATCTTTTGTGTTCTTTCTACTTCTACCTCTGTCTCCTCTTTGCTATACTCTCCTTTACAGTTTGTGGAACTTTTTGAAATTGCAGGATCCAGCTGTAACAGATGTTGCTATTGCAGCACTTAATGGTCTGAAAATGGGTGACAAGACTTTGAGTGTGCGTCGTGCATCTGCCAGGTGGGTTGCATAGCTAATATCTCTATCCAATCACTTCTATGAAGCATGGGCCTCCTCATGCCAAAGATTTACAAAACTGTATGATATACTCTAGTATCCTGAATATGCATTGATAGGAAAGACACATCGAGGTGAAGCATGTGCACTGAATTGTGTCTGGAGACTCAAGAGCCCTTGCCATTTGAGGCACTGGAGAGTCAAGTGCCCTTTATCATTTGAAACTTTCATAGTTGGAATTATGTTGCAAAATTTCAATGCAAGTCTACTTTGCCACTGTTCATCTAGTCACTGGTTGTTGATTGCAGTGGACAACCAAAGCCAGATCAAGCAAATGTTTTAGCACAGGCACAACATCACATAGCAATTCAGGTAACAGAATCTGTCTTGTCCCTGCATGACCTTCCTCTGATTGTTGCATTTGCAAGTGCCACCTCATTCTTCAACTATGAGCTTGTGAAGTTGTTGATGTTCACTGTTCTTGTGTGTAGCATGAGTGAAGTTGTTTCAGTTTGCATGTCTGGAGTTGGATACAGATTGTTGAATTACAGATATTCTGTCATCTCTTGTAGTTATGAATCAAAGCCTGAACCTAAATTTGAAGCACATTTGATTCAGAGCTAATCCTGCTGTTGACCATAGCTAGCAACTTGTGAATATGAGATGTCTAATTTGTAATGTCAATTGCTATAAATATTGGAGCAGTAATCCATTTGGGTGCTATGAATTAGGGAATTGCCATTAAGATAGTTTGTCCTGTGTTCTATCTGAACACCTAACTTTCAAGGGTGGAACATGCAGAAGCTAGCATTGCAAGCCAGTGGTGCCAATGCAGTGTCTCTAGGTGGCCTGCCGGGTATGCTTCCAGGTTTTCCTGGGTTTGCTGGACTGATGCCTGGCATTGGCAATGGTCTTTCACCATCTTTTGAAACACCTAGCAAAGTCGTTGTATTGACTCAGGTGAGCCCACAACTCCAGACTCTTCACACAGCATGTGGCATTAGAATTGTGCTTCCTGATGCATGCGCTTAGCCCTGCTTAATCCGAATGTTAGATTTCTCCTTTAAGGTGTAGGTCTGAACAGGATAGAAAGGATTCCATTTTTAACTATAATTTTGTTTGTTTGTATTTTGATGTTGTGATGGATATGTCTCACTTCATGTTCATCCAAAGGTCTCACCGTTCATCTGCATGTGTTGTCTGAAGTAACACATCACAGGAACCACTATTCAGGAGTATGGTGCTGACTTTCATATGGTGCCTAGAATGGATGTACCAAATTTGTTTCCACAGGACTTCCATCAGGGATGGACAGTTCAAACAGTGCAGGACTCTGGACATAGCTACTACTTTGGAATGTTTGGAGTCTGACGAAAGAATCCTGTGGGGGTGGGTGGGAATGGTAGGTTGTGTCTCCCAACGAGCTGCAGGATGATGAAGAGTATGATGAGATTGTGGAAGATATGAGGGAGGAGTGCGGCAAATATGGTAGGTCTTGGTTTATCCCAACTACTCATTGCTTGGCTAGTTCCTGAAACATTTTTGTGAGTGTCCTGAGAATGATTTATCTTGGTTGTATGAGTGTTGAGTTGCAATTTGCATGAATGTATGTGGGGCACCAATTATTGTTACTTGGTCAAGTAGCAACAAACTAGTCCATTAATGTACTAATGGATACGTCCTTGCCAAAGTTGGGTGCCAATATATCCTTGCTAAGAGACACATCATGCACACAATTTGCCATCGAATAGATTCTATGTGGAGGTTCTGTCTAGATGTCTTTGATTGTGGATGTTTGACAGAGTTTCAGAAGTCTTTCTAGGGTTTGCTAGACTATTTTCATGGTCAATTTGGTGGCACAGGAAACTTGGTGAAGCTCGTCATTCCTAGACCAAAATCAACTGGTGAAGAAGTTCCTGGTGTGGGCAAGGTATGGATCCTGTATTCATCTTTGCTCCTTTCATCCAGGGACTGCCTATAACATTGTGTTGATGCTGTTGTTTCTGCAAATTAAGAGATGAAAATGCCCAAAGTTGTGCTGATTCTGAGGATTTTCTTGGTTCATTCACCTTCTGTACTTCTGAACTTTGTATAGACTCTCAAAACTCCCTGGGTGTTGAATATTGTGATGGTGTTTTACAATTAGCATCACTGCTAAGCAGCATTTATGATGTGCAGGTGTTTGTCGAGTACACTGACACAGCTGGTGCTGCAAAAGCAAAGTCTTCTCTTCATGGTCGTAAGTTCAGCGGAAACTCTGTCATTGCTGTTTATTATCCAGAGGACAAGTTTGAAAGAGGAGAGTATGGAGGTTAAGGGCTTGGTCAGATGGCATGACCTCAGTGAGTGCAATGAATTTCTGCACTTTGTTAGTAAAGCATAAATATGCCTGTCAACACAGGGAAGTGAAAATTGGTCATTGTGGAAAGACATGAAAAGAAGGAAATAGCTTCTGTAGTTGGAAACATGCAGTTGGGTGTGTCAAGAAGCAGTTGCCTGCATGAGTTGTCCTGCACTACAGTATGATATCTTTTGTTATATTTTTCTGCAGTCCTCCACTGTATTGAAGCTTACTGACTCTTCTCTCCATGCACTTATTAGTGTTTATATGTACTTGGTGGGCAGCTCTCTGAACCATAGAAGTTGATCTTGATGACAAGGCCTTGCATCAATGTGCATCCTGGTCATATGTGAGTGAGTTGGTTCTTACCACTTGTTGATTGGTATTTTCTGAGTGTCAGAGTCTTATTCTGGATTGTGATCATACCATAATGAAATAGAAATGTGACTTGTGCTTTGGATGAGTGGATTGTTATGCAACACAACATCTGCAAAATACTATTTTTGAAACTTGCCAGTACATGAGCTGATTTTCTAATAACTTCATGTGGTACACTTAACAAGATAAGGAGTTTCAAGACCTCTTTTGATATTTAATCAGCCACTTTTGTTGGCTTTTAATTTCCAACTTTTCATGCTGTTTTGTTTCAGGAGTATTGAGAATACATTCATAAAGAGATGTATATATAGCATTTTTGAGAGTTAAAATTGTACAAAAGTGGAATGTGTTATAATTGCCATGTTTGATCCTTCTTTGGATCTGTTGCCTTGCAAATGTTTTATTAATAGCTATGGTTTTGACATGTTAAATCATAAATGGATTTTGAGTGTAAAAATTATTCTACATTCAACTTCTCAACCCGTAGCAAGGGAATTTGACTGTAACAGCTCCACAAAGCGAAGGGTTTTAATTGTTTAATTATTTAGCTTGTTGATTGCCGTTGTGAAGCAAATGATGGAATTTTATGTGTGTTTAGAACTTTACAACCAGTTACTTCATTCAACATTGCAATATGGTTTTTAAAGTATTGGAAAGAATTGCACCTGATTACTCTACACTTTGGAACTTCTCTTTGAAGTACTGCAAACTACATTTCAAAAGAAGTGAAAGGTCACAATTCAAGGCCAAACAAAGAGACCCAAAGATGAATATCAATGTCAGTTGTGAGATATGACATGATTGAAGTATGTGAAATTACTTGCAACTTTCACAAAATGATAAAACCCAAAGAACAAATATGCATAAAAGCTGTTGAAGCAAAAAGAAAAAAGAAAATTATTTATTCAAAATGATGTCCCATATTGAATTCATTAAATCATAATTTTAAAGCAATGATTGTGAATGTCCAACAAAATTAAATGTGTGAATTGTAAATTTAGGTGGGAAGATGGGATTATATAATTTATATTTGAATAGTGTAGAAAAAAATAGGTTGGTTACCATGCTCTCTAATATATATACATTAAACAAATGATGTTTGTTTTTGCCATTCAAACTTATCTCTTTCAAGCCCTAACTATGTCACTCCTTTTCACTACACATGTACATGGACATGAAAATACATATGTTAAACGTGTCTTTTTCATGTTCATGTTGTGTAATTTAATAACCTACACCTCAAGTTCAACTCTTTTTTGATTGGCCCATCACAAGCTTCCATTTATCTTTGTATATTAATTAGATGGGGGCTGCCTCCCAAGTTCAAGTATTCTATTGCAATGAGCCATTTTGATTGGCCCACCACAAAAAGACAGGGAAACTTTGGAGGCTCCCCAAAAAAGAGGACTTAGCCAATTTTTTAACAAAAAAGTTGGTCCAATTCCGTACCCCAGAATCTCTAGTGTTTCTTTTAGTTGCACTCAAAAAAGCAACTTCCATTCCTCTTATACTTAAAACCTTGTTCAAATACACAGAAAGTTAGGGAATGCTTTTGTTTGGTCCTACCCCTCACCCACTCGAGCACTCTTGCTGAGAACGCTTTTGTTTGGTCCTACCCCTCACCCACTCAAGCACTCTTGCTGAGAACACTTTTGTTTGATCCTACCCCTCACCCACTTGAGCACTCTTGCTGAGAATGCTTTTGTTTAGTCCTACCCCTCACTCACTCGAGCACTCTTGCTGAGCTCATGCACATTATGAATGCAGTTGCTCTGGTCAAGTTTGTGGCATGCTGCCAATACACTAGATGACAATCTGTCCTTCATGATTTACCTTTCATCTAATGGACTCTCAAGTCTCAAATGGACATAAAATTGTAAATAGTAAACAGATACTTAAATACCAGAGGACAATCTGTCCTCTATGATCTACCTTTCATCTAATGGACTCTCTAGTCCCAAATGGACATAAATTGTAAACAGTAAACAAACAGATACTTAAATACCAGAGGACAATCTGTCCTCTATGATCTACCTTTCATCTAATGGACTCTCTAGTCCCAAATGGACATAAAATTGTAAACAGTAAACAAATATTTAAATACCAGACGACAATCTGTCATCCATGATCTACCTTTCATCTAATGGACTCTCTGATCCCAAATGGACATAAAATTGTAAACAGTAAACAGATACTTAAAGGGTTGGTTTCAAAAGAAAATCCAAGCAAAAGAAAATTGCGATTTTTTAAATCAAAAATTATAAAAACAAGGGATCTGACAGAATATTCTTTTCAAAGAATGTCTTTCATAAAATGACGAAAAATTCGCAACCCAAAAAATCACTGGCTCCAGCAGCAGCAGGTCGCCACACTACTAACATGGCCAGACTAAAACTTAAATCATCAAAACCCTGAGAAACTTTATTTATAAAACACACCGCAATATTCAAAAAAATGTATAAAGATATTTAAAAAAAACAAGAAACTTTTACTTATAAAGAACATTGCATATTCAAAACATGCATAAATATATTAAAAACAAGAAACTTCATTTATAAAACACACCACCACATATTCAAAAAAATGTATAAAAATATTAAAAACAAGAAAAAAATAATTCAAAGGAAGGCAAAGCAAAGTTGCGTTCTTACAAACTAGATGTCAAAAAACTCTTCAGCTCAACAACCATTCATTTGGATGTGAAAACTTCTCCATCTCAACAACCAAAATCGTTTGTAATAAATAGGTCAGTCGTGGCAATGGGATGTGTGCAGAACAGTTGAAAATCAAAAAGCAGCTAAGCTTACAATTAATGCCCGATTTGTGAATTTTCCTTAACGAGCTTCCATGTAGCTTTCCAGTAGATCTCAGAGAGGGGGAAGAGTCGTGAACATGTACACGAAGGAACCAAAAGCAGACAGACTAATGAATTCAGCACTGAAGGAGCAGAGACGGAGAGGAGCGGGGGCTGCAGAAGGAGTTGTGTGACAAGAATGAAGCCGGTCTGAGCAGTATTGCAGTGGAGATGAGATAATACACAAAGTACAAGGCAGAAATGAAGCATGCGGGATCAGGAGGAAGTAGAGGTGAGGTGTCTCCCCTTGCCGTGCAGCTTCAGCAGGCATGGCTTCACACACAGACGCCCAAGGCGAAGAAGCGCCCTGTTAGCAGCAGCCAGTTGACAAATAGCTGCATCCCCCCGCCTCCAGCAGCAGGAGCAGCAGCAGTCTGCTTTAGAATCGCTCTCTTCCCTCTTTCCGGAGCTTGCCGCGCGCCTCCCCCAGAAGAAGAAGCCTGTGCTCTTTTCTTACTTCCAAGAGGATGAAGAGCCGAAGGCGAAGGAGGTCGAGGTCGGCTTCAACGACGGTGCTTTGAGGTCATCGTCTCCGTCTCTCTTCCCCCCTCATGACACACTGCAGAGCGTTGCTAATAGAATACATAGTGTAACTCCTCCTAGTTCCCTTGCTCATCGACTACCCCTCTCTCCTGTTGTGCACAATTCCGATTCATCGGAGGATTTGGCGCGGGCAGCACCTGCTGTTCTCGCCTCTCACATCTTCTCCGAAAACAGTACTAGTCTCGCTTCTTTGCAGGATGCTTACTCTAGTCCTGATGATAAAGGAAGTACACCTCGTCAAGGAGACGCGACAAGTCCGTCTGACTTGGCAGATCTCGACGGTGTGGAGTTTTTCATGACGGAAGAAGAGGCCAACACTTTGGAGGAGTACGTGAACAGCTTCGTGGATGAGGAACAAGAGTCCAAGAAGTGTATGTTTGTGGAGAGCAGTGCATACCAAGCTATGGCGCAAGAACTGGGGGATGTGATAGCTGGTGACGACGCTTCTCGGTTTGACAGTGAAACCCTTGACAAAGTTCTATACTCAGACGATTGGCTGAATCACATTCTTAGCAATCCCGTGGTAGCTGACGTCTTAGATGGGCTCAAAAAAGATGGCTCAAGAACCAGCTTCGCAAATGATGAAGCTGGTGATCCACTTCTAGACTTGAATCCTGGAAACAGTGGTTTGCAAGGGCCTAGTTGGACAGAGATGCACCCCCCTGAGGCAGCTACAGCACTAGGGGCTCAGAGCAGCATGTCTCAGTGCAGCTTCAATTCTGAGTCTCTTCCTGCATGCTCAGAAGATGCCCTTCACCATTCACACATTCCAGATGGAGGTGGCAACGGCCACCATGTGTCAAAGCCAACCAGCTCCCCGTGGACTACCAATGGACATCCTGTACTTCCAGATGATCTACATCATCTTCTGCGAAGGTAAATTATTGCTTTGTTCCTCCCCTGTTTCCCCCCCAAACTCTACTTCCCTTACAGATGAAAGTAGAAGTTTGTGATTTCCTTCACTCATGCAATTGCAGGTAACACCTCTTCTGGATGTTGCCTATTTTTAGCATTTCTTCATTGCTGAACTTCTTAGAGACCTTCTTGAGCAAGGAGGGATCGATGCTTCTATGGGAAGGATAGTTCACTGGGCCAGTGTCTGGGAAGAAGATCTTTGGTTAAACAATGTGTACACATTTCACATCAATGAGGGTATGCATCAGCTTTAGGGTTCTCCTAAGCAAACTACACTACACTTGTGTATTTTGTGAAAAGCAAGGATGACCTAATACAACAGATCCAGATACATCTCCACTTATATTGCTGTGGGTATGATCTACAAGGTAGTGGAAGTTACTGAGTAGCAGCAGTTGAAAGTTTACATCCATGTGAAGAACAAAGCAGAATTAGTCGAGTGGTGTGTTGTTGCTCTGAGAGAACCTGCTTGTTCCTCAGTATATGGCAATGGCCGTGTCATGTAAAATAGTTCATCCTACTTGAGCTCTCCTTTTAGCAATCTCCATGAGAATTGTTGTGTCCATGAACAACAAGGCTGTACCGGGATGCAGCTGACTCTGATTCTAGAACAATGGTCCCTTCATATGACTGTGTGCAATGTTTTGAGTATTTGTGGCCTAATTGCTTTGGCAAACCTGGCACACATAGTTACCTGGTTCTAATTTGTAACATTTAAAGTTCATTGGTTTTCCTAATTTAGTGAGGCTCATGCCATTTTACTTCAGGTGTGCACTGCTGATTGAACAAAATGACATCTCAGAAGCTAACAAGCTGATTACAGAGCTTCGCCACCATTCATCAGCACTTGGAAATGCAGCACAACGCACGACCCACTATTTTATGGAGGCTCTGGTCAGTTTACTCATTGGCCCTCCTCATTTTGTTACTCAAGTAGCCACCATTGAGCAGAGTATGCAGCTTGTACAATTGACCTTGGAACAAGACACATTCATGTAAAGTGAATGTATGGGTTGAAGAGAGTTGAAATATTTGTCACAGTGGTACTTGGAAAAAATTATGTCTTACATGAGTCCCTGATCGGGTCTTTTGGCTTCTCCATAGTTCACTGTTTGAAGGTTACAGTATTGATTCTTAAGTATTTTCTTGGGATCACTGCTTGAAGGTATTTGTATAGATTTTCAAAAAGAGACATGAAAGCTGAAGGTCAGATTTCTCAGGTGGAGAAAGTTGTTGAGTTGTGTCATAAATGGATGCCAGGTTGCAAGAATGACAGGAACAGGTGGACAGCTGTACACAGCTCTGAACAACAACCATCCCTCGGCACCTGAAGTGTTGAAAGCCCTTTTCAGCTATTTTGAGTGTTGCCCCCTCCTGAGAATGTCTTACCTCTTCTCCAATTTGGCAATGATGCAAGCCTTTGGTGATGCAAAACGAGTGCACATAGTTGATTATGGTATCCTCTATGGAATGCAATGGCCATCTCTTATTTACTATCTTTCTCAGCGTCCTGGAGGGCCACCTCACCTTCGGATAACAGGTATTTTTCAATGGCACTGTCCTCTCCATCTTGAGTTGAATGAAAGCTCAGTTGCAATAGAGATACCAAAGTTTTGTTTCTTCATTTATAAAAACCCTCAGGTGATCTATGGCTTTCAGGAACTGAGTTCATAATGGGTCTAACAAGGATAAATTGTGACTCAAAACTTTGCTTCCTTCAAGGTTTTGGTAACACCAAATGTGAGGCCACAGCTGTGGAATTTGTGACCTCTGTCCTCATTTTTGGTTTCAGGCATTGATTGGCCAAAACCTGGATTCAAACCCACAGAAAGAATTCAGGAAACTGGTTGCAGGCTTGCTTCTGTGGCTCAGCAACTTGGAGTGCCCTTTGACTTCCATGCCATTGCTGAGAAATGGGAGGCAATCACCCCAGCACACCTTTTCTTGCGCAGCGATGAAGTACTAGCAGTCAATTGTGTTGACAGACTTCACCATTTGTTTGATGAATATGTAATGGCAGCAAGCCCCCGAAATCTGATTTTGAGCAGGATTCAAAGCATGAACCCAAAGGTACTGTTTCATCCATTGTCCTGTTATGTCATGACAATGCATGACTAATGGGAGGGTTGGTTATTGCCACACCCTTGCCAGTAATATGTCTCATTGGATGATTCCCTCTAGCATGGTGCATTGTCATTTCTATTTGAGTGTCTGTACTTCGGTGTTGATTTGAATTCTGTGAGGTCTTTATTTGATGAGAAGGGTCACATGGGTGATGAAATTGGATCATTGGCGGTGCATATGAGACAGTACATCTGTGCATATCCTGCTTGGCCTCTGGTTTTTGATTTGGTTTCTTTTCTCATTTCTCATTCTTTCTGCAGATATTTGTACATGGAGTGGTGAATGGAAACTACAATGCACCCTTCTTTATGTCCCGGTTTCAGGGGGCCTTGGATCACTATTCAACATTGTTTGAAGCACTTGATGCTACACTGCCAGCTCAATATCCTGAGAGGGTTATCATAGAGCAGGAGGTTCATGGTCGTGCGATCCTCAATATAGTGGCTTGTGAAGGTCTGGAGAGAGTTGAGCGTGCCGAGCCCTACACTTCATGGCAGGCACGGAGTCTACGAGCAGGGTTCACACACATGCCCATATTTGAAAGTACTAAAGCCAAAATCAGGGCCCTGTTGAAGCATTTTCCAAGGGATTTTGCCACTGGTGAAGATAATGGCTGGTTTCTGGCAGGCTTTAAAGGGAAAATTGTGAATGCATTGTGTGCATACCAGCCTACATCACGGATGACATCTAGTAAGCAACTCCCATGAATACCTAGCTCTTTTTTTTTTTACTGCAGAGGTATTTGTTATGTACACAAAATTGTTGAATTAATCAGCAACAAATGGTGAATGGCACATGCCTCTTTGCATATTAAGGTGTGATGTAAAAGAAAATTTAACACTGAGCTCCACAGAACAAAGGTGATCCAGAACCTTTACTCTTATGGTCATAATGGTATTGAGGGTAGTACCACATTTTGAAGGTGTGTTCTATGCTTAAAAGACCTTTGGAAGGAAGCAGAGTGCATCTTCTTTTAATTTGAGATCATGTGTCTATTTTCTTAGTTCCATAATAGGATGAAGTGCACTAAGGATGGGTTGGTTATAGACTGAGCCAATACATGGTACTTTGAAATGTGCACAATATATGAGCAAAAATATATGGGCAAACCAAAGAAAACATATCTTGCCACACAAGTTAAAGCCCAACCCATATTGCAACTTGATTTGCATATCCTGATCAATAGACACATGGCCCAATCTTAAAAATATGCACAGATGTGATGAGATGTGTATGAATCTATGAAAGTGTATGTGTTTTCTACCCTCTTTTTGGCATTTGTTCACAAGTTGTTTGCGTGAATTCAGTGGGTTTTGTAGTGCGTGATATTGAATAATTGGTGATAAGGGGTGGTTTTATGGATTGTACAACCATTGGGCTGTGAGAGATTGAATGTTAGTAAGTAGTTGAAATGTTTGATGTAGGAATGTAGGGTTCTGGTTTGGCAATCATGGAAACAAGGATTGTTGCACTTATGCAATTAATTGTTTTTTCTAAGGGGCATAATATATGTCAAGTACCATTGTGTGTTCTGAGAAGCAAAAAAAAAAACCTTTAGGGAATTGACTTCCAATGTGATTCTTTACTTTCATGGTTGAGAATATGAGATATTCAATCAAATATTATATACTTCCTCCTTCCAACCTTCAACAAGTTTAATAGCCATTCCAAAATTGAATGCCATATCAGTTGAATTACCATATGTGTGTGCCCTTCCCCTTTATAAAATGAATGATCTACTTGTAAAAAAAGATGAATGTTATCACTTGATTGATTTTGGGTTGTATGTATGCAATCCTTGTGATGGCCCTCTTGCAACACCATGCAGTCCTCGTATCACACATGAATGGGGGATGATTCACACTACATAGGAGCCCGTTTCAACTTCTCACATTGCCTTCTGTGCAAACGAAGGTCAAAGGGATTTGTGGTACACAAAGATTAGTTTGCTATTCCACCACACAACAATTGTCTGCCTATTTTGGTGTAATTTGAACATAATACTATCTCTAATCTCTTTTGTACAAATTATATTACCCATTTATAACTCTTTTACAACGTGCTAATTAAACATGTAATGGGCACAAAGATCATGGATAAGAGAAGGAAAACTATTGAAAATTTGCCAAATGGAACCATATGCTCCATTTGATATGTTGGTTTCATGAAGCCATTACTTGCAAATAACCATGGCTTGTTGTCAACAACTAATTCATCATTAATCTTGTTTACAGTCCATGTGCCAACTATGTTATCATGGATGGAGATCCTTATACACATATCTGTTGCCCCCCTTTTCCCCTAAGTCATTATTCCTACCAACCATCCACCAGAGATGTTAAAGTGCACATTTGATGGTTATTGCACTAGTGTCTAAGTCTTGCATTCTTCCACAAAATAAGATAAATGAAAGTTTATTGAACACTTGTCACCGGGGATGATACATCAAATGATACAACAAGCTATTAAATATAATTTGTAGGATTTTTTTCACATAGCAAGGAGGCAATTTATGTTCATGACATTTTTCCAAGAAGTGTGTGGGAGTGCAATCTAGGGGGGGGAGAGTCCTCAAGACTTTTAAGTGCATTTTTGTTTTTGGGAATTTGGAGTCTAGAAATGTTTGTAGTTTTGGAGAAAGGTTCAAAGGATCAAACCTTGTTCAATTTGGAGCTTTGACCTTCTTTAAAACATTGGAAAGGTCTTGAAGAATAAAATAATTTAGTGAGATTACATTATTAAAAAGATCTCCAATAGGAGTTATGGCCATTGAAAAGCTTAGAAATCAAACTACCAAATTGATTCCCAAGCACTTATTTGATCATTAGAGGGTCAAATCATCTTCAATTGATGCAACTATAATGGGATATGTTGCCACATGTACAAAGAATGATAGACCACACATGGCACACTTTGGTTTTTTAAATTCAAATATTATCCATTCACTTTATTTATCCATGGGTCTTCTTTGCCATTACCCATGGAGCATCCATGGTATTATCATCTATGAGTCTTCTTTGCGCATAGATCCATGGATTAATACTTCACATGGGTCCATTAAATAAGTCTTGTCATTTGGAGGGTCTACCAATGTCTTGAAATTGTGACCACTATTACATGTTTGACCATATACACATGTACATGTCCCATTACCCCATTGTCCACTAAATGGACAAACAACCATGCACTAATCCAAACAATATCATAAGCTTTAAAATGTAATAGGCTTATGATCTAAGGACCCATATTTGAAGAAAATTGAACATCCAATAACAAAAATGCAAAATAGAGGTTTAATATACATAATTGAATATTGGAATTTTACATAACAAAATTACAAACCAAAAAAAGAGTTGCAAAATCCACATATGCAAGTAAAACATTTCATTACAATATAAAATGAATTGTGCAAATATAACAATTTGAAATGAACTATGTAAATATTACAATTTATAATGAATTTTGCAAATATTGAAAATTTCAACAAACCTTCTATCATGGTGTTTTGGGTTCACTTGAACAAAAAGGTTCATCAAATTCATGCAATAGGTTTCAAAAGTTTGCAAGCAAAAAATCAGCATCATCTTGCTTGTAAGGTTGCTTCTATTATTAGTCCCATTTTTCACCCGATTGCAATGAAATAAAACATTTAAACACTTGATGAAGACATGTGACCATAATTTAATTGCAAATTTTCCGTCAAAGTCCCAACATATTGAATCACTCCAAGCACATCATCTTCACTTCCTTGTGACTATTGGAAAATAGATGCAACACCAAAGTCATATGTAACAAATGAACTAGACTATTCATCATCAATTCAAAAGTAGTTCCCATATGCCTTAATGTTCTTGTATGTCAACGCTATGAAACTTGGGGGAATTGAAAGGTGGACAAGATCTTTGTTAATAGACAAAGTCAGAGTAAGTTGATGGGTTCAAATGACTTGCCTCACCCACTTGGCCATCCCATTAGTCTTTTGTTAAGTGTGGTGGGAATATGAGAAGTTGGCAACATGCAATAAGGTTTGATGGCCAAGCACATTCAAATTCAACTCTCCATCTTCAATGTGTGCCTTCTCATCCTTATATTCCTTACATCAAACATGAGATGAATGTGATGAAATGGTGGCAATTAATCTGTACATATTACCTGTGAGAATAAAGGCTTGACTTCATTAAAAAAAAACCTTGGCAACATACAATCCAATAACACAATAGTGCACAACTAGAATTAGGGTTTAAACAAGTACATTCAACATATCAAGCTATGGAAGGTTTTAAGGTTCATGCAAATTAATTTTTTTGACATTTGGCACAACCAACAATGCAATGAACTATGTATCAAAGAAGAGACATAATTGTCAAATTTGACTATAGTCGGAAAAACTTAATGATGCCAAAACTTAATTATATTAAAACCCAAGTCTACCAAAACCTAATCGTCCCAAACCTAATGTTGCCCACATTTGAAAGGTTGAATTAAAAACATAACCAAATACACCTAAAGACTAATGGTTAAAAGGAACTAGCTATATCCATGGACCCATAATTTTTTTATTTGTCAACACATATTCATGTGCAAGATTTCATAAAATAAGACTAAACGTAGCTTTTGTAGGAACTCTTAAAATCACTCTTGATATTTCATCTTTTACATCCTAGACTCTTCTAAAATTTTGGGATCCTCACCAATGAGCCTACTTCAAAAATATTTTAAATTAATTAAAAAAAATCATGTTGTGCATGAAGGTTTTTCCATTTAACAATATTCCCTAGAGTTTAAAATATTATTATAAGGTACAAGGTCAGCTTCAACACATATATCATGTATTTAGTTAAATTCAAAAATTTGAAAAGTTTAAAATTAACAAGTGATCATTTTGAAAAGTAAAAATTAAAAGGGCCATCATATGATCAACAATAAATATTTGGAATGTTTTGTCTCAAATTCAATAAAAAAAAAAACTTGATCTTAATTATCAAATTAAAAAAAATCCAAAATTAACAATTCAGTCAGAAATTAGTTAAATACATATTTTTGTCAAATAGTTCATGTTTTGTTTGTTTCTCCTTTTTTTTTGGTTGCTGGTTAATTTCTTCTGGATTGTGAGTGAGCAGAGCTTCTTCTTTGCTTCCTAGGGGTACAAATAACTCCTTTCTACGTTGTTGTCTGAGGCAGGGGTGGGAAAACAAAAACATTTGTCAGATTGTTTATGATATATAGTTTGTAATAAATGAAATATCATTTCTAAAATAAAAACCTTTGTCAGATTGTTTATGATATATAGTTTGTAATAAATTAAATATCATTTCTAAAATAAAAACCTTTGTCAGATTGTTTATGATATATAGTTTGTAATAAATTAAATATCATTTCTAGTTGTGACTTTGTAGTATGTGACCTTCACACAAATGCTATGTATTGCAGTGAGTGTTTTGGAGGGCATGGGATTTAGTGTGTAAGAAGTACGAACTTATGAAATAACAAATTGATCACAATTACTATCATCAAATTGTGGTTTAAAAAGTTTGTGATTTTGAAAAGTTTGATATATATATCGTTATCAATCATAATGAAGGACAATAGGATCAATTAGATATGATTATCATTATCAAATCGTGGTTCAAAAAGTTTTTGATTTTGGAAAGTTTGTCATGCATAGTCAAGGATGGTTGGGTTGATCAGATCGAACACAATTCAATTGTGATCCAAGAAGTTTGTGATCTTTAGAAAGACTATAGATTAAATTATGATTTAAATTTATTTATTTATTTGATTTTCTAAAGGACTATGGGGATTGAACAAATTGTGATCCAAGAAGTTTGTGATTTTTGGGAGTTTGATATACATGGCTAGATAGGTCTCTAGGGACGATCAGATCCATCAGTGCTGTGGGAGAGCAAAGATCGAGATCAGAAGAATAGAGAATCCAAGTGCGCGTCAGGTGTGCTTCTCCAAGCGCCCCAGTAGGGCTCATCAAAAAGGCAAGTGAGCTTTCCATCTTGTGTGGAACCCATGTGGGAATCGTCGTGTTTTCGCAGGCAAGGAAGGCGTTCTCGTTCGGGCATCACTACATAGATTGCGTGATCGAGAAGACGCTGCTGATGCGTAATGCAGTGGGACGACTCACTGATGATGATGATGATGATGATGAGGAGGAGGAGGAGGAGGAGAAGGGTGACAACGGCGGCGGCGCTGGAAGCAGCAGAAGGCAGAGGAAGAATTGTGACATGATTGCGGAGCAGAAGGTGCTGCAGGTGCAGGCTCTAGAGCAGCAGCAGAAGCAAGTGTTGCAGCTGCTGGCGGCTGAGAAGAAGTTGAACCAGCGGCTGCTCTGCCAACCCTTTTGGTGGCGACAGTCTGTCGCCGTCAGCTCCGGGATCCACGAGCTTCAGTACGTGCAGCAACGGATCGACGCCTTGTACCAGTTGCTAGTCACACGGGCTTCTTGTCTACAACAACAACAACAACAACATACAGCTGCCGTGGTGAATTCCACTCCAATTCTATTCAACGAAGACCATGATCAGTCGCAGTTCCTGCACCTGGAACTTGCACCTGACCCATCATGCTCGACCTTAACAACGAATGCAGCTAGACAACAGATTTATGATCTGCAACAGCAGCAACAGGTAGCAAGCTTTTTCATCTTTTCTGAAGGAAGATTGGAATGAAGCTCCGGATAGTGGAGATGGCGACAATAGTAGCACTGTAAGCTTGCCTCCTACGAGTCCTAGTACTACTACAATTGATATTTGGTCATCGAATTCCATTATTTCCCAAATGTCTTTCAACAAGAAATTCTCTGCACCTGAGGCCAAGAGCGTGAGCAGCCATGGACAACCAATCTGGGCTTGATCTGCGCATAATTTTGAGTGGTTACACAGTGGCCATTTTCAGATTGAGAATGCTTCAATTTCATAGCCCGAGAGTCTAAATCCTGCAGCCTGGATTGAAGAGTTCAGGCTGAAGAGTTTGTTCTTGAAGAGATCTTCTTAAACCCTGAAATCCAAGAGTTCTTAAACCCGTGGATGGTTTGCAGGGTTGGGGGTCCAGATTAGCGGGGTTTGGATGCACGGTCTAAGGAGTGGGTGGGCCCCAAATATAAGCAAAATCCTGTTAGATTGCCTTTGGTAAAACCCATCCATCTGGAACAGGGCTATCTTGCTGCCAGGAGTTTATGGGCCTGAATCCCAACTGGGAAAGTTGGAGTCTGCTGCTGAATTCTGGGATCAACAGATTTGTGCGTCTCAAATGATGGGAGTTTTTGGACATGGCAGGTTTTGCAAGAAAACCAAGGCTTTGTTTTACAATGTTCAATGGGAAGGCTTAGCATGCACTCATGAACAGTCCAGTTTTTTTCTTTTTGAGGGGGTGGGGGGAAGAGAGAGATATAAATATATTTTTTCATTGTTCTCAATGTGTTCCCATCAAGTTCCCTAAGGGTTCCCAAGTTCCCAAAGCGTTCCTGAAGTTGTTCCCAATAGGACTCAGTTTTATGCCATATGGTTTTGCCCAAAGTTTAATCCCATGTATATAAACTGAAAATGTAAATCTCAGAGTAGCACTTTTGTTCCTATTTTGCAACTGGGAGTCCGCCATTTGCCATGCAAAAGCAATATCCGCCATTTTCTCTCCAGATGCATGACACCACAAAAGGAGGTGGAAGAACATTCCTTTGTAAGCTGAAACAAATCCATGTAGAAAACATTATTGCAATAAAACTGCTTTCACTGATTTTTCACTTTCAGGGAATGGGGAAGACAACACAAATTTAGTTCTCAACCACAACAAATAACTACATCCAACAAAATACCCTTCTGCTGTAAGCTGATGTGAAGTAATCTATTTCATGTCTGGTATTCGTTGTACTAATGAAACAAGATGTTTTCACTAGGAGACAACACACATTTTTAGTTGTAGATGCAGACAGTTTAATTGAAACTCTACAATCAATGGCTCTTATCCTTCCACCTTTTGGTTCTAAAGATGTCATAGCTGCAACTCTTGCATGTATGATGAAGAATGCACTCCATAACAGGCTGCACTTATTCCTACTGCCCAAAGCTCTGTCCCTAACCTGTCTGCAACAGCCATTTGGCTAATTCGATGTTTGCTGAGGTTCCAAAGCCTCCCCTTTGATTGCAGACAGTGTAGCAGGAATGTTGGCCCTCTGCACCTGTGTAATGCAGGTTGATGGTTTTGGAGAAAAATGAAGTAGGTGTCCAAGTCCTACATGAGCTTTGTGGTCACGTGTAACAACATTTCCTAGACAAACATGGGCCAGCCTGTGCAGTGCAGATGCACAAATGAACCTTAATTAGTGGTGCTTAACTATAATGTTCTTCCCTAGCAGTAGCAAAGAGAGCATCCTCTAACCTGCAGAGCAGAGCACACTGACATTCCCTCTGGTCAGGATGGGATTGTGCCTGAGTGGTGACAACAGCTGCTAGGCCCAAGACAGAAGAGTTCACTAAACCATCTAGTGTCAACTACCTTTCATAGTTTCAAGAAGAGTTCACTAAACCATCTAGTGTCAACTACCTTTCATAGTTTCAAGATGAAGAGACACATGCAAACATGATAAGGATCCTCTCAGTTCATGAAGGATGACAAGACATGTACTTACTTGCTCAATTGGATTTGTGCAGAGTTGAACAAGTGGGTGAATGACATCATCCCCTAAATACCCCCCTCCCCCACACACCCCACACACACAATGAATACTTTAGTTGATGACCTTTGCCTCACAGCACTTGTCATGACCTCACAACCTCCTCTGTCACAAAGAGAAAAGGATGCCAACCCCATGAAACGCAAAGACAGCAAGGATTGTTAACTAATAGCATGCTCCTTCTCATGTTAAAAGAACACCCCCAAAAAAGCATCAATTGCGAACAGGAACTGATACAGCACATTGTCTGAACAAAACAGTAGCAAGTCCATGGATTTCCTTTGCATTCTGGTAGTTCTCAGAGACCACAGGTCTGTCATGTTGCCCAGAGCTTATTGCCAGTTATCTGATTGTTCATCTGAGTACTTGTGCTATTATTAAGCTCTAAATATCAATGACCAGGAGCATTGCATGCTACTTGGTAGTTACCATTACGGGTTTAGTTTCATCCCAAGGGCCACAGGTCATTGCCTCACCAACTGAGTTGCCTGATCTGCTTCAAAACAGCCTCAAGAAACCAAGAATCCGGCAAAAGCAAATGAAGGAGAAGGAAGCCATGAGCTTGAAAAATGAGCAAGGCCTTCAGGACAATCCACCAAAGCAAAACAGGCTACAGGTTGAAAGGCTTCCACATCATGGACCATAGCACACTTGAGCAGTGATTGCATAATCCTCTGCACCATCATCATTCCATGGTTCAAGTATGGCTACATAGTTGTAGAGAAGTTACTTGTTAAGGCAAAATCCTTTTGCACATGATGATGTACAATCATGCATTTATAACTTTACATATAGAAATTTCTTATTGTGGCTTAGCACTTGCAGTAGAAGGGGACTTAATTTTGCTTCTTAGGATGATTTGCCTGCAAATCATTCAAGGTCTTCTTACTTAATCACTACATTGACTGCAAATCAATGCCAACAGGGACAATTGAAGCAGTGCAGAGTGAATCTGGCTAACCTGACATGATGAGGTGAGAGGAAATGGATTCAATTGCTTTTGTGAATCCTTTTGTTCCATGTCTCGTAACTCTCGCAACTGCTGAGCAATCTCTTGAAGAAGTTTCATCTCTCCATTTTCCCGTCTGAGAGATTCAATGGTCTGTTTCATAAGGTGCCTATCAGCCTCCAGTGTCTTAAGCTGAAGGGTCAGATGCATAACCTCTTTGTCCACAGAGGGTGCCCTGGCACTATCCCTTCTAATCATAGGTTCAGACTCCCGAATTTCATTACCACACACAATTTCTTCACAATGTGATCTGTGAACACCAGAGCTCCCCACCTCATGCAAGGATGCAACATTTTGACTCCAGTGATGACAGTGGGTATCTTCTCTGGTACTATCTTGTGTTTCCTCTTCATGCAAGATCAAAAGGTCGAGCTTCCCTAGTTGATCCAAGTCTGATTGATGTCTTATCCTGGAGTCCCAACCCCAACAGTTCTCCTCTGTGTCTTGCATGACAACACTAGGAGGCTCATGATGAGATGCATTATGCACTTCATAAATATCCTGCATGAACAGATCATCTTCTTCCCCATGAATAGCTTCTGCTAGGAACCCTAAACCCATCAACCTGCATGTTTCATCATCTTCGCCCGGATTTTCCTCTTTCTCTAGTTTGCCAGAGACAACTGTTGCAGCTTTCTGTGGTGATGATTCTGAGTGGTGGCACATGGTTCTTCTCCTTTCATCTTCAGATCTTTGCTCATCACCAGCACTTTTAGGTCTACTACCAGTTGGAGCTGAAGGAGGTTGTCTACCTCCCTGCTGATGATGATGCAATTGCTCCTCGAATTTCCACACATACTCTAACACTGACAGCCTCTTCTCCTCTATTTCTCGTTCTGAAAAGCTTGCTGGAGGAAGAGGGGGTTCCTTACCTTTGTTCTGATCAGGGAATACTTCTTCTTCGGTAGTACCCTGAGAGTCCCATTTCCTCTTGAGGCTGATAACCGAGTCTGCCTCTTGTGGTTTCTCTGTCTCCCTAGCTGCTGCTGCTGCTGCTCTTGCAGTCGACCTCTTGGTTGTTACACCAGCAGTTGTGATTGGGAAAAGTCCTCTGTCTTGAGTATCTCTGCTGCTGCACCCTGGCTGCATTGTCTCATTTCTTCTTCTTTCTGGAACTGTAGCTTGGTCCTTCCCAAGTAGCTTTGTTTTGCACTTCCTCATCTCGTCTTCAAGCTGGTTTTTCTCCTCCTCCCTTCTTGCAAGGACTTCCTTGAGAATCTCCATCGCTTCTTGATCGTAAACCGTCTTCTCCTCCACCATCCGCTGGAATTGCCGCGCTTCCATCTGCACAAGTGCCTTCTCTTCTTGAAGACGCGTTATCATTGCCATCGCTTCGTTTGCAGCCGTTGCTGCAGCGTTTCTCTCCTTCTCCAACTCGTGATACAACGCAGCTTGCGCCTCACGCTCATCTCGGAGAGCTTTCAATAGGCGTTCAGTCTCATCATTCTCTTCAAGATCTCTGTTGTTGTCAAGTCCAGAACTTGTATTGTAGGAGGCTTCTTCCATTTTTTTTCCCGCAGAGGATTGCTGGCGACTTCCGCCGTTTTGGTTGCTGCTATTATTGTTGTTGCTGTTGTTGACCGATGACTTGCTTCGCCGGGTTCCTGCTGCTGTCGTCGTCTCCCGATTTCGTCTGTGCTTAAGACGATGACGAGCGGCAAAGCATGAGCAAGGAATGTGCAGGCCAGATATTCGTATGAAGCTCGAGGTGAAGAAGGTGAATACAGCGCTCAGAAACACTAAGGAAACCAAGAGCAGGTCTACAGATGCGAACAGCAACGAAGACAGGCTCCAGAGATCGTCTCCGGGGTTGTTATTCTCAGGGCCTCTCCATGCCATCTCCAAGCTTCTCACCGCGAATTCAGCTCCAATTCCAAGAGCGCAACATTGCAGGCGCGCCTCTGGTCAAGACTCCTGACTATCTGTCCGGATCCGGCTTTCCAGATCCGCGCTTCGGATCATCGTCGTTGTCTTGGAAAACAAACCAAAGGTATCCGCAAGAAGAGGAGGAGGAGGAGGAGGCCACGATGCAGCAGCACGGAAATGGTAACAATATTCTGGAGAACAACGAAGGATTGCAAAGATCTCAGAGCCAAGAGCGCCAATGACGTTCAAGAAGGCATCATCCTTTGATTCTGGTGACAGCACCTTCGATATCTCTCTGATCTCCTTAGAAAAAAGAAACAAAGAAAGATCGATCCTCCTCTTCCCGCAAAATTCTTCAATCTCAAATTCGCATCTCAAATCCCGCGTGCAAGTGTTCGCACTCTTTCGCATCTCGGATTTTGCTTCTCGAGAAAGCTAGACTCTTTTCTCTTTCTCGCTCTCTACCATCATCACCTGCAACATCAAGAAGTCCTACTGCTTTTCTGCCGCGTGTCAGAGCGTTGTCCTTCTCCTCCTTTCGCAACGACAACAACAACAATGCGAACAAGAAGGGAAAAGAAACACGAGCTCGCTATTGTACACAAATTCACCCTCAATTTTCCTGTGAAGAAGGAGTCGAGAAAAACAAAAAAAAAACAGCAGAGATCACAGGTTTCATCCGGATGACAACAAGAGAATTGAAGTAGGGATTGCCGCAGAGAACTTTTTTTTAAACAAAATGCGATCCGATCCGAGGCGAGGAAGAGGGATTCACGCACCAAAAGACCAAACCGAGGAAGAAGACGAAGCAGACGCCGCCATCACCGTTCTCGGAAACGACCAGCTACGGCTCCATTCCGTTTGCCGTTCTGGTGTGGAATGGCGCCCTCTGGACGCTGGAAACGTCCACTGGGATTATTGGTGCAAATAAAGCTCCTTCATAGAATTTGATTTCCCTAGCAAGTGGGTAAGCCAAGGCTTATGACACTTGTGAGATAAAATTTTGTGGTTTTTCCAAAAGAGCTTTGAGCTTTTATAATATATATATAATTAATTCAAGCATAATTGAGCCCAAAGAAAATCCTTAGTCAAAAGATCTTTGTGTAGGACCCATAATAAGGTTTATTATTTATTTTTGGCCTTGCCTACCAAGGCAAGGATATTGTGTTTAGATTCATTATAGAGTATAATAGCTTAAGGGGTTTTGACCCCATCAGCAATAGGTCTATTTTTATATGAGGATTTTTGAAAGATGATATTTTTGGCTTGTGTTGAAACTTAAGGTTAGTTACAGAGTTATAATATGTTGAAGGATTTTGGTTTCTTTTAGCGGATTGTTTTGAAGATTATATTTTTGCATGGTGAAATATTTGAGGTTCCATAATTCTTATTTTGCCTTAAGATACTTTTTAATGCAAATGGCAAGGCCACAGTGTGACACACCCCTTGTTTCATGACGATTCTTTTCTCTACTCATAAGCCATAATTATACTCATAAGCCATACTCATAAGCCATAATTAAACTCATAAGCCATACTCATAAGCCAACTGTTTCACCATCCCAAGACTCCAAAATAATTACCAACTAGTGTGGCCTGTGCCGTTGGTGGCCCAAGTGTTACCACGTCCTCCAACTGAATTTTCCTTCCAAAACCTGGTTTTTTGGAAATTTATTTGAATTTTCAGCAGCACAAATCACTTAAAAATCAATACCTCCCACATTCTGAATCCAAATCTTACCAAAAATAAATTCCATTAAATCCTGCTCATCAAGATCTTTCCAACAACACCAAAGGCACATTCCAATTCCTCCGAAATTTTCAGCTACAATTTAATTTAATTTAATTTTCAGTGAAGAAATCATTCAATATTCAAGAACTTTTGCACCACAAGTCCAAACGCCATGAAACCAAGCTTCTAGTGGTCAGAATTTGTGTACCTGGGTTAGTTTGGCAGCAAAGTGCCTAATCATTTTAATTTTTTTTGGTCATTTACTTTGGGCAGTAAAAATGTTAATATTTTATAATTAGGTAGTTTATTAATATAATGAATATAGTGTGTTTGAGAGTTTTTTTAAGATTGTTGTTTGGTTGTTGCTTGGCTCCTTTTGCTATTATTTGAGCTTAGCTTTTTTTTTTTGGTAGATGGTCAACTTTTTTTTTGTTGTGTTACTTTAATTTTTTCTATTGTGTTGTCCAGTTTTTCTTGTTGTTGATTTTTAAAAAAAAAATTGGACTTAATTTTTCTTATTTGTAACTTGGTTCCTTTTTTTAAATAAAAATATTATAATTTTAAAATAAAATCATTTTTATATAATAATTGACCTTTTGATAACTGACTTGTGAGAATCACCTTTGAGAACCAACCAGTCTTATATTTGTGAGAACTGGTTCAATTCTTAAAATATTATGAGAGAACCAAAATTGATGGTTCTCACAAAATATGAGAACCGCCCAACATTGATAACCCGCCCCCCCAAAGTTATAAGGGACCTTGAATTCAATTAAATATATTTAAATTGAATTCAAATTCAATTGAGTTGCATTCATTTCAAGTTGCATTATACAAATTCATTCAATATTTTCCTTCAAATGAAACTTAATTTTTACAAAATTGACTCCATTTTTTCATCAGGTTCTTCCAAAATTTGAACCATTTGGTCTCGATTTTATCACAATTATTTGAATTCAAGAACCTTCATACTTGGTTTTTGAAATGGATCCAATCCCATGTATAATACACATTGCATATTCCCCAATGCTAAAAGTTATGTGGTTACAAAGTTTTACAACAAATTAAAATTAAAGTTCTACATAGAATTGAACAACTAATTAAATATTAATATTTAATTATAAAGTTCAGTCTACTTATTAATTTTTTTTAAAAATCAAATTTTTAGATATATATATATATATCCTGACCCTGAATTCCCTTTAAATCTGACATATCATATGCCCAACCTCTATTACATGGCTAGTTTTTACACTAACCAAATTTCAATAATGATGTTTCATTGAACTGGTTTATGTAGGATGGGTATTTTGGTGATTGTCATTGTGACAATTTCAGAATCATTTTGGATTATAATTTGTCATTAAAAAAATTAAAAAATTATAATTAAAAAAAATTGTTTGTATTTTGTCATGTGTTTTGCACTTTTTTTTTCAATGTTTTTGTTTATTTGTACCTTGTTGTTTGACTTACATCATTTTATTTATTTATTTATATATTTATTTATTTGTTTATATATTGTTGGAAGTTATATAATGAATTGGACTTTCATTGGCATTTTGTCTAGCAAATCAAGAATGTAAAAAAATATTAATAGAACAAAATGACATATGATGAAATTTATAAAATTTCATCTTTTGAAAAACCAAAATTAATTACAACAAAATTATTGTGTTCACATATAATAATTTAATCATCATCACTGTGATAACGTGAAGTAACACGGATCGCAAATTGACAATTGAATGGCATTTGGTCACATTTGGGACTTTTTTTTACCCAACAAAGAAGGAAATAAATTGAGTTGGGGAGGAAGCCCGGGAGAGTTTGTTTATTTTTACCGAGGGAAATACCTAGTACCTAGGGGTTTTGGGTTTCTCTAAACCGGTGAGAGAATTACACTCTGAAAATACAATACAATACAATACCTTACCCTAAGTTCAGTTTCATCATTAAATAATCCTCAAAATAGTGAAATGAAATATTGTGAAAATATGAAGTTCACATGTTGAAAATCATCAAATTATCATAGGCTACATTTTGAATAATTTCAATGCTCAATTTTTTTGGTCTTGGACCCTCGTTTAAAGGCCTTGGGACCAATTTAAAGCTTTCGACCAATAAGATTGCTTGAATTCATTGGTTGCTGGACCTTGGACCCTCGTCTAAAGTCGCCCTAATGGTAGCTCCAAATAAGCTAAAGAAAAATCTCAGAGGCTTCTTTTCTGTAAAGGACATTGTCATCTGCACAGAGACAAGAGGCCAACTGCCCAACAAGTTTGAAAAGTTAAAACTCCTGAAAAGAGTACCTATCCCCTTTCCCCCCAAGTGGGCCCGATGCGCTGAACCTGGACACAATCGAGGTGCCAAATAGTTACAGACCTTGAATCCAGACGTGGATTCCTTGTGCGAATAGTAGTTACACACCTCAAATCACGACCTGGATTCCCTTGTGTAAATAGTTGCAGACCTCAAATCAAGACCTGGATTCTGGCAAACTATATAAAGGGACGTCAAATCAAGACTTGGATTCCTTGAGCGAATAGTTAGTTACACACTCAAATCAAGACCTGGATTATTGAGCAAATAAGTAGGTACTGACTACTGACCTCGAATCAAGACCTGAAACTCTTGCGCAGATAGTTACAGACCTCGAATCAAGACCTGGATTCTCGTTCGAACAGTTAGTTACGGACCTCGAATCAAGACCTGGATTGTTGTCCGAATAGTTAGTTACGGACCTCGAATCAAGACCTGGATTCTTGTGGCGTTTTGCTCGTGAAGAGGACGAGCACGTTTAGAGCGTGGCACGTCCGCGCATTGAGTTTTCTCTTCACAAAACTGCGAGTTCTCAGATCGAGGATTTTTGCCCATGTCGGAGTTTGTCACGAGCTTCTTCTTGTAAAAACGGAGTTTCTTTTCCAAGAGAAGGTGAGGAGAGAACGCTGGCGACAGCCAAGGGACTGGCCCTGAGGTCCGGGCTGGTTTCGGTGCCCTCTTCCTGGAGAGCGCCAATCCGCGTCACCATGGCGTCTGCGTCGACCGCAACGGACACTGGAGTTCCCAAACCATCTTCTTCCCCTGTTCCTGTGGACGCTTCTCCTGCACTCCAGGTTATTTTTCCTGACCAACACAGTTGCGTCTACTTGTATCTCTCAGGTTTTGGCTTTTATATATATATATATTTTTTGCTTACCAGGGTTTTGCATCTTCGAAGAACACCTGCCTTTTGAAGCTGATACTCGTCGTTTTCTCAAAAGCTGCAGAACAAAATTCCCAGGAACAATCTACCTGGGTTTTAGGGTTTGGTCAAGGTTTTAGAAATAGCTGAGGATGCCCAGAAAGTGCATATCCATATGGAATGGCTTGATGGTGCATTATGTATCCGGAATATGACAGAAACTCAGGGTTGCAGATGTTTGTATAACCGTTTTCCTGACAATATCGGGCAGATTGTTATATATACTTATATCTGCACTCACTGTCAGTCAGTTGGTCAGGAGCTGATCAAGTCAGCAATGCAGTCATGGCAGCTCATCATCACTGCTACTTATGATGAAGGTGATGGTGATGTCATGTTACCTTACAAGTGTTGTTGTGGAGTTTTCTCTGCAATGTTATAGATATGTGTATCTGGATCAACATTGTTCCCTTTGCAAGACTGAGGGGAAGACAAGTGTGGTGGCAGACTACCTTCCAGATCTGAGCATCCAATATTTAGTGTGTAACTAGTGCGTAATTTCCAAGTATGTGCATAGTTTGTTCAGAATGCCAACCCCTTGAACAATTATGTAGCACATACATAAGTGCTCCACTACACATAATTTATGGCTCATCTGGTTTGGCCGAACAGGTGTCAAAGCGTCTGGAGCAGTTCAAGACCACAATTTTTACACAGATCAGTATCCTTGCTTTGAAGCATAAGGCAGTGAATTTGGGCCAAGGGTTTCCAAATTTTGATGGTCCAGATTTTGTGAAGGATGCTGCAATCCGTGCCATTCACGATGGAAAGAACCAATATGCACGTGGCTTTGGAATTCCTGAGCTTAATTATGCTATTGCACAAAGTTTCAAGAAGGAAAGTGGGATAACTGTCAACTCTGAAACAGAGGTCACCATCACATCTGGTTGCACTGAGGCAATTGCAGCCACCATTATAGGTCTCATCAATCCAGGGGACGAGGTTATCCTGTTTGAACCCTTCTATGACTCTTATTTAGCCACTTTGGCTATGGCAGATGCAACAGTCAAAACTGTCACTTTACGGCCTCCAGATTTTGCAGTCCCAGAAATGGAGCTTCGCACTGCTTTTTCAAATAAGACACGAGCAATTTTACTGAATACCCCTCATAACCCAACTGGTAAAGTCTTCTCTCGGAGGGAATTAGAGCTCATTGCTTCCTTGTGTAAGAAACATGATGCCCTTGCATTTATGGATGAGGTTTACAACAAGCTTGTTTTCACAGGGGAGCATGTGTCAATGGCTTCCTTGGATGGAATGTATGAGAGGACAGTCACAATGAATTCATTGGGGAAAACTTTCTCTTTGACGGGGTGGAAAATTGGGTGGGCAGTGGCACCCCCTCATCTTACTTGGGGGCTTCGTCAGGCCCATTCTTACTTGACTTTCTCAACATCGGCACCATTTCAGTGGGGAGCTGTTGCTGCACTGTCAGCACCTGATTCTTACTACCAGGAGTTAATTGGTGGCTACCGCACCAAGAAGGATATCCTCGTTGAGGGTTTGAAGAGTGTTGGATTCAAGGTCTTTGAACCTGAGGGCACTTACTTTGTGATGGTAGATCATAGAGCATTTGGGTATGAAGATGATGTGGCATTTTGTAAGCATTTGATCGAGGATGTGGGGGTGGCTGCCATTCCTCCTAGTTCGTTTTACATTGATCCAAAGAATGGCAAGGACTTGGTGAGGTTTGCATTTTGCAAGGACGAGGAAACACTGAGAACTGCAGTTGAGAGGCTGAAAGCCAACTTGAAGAGGCCTGCACTGAGTTCTTGAACATTTTCCATTCCATTTTCATTTTGAGAACCATTTTGTTGGTTGGCCACCATTTGGACTGTGATGGTCTGTGCATCAGTCTCACCAATATATCTAAGGTTGCATCAATTTACTCACCATTGCATTAACCTCTCTGTCAAAAAAAGATTCTTGGTTAGCAATTTGCTTTATATAGCAAAGCATATCCCAATGTCAAATGCAGGAGAATTAACATTGTAACAAGGTTAAGGAACAAGGCACATCCTCTATAAGGTCACTTGGACAATTCAAGAGTGCCTAGGCTGAATTTAGCAATTTCTTTCTTCAGCTGATGTTAGGAAAAAAACCTTTGTGATCTAAGTTTGTATACAAGAGTGCTCTTTAGATCAATGCGTGGATCCTTGTGAGTGTATTCTGCTTGGAACTTGCTTCAAACTTTCATGCATGAAAGCTCTAGGGGTGCTATTATACTGTCACATTACAATTGAGTCTTGCATTATAACCAAATCTACAAAAATCACTTAGGATTGGTGTTGAAAAGTGGAAGTGAAAAATCTGGAAGGTCCCTCGGTTCTCTCCACTTCTGGTAAGAGAGTGCACCCCCCAGGTCCCCCTTGTATTGTGTCAAAATTATGGGTATTAACAGAGATTCAATATGGCATCTTCTATATCACAATATACACCTGGATTGTGGATAGCTTGAGACTAAATAAATCACAAGGGTTGTGAGGGCAGTTGGCATTTTATTCTACACCTGCCTAATGAATTCACAGTTCCGCCTGTAGCCTAAGGGATGATTTCCTACTCTGGGCCAGACTAGCAGCTCACCTAACAAGTGATTGCGAGTGGCAAGTTAACTTGGAACTTCACAATCAGGTCTTCTGGCAACTTATAGAAGCATCAGATTCAAAAGCTAGAGACTTAGAGCTCCTTTTTGGTATCAAGGTCGTTGGTGGCTGGAACCTGCTGAGGACTGTCAGTGATCTTCTTCGGTTGCCTGGCAATGAAGGTGATAGCAAAAACAGGAAGCAAAGTGCATAATGCCTGGATGAGGATTCCAAGTGGCAATGCACTGAAGTCCTCGGTGGATATGTGGAGGTATGATGCCAATGCAACTCCAAGGTACCCACTCATTAACCCAGCAATACACTGTGCTGATGCAAAAAAGGAGAAGAGAGAGCCCTCACTCCCCCGTGGACAGAGCTCAGCCAAGAGCACCACAAAGGGAAGGTTTTTGAACTGTGCAATTGCCTCCACAAATGCTGATGCACCAAGCAGAAACCACTTGTCTGGAATTCCAAGCTCAAGATTCCACCGCTTCACAAGAACTATGTCCGAAAGCATGCAAACTGCAAGAAGTGTTTGGACAATCGCAAACAATCTGCGGATTGGGACACCTTTGAGTGATTTGTTGTAAAGTGTGCTACCGATCAAAAGCCCCAACTGGCCAACCACTTTTGCCAGTCCAATTACTGATGCACTTAGTTTCAAATTCTGTGTTTGGAAATAAAACACAGAGCTTCCTAGAATCGGAATCACTGCGTACGAGGAAAGGAACCACAACATGGGTCTCATAATCTCAGGCTTTCGAAGCAAACTTGCTAGGATAGAGATCTGTTGGCGTATGGCTGAAATTCCCCTCTGCTTTCCATCAATGCTTTTGAGATCTTGACTTTCATCAGTATCCTGCTTGGGTGGTGTTAGACCAAAAGATCGTTCATCAATAAAGAAAGCCAGAAGAACTTGCACAAGTATGAGTGCAACAAAGATAGTAAGCATTGCCTGAGGAGTGAGTATCTTCATGGCGTAACCTGCCGTCAAGTTCCCAACAATGGCACCAGATGCCATTGCCAGCCATGCAATTGACTGCAACTCACCTGCATGAAACATTTTTACTCAAAATGTTAAATCATGCACAAGCACCTTCCAGACTCTTCATGCACATAATTGTGGAGTTTCAGACAACCCAGAATGAGTTTAGTGTAAATTCCTGAATTTCAACAAAACTCAAACTTCTATCACAAGAAGCCTGGAGCAGAATGGAGAAAAAAAATCCTGCAAAACCTTTCAATCCTGAAAACTCAAGCTTACAGCAAAGACCCTTGATTCTGATCCTAAACCAACAACACTTATAAACCTACCTTGCTGACCACCCTTCTTGTTCTTCCCAGCTTCAACCACCATTGCATCATTCATGACCTCTGAAATTGCTCCCCCCAAATTAGTGACAGTGAGGAAAGCAGTCAGTGCAAGCACTGATGATGAGACACCGTGGTGCATTGCTATTGCCCCCCACCCCAGTGCTTGTAGTAGATCTGCAAGTTTTGGGCAATCATAAGCAACAACCAACAGGACTGCAAAACAACTGCTGCATTACTTTGACAAAAAGTGCTGCTGCATTAGGATTTTTCATTAGGTGACAAACAAAGCTTTTTTGGCTAATTCTCACAATACCAAAGCCTGGTAAGGGTCTCCTTACTAGCGACGATGAGATACGGGAGTCGATGAGCTCCTCGAATGTAGACAGAATCTGAGATTATACCATAAAATGGTTTTGCAATTGCAGGTAAACCAGCTGATGCCATCAAAAACTGCATAGTTCCTGGATCCACCTACACACCACAGCCAAAACTCCCAAGTTCACAAATCCAAAGCTCACATGCAAAATCAATCCAAAAATTTCAAAACATAGAATTTGGGTTCTAAATGTGATGCTTTATCAACCCTAAACACTAAACCCTAAACCCACAGAGGAACCTTACATGTTCAAAGCAGAGGAATTCAATTGAAAAGAAATCCATCTCATTTATCAACAACCCCAGGAATTTGATTGAGCTACACACTAGGATGTCAGAAAGCTGATCTGAACTGTGGCAACATAGAAGTCCATGAAACATGATGAGAGTTTCTCTGTCAAATTCTGTAATTGATTGTAAACCCCCAACTGCTGCACCATTTTGCAAGAAAAACTCAAAAGAGATTCACGACTGGGCCGTTGTCTGTTGTAGACAAGACTCCTTCTTGGTGGAGACGTTGTGAGGTCACTTTGTCAACAAGCAAAGATTTGCTTCCTTTCTTGATTTGCTATGTACTTGAAAACAACTAACAAGAAACAGCAAAGGGGGGGAGATTTTGCAGCTTTTTTTTTTACCTTCAGGTAGTCTTTGAAGTGGTAGGTGATAGCAAGCCATGGGAAGCACCTCAATCCCTGAGTGAAGTAGCTTAAGAATAGCAGGGCAATGAAGGTGGATCCATATGTTCTGCTCACTCGGGTGAACATTTTCACAACTTCCACTTCAGAAGAAACCCACCCGTAAAATAAAATAAAAAATACACTCTTGCTTAGCTCCAACACTTCTTCTGCTCCTCCTTAACCACTCGAACGCATCACAGACTTGCCGAGAAAATTCCTAACTTCTTCTTCTTCTTCTTCTTCTTAATAAAAGGAAAACCCTAATACTCTTCTCTCCTTCAAAAAAAAGGAAAGAATGAAAGATGGGAAACAACCCTAATCGCAATGTTGCAGACAGAGAGCCTTCCGACTCTTTTGGTTTGTCGAATAGAATTACGTCATTGTGAAGGAAAGCTCAAGTATGTTGTGAGAAAACCATTCACATGTAGTGATGATTTTTTTCTCTCTAAAAAAACTTCACTCCAAAAATGGATCCGCAGCAACAGCACGCCAATGATCCCAGTAGACACTTTTATTACTTCAAAGCTCGATCCACCTCCGTCTCGGATCCTCCTGTCAAATCCCAAAGGACATTGATTTAAAGATCAAACTCTCTTATCACCGCTTTCTGTGTCCAACCCAAAATTACAACAAGCTTCCTCAAATGCCTGTTCTTGTTCCAGTAGATCTAACCTTGTCGAGATCCTTTCGGAAACCGATCTGTTCAGGAACCCTAATGGAGGGCACAAGTCTCTCTTACGTCCTGAATTCGTCAAAAGTTTTTGTCGGATGTGGTTTGATGGGTGGGCGCTCAGACGAGTTCAAAGTGCAGCCCCAAAAAAAATTTGGAAAAAAAAACAACTGCCGAGAATCTGTAACGACACAAGATAATCGCGTGCTTCGTCCCCGCTCGCTCGCTCGCTCGCTAGCGACGCCAAAAATCAAAACCCACCCACAAAACACTTCGCCACAAAACACAAAAAACAGAATCACGAAAGGAATTTCCGACTTTGGCAACAAAGCGGCGTTCGCGAGAAGACAGGGAAGCGCGAGATGAAGACAAGTGGCAAAAAGTGCACTCGATCCTTTGACACGTCATTCTCCACGTGGCTAATAATGGTAGGTTGATAGCGAAAAAAGGGCACCTAGCTGCCAGCTGGTTTCGAGAACTCCTTTTAACTGGGGGAAAATAAATAAATAAATAAAATCTTTAAAACATTTCTAAAAAATCCAGTGAGGTAAATAGGAAATTGGATGCAAGAATTGCCTTTTTTTTTAAAAAAAATTCTATTCCAAACTATATCAACCAAGCAGGGAATTTTCTCTTTTTTTTTCCTCTCCTTTTCCAATTTTGTGACATATAAGAATTTGGTGAATTTTTCCAAGAGCAAAATTAGTCAAATTTACACAAGAAAAAAAACTTTTAAAACCCCCTTTTTTTTTCTGGTAGTGCTTTAGTTTCTTTTTTGGATGCATTATTGGGATTTTTAAATATTCAAAAAATAATATGCTAATACATTATATGATGTGCATTACATGTACAAATAATAGGTGGGTATTTATTTTTACATTACTAAACAATGAAAGAGCATACTAGGGATAGTGTGGATCGAATTTCTTTGAAAAAATTTAATAGGAAATACAAATATATGATACATATCCATGTTTGGTGAATTAGTCATCAATGGATGAACGTATGTGTTCCATTATGTAATGGATTGGTGAATTAGTCATCGATGGATGAATATATGTGTTCCATTATGTAATGGATTGGTGAATTAGTCATCGATGGATGAATATATGTGTTCCATTATGTAATGGATTGGTGAATTAGTCATCAATGGATGAACGTATGTGTTCCATTATGTAATGGATTGGTGAATTAGTCATCGATGGATGAACATTATGCGTTCCATTATGTAATGGATCCATATGGTAGAGGTGCATAAAGAGTTCAAAGTTAATTTTTTAAATGTGCATGACGTTAGTTAATAAGACGTTAAAATTACACCTTTAACATTTTTGTCTTGCACATTTTCAAGCTTGTCTTATTGTGCCTTACATGGTTTTGTGCCAAATTGCATTACGTAATTTTTCATGTTTTACATGTCCTACTACAAATAGAACATTATTGAATTTTTTTTTATTCATGTTTTGTTGTCTTGGGTTGTATTCAAACTTAACATTTCTTTCTTTCTTTCTTGAGAGTATAACCAACAAACATAGATCCAAACATTAAAAAAAAAAAGGAGTAAAATATTTTTTTATTTAAATTATGTGCATGGGATCAAAACAATCAAGCCTTAAACTAGACACCTAGCAACTAAGCATTCTTAACCACTTTGTGTAGAACCTTGCTTGGTAAAAGAGTGTTTAAAATCTTTCATGATGTTATAGTTCCCCCATCGAACTTCATCATGGGGCTTGTCATTTTTTTTTGCCTTGCATGGTTCATGTCTTAAACTATGTGATTCATGTTTTAATGTCTTATGTAAAACAAAATTTGTGTTATGTTTTACAACTTTTCATGGGAATCGAACCCATCATTGGAAGGAAATAGGATCTAAGTTCTTACTTCCTATCTCTTGAAAAAACAATGTGTAATTTTAGGTGAATTTTTTGTAAGATGTATCACTTATGACAAAAAAAACCTAATCTTTTAATAATAAAAAAATTCTCTATATTTTGATGCCCAATATTAATGAATCAAAAAGTGTCAAATATTTTATAATATAATATATTCGACTAGCACAATTTTAAATTCCATCAATATCGTACACTTTGTGTCCTATGTATGATAAAATAGGAATATGTAAAAGGTGACATCCTAACCAAAATTTGATACCCTAAAAACTTTGGACCTTTTCATATTTATTTTTCACTTTTCAAGATATTACTCAAGCCTTGTACTAAAATTATAGGCCTTTTTGTAACACACTTTACAAAGAATGGGGGTGTTTAATGTTCTCCATGCAATGCATTTGCTACAAGGTTCCAAATTGACCAAAATTACCTTTGGCTTCTCCCCTCGTCTTCTATTTCTCTTATGTCCCATATGGTTCCCAATAGTTTATCTTTTATTTATGCTAGATTTCAAAATTACAAATAGACTTGAAAAAAAAAAGTTTAGGTAGCAAAACATAAGTAAGTTTATTTATTGTATAATTTATAAATTGGGTGTACATCGTAGAACCATATGGTTATTATAATGCCTTTGTGAATTTGTTTTCAGTAATTATTTTTTTTGGGAAGGTAACACAATCACCATTTTTCAATCATTTTTTCAACATTTTTTTTTCTTAATTCTTCCCTTTTCAGCATTAAATTGTGACGACTAAATAATATAATTTATTGAAATTTTATTTAAGGCCCAGATCAAATATTTACTAAATACCAATGTTGGTCTAGTATTGACCATTGAACATATGAACCTAGTATTAGTATTTGGGTAGTCTTTAAAAACTCATATTAGCCTATTCTTGTTATTGGGTCAAGTTGAAGACCAATTTTTGGCCGGTATAACACAATTATATATCAATATTGGACTAATATTGACTTTTGAACACACCAATATGATATTAGTATTCAATTTTCTTTTAAAACTTTCATAGCAACCTAGTCCTAGTCTTAAGGTCCAATGTTGATTTTTGGTTAATATGAAATATAAAAATTAATATTGAAATTAATAGAGCCATGGTTTGAAGCCAATAATCTTCAAGTCCCTACTCTTTACAATACATGCATTGGTGCAAACCTTGTGTTACTTCATATATATTTCATGTTATTTTAGGTTGGACAATTATTCATACTACTTGTTGGTATTGCCTCAACTTGGTATGATCCTTGATACAAATGTTGATACCAAGTGCATGCCTAATATATCATATTAACATTGATGAAAACCAACCTTAATCAACTATTGAGAAAATAATTAATTATCAATAAGGGTCTTAGTCATTTTTGTATTCAAAGATCTTTTCAACATTATTATTTTCATATAGATTTAGATAGATTTCAAATTTTCAACAATATCTATTAAAATAGGTTTTAATATTCAAAGATCTTTTTTGCAATGTGGTTTTCAAATATATTCAATATTTTAAAAACATATTTTTTCCATTATATTTTTAGAAGTATATATTTGTTGAGTGGAATTTTTTCAATTTTTTTAAAACACAAGTTCTTTGTTCATAAGTTTGTAATCACAATTTAGGGGTTAATATCATGTTGTTAAAATCTTGGCTTGGTTAGTTGTATTTTTATTAATGGACACTGGACATTGGAACATGGATGGTAACGTTTAGAAAAATGGTTAGAATAATATTCAAAACAATGGTTATACCCATTGTATTCAATTATTCAATGATGTTTGAAATTTATCTGCCATGGATCTAACAGCAAAAAAGATGAAAAAAATAACAAAGAAAACCCATGGAATACCAAATCTAAGACCCATGATAAATAGATTAAATCAATAATATTTCAATTGAATTTTTTAGTACTACCACGTATGGTGTATGCTACCTTATACAATTGGAAAAATAAAATGTAATCATTACAATAAATACTAATGTACTTGCAAATATAACTAAATTACCATCCATCAATTGGTGTAAGCAAATACTAGATGAAATATGTCAATTTTTCATGTACATTTTCAATTAAAAGTCCAATAGTCATAACACGTAATTTCAAATACAACTAGGAGGTGGATGCACCCATACTAAAGTCACATACATAATTATCTATACTTGCAACTATATGGACATGTGGGACTAACACACACATAATCACAAACTTAGTTGGTTTGGACAACAATCATATAATAGTCATAAAAATTTGGTTGGAATGGACAAGGTTTCTTCTAATGCAACTAAAACCGACATAGGTAGAAGGTTTGATCTTTCTCATCAATGTTACTTGTGTTACATTCACACTTTAAGGTAGGCCCACAAAGTTAGAGTTCAAAGTTAAGTTAACACTAGGTGAAAAGTTAGTGTAAAAAAATATTGCTAACATTTTAAAAACCGCTAATACTATTTTATTTGTATGCCTATTAGCATTCATTGCTATGTAACTTTTTAATTGTAGGTAAATTAGGTGCCACCAAAGGTTAACCTCTGTTCATGATGAACATTAAAATAATTTTGTTTCCTAAATGCATATACTACTAGCCCAAGCTCTCCTTTTCCTTCTTCACTTATGTTCATGAATTCTCTTTCAAGCTTTCAAAGTTCTTGATTTCTTTTGCTCATCACTACTCTCAATTGTTTCATCAATTCATTGCATTTCATTTCACTATTTTATTTGATGTTTCATCAAGCTTTCTATATTTTGTTGCTCACATGTTTTGATTTGTGATCAATGTTTGATGTTGACACTAAGTTTTCTTGTGAATTTTTTCACTACTATTTTTTAGTTTTTTTGTTGATGTTTTCATCATGGTGCTTTCAAGCTTTCAACTTTCATTAGTGTTCTCTTTTTTAATGATGTGTTTTTTTTAAACAATTATGCTTCCTTTGAAATGTTGTTTCATTATTCTCTCATGTTTTCTCCAAGCATTACAATCACAATGTTGTCATTTAAGTTATTTTTTCCCAATATTGACTTGTGTTATTTGTTTTTTATTTTGTGTTTTATATTGAATCATTTATTGTAAATGCCTTTTATTTTCAACCATGAAACCTCTTAAGGTCATTCTTTTATGTAGTTCTTCCATCGGGGTTTGTAGATGTAAGATTTTCACCAACAATTTGAAATTACAAATCAACCTATATTGTTGCAAAATGGTGATGTTCCTTAACAAAAATAAATAAAAATGAATCATGCTTATGCTTTCAATTACCAATAATTTCCCACTAGTTCTTGTATTTTTGTAATCTCACCTTTAACACACACATTCAATAGTTCTAATATTGTTGGGGATTGGGTTAATGAAAGGGGAACCACATAGTATTCAAATTTTTTGATAACACGATATGGTCATAAGAGGTGGGTTGATAACATTTTGAGTTACCAATTTAAAATTATTTTGTAATTAACAAAGAAGATTAGACTTTTAAGTTAAGAAGAGGAAATACAAAATAATAATTATTATTTTTTGTTGGCATTATAAAACATTTGTTCAATATGTCACAAATTTGTACCATGGAACTAAATATTTCAATGCCATAATGAATCATTTGTGAACATTATTTCTTATTTTTATGTTTAATGATGTTGCAATCTTCATGTCTAAACTAGTGTTGACTAGTTATCGATTTTTTTTCATCTATCATTAGGTAGGTGCTTTTTTTATAAAAAAAATTCGAGTGTTGATTAAATTATCAATATTAATTAAATTTTTTGAATGCCAATTAGGTTATCAATATTTTGGGATCATTAATAAACACTAGTTATGCATAAAAGTAGGTCAAATAACCGGGTGGTAACCTTTAGTTATCTGGATGATTATTAGTTGGTTATAAAAGGTTTTTAAATAGCTAAATTAAATTTATTAATATTTTTCATGTTTTAAAAAATTATCTATCATTAAAATGTTAAGCATTTTAGGATTGATAACCTACTTGGATGAGAACTAGGTCATTCAAGAAGCTTATTAAAATTTGAAATTTTAATACCGATCAATTAGGTTATTAACCTCAATAACCAATTGGTAGGTTATCAATAAATGGATTGATAACCGGGCTGATAACTAGGTCAAAACTCAATAACTAGCCAAAATTTGGTCCGAAACTAGCATTAGGTTGCCACCACCTCATGTAATACCTAGTTGTCAAGGTTTGCCGTAATAAGGGCTTACTTGGCGGAATCGGCCATCTATGACACCCTTTCTCTAATCTATAATAGTTAGTTATTAGCAACTTTTGCCCACTTTTATGTGTCTTTTAATTTGCAGAAAATGCACATGGAAAACACTCATCCCTTGTAAAAAAAACTCCAGCTGCCTTGCTTGAAACATGTGACATGAATTACTACTTATGAAAGATTACGTGTCGGAACTGCCCATGCAGATTGCCATTCTGCCTGGTATTATTAATTAACTTTTTGCTTGGAAAATCTCCTCACCCTAAAAAAAGGCTCGCCAAAGTTTAGGGGAATTTTCAACTGGGGCAGAACGTCATCTACCCATACGGTTCCATGGTGGAAAAGTACAACAGATTTGAGATCTCAATGTTTGGGGGACATCGTTTTGAGATCTTGAAACTCATTGTAAGAACTGGTTTCTGAGATCTCAAATCAGACCTCATTATAAGTCGTGATTTGGGATCTCGATTTGGGACCTCAATCGGGAGAGAAGTGGGCCATTTTTCACTGGGCAGAATGTCATCTACCTTGGACAGTTCCCATGGTGGAAAAGTATAATGGTTTTGACATCTCAATTGGAACCTCGTTGCAAGACCTTGTTTCTGAGATCTCAAATGAGACCTCATTGTAAGACCTGATTTTAGGATCTCGATTTGGGACCCCAAGAAGGAGAGGAGGAGGCATTTCACCGGGCAGAATGTCATCTACCCTGGACAGTTCCCGTGGTGGAAAAGTACAATGTCTTTGACATCTCAATTGGAACCTCATTGTAAGACCTAGTTTCTGAGATCTCAAATGGGACCTCATTATAAGACCTAATTCTGAAATCTCGATTTGGGACCTCAATCGGGAGAGAAGTAGGGTGAGAGCTCGTCTTTCGAGCTTTGATGGTGCTTCTCCCTCTCTCTCTCGCAGTGGAATTTCTTTTGTTTTCTCTTCGAGATCTGCAGACTCTTTCTCATATAGAAAGCTCGATTTCAGCCGAAGAGCTGATCTGAAGCATTGAAGTCGTTTTGAAGAAGCCATAGCTCTCTCCTTTGGCGAAAACTTGAATTGATAGCGGAAGCTCAGAGTGGTGAGGGTTCTTGAGGTTCTAAGAGGTCTTTGCGGGGGAGAGGAGCGTGTCATGGCCGACCCTCCGCCTTACCAGGAAGCGGCTCAGTGCAGCGTCTGTAACTGTAACTTCACAACCTTCAAGCGCCGGGTATGGATTGTGCATGTGTTTGAGTGTGTGTGTGTGTGTATGTGTGTGTGTGTCTCTCTCGATGCGCTTATTTCTTAGTCGATGTAGAATATCTCTCTTGTTCTTTATTTTTTTCTCGTCTTCGTTTTGAATCGCAGTACGGGGATGTTTTATTTTTATTTTGAAGCATTTGCTCGCGCATTTGGTTAGGGTAAGAATAGTTAGTCGATTTGTTATAAGTTCAGCTTCATTGAGAAATTTGACAATCACATTACTGTGCAGCATCATTGTCGTTGCTGTGGACGAAGTCTCTGCAGCGAGCATTCCTCGAATCAAAAGGTACAAGTCCGTTTCTGCTGCTTCCTAACTAAATTCGCAGGTTCGGATTTCCAAGGGTGTGATGGATCTAAGAGTAATTAAAAGAAATGGCTGAGGCCATGAGGCTGAACTACTAGGCTGTTGTCTTGATCCAGATGGATGTGTTGCGGTACTTCATGCTTGTTGCTACTGCTATTGTTTTTTTTGTTGCTGCAGGCTCTTCCTCAGTTTGGGATCTACTCGCCTGTTCGAGTTTGTGACATCTGCTACAATCCTACTCCTCCCCAGTAAGTACTCTCCCATCTGCTGCAGTGGAAATTCCTTTTCAGTTTCTCTTTCTATGTGTTGCTGGTGTTGAGAGAAACATGGAATTACTGAGGCTAGCTTTTGACAGCATTCATGTTCCATATGTACCAGGATTAAGCCAAAACCCAGCATACAGGCTGTTAGCAAGGCTGTTGATGGACTAAGCACTTCCGTTGATAAACTAAGTTTGGTCAAGGATTCATCTTTTGTTGACAAAGAAGTGGAAGATGAGGCACCTGCCCCACCAGCCACCCCAGCCTTTGATTGCACATGTGGGATGCCTTTGTGTATATGCACAGCTCCAACTCCAGAGGTACCTTCCAATTTTTTTGGTCATGATGTATTGGACCTCAACTTAGCTCAACTGAGCTCAATTGTGGTAACAAGAAAACCTTGAATGCTGATCCTGAAAGTCCTGAACCATGCCTCTATTGTGTATTGTAGCATTTTGTAAAGGATATATTCAGTGTGCAGGAGTTGCCAACTACTACCCTCTATGTAGGCTTCTGTGACTTACGCTTAGATGCTTTCTTGTACAGGGATAAGCTACAATGAGTTGAAGTGTGCCCTCTTTAGATGAGGATACCATTGTGAGTGTTCTTTTTAGCTGTGTCTCTTGAGTACTGCTAACCAACATCATGACCAAGTCTTCCCATTGCTTCCAGAAATGTGACAGAACTCAAGATGCAGATTTTGTATCTTAGTTTGTCCAAAGTTTTGGGCAAAAAATTTTGTGTTCATATAAGTACTTGTATGAACCCACCATTGGGAGCTGATGAAGTTGGTGGTCTGAAGCTTTGTCATAAGGTTAAGACTGTACACGTTAGTGTGTTACCTTCAAAGTGTTGTGGAGATTTCTTTGCAATCTCATAGTTATGTGTATTGGGCCTTTTTGTGTCATGGAGTTTCCTGGGGTGAATAGTCTATAATAAGACTGACTTGGTCCTTCTATTGCCAGGTAGTGTTGCCTTCTCAGCCACAACCAGCCATCCCAGTGAAACCAAAGAGATCACCCTTGGCAGGAAACAATGATTCCTCTTCATTGTCAACAGGGTCATCTTATGGGAATACTATGCCTAGGTGTGGGTTTTCTGCAAAATGTACTAGCTATGATGTTTCAAACACCATTATGATGTTGTTTTGTGCACCTCAATTGTTGAGTTTGTTCAGTTTCAGATGACCTTATAGGACCTGACTATCGTAAGTTTTATGGGTGCAGCTTGTTTTTCCAAAGTGGCCAGACCTCACAGAGGAGCAGTCATCCACTATCAAAATCATATGAACTTACTGGAGAGGTACAGCATATCAGTTTAGACATAGAAATGTTGGTTTGTTCAGGATCAGCAGTTTTCTGGTGCCTCCAATGCTTCTGTGCTGATCTTCATTGTTAGCATTCTGCTGTTGATTTAATGACGTATTTGTGAATCAAATTATGTGCCTGATTAGGAAATTTTGTGATATGGCAGGGATTGCGAGAAGCGGTTAAGAATGGTGATGTTGCAGCAGTAAAAGATCTTCTTTCTCAGGTATTTATCTGTTACAAGCTCTCGTCTGGGCTTATCAAAGATTGATGACCAGTTTATTCCTCTTTACCCTGACTTGATGGTGTATGTAACAATGGGTGTTGTTTTCAGGGACTGGATGCTAATTACTTTGACAAACAAGGCATGTCATTGCTTCATTTGGTAAGGCCCTTTCTCTACATGTCCTCCAGGATCTTTGTGACCTTGTTTCCTTGTACTGAGTTTGGAGTTTGTGGATTTTGTGATGCAGATAACAGAGTTGTCATTACTTGTACTTTTGTTGCTCTCTTATTTGTATCTTGCAGGCAGCAATGTTCAACTTCACAGAGATCACATTCATGCTGATGGATGCTGGAGCTAATGTGCAAGCAAAAAATGCTCAAGGTATGGAAGAGGGAGAGACAGTGTACACTTGATCAAACATAATGGCAACTGTCTGAATCAAGTAACTGTGCTCTTGTTGCTTGTTAGTATATCGTTTTATTTGGTATAGATTTGTGGGGATCTGCTCTATGTTATTATATTTTACATGTCTATCAAAACAAGCTGATAACCAGATTTGTAAACAGTTTTTGGCCTTCACCAACATAATTTCTGGTTGTGCTTCTGACTGCTATAAAATGTCTTTTGCAGGAGAGACACCAATAGATTGTGCACAAACCACATTGGGACATAAAATGCGGCAACGATTAGATTCTACCATTGTTACTTAGGGTTTGAACTTTCTCTCTCTAGTTCAAGGTTTTGATGATCACACTTCGAACACCAACCACACAAGACAAGATGAGACTTACACTTTCAGACTGACATAGTTGACATCATCATATAGATTTGACATTGACCCAACACTTAAAACCTGGCAATGTAGGACTTGAGCAGAATGCTGCCAAGCACTGTAGCTGAGTTTTGTCAAGCTATATGTGGAGATGAAGATATAGACCTTGATGGGTTTCCTGAGCTTTTGTCTTCAGTGTGGTGAGCTGTGATCTCAAGGTAGTAAATAGTGCATTATATTTCCTTTTCTGGCTTTTGTTCAGGATGCCTGTCAGTTGTGATAACTAAGTGTTGCTCTTAAGGAGCTTCCTTTGCTTTCAAGCTTTTATTTATTTGCTTTCAAGCCAAATGGGAACGCATTAATGGAATTTCTTGAAGCTTGTGATTTATTTATGTAAACTTGGAGTAAGCTGTCAATCTATTTGGGTGGAACATATACTGGTTACAAAGGCTGCTCTTGGTACGTGTGTTTTGGTATTACTTCTCAGGTGTTGCAAGTTGTGGCCTATGGTGGATCCTGGTGCTGAGAAGGGCAAGGGTCTTGTCATGGTCTGAGGGGTTGATGAGGTATTCTCTGAGGCTGCAGAGCATGATCTGATCACTCTCGGTGCTTGCAGTGTGCTGTGAGGAGGTCGGGTTTTGGTTTGATCAAGACATGGACGATTGGCTTGGTTGGTGTGATAATCTTTTTATTTATCCTGTATGTTCTGAACGTCTGGCTTTTGCAAGCAACATCTTCAAGGAGTGGTGGATCTTTAGTGATGAAGGGTTCTTGAACTCTCTTTATTCTTTTGATAAATTACTTATCAGTCTTGCCTTTGAGAATGAGGAGGGTCTTGAAATCTGTTTTCTCCATTCAAATTGCCTTCACCAGAGTTGCTTTGATGACTGATGCTGGCCTTACTTAGGCTGGGGATTTCCTTATCATTACCTTCTTCTGATGCTTTCCTTTCTGTTCTGTTCAGAGTTGCTTGACTGGACAGTACCCAAGGCATTGACATAGTCTGCTGGTAATGTGCAGGATGGATAGATTCCATATATGAGCTGGCAAGTGAACATACCTGTGATATTGAAGGGACACTGGATTATTGTTCCCTTCAACACATGATAAGTTTTGAGGTGAAGGATCGCTAGATTTCTGAAAGCTTTACAAGTGTCTGGGGATGGGGTGCATATGGTCTTCATATACCCAGGTTGAGGAAAGGCATAGTCATGGGCAAGGTTGAAGCTCATGAGAATATCTCAGTTCACACTTGATGCTTTTGTGCACAGAAGGTTGGAACTGCTTTTCTGACTTCCTTGTTAGCTGCAAATTTTGTTCTTCTCAAGCAAGGTAAGATATTGTATGACAATTATATGCAAGTGGCTTAATCAATGGAACCTAAGTGTGACATCATGTTTTCAAAATCATAGCTTTTGTTGTTGTTATTGATCATACAGACATACCAAGGGAGGGAGTGGAGAATCTAGAGAAGTTCTGTCTTGAATGTCATGTTTTCAGTAGGTGTTTTTTGTTTGCAAGAGCTTGAAAAGATCCAGAGTGCCCTTGCCTCTATTTGCAGCCTGGTTATTGTTCCCCAGATGTCAATGTTATCTTTCCTTGAGTCACAGGTTTCATCCATCATCCATCTCTTATCCCATTGCAGAGATTTCACAGTACTTGGTTCAGAGATGTGATGACTACTTCAGCATATCAAAACTCTTCATTGAAACCTTTTAGACTTCCTATCTCCCACTGTTTTGTTCCAACAGTTTTGGAGGTTACATTTTTAAAGAATAAGTAAGTTGAACTGCCACTTGAACAGCCTCACAATCCAGTTCCTTCTGGTTCATTGCCATTTCCTACAGCCTTAAGGGTTGAAGCAGCACCTTGGAAGGAGCTCCTGCAAGACACCGCTCCTTTCTCATGTCTTCTGGAAACTCCTCTGAAAGCAGGTTCAGTGTGATGGTGTTGCACGGCACTACCAACAAGGTATCTTTCAAGTATCTGAGGAACAGCAAATCCTTTCTCTTGCTTTTTCTTTCTTTGGTCTTTGTTCTTCCCTGCTGTCCTTTTCTGTGTGTCTATCCTGTCGTGTCTTTCTGTTCTTTGTTATCTCCTTGTGTTGTTTGTTGCTAGCCAGTAGCATAGCTGAGTCTTCCTGTTGCTTCCAGATTTGCAGCAGAAATCTCATTATGCAGGCTAGTATTTTCACTGGTCTTTTCTGATTGTAGGGAGCTGATGAAGTCAGTGGGGAACTTGTGATAGAGAAGTCACTACCATACATGCTACTGTCAATGGTCCCTGAACAGGTGTGAGACCGGCACTGTTCATACTGTTTTAGCATTTAATTTTGTTTTTCTGTTCTTTTTTGGTGTCTGTTTCTTGCTCCTTTGTTCTTTGTTTTTGTCTTTCCTTCTTGGGAATTCTCTGTGGCTTATTGAAGAATTGTTGTTAACCTTGCTTTACTTTTTCTTAATCAGGAGAATGAAAATTTCTTGATTCTTGTGAGAGAGGTTCTTTATTTGTACATATATGTTGCTTGCCTTTGAACTTTGTTTGGGTTGACTGTGTTAGGTCGAGCTTCAGCTTAGAGGCTAATTTGCACAACTTTGTATACACGATTGCTTGTGGTTTTTTTAAAAACAGGGCTTGCTCAGGTTTACATTGCAGTGGAGCAGATGGGTCACACATCAAAACGAAGGATGTGACTATGGCACATTACTGTGATGATGGCTGCAAGCAATGTAAACCTTTAACACAACACCAACTCAGTCTACATGTGCATTTAGCCTCAATTCCTATAACCATTTTGAGGCAACTCAGTCTTCTCTGCGACACCGAAATTGTAGAAATTAGCTAAGTAGAGGTAGATACATGTAGATGGTTATCACATAGGTGAGAGCACTAGTGGGTTGTTAGTAGGTAGGTAGGTAGTAAGAAAAGTAGGATAGTAGGTGACTACTAGGTAAGTGGATAAATTTGGAATGGTTAGTTACATAGGTAAAAAGGGCTAGTGAGTTGTTGGTTGGTTTAGTTAATTAAAAAAAACTAAAAGTAAGCTAACCACTGTGGTTAGCAAGAGGAACCATTGGGGTTTCCAGTTTTGATTAAAATACCCACAAAATGAATTAAATAAAAATGTAGATACGTATGAAATACTTCTATAACCGTATATAACCGGATCTCAGTACCAACTAAACTAGTGGGCCTGCTAAAATTGGAAAGCTTCCAATTTTAGTGGGACCACTCCTCATCCAAAATCCACCAAAGTGGTGGGTCCCGTTCCTCATCCGAAATCCAGCAGAGTCGGTGACAGATCTGATACGGAAGCTTTGGGGATGATGATGCACTTGCTGAGTCAGCTGTGGGGATGTGGATGAGATCCCGTCCAAGGAAATGGCCCGGGCTTTTACGTAAACCCAGGCAAACAATTTGGGAGGTCCAATAGCTCACCCGGTGAAAGGGCGGGTGGTCAAATTAAGTTCCTGAATATAACTTTCATTTAGATTATTAACACTGGACTCCGAATTTACTTTTTTTACTTTAAAAAAAAGTTTCATTTACTTTTTTACTAGCACAAAATTGTTGGCTAGGACTTTGTAAAGTTTATCATCCAAACAACAAACACGAACGTTTTGTTTTGGATGAGAAAGTAAATAACGATTAGCCGTTTTGGATGGGAAAGTTAAGGAAGTGGGGATGCGGGGTGGGTTTTAGTAGACTACTGGTTTGAGAGTTCCAGATCCAGACATAAATGGAACTGGAAATCCGGTTCTCGTTCCGGTTCTTCCGAAAGACAAATTTCCAGTTCCGGTTTTGATTTTGGTTCTACAAATGAGACCTGGTTCCGGTCCCGTTCCAGGTAAACCCGGTCTAGCAGCTAACTGACAGTTAAACCTCCAGTTAACCTTCCCATCATTTTCTTCCAGAAAACTTTTTTGCTTCGGAAAATCCCAGTTCCGGTTGCACACATTAATAGAACCGGAACTGGTTCCAGGTCCAGTTGGTATTCCGTTTCTGGAACCTGGTTCCAAAACTCCGATCTGGTGTTTACTAACTGGAACTGGAACTGGAACTGGAACCAGAACTGACGGTTTGAAGTTCTAACCCTCAAACCAGTTCTAACAGCCCAACACTGGTTTGAGCTCGGAACCAGTAATTGAAAGTTAACTTACTTTGGTGTGACCTAACCACGACGGTAACCGTGCCATGTGGACGTAGTTAGGAGTACGTGGGGACGATCCAGGTCGCCAACCATCGAAGGAGCGAGAGTCTCGCACCCGGTGAATGAGAGGGGGGACCGAGGAGATACCGGGTGACCCGTCGTCTCTCTCCTTTCGCTCTTCTCTCGCATACACAAGGGAGCTCTTCTGTCGCTCGCGGTGTGTGTTTGGATATGCTGCGCATCTGCGTCGCCTTCGGATGTACAGCCACAATACACGGGAATTATATTAGATTATTTCGTAAAATCTTAAGGGGACTCTTCTTTCTCTCTCTGTTTCAGAAAAATCTCTGCGCTTTGGTTTGGCAAAGCTCATGGAGCTGAATATGTTTTTTCTTCTTTTTTCTAGTGTTCCTGGGAATTCTGATTTGTCTCGACGCAAAACGATGGAAAGCTCTCACATCTGGAATTTCCTGTTTTTTTAATAGCTAGATTTCTGTTTGAATTGGATTTTTTCTTGTTTTTTTCTTTTTGGTTTGTGCGGTCGACCTGGCTTGCTCTTTGTCTTGAAGAAGGCTAGTGAAACTTTCCTCTGGAAAGTTTTGATCTAGAAGACGAGGTCACATTTTTTTCTCTGATGATTTGCTTGCAAGATGTCGTTCGGTTGCATCGAATCCACGATGAATCCAGGGATATGGAGTCGGCTTCCCAAGGAGCTACTGGAGAAGACGTTGCTCCATGTACCAGTAGGGAGTCTCTTACGCATGCGATGCGTTTGCAAGTCATGGAATACTTGGATCGGCTCACGGAAATTCCTGGAGCTTCGGAGGAAGATCAGCACGACGAATCTGCATGCATGGTTCCTCTCCAGAGGACCGAGTTCTTGCAATACGGAATGCATTTCGTTTCCCGCCTACGATCCTGCGATGGACAGGTGGTTCGATTTGCCGTGTATTAGCTTGGATCGGAACAAAGGATCGTTCGAGCTTGTGGCATCGGCTGGCGGCTTGCTTCTGGTGAAGCTCTCAGGGATTGGAGCGGTTGCCAAGGCACTCTACGTTGTGAATCCCTTGCGGAGGCTCTTCAATGCAGTAAGTCTCTTACCAGAAGCTTTTGGAGTTGAACCAACGTACACAGCTATGGTGCACAACGCTAGCACAAACAGTTACCAGATCGTTATGGCGAGTAATCAGTCGCGACATCGAGATCGGACCACAAGGTTTTACGATTCTGCCGTAGGCAGCTGGACGACAAAAAGCCAGCTTCCGCGAAGGTTTTGTTGTTCAGACTTCGCTGCGAAAGCCGGTGTGCTATGCAACGGATGGATCTATTGGCTAGGGTTCAGAGGATACTACTTTGCCGTGGGATTCAACCTGCGTACAGGAGTGTGGAGCAAGACGAGATGGCGGATACCTGCAGGTGTAGTTGGGCCTCATCTGGTGGAAAGGAACGGCAGCTTGCTCCTTGTAGGCGGCACGGATAAACTGTTGTGGCGCATGAACTGCTATCCAGCACCCAAGAGCATTGGTATCTGGGAGCTTGATAGGAAGAAGGGAGAGTGGATTGAAACCCTAAGGCTGCCAAAGCCTATGGTGAAAGAGCTTCGTAAGAAGATCAGCTTTGAGGATTTTTGTTGCGTCGGAAGAAATGGGTTTCTCTACATATCTGACGATGTCATTGATCGAGTTGTAGCTTACAATATGCAGGAAAATTCTTGGCATTGGTTGCCTGCTCCTTCCAGGCCTGGCCATTCTTGGACTATTTTCGAACCCTCTTTTGATGCTACAGTCTGATCTGATCTCTCATCAGACAGACACCCCACCCATGAGGGGCTGTCTGTGATTTGTGGTGTTTTGTCTGTCAAGCTTTTGTCACCTTATAAACAGTGTTTAATGTTTTGTATTTTGATACAGAAACACTACTCTGGTGTGGGTGTCAGCCCAAATGCAGCAGAATCCTCTTGAACTTTTCCAGTTTGCATCTGCTACTCTTGAGTAGTAGATCTCTGTAGTCCATGTGAGCATTTCTAGTTTTGTTCAGAGTGGATACAATGGTAGGCAGGGTTTCTTTTACCAGGTGCAATTTCGCAGAGTCCTCTCAATTCTTGCAATAAGCTGCAGATTGTTCATTCTTCAAAGCGCTGATGCTTTGTGGAAGTAGAATGGGTTTCAGAGTTTGAAGCACAAATCCACAATCTGCCATGAGGTTGGAGGTTCATCATGGTTCATCATGTTTGTGTAAGCTTCTTCATCATCATCATCATTCTATGTAATTTTGCACTGAGATTTACTTGTGAATCCATGTTATTGATTGTTTGTTCTGAAGGTTTGTCAAGTAGTAGCAGTTTTCTTCAGTGAACTAACACTAATGGACTTGGAATGCATGGAACTTCAAGTGTCTGCACTCATGGTTGATTTTTGTTTTCAGCATACTGATTATTGGCTTCCTGATCACAGATGCAGTTGGCCATAAGCTGTGGAATCGAAATCATAAGCCCTCTATGTGGAATATGTAGCACATATAAAACTCTTGAGTTTTGTTCAGTTGTGCCTCACCTACAATCTCTCCTGGCTGTGCTTGAATCACTGCATCACCGTGACTACGGTGAGTGTTAGTACTGCAGAACTATGGTTTGCAGGGTTGTCACTTATTTCTGTAACTTCCTGCATGTCTTCTGGGACACGTCTTATGCAAGGCTTTTAGTTCCACTCTCTGTCTTCATGCACAGAAACCATTGTCTAAAGCAGGTGAAACAATTGACTTTTCATTATTCGTGTGGCTCCATTCTTTGTTCTTCTTGGCTTATTGTGGAATGTGTGAAAACAATCTTTGTATTTGTGATTGTGTTGATGTCTTGTCCTGGGTGGTTCCTTGGATTGGATGAAAACCTTGCAGGTACAGGAGGAGCAAACACCCTTTTACAAGATTTGACCAACTTATGTCAACAAGACAAAGTCTGCACAAAGGCCCACCTCAGAAGGTGAACTCTTGAGTTAAAACCCTTGAATTCTCAGATGATCTATCAGACCATTCTTCACTGTTGGGACTTAGCAAAGTTTTGCATGTTATGCAGTATGCAACTAACTCAAATTTAAGCAAGGAGGTGAAGATTATGTTTTCTTTCTCTCCCCTTTGTGTCAGTGTTCTTTCTTTACATTGCCAATTTCCGAGTACCACTGCCTGTGATCTCTCTATTGCTAGTGTTCTCAGGTTGTTGCTATGTTGCTTCTGCTTCTCTTCATTTTTCCTGTACATGATGCATTTGCTTCCCAGTTCTAATGGGTTCCTGTTGTCTCTCCTGGACATAGGTGCTCCTGCCTACTTTCCATGTTTACCTTAGGCTATAAAGGGTTCCTTCCACAGGCTCCTAGTTTTAGTAATTCCTCATCTGCTCTTCTAGTGAGGTTTTCAGTCACCCCTTCTGCCTCATTGAGAGGCAGAACTGACACCTATTCTGCAGTAGTGCTGATTCTGCTTCTAGATCCGGACACTTAAAAGCCAGGGAACGGGCAATGAGTGACTGATTCTGCCACATGCACATTCAGTGGATTCACTCATGCTTTCATTGATACGTGTCTTGCCAATCCTCGTTCCTTGGTTATCAGGTGGTGTGTTGCAATCAACCTTTCTATCATATACAGATCTATGCTTTCTTTGGTGTGTCATCTCGGTAAATCTTACATTGTGGACCCATGAATAAATTCACGAAGTGATAATGTTTTTCTTTTGTAATATACTGTTTTAAGAGTTGACTTTTATGTCTCTTCCAAGCAAAACCCATATCCTCAATCATGGTGACTAGGTCACATTGCGTGTTGACATTGTTCTATTCAAAAGAGAATGATTGTACAACAAGGGATGTCATTATCAAGCCTTAGCCTACAAATTAGTCAGTCAGTAGAGATATCCGGAAAGTAAGGAAAACACCTGAACCTTGAGTTTGGTCATACAGGGGCGAGATATGTAAAAATAAACACTGCAAAAAAGTACATTAGCATTCAAGGACGGGGTTGAAACTGAGAAAACCATCAATTTTGGTGGTAAACTGAGTTTCATCCTGTCTTTCCTTTTTCCTGAACGCCTCTCCACTGCTACTACATATATTTTTTACACTACTCCTACCTGTACAGCTACTACAATTACTCTCGAATCTTGTGCATAAGATGCTGAGTTTTAGCATTTTATCTTGCGATTTGATAAGTTCTTGAATCTTGTGCATTAGATGCTGAGTTTTAGCGTTTCATGTTGCGATTTAATAAATTCTTGAATCTTGTGCATTAGACGCTGAGTTTTAGCGATTCATGTTGCAATTTAATAAATTCTTCTTACTTTGCGGATGGCAGTGAAAGAGGGAATAATGGGTGAAAGGAGCCTTAAAGACAGGGTGACTTTACAGATAATCTAAATGTGTCCCTCATTTTGATCCCAGAATCACACACGGAGTGAACGCCATCCAAACAAGTGGCTCATTGCGGAAATCACTCTGCCCCTTTTATGGCAAGTTGAAACTTCAAACCGGAAACAGTTAAAATAAAGAGCTAAATGAGAACTACACATTGATCCCCCCCCAGTCTCTCGCTCACACACGTGGAGTGAAGGCTATCCAAACAAACGAGCGGCTCATTCCTCACATGCAAGTCAGCCAACAAAGGCTATATATATAATAATGTGGGACCAAATGAAAAACTACATTGATCCCTAGTCTCTCTCTCTCTCCTTCACGTGGAGTGAAGGTTTTATTTATCCAAAGAAGCGCCTCATGAGGCAATGACTCTCTGCCCCTTCTAACAAGTTCATACCACCAGTGTTGGCCAGTTTCTCTCTTTTCAAAAGAACCTACAGTCCCCTTTTCAACTTTATCAGACGGATGGATGACGGGACAGATGGATGAAATGATGCTTCACATCCCAACGTCCTTTACTATATGTAACTTGTGGGTACCCGTGACGTTCGGACACAATCCGCCCGTGCAAAGCCCCTTCCCTTCTCGAGCTACAGAGTGAAAGGAGAAAGACGACCGAGCTCAGGTACCCGGGCCGATGTCGGCGACAGCCCCCGAAAACACACAGGCCCTGTTCCGCTCCACTCGTGACAAAGAGCTTGGTTTATGGCCCGGGACCTGGATCTTCGTGGGGAGACCGGGCTTTGTCACCGCCCCGGTTTAATACTTACTCCCATGATTCCACACACCTGGGCGGTGCCTGGCCCACGTCAGGTTTTTGTTTAACCGTTCAGCTCTTTGACCGTAGGCACCCTAGCCTGGGCGTTGGGACTTGGGACCTGGATTGGTCAGGACTCAGGACTCGGGACTCGGTAAGTAAAGAAGTAAAAGTGTGTGATTGAGGTCCTGAATAACTGTCACAGACAGACACACTGAAAGAAAGAAAAACTGTGAAAAAGAAGAAGAAAAAGGGTACCAAAGAAAAAGGGGCCAGGAATCGAAAGAAGTAAGAGATAAGTAAAAGACGGACGGACGGACTTAGTGAATTAATACATAGGATTGGCTTTGCCTACAAAGGCAAAGGGTATTTATTGTGTTTAGATTCATTATAGAGTATATTAGCTTTAAGGGATTTTGGCCCATACTAGGTAATAATAATAATAGCCTTGTCTATTTTTATATGAGGTTTTTTGAAAGATCATATTTTGGCTTGTGTTGAAACTTGAGATTAATAGTTATTATAGAGTTATAAATGTCTTGAAAGAATTTGGTTTCTTTTAGAGGATTTTTTGAAGATTAATATATTTTTTGCATGGTGAAATATTTGAGTTTTCATAATTCGTCTTTTGCCTTAAGATACTTTTTATTGCAAATGGCAAGGTCATAGTGTGACAAGCCCCTTGTTTATTTATTTATTTATTTTTGGAAAGTACCCTCGGTTCTGGTTTATGGATTTTAAAATTTTTGATAGAACCTTCAGTCCGGGTCCTGACCCAATTTTCCACATTTCAAGACCCCCCCCCCCCCCCCCCCACCCCTCCTTTTTTTTTTTAAAAAAACTCGCACAACTGGTGCCCAACTTAAAAAAAAACTTTCTCCTTTAACCCCT
>Ga0116227_10000616_pt1 | contig 71347 bp, 43 predicted proteins | sample S1TSphgellanicum_FD_89693 | JGI IMG/M metagenome (GOLD analysis project Ga0116227, IMG submission 89693) | Host-associated microbial communities from peat moss isolated from Minnesota, USA - S1T2_Fb - Sphagnum magellanicum MG | ecosystem: Host-associated > Plants > Peat moss > Unclassified... | reverse complement strand
TGTAGAAGAAAAAATATTTTTATTTTTTTTTACTTTAAATGTTTAAAAAAAAAAAAAAAAACTCTAGATGTGCCATAAATGACATGGAACAAATATGGAGGAAATCAATGTAAATCAATGTAATTAACTAGTTGTACTTTCCAAAAATTGACCATTTTTTTGAGTAAATAAGGACTTTGGTTCTGTGCCAAATTGATCCACCCAACCATACATAGACCTAACAAAGGCATGTAGCCTTTAGCAATCATCAAAACAAGTTCCTAAATAAACCCAATTTAAATAGGGTTAGTTTTTTAATAAGGCCTCACATTTCCAAAAACATTGACGATGGATGTAGGTGTGACAATTACCTTATGTTTACATTTCTGCCATTTACCACCATCTTTACCTTTTACAACAAAATTCATGTGCAAGAGATACTTTTGCAAATTCAAATTATGTTCATTTGCAACATGTTTCTTCATGGCCATAATGCCATGCTCAGGGTTATAAGTAATAAATCCTTTTCGGGATGTGGTTGAACTTTGAAAACTTGTAGAAATATTTTTAAAATGACACATCACACATTTCATGAGTTGTGCACCCCTTACATGACAACCTTTGTAGTATTGTTGTTCAACATGAAGATGGGTCATGACTATGTTATGCAATAAAAGGGAACCCAGGAACTAGTGTTGGTAGTGAGCTATGCTAATTGTTGATTCCAAAACATTTCTTTGTCAACTTGTCACTTTTCATTAGTTATAGTCTCAACCTCTTGTAGCACCTCCTATGACAAAATCGAGCTCTCAAGCTTGTTGACAACCAAATGTTCAAACCCTATAATGTGAAATTCATCTCCATAAAAGCCCACAAACTAAGATCAATCCATATATAATGATTAAAACAAGTAGACAATTGCAAAAGAAGAAGGCAAATAGGATTTGAAACACCAAATAATTGCAAAATAAGAAGGTGAAGAGGATTCGAAATACCAAACCATTGTAAAATAAGAAGGCAAAGAGGATCTAAAGCATTGGATAATCGCAAAACAAGAAAGCAAGAAGGATCTAAAGCACCATAAAACTGCAAAACAGGAAGGCAAGGATAACTAGAAATTATAAACACTGGCAAAACAACAAGGCAATAGGGATTCAAAAATAGCTACATTCACAAAACAAAAAGGTGAGGAAGGTGAACATTTGATGGAAACATTCATAAAACAAGAGGATGAAGAGGATTTAAAGCACTATACATTCACAAAACAAGAAGGCATGGATAACCAAAGCTTCAATGAAAAGCTTAAACACACAAACCTTCTTGACTTTCAAATTTCAACAACTTTGAATGCATGAAGCAAGTAACAAATAAGGAATCTCACTTTCAAAACGAGCTCCTCCTTGTGATGATGATTCAAAGTTGGATGTAGGAAGGATCTTACAAATCTTACGTTGCTATCTCCAACCAAAAGGTGCACTCATAAACTGACGCCACCTCCAAAATGAACATTCATGAACCAAGATGTAGCACAACCTTGATACCATTCTCTTGATACTAGTATTCAAAAGAAAATGTCAGACCTTGGTATATGTTGATTTTCTAAACCCTACACCTGCATGTTTAGGTAAATCCCAACTTTTTGCCAAACCATAAACCAAAAAATACAATTCTCATCCACCATATGGGAACATTGATAACCTATGGGTAAGATAGTCGATACCTTAGTGCATACCCAGGTTTATACTTGACATTTTGCTGATACCAAAACAACACTAGTTAGAACTGCTGAACTAAGGTTTTTTTTTGGAAGAACTAGACCTGGAAGGGAGTCCTTTTCATGCATAGAACCAAAAAAACAGAACCTACATTGTTCTAATTTATTTGACTTAAACCCTAAACCTAAACAAGAGGTTCTTCATCAAAATAAAGAATCACCACCCAACACAAGTCCTTAACCCACTGACATAGGTAGTCAACCTAAGAAGGGGAGGAACCAAATAGGAGGGCTAACAACCAAGGTGAAACCTTGGTACTCACTCAGTTGTGTGTTCATACATAACAGAGTCATAAAGGCTTACTGATGGCCAGTGCACTGGTGGGTGGGTGGGTGGGTGGGTGGGTGAATGGGTGGGGGAGGGGAAGGGGAGGGTGCTGGATCACATAACAATCTCTGCAGTGGTGGCTGCCTTCATCAGGCAGCCAAAACTACAATTCTATAATGTGAAACATGAGGAGTGATATGTTCTTTTTGGCTTCATCTATGGACACTGTAATAGCAGCAGCTCCACCCACCCACACATCCTCTATTTCAGTGAGTTTGCCAGAACCTGGCTGCCTGGCTGCCTTCAGGTTTTAGGCAGCCATCCTTGGCAAACTCATTGCACACTTGTGTGCAAAGCAAAGCAACCAGTACAGGTGCTGGTCCTCCTGGCATGTTGTGTTTTTAGGTGCCAGCTTCGGATGTATTCACCCACCACCAAGGCTAGTTTGCCAGAACCCACTTACAGCTTAGAACTCCAAATAGAGCAGAGAAGTTGCAGAACCTTGTCTCCCCCTCCCTGCCCCACCCCCACCCAAATACCTCTCATGTTGGTTGTTGCTGTTGTCACAATGCACACCATTCCTGAAAGCCAGTCCTACAAAATGGTGTTGGGTTGGTGTTGGGTCGTGCATAGGACTCTTAAAGCTAGTCCTACAAAATGGTGTTGGGTCGTGCGTAGGACTCTTAAAGCTAGTCCTACAAAATGGTGTTGGGTCGAGCGTAGGACTCTTAAAGCTAGTCCTACAAAATGGTGTTGTGTCATCGTAGGACTCTGGTGATCAAAAGTTGTTTCAGTTGTCACAGAGTTTAAGGCCTCTAGTTGTTTGTCACCATTATATAAATAAGGCCCGTTTTACACTAGGAGTCAGGGCCAATGTTCAATCCAAAATCCAGCATTCCTATTGGTGCAAAAGTTGAAATCAGCCCCCCAAGAGCTTTACACTATAGGAGTCAAGGCTGAACCAGGGGAAAAAAAAACTTTTCAATCTGCCCCAAATACTAATAAAATGCTGAACTTTATTCTTGGGCTTGTATTGGCCCCAAGGCTTGACAAAAAAAAAAGGATACCATCAAATTTGGGAGGCCAATTTGCAACCCTTGGGGCCAATGTTTTAGGGTTTAGCAATTATTTATTAATATCCTGACATCAATGTTCTAGCATTTATTAGTAACTTTGGGTTTAAATTTGGCTTAGCCTTCTTTTGGACGGCTTGCGAACCCCACCTATGTATGCCACATTTATAAAAATAAAAATAAAAAATAAAATAAATTAATAAAAACACTTGTTGGCACTTGTGAACTATTATATTATTAATTTGTTGGAATTTGCGGTCCAGTTCGGAACCTAGTTCCTAGCATACCTGAAACTGGCAACAACTTTTGGTTCCAAAAGAAGGTCAGTCCCTCTTCCTTTGAAAACCAAGTCCAATTTCATGCACATACTGTATAGGTACTCTCCTCCGCCCCGAGAGTGGAGATTGTGTAAGTACTAGCAAATTGTACAACAAATAAAAAAGTGGCCACCTGAATTACACATACAACCTCCATGCATGCAGCTTTTTTGGAAAGCATTTGCTTTGCATTAAAAAATAATCACACAACCAAGTACAAAGGCTACTTACAAAAGACTGGAAAACCTGAGCCAAAAAAAGTTTGCAATCAGGTTTCAGGTTTGGTTTCCAATGTGTTCCCACTATGTTCCCCTCTAAGTTCCCCAATGGGTTCTCATCATGTTCCCAATATGTTCCAAATGTGTTCCCCAACATGTTCTCCATATAAGCACCTCACTTTTTATCCTCACATTTGCTTTGGCAAATGTTGTCCTCCTTTCACCTGTATAGCTGTGTCAAAGGGGAGGAACTCTATACTTCAAAATAGAACCTTTTACTTTGGAGTGCCTCCCATAGTTTCATTTCTTTTTGAGTGATGATGGGCCAATTAAATTGGCTTGTTGCAAAATTAAAAATGAAAATTGAACTTCGGAGGCAGCTCATCTAATTAATAGGAGAGAAAGAATAATAGGGTGTTGTTTCTGATAGGAAGCTAGTTTCAAGTGCAGTTCCGATTCTAGTTTGCAACATTCTACACACCAATTTCAAGAATTTTTTTGCAAAGGTAAAAAGAAAAAATCAAACTCTTTTTAAAAACATAGAATTTGGAACTAGATGCATCCCTAAGTGTTTGGTTGCTCCCATACTGTGCACTTACTTAGTAGCTTTCATGTATTGTATGATTTTGCATGCAAATCAAAATAATTGCAATCCCTCTTCTTAATTTGCAAACAAAAAGTGAATGATTTGATGCTAGGTCAAACAATTCCCAATTTGTTTTGATAACTAGGGGTGCTGCTAGGTATATAATAACTTGAGGAATGAATGTTCAAATGGATGGTGGATGAAATTATGCAAAATGGTGAAAAGTTTGGACCTTGGGAAGGAACATGCTTACGGATGAAATGCACAAACATACACCCACTTCATCATGCTCATCCATGAGATGCATAATTTCATGGTGCAAGAGTGCTTAAGTAGAAGTGCATTTTTTTTTTCACTTGAGATGTACTAGACTCTAGAATAGGTTCCACGCAGGATTTCTTTTAAGGATTTTGCGAAGTAAGGTAGAGTAATTGGTGAGCGAACAATTAAGGGTTTGTAGGGCTGATGCATCTCAAATCTTGTTCCATTGCAGCAAGAGCTGAAATAATAGTTGTAGAGCTTAGAGTTGTGCATCCAAGGGCATTTGAATCATTGAAAAAAATTTAAGAAATGAGCAAATTATGCATATTTTAATGTCAGGGGGTTAAAAACATAGTAAGAAAATTCCTTGATGACTTAGCAATGCATGAGCATCATCTTGCTCATGCATGAACAAATGCATGGTGATCCATGACCTCTTCATAAATATTGAATGCATCATAAGGACAAATAGAAAAGGGAACAAAAATGTTCATCTTTGCTTTCAACGGACATGATTAAAAAAAAAAGGTTTTTTCAATCAACGATGATGAGGGTAAAAGAGAACGAAACCTTAATTTTGCCACTTGCTTTTGGTCATTATCGCCTTTTCCTCCAACTACATCTACCAAATTTTTGTGCATGTTTCCTTTTTTTGGAGATCAAGTGATCATAACGTTGTTGGTACAACTTTCGAATTGAATCGCTTAAAATTTAAACATTTCAAGTTTGCTCCCTTTTAGCTGCAGTTGTTAGCAATCTTGGTCTTGGTGGTCTTCATCTTGCATCTCTTGTGTTTATAGTTGTTCATGACCCTCTTGGTCGTGGTCTTCATGTTGATTGTTGTCTTCCTTCTCCTCCCTCTTGATTTCAGTTGTTAATGACTCACTTGGTCATTGTGATCTTGATCTTGGTGGTTTGAGTCTTGCATCTCTTGTGCTTACATTTCTTGCAATTGCTTGCAACTTTCCTAGTCGCAATCCTCATGTTGATTGTTGTTTTCCTTCTCCTCCTTCTTAGTTGTAATTGTTTGTGACCTTTTTAGTCGTTGTGATCTTGATGGTTTGAGTCTTACATCTCTTGTGCTTGCATCTCTTGTAATTGCTTGTGACCCTTTTAGTCACAATCTTCATGTTGATCATTGTCTTCCTTCTCCCTTTTGACTACAACTACAAGTGACCCTCTTGATTGTTATGATCTTGAGTTTAGTGGTCTAATTTTTACATCTTTTGCAACCATTTTGGTCGAGGTCTTCTCTTCCCTCTTGGCTGCAATTGTTAACGACCTTCCTGGTCATTGTGATTGTGATTTTAGTAGTCTTAGTCTTGCATATCTTATGTTTATAGTTGTTCATGACCTTCTTGGTCATAGTCTTCATGTTGATAATCATCTTCCTTCTCCTCTCACTTGGCTATAGCTATTAGCAACATTCTTAGTCATTAGGATCTTGATCTTGCATCTTGAATGATCTCTGGCTCTTGTGTACCCAGGAAGTTCGTAGATGTTCATGCAGGATGCTACCTTGCTTCATTAACAACTATTATAGACCAATTGTATTCAAAATTTGCTCTTACACTTCTCATAGCTGCATGTTGAGATGCTTGTTCATCTATAGTGAAGTAATTTACATATTTTTTAACCCTATTTTCCTCCCTTTTCTTGCAATGTGTTTCACTAATTACCTATGTAGCTGTCTTCTCCATAGCCTTCTCATGCATAATTATTAGGTATTCAACATTAATCACAACATGAAATTACAAATAGTCCGCCAATGGCTCCTTTCCTTTGGTCTGTTTTGCAAGTAGATAAGAAAACAATAAAAAGTGGTGGATTTTCATGATTTCCTAAGTCAAGTTCAAAGAATTTTTTTCTTCTTGCACTTGTTTTCGACTGAGGTTGTTTAGATTTACTACTAAATTTTCAAGCCCCCACCCCTAAACCAAACCTTCAAACTCTTGTAGATGTTCCATACAATAGCCATTATCGAATCCTAATTAGCGAAAAAATGTGCTCAAAGTTGACAAATTGCAAAAAAATAATTTGTAAATCCATTCACAAAGACACCCATTTCTGAATGACCAAACTAGCATCACACACATGGATATCTTTTTTGGGTCAAGTAAGCATGCACGACTATTCATCTTGATACCCTCTAGCACATGACATAATCTCTAAAGGCACTGAATTTTTATAAAAAAAACATTTTGAAACTACCCCTACACCGATTGTAAAAGAGCCCCCCTAACAATAGAGGCCAAAAATTCAAATAGTAATTTTTCTTGACAAATGTTCGATAATAGGTACATTGATGAACGACGAACAGATATTGATTGTCCATTCTTCAAGTGTTCGCCCACCGACCCCTGAATGGCAAAGGGTTGCTCTACCCTAGTCAAAGTGGGTGATGATCATCCTTGGAAAAAAAGAAAAATGATGAACATTCACAAAAGGATTTAGCTACATACTAGATATGAAAGTAGGGAAGAAAAAAAACACAATCCTTCTCTATTCTTGACTATCTATGGAAATTATGTGTGATTTATTGCATGTAGATGATAGATCCAATGTTGGTCAGATATTGAAAAAAAACACCCAACTATCAATAAGTTATTTAGTGTTTAATAATCTTTAAGAACCTACCCGCCTGGTAGGTAGCATCCAAATAACCCAACAAGACCCTTAATGGGTCAGGTGTTGAAATTTCAAAATGTGATAACTTACCTAGATGATTGGAATTTCATCCAAGTAGGTTATCGATCCTAAAACCCTAAAATGAAGAATCTTTACCATGAAGATATTGAAAATTGCATCCAAACTTGCAGCAAACTCTCCCAAGGGAACTTCATATGAGATTGTCAAAAAAATCTAAGTCAAAATCCTTCACATGCAATCAAGATGAATTTGTGTTTGCCGTCTCACAAATTCCCCACAATTCTCATCGGTTGTGAGGAAACTATGAACCTTGGCTTCATCCACGATTTTGTTTTGTTTGATAGTTCTAGTTCAGAAATTAATGATGTTTTTAGGGGTGATATGCTCATCATCTTCTATTTTTGGAGTGAAATTTCATGATGTTGCAAAAAATTTGAATTTTTTTGTTGCAAATTCAATCATCTTTGGAAAAAATTGAGCAAAAATCTTAAAAGTTCAAAAAAATCTAAAAGGAAACCCTCCAGATTTTTATACATGGTTCAAGTAAGGAGCCAAAAATATATAATAACATTTACATTGTTTACTTGCATATTTTGTTAGTAGCCAACATTGGCTAAATTAGCATATGGATAATTGCCACCTGGGCTACTACATCACAAAATTGAAAAAAGAGAACACTAGTCATGTTCTTGACAATGCTTGGAATTATGAAAAAGACGAGCACCATGAAACATGGTTAATTGAGGTTTGTTGGTGTCTTGCTTCTCGTACTCTTAATGTCCATTGATTTGATGTTGTTCAAGCCATCCTTGTGATCATACTTTATCATCTCCCAATTCACAAAAACATGATGATGATGATGGTGAAGATGGTGAAGATGATAAATAAATACATGGTGGGTTTAGGGCTTATTGTTTATTCTCCACTCTTGGAGAAAAATACATATTCGACAAGAGTAGATAATAAACAATTATGGAAAATAGTACTCAAGATGACACCACCTTGGTTAAAATGCAACTCTAGTATTATTATACTATACCAATTCCTCCCCCCCCCCCATCCTTCCCTCCCTCCGTCCCCCCAACTAACCAATCACGCTACCAAAAAAAAAAGGTACCAGCTGGAAGCTTGCATGTTTTCAATCTATTATGATGGTGCAACCAAAATATGTCCAAAATATGTCTTTCTTGCATTGTTCCAAAACTTATTGCTCTCAAAAACCCCATCATAATATTGGACCTACATCAATTTGTGGGCGACCCATTTGGGCTAGCTCTCTTGCCAACCGACCAAACCGACCAAACCCAACTTCATGGGTTGGGTCGTCCCCTCCCCCCCCTTCCCCCCCTCATCACCCCCTAAGCTTTGTGGTGGCTTTGTATCTTCTTGCTCTTTATACCATCCTACTAGTGGGGTCTTTGAACTCTCTTGCTCGCCCAGCCAAAATGACTTAACGAATAGCCGAACTTGTGTAATTTCTGAATCTTGTTGTTCTCCGTGTAGCAAGCCTACACCGTGGTGGAAATCCCAAAAATCCCACTCTTAGAGAGCTTTGGACTACTACATTGGTAAAAGGATTGAAATAATTCATTTTTTGGAACAATGGGAGTTGATGCAACGAAGAATCCCGAACTTATGGGGGGTGGTGGGAGAACAAAAAAAATGATAATAATTTATTAGAAAATTATTATCATTTTTGGAGCCTTTTGGTGTCTTGACCGAGTGGTGGTGGTGATGGTGGTTCCTTTGAATTTTTTTGTTCGGTTGGTTTTTTTTTATGATGGTACCGAGTGTAAACCTGCATGTCTAGTTGGGAAAAAAATGATGTTACAAAGTATTTTCAACTATGATGGGTTGCATGTTGCACTATTATGTTCCATTTCATCATTAGATCCCTCGATCGAATGGTTTTTCGGACTAAAATCGGGGACCAAATTTTGGGCAGGTGGTTGGGGTCGGAGTTTTAAAAAAAATTTAAGCATCCCGCATGTATTTGTTGGATGCACCAATAGAAGATTTAGCCAAATTTTTTAGGCTATAGACAAGATACTTGAAATATTTTTTAAAAATTATATAAAATGTTTTAATAAATTGCTGGCTACACCAATAATCATCCATAAGAAGATTTAGCCACAACTGAAAGGCATCTAAAAGGGAATCTTATGACACTTGAGAAAAACAAAAATGTGTTGTTGTTGCATGCATACCTGCAAAAAATAAATAAAAATTTGTCACCCCAAAAAAAATTTGTCATCCAATTTTGTTCCCAATTTTTTTGGTAATTTTTCAGAACATCAGCAGCAACTTGGATCTCCAAAGCAAAAAAAAATTTAAAAAAAAAAAAAAATCAGATTTCTCGGATATAGTTGAAACTTCAGCTGGATTCCTTTTTTTTCTTTAATTTCCTTACAATTTTGATTAAGAAAAGAAGTAAAAAACTGGAAGAAGCTTTCTTCCTTTAGAGCATTTGTTGTTGTGGTTGTTGTTGGTTGTGGTATTGATTAGTGTTTTTCTCCCAGTGATTTGTGTTGTTGTTGTTGTTGTTGTTGTTGTTGGTTGTGGAATTTGATTTGTGTTTTTTTCCTAGTATTTGTGTTGATTGTTGTTGTTGTTGTTTCACACTGATCTCCATTGCCATAGTTGGTTGTTGTTGCCTCTTTTGCTGCTGCTGCTGCATTGGGCAGTTGCTTTGTAGAGCTCCTCAGTTGTTGTTTGTTGCTGTTGTTGTCTCTGTGATGCTGCTGCTGCTGCTGCTGCATTGGGCAGCTGTTTTGTAGAGCTCAGAAGTTGTCTCTGTGCTGCTGCTGCATTGGGTAGTTGTTTTGTAAAGCTCATCAGTAGCAGCAGCAGCAGCAGTTGTTGTTGTCTGTGTGCTGCTGGCTACATTGGGTAGTTGGTTTTGTAGAGCTCATCAGTAGTTGTAGTAGTAGTAGTTGTTGTTGTTGTTAGTTTTGTTGTTGCTGTTGTTGTACACATACTTACTTGCTCTCCTTCATCATCATCATATCTTGTGTGAATTTTTGAGTTCCATCTCTTCTTCACTTTGTCAAGTCTTCACTTGTGTTCTTTTGTGTGTTTTTTTCAGCGGAAGAAGGAAAAAAGAGACAACAACCACCTTTGATCACATCTTGTGTGAAGTTTTGGGTTCCATTTCTTCAGCGCTTTGTGAACTCTTCATTTGTGTTCTTTTGTTATTTAGCAGAAGGAAAAAAAATCCAAGCTTAGTTTGCTATCGAACAGCAACATCACAAGAAGAAAGAAGAAGAAGGAGCTTGAATCAAGAGCAAGTCACAACAATCAATCAGTGGGATTTTGTTGCAATGGAAGAAGAAGATTTGCAGCAGCTCCAAGTTTGCTGTAATGCAGCATTGCCTTGTTGAATCTCTCAATAAACATCATTCTCCTTCTTAGAACTTCTTTTTCTTCGTCTTCTCGACACTTGTGTTTGACGACGACGACGACGACGATCGTCTCTTGACTGAGATTCTGGGTGTTCACAGAATTGTTTTTTCCTGTGGGATTTTTTTGTGTTTTGAGAGTAGTAGATCTAGAAGAAAAAGAAGAAGGAAAGATCTAGAAGAAGAAGAAGTCTTCTGGTCCCAGTGAAGCTCTCTCTTTGTGTCTCCTGGCAGTGCCACTGATAATTTTCTAAAGCTCCTCCTCCAGTCATTTGCAACACAAAACCTTCTCTGATGCAAAGCTTCAACTTCTTCTAAGGCAGGAGGAAAACATGGGTGGTGGTTTGGAAACAAAAACTGCCATTTGGTTGTGGAAGAATTCTCTTGATCTCTCTCAAGCATCTATCTTGTCATGGTGGGTGTCAATCTTCTTCATCAACAACAAAATTGTTGTGACAAATCTTCTCAGCAGATGATGATGTTCTAAAAGGCTCATGCATGATCACCACCACTTCCCTTCCTCAGCAGGGAGACATACCCAACAAGAAGGTAAGCTTTCTGTAGAAGCAAATTAAAAAAGCAGCTCTTTGGGTACCCAATCCATGTTCTTGAGCATGGCTTTCAAAGCTTGGTTGTTGTTGCCAGAGGCAGAGAGACAGACAGACAGACAGAGAGAGCTTCAGGATTTTTTTTGTGGGTTCACACAATATGTCAATTGCTAATGTGATGATGATCCATAGCTTGAGAGCTTGATACAAGAATCCAAGGAATTGAGGAGCTTTGTGCTGGAGGTCTGCAACTTTGATTGCAGGTTTTTTGATGACCCATTTGCAAGAATAACAGTTATGAAAGGAGTAGGAGGAGATGGTGATCATCATCAGATGCACAAAAATCATCATCCTCATCACCACCACTATCATCATCTTCAGATCCCTCAGGATTTCTCTCTTGAATATTCTCTGTCTGGAACATCATCTCCTGAAGCAGTTTTGTCAGCAGTTGTTGTGGACAGTGAAGAAGAAGAAGTTGCTCAAGAGCATCGGCGATCTCTTAGGTATGATGATTCCAAAGCTCAGAGACAACAGATCTGCTGTGTGGTTTTTCCAATCCCAAAACCACAAAGGGAGGAAGGAAGGAACCCAAGGAAATGGGTTGTTGTAGAACCTGGAATCTTTGATTGGGGAGAGGCAGATTGGCCATGACAACTACAAGACTAAAGGATTTCTTTGTTGTCATTCACGGGATTTTTGCAGTGCTCCTGATACTAAAGCATGCGGACCAGCTTCTTGGGATTTCTCGCCTCGAGCTTCTTTGAACCAGGCTCTGAAAGAGGTGAAACAATCCCTGATTTCTCCTCTTGTGCTCATTATGCCAATCATGGCAAGAAAAAAAGTATTAGGGTTTTGCAGAGATGGGTGAGTAGGGTTCCTTCTTCTTCTTCTTCTTTTCTGCAAGAGATGACCCTGTCTTCTTCTTCTGCACTATTCCTGGAATTTGTGGTGTTGGGAGGGTGTCAGTCAGTCATTTCTAAATTGTTGTTATTCATCAGGCTGGGACTTGATTTTTTTTGTGTGTCCCCTCAGAGTTTGCATCATTGGAGATGGAAGAAAAAGAGGAAGGGCTTGGAGGACAAGAAAAAGAGCTTGGAAGACAAGACGAAGAAGAAGAAGAAGCAGCAGCAGCAGCAGCAGCAACAGATCCTCAATGGCCGTCGAGCTGCGCTTGAGCAAGATGTAAGAGCTCCATGAATCTGCACTCTCTACTTCATTGCCAGTTGTTTCTTTCAGTGCTACAACACATTCCATTGTGTCCATCCTGCCAGGCTGCACACACACATGCACCTACTCTCAAGAGACAATTCTTAACATTTAAAAAAATTATTGTTATTATTTTCCCAAACCTGAACAATCAACTGTGATCAATCCATGGTGGTCTCTAAGTTTTGAGGTTTTTTTTTGGGGGTGGGGGGTTCTTCTACGAAGGTGGCACAACTGCAAACTCAGTTGCAAAATGAGAAAACACTCCGAATGGGTCTCGAGCGAGCCCTTGAAGAAGCTTCTGATCCGACAACCTTGTCTTCTCAACCTTCTGTCACTCCTGAGCTTGCACACCATGTTAGCCCCCCCCCTCCTCCTCCCCATGAATAGTAGAATACAACTCAAAGTTATTTGTTGTATTCTTTTGGCATTTTCGTTGTGACATAGGTTAGGTGCTATTCTTTTTCTTATTCTGCAAATTCAGAGTAACAACACCAGGAGATCTGTTCCATTGAGAACACCAATGGATGGGTACCACAACAACTGTAGTTGTTGTGCAGAAAAGAAATTGGTGTTTGTTTGATGGGTATTTGGGAAATCTTTCTTTTGTTGTGGTGGGTAGTCTCAGGAGCTCATCACTGAGATTCTAGCACTTCAAAATGAAGTCTCACATCTGGAGCAGCATGTGCTCTCACTTTACCGCAAAGTTCTTGACCAGAGACTGTTATCAAGCCAGCAGCAGCAATATAGAGGAACAACAACTGTAATGACAGACAAACTCCGGCTCAGCAGTAGCAGCAGTTCAGAAGCTCAAGAGCCACTGCCACCACTACCACTTCCGCCAGCCAGCCCCAGCACCACCATTGTGAGTGTACAGTCCTCATACCGTGTGTCAAGGTTCAAAGTTGAACAAAGACAACAAACACAGTGTCAGACTTCTTCTTCCTTGCCACTAGTGCAACAACAGCAACAACAGCAACGACAACAGTGCCGTGGATCATCATCATCTGTTGCTGCTACAACACAAGGATTCAAACGACCCCACTCTGCTATCGGTGCAGCAGGCCAGTCCAAGACACGATACGGGTCTTTTCTTAGCACTTCTTTCCACTGTATTGATGAGGAACCCAACATGGGTGTCCAATCTCATGTCTCCTCTGCATCATCACCTGGTGTAAGCTTTTCTATCTTCTTCTTCCCAACTCTGATAACTCTAGAAATCTCAGCTCTCGTAGCTTTTTCCTTAAAAGGATCTTTGGAGATGCATACCTACCTGCCTTGGGGGATGTTCCCGGTGCTGCTTTGTGGTTTCTTGATTAAAGATGCAATTAAAATTTTTTTTTTGCAGTGTCAAATGTTGCAAAGTCAAGCAAGCCCGAAACTTCGTATGAAGACGAACCCAAAACCTGCAGGGAGCTCCTCGTCCACAAGCCATGTGAAAGTTGATACCAAGCTGGGCACAGCAAAGAAAGCTTCTCTGGATATTGTTGTTATTGGTTTGGATCCTTCGTCATCAAGAACACCAAATGCACTCTCCGAGGAGCTTCTGTGCTGCATGGCAGCAATTTACTGCAAGCTTGCTGATCCACCTCTGCCCACCGAGCTTTCAAATTCTTTCTCACCTTCTTATTCCTCTTCTTCTTCCTCAGCAACAGCCGCAACAACAATGACAACAATGCATGAATCTTCTTCTCGCGAGTTTTGTAATTCAAACGAGAGTTGGTCAAGCACACGGTGGCGATCTGATAATCATAACACATCACCATCTTGTGATATGGATGGATGCATTTTCCCCGATCCGTATTCTGTGAATGAAACAGGAGATGACAATGATGTTGGCCCATATAGTTCCATGGTGGAAGTTCCCTGGATTTGTGTAGACAAGGAACGTCTCGCATATGCTGCACGAGCTCTCCGCAATTTCAGGTAGTGTTTTGTTCAGGTTGCAGTCACAATAAAAATGACCCACTACTACTATGTGACTAAGATGAATCTGATATCTGTCCTGAGTATTCAAGAGACAGACAGACAGGAGTTGCACATAATGGGTGGGTCATTATATTGTGATGGTGCCCTTAGACAATTCAATCAAGTCTAAAAATCTGGCACATTTCAAAATATATAAGACTATTCAAATATCATATGGTTTAGGGTTTAGGGTTTTGGGTTGAACCCACTAACCCTAACTTAGGTCATAATATTATGGTGGGTGTGCATTTAGGTTGATGGTGGAGCAATTGGAGAAAGTAGACCCAGGGAAAATGACACAGGATGAAAAGCTTGCATTCTGGATCAATATCTACAATGCGCTCATGATGCATGTAAATCATCATCCATCCCTCTCTCCTCTATTATTTGCCATTATAATAATATAGTGTGCCATTGGTTGGTTTTGGGTCACTTCACAGTTGGTTAAAATCTACCTCTATTGATGAGTTTATGACTCTATTAAGAGGCCTTCTAAACTCTTTCTATTTCCAATTTGGGGTTTGGGAGAAATAGGCGTATTTGGCATATGGTATTCCCCGCAACCGGTTGAAGCGATTATCTTTGCTACAGAAGGTAGTCTCTCTTCATCCAAAATCACCATAATGCAAAAGAGATGAACATCTGGCACCTACTTGCCAACCCTTAATTTACAGATATGAAGGCTTTGCTTCAGCAGGGAAGCATTTTTCTGTGGAAAGTATAATAAATATATTTTTTTTTTGCTGAAGGGTGTTTTCAATTCTGTCTGTTATGCAGGCAGCATATAAAGTGGGACTCTATTCTATCAGTGCACAAACAATCGAGCATTCAATTCTTGGCTTTCGATCCAATCGTCCTGCACAGGTAGGTACTGAAAAAAAAGACCTCATTTTTCTTAAAATCAAAAAATTGCTCAATGATTTGATGAAAATATGTATCTTCCAATAACAGTTTACTTTGAATTCAAATCCATTAAGCTTCGATTGTATGGAATAAACAATTGAACCTTTTTTTTATTGATAAACTTGCTATTGAAATCATGCAAGGTTAACCTAGCTACTAAACTAAGGAACCACTACTAAAATTGGCTGAACTTATTAGCATGAATAATATAGTTATCACCCAATTAATGTAGAATGATGTAAAAAGGTTGAGCAGTTAGTAGAAAACTCCTGTCCAATGGATTTTCTTTGTTTTCAATATTTTGTGGTTTCAAAAGTTTGGTGAATTTTTCCAAATTTTTAGCAAATTTACACTAAAATTATTTTCCCCAAAAATTGCCAAAAGTTTTTGTTGTCAGTGTGAAAATTCACCCAAAAAAACACGCGCTGCTCCCCATCTATCTGGGACACAAATGGACTTATTTTTTGTCTTCTTGACTGAGATTTGTTTCATTCATCATCATCATGTTGTGGGTGGTGGTTGTGCTTGAAGTGGCTACAAGCACTTTTGAATCCTGGAACAAAGTTCAAGTTGGGTGATGAGCGATGGGCTTATGCTTTACAGACTCCTGAGCCTTCTGTCTGCTTTGCACTTTGCTGTGGTGGATGGTCTGACCCTGCTGTAATTATTCCAATCACCCATTTCCACTCTCAATTCTAGGCATTTGAATTTATCATTAAGAGAAGTAACAAAAACAACCATATTTATTTGTATGTTATAGTATATCCTCTCTCTCTCTCTCTCTCTCTCTCTCTCTCGTGGGGCAAAAGACTTCCATGATAAATTTTGGAAGTGAACAGAGTGAAAAAAAGTAGATAGGTGGATGGTTTTTTGACATCTGCCACCCTTTTCTTTAGTTTTTTCTTTTCAAGTATGAGGAACTGCCAAGACATATGATCATCGGCAATATGAAGCTTTTCCAAAAGCTTTTTTCTTCAATGTGGTACTTACATACTGCCTTGTAAATGTGTTTTCTGTTACAGAAAAGCTTGAGACTCAAAATCCACTATACCTCCAACTAAACCGGTAGAGGCCAAATTTTGGGTTTTGTAGGTTCGTGTGTATACAGCAAAGAATGTGCGCTTGGAGCTTGAGGTTGCTAAGCGTGAGTTCTTGCAAGCCAGTGTTGGGATCCGTGGTGATAGCAAGGTGTGCATTCTTCCTTTAACGCATGGAGGGGGTGGGGGGGGGGAACTAATCCTCCATTTTATGGCCACTAGGGAATTGGATTGGTTATCCATTGATTAGGTTTATTCTTGTTTTTGCAATGAGCATGCCTTATGCTTTCACACTTGATATGAACGAAGAAGAAGCTCACGGGAAGGATTTGTTTTAATGACAAAACTCAGGTATTATTGCCCAAAATATTGGATTGGTATTCACGGGAGCTGATGATCAACTCAGCAACTTTGTTGGAATGGGTGTGCCAAAATGTACCTGGAAAGCTTGGGGCACGAATTCGCCAGTGCATTGAAGTGAAGCAGCTATACAATAAGAGCTCAGCTCATTGCATTCAATGGTCACCCTACAGTTTTGGATTCCGCTACATTTTTGTCCAGAACCTTGCCCGTAGATACTCCCTCTCAATGAAGGAAGCTGGGTCTTAAAAAGTGGTGAATCCTCCCCACAAGGTAAGGGAGAAGTTTAAAAAGCAGCCTCAAAGATTTTGCCAATATGCGTAAGTAGATTTAAGAATATGCAAATCTACAAAATGACCAATTTCTCTATGCAGAATATTCAAACCATAGCCAAGCCAACAACAGGTGCAAATGAGATGGGTTCCTAGCAGCAATGTATTCTTTTTATTGTGAGATGTTGCCAAATTCCTCCCATATGGGTCTGGTGATGATTACACTCAGGATTCACGGATTTTTTTCTTAGGCAAGAATCACCAGATGACTAGAGAACAGGCCAAGCGCTCCTTCACCAAACTCAGTGTTTACTGTAACACAGCGTTGTGTGTATATCGATTGGTACAAGTACAGATAGTTCTGTGTTTTTAGTTGCTGGCTGAGGTACACTGTCAGCACCAAGGTCACATGTTAAAATCCCTAATGAAAACACTGGTTCCCAGAGCTCAATCCTTCTTGGACTAATTCCGACAGTTTAGAGCTGGTTCAAAATGCATACATACATAGCATTTTTGTGTGTGTGTTCTTTTTAAAAACAGAGAGACACAAATGTAATTAAAATGTCAGTAATGCCTTCTACTTTGTATTTTCTTTCAATTGTATATGTAAAATGTGTTGCTGAGCCACGGGAATTGAGAAGATATATTCAATTCTGGGGTTTTGGGGAACTATTATACTGAAACTACTACACTCAGAGTTCTATTTTCTCCAACCAACAGGCATGGTCTCACTTGCACTAACTTTTTGGGCTTCACAATTGGTCATATTGTGTTGCAAATTTACAACTGTAGTAATACATCTTGCAGAGAAGTTGGAATTTGAGATGCTAATGCAAATGGGATTGAATAATATATGGACTTATAGCATGTATTTATTACATGGACCAAGGTGTGGCCTCATGTGGGATCATTTGGGTGCACCCAAACATCTGGGGTATGTGGACCTAAGAGGTAATGTTGGGCTCATGTACCTTTGGACTTTGCAGATGAAATTCTTCTGGTGGTGTGGATGGAGTAAATACATCTGTTGTTGGCAATCTTCTTCTTGTTACAGCTCAGTGCACTAACAAAATCGTCACAATCACAATTCTTCTTGTTACAGCACAGGACACCAACAAAATTGTCACAATCACAATTCTTCTTGTTACAGCTCGGAACACAAACAAAATTGCCACAATCACAATTCTTCTTGTTACAGCTCTGGACTCCAACAAAATCATCACGATCACAATTCTTCTCATTACAGCTCTGGACTACAACAAAATCATCATGATCACAATTTTCTTCTTGTTGCATGTCAGGACTTCAACAAAATCATCACAATCACAATTCTTCTTCTGGCAGGTCAGGACTTCAACAAAATTGTCACATGCACAATTCTTCTTGTAGCAGGTCAGGACTCTAAAATTGTTACAATAAGAGGTCTGAGATGATGATCCCTGTTAAGAAGTGCTTGGGTCGTGTCAGGTAACATAATGATATCTGTTGTACTACCTATTGTCATACTTTGGTCCCGGCTACAGCAGTACCAACTGGTGTTATCCTTTTTGAGAGCATCATTGCAGAGTTGTTGCATCTATCTACTGCACCCATGAGTTTCTCTGGTTCACAACCCAATCAGCCAATTTCTCATGAGCAGGTAAGTGTTACATGCATACAGAAAAATATTTTTTCTTCTTGCAACAAACAAGTAAGCAAGCAAGCAAGCATTTAGCTGTAATCATTGTAATGAGCTTCTGTGAAAGGAAAGACGACAGAGGAAAAAAAGAAATTTCAGTGGAAACAAAGCTTTGTAGATTGCAGACTTGCAATTCCGAAAACAAAGCAAGATGTAGGTTCCAATGTTACACTGCACTTTGGGTCACATGTACACAAGGAGCTACTATTCAGCAAGCAATCTGGAACACCACACACATCTCACCAACTGTATCGAAATTGGATCACATTGCCAGACTAAAATCTTATGCTGCAAGCATGGGTAACTTCAGCAGCAGCAGCAACAGACTAAGCTCCTGGGGTGAACTTGGTGGCATATGCCCACGCATTGTTGGCCGCTGGGTCAGCCAAATGGTCAGACAGGTTTTCCAAGGGGCCCTTTCCTGTCACAATGGCCTGCACGAAAAAGCCAAAGGCAGAGAACATTGCCAATCTGCCGTTCTTCAGCTCCTTCACCTTCAGTTCTGCAAAGGTGTCGGGGTCGTCAGCCAAGCCCAAGGGATCAAACTGGCCACCGGGGTAAATGGGGTCCAGACCTTCACCCAAGGGTCCTCCTCCCACTCTGTATCCCTCAATTGCACCCATGAGGATAACCTGCGTGGCCCAGATGGCCAGAATGCTCTGTGCATGGATGAGGCTAGGGTTGCCAAGGTAGTCCAAGCCTCCCTCTGAGAAGATCTGCGATCCAGCCTTGAACCAGATGGGCTCGCCAAATTTGACACCATTCTTGGCCAACAGCTCCGGGAACACCATGCCCAGGGTTCCAAGCATGGCCCAGCGTGAATGGATGACCTCCAGTTCCCGATTCTTGGCAAAGCTCTCAGGGTCGGCGGATAGGCCTGCAGTGTCCCAGCCATAGTCTCCAGGAAACTCTCCAGTCAGGTAAGAGGGAGTGGCTTCAGAGAACGGACCCAAATACTTGGGACGGTCTGGGCCATACCTGCAATCAACAACAATGCAGAAAAGCGGAAGATTCAAATACGTGCAACGCTCTGCAATCCATCACTAGAGCTTCGAGGGAGGACTAGCTAACCTTTGAACATGCAGCCAGCGATGTACAGCATCACAGCCATGAAGCTTGGAATGAAAAGACAACCAAAAACCATAGGCACTGAAACTCGAATCTAGAAACAACGGCGACCGACAGACAGACCACAGAGAAGCTAGCCATCATGCAAGAAACAAGCCAGGCTACTGGCATTGCAAAACTAAGCAGCGAAAACTAGACCAAAAGACTGCAGCAATCAGATGAGAAGCAGTTGGCACAAACGAAAACTAGAGCTGCTGCATTGAGAGAAAACATGAAAATGACGAGAATAATGAACAATACCAGATGCTCTCGGGAGTGGACTTGAGGGTCCGGCGCATGGAGACTCGAGCTTCCACATTACCGACCTTCCGAGAGAGCTCGGACTGTGGTTTGAGCACCTGCTGGCCAGCAAAAGTTGAGCTGCTGATTGCCGATGCAGTCGCCATGATTTTAATACTAACAAATTGCCACACACACTTCCCTGCAATCCCCTTCCTGTTTTCCTCTTCCTCCCTCACGTACTTGCCACAATCGCTTACCCGCGCGCGACCAGAGACGACGACGACAACGGCAACTGCGACACCAAGCAATGCAAATCGACGACACAACAACTGCAGCGCCACACTACCTACCACACTACTCTGACACTACCTACCAACCCAAACTACCTACCTACCCTCTACTTTCCCGATCCTATCCTTACAATTTACTGTACGAATCAATTGGTGACACGTGCCTGATTGGCGGATTGGACCAGGCGGGGTTGAAGCTGGGTGACTATTGGCCACTGAATTCTTATCCTTTTTTTAAAACCCGTGGTATGTTTTGGACCAGCAGGGAACGGGACAGAACGTGAAATTTAACCAGGGGTTGACGATCTTTTTTGGATGAGAAAGGAACAAGAAGGGGCGATGATCTGATCCCACCCGTTGATTTGTGTGTTGTATGAGGAATGAATGCGGACTGGAATTTTTGGGCTACTGAAATGGGGATGAGGAATGAGTGGAGATTGGAATTTGTGGGTACTGAAAATTTGGGATGAGAAAATAGGTTACCTACTACTTTTACTTTACCTTGGATGAGAAATGGATGGAAATGGAAGGGGTACGTACTTCCCTCGTTCATATTTTACGTAGGCTATTGGGGTAAAAACTTAGGGTTATTGTAGTTTTGCAAAAAGAAATCCATCCAAGCCAGGTCCAGGTAAGGTAAAAAGTAAAAGAGTTTAGAGCATGTAAAATTATGGTTACATGATGATGAGCCCTTTTGTTTCCATTTTTTTGAGAAAGAAAAAAAATAAATATTATTGCTGAAATAAATGACGTAATTATGCTCTCTTAGCATTAATGAGAATTAAGTATAGGGAAAGGGTCTAGGTTTAGACCCTTCCCCTATGTTAAAGCACGGCCCCCAAAAATTCTACTAAGGGCTGCTTTCACACTATGTCTTAAGGCTCGATTTCATAAGTCCCATGGAAATCAAGCCCTTGGAAGTACTTAATAAATTAGATATTGGAGCTTAGCATAGTTAGATATTGGAACTTAACATAAAAATTTGAGGATTATGTCAAACATGTATTCAACACATGATATTTTAAATAGTTAGATTTTTATGCTAAGTTCATATATACTAGTGGTACCCATGACCTTCGGACACCCGTGGCTACGCCACTCCAGTCACCCCGAACGTGCAATGGTTCAGACTGACGTTGTGTAGGTATCAGAATCAGTTGTGTGTACCCTCGAGTTATTAGTTCGGGTATTTACTCCTTTACCCAACGTGAGAAAACCCAAAACCTCGGTTCTGACATTTTGAACCTTGGTTCCCGAAAGTTTTGGAAATTTTCGAAAACACGCTCCTCTATATAACCTCCGGTTCTTTCGATAGTGGAGGGGGAGGGGAAGGTTTTTATATCCGGCTCTGGTGCAGTGGGAGAGGGATGCGATTCGACCGTCATTCCTACCCTTCGGACAACTGCAATGCTTTGTGGAGACGGTTTGTACACGGAAACCGTGGTGGTCCAACCCCCGTCACAGATTGACACCGGTCGTCCGTTGCTTCACCGGCCTCTCCCTCCCCCCCCCCCCAAAACCCCCGTCCGACCAACGGACGGGCGGACATAGTGGATTTATATATATGATACATATAATTTCAATATATGAACTTAGCATAAAAATCTGATGATTTTGGAATTTTTTTTTCTTCAAAATTTAAGGAATTTGAGTCAATTTTTTCATGAAAAACCCTTTGTACAGGTTGAAGCCCCATTTTTTTTTTTTGAAGTTTGAAATTTTGTGAAATTTCACCCAAAAGAAAAACAATGGTGATGACCCTCATTGAGAGGTATATTCTGACTGTAACAGGCGACAGCCATTCCACACTTGTTGCTCTCGTAATCTTGATAATGCATTAGAGAATTCATTCTAAAAGGTGCATTCCATGCCGTAAATATCTGTAGGTAGCTCATAAATTAGCATAGGAAGGTTGGAAATGGTTGAATCAACCATAGCAGCCATTTCTGCCATTTTCTAGGCTCCTGCCCCTAGACCAGTGTAGACCAGCGTTGGGCAGTTATTAGAAGCAGGAGCAAAAGACTCCCAACAGTTATCAAGGCGGTTATTAAGATCCAGAACTGTGATTCTCCATTAAAAAAAATAAAAATCCAAAGATCCGGTTCTAGTATACAACAACTACGGTTCTCAGAAAATTTGAAAGTGTCAAGTAATCAAGTTTTAAAACCTTCGGTTCTTTACTAGTTTTTTTTTTCAATGAAAACTGTAGGTTCTTTTAAGGTTTTTGAAATAACCGGAACCAACGGTTTTTTGATTATGGATTTTCAAAGAACTAGAACTGACGGTTCTCTAATTCTGAACTATTGAAAGAACCGAAACCCGTGGTTCTTTGTTCATTCAAATGACTGCACAAACACTGGTTTAGGGTTTACAAATAAATGAAAAATGTGAAATAATATCTAATTATCATTATTTTTAAAATTAAAAATCATTTGAATGTAAAGGTTGAATTAAATAAAATTATAATTTTTTACTTTTATGATCATTTAAAAATTATGTGAATGATTATATTTAACCTCATTTTGAAAGGGAATTTTTTAAAAAAATGTATGTGAAAAAGAATTAACAATAATGGTAAAGAAAGTGGAGGTTTCTTAATTTAATAATTTTTTTTGTAAATATAAAAAATTTAATTATGAAATTTATTCTAAAAAATAAATAAGTACTTAAAATTAGAATTTATATGATATTTAGTTTCACTTTGAAAGGGTATTTGAAATATATTTGTAAAAATAAAAATGATGGTCAAGGTCTGCAAATCCCCTAGGCAATATCCAAAGCCATTGAAGGTATTACAAAATCAAGGAAAATAATTATTCCTAGGTTTTCTCCCTTTCTCATATTGCTCCCCTCACTATGTTTTATTCCCTATTTTTTAAATTAAATTCTTTATAGGAGGGTAGGTTTGGTCTTAAACAACAAACCTTTATTTATTTATTTATTTATTATTTTGTAGGACTTATTACTTATTACTTGAGTAGTTGTAATAAAATAAGTTCACATATCCTTTGAAAACTTCCTTCCCAATAAAAGCTAAATAAATATTAATTTATTGATAATCATTCATCTTCTTCACAATTATTCTTACCTCTTTCTAACATATGCTTGAAAAACTTCCCTTTCAAAGTGAAGCTAATTTTTTTAAATGATTGTAATATGTAAAAAGTAAGAATGATTATAAAAATAAATTAAAAAAATAAATCTAATTTTAACGTAATTTTTTAATGATTTTTATTTTTAGATAAAATGATGAAAATTTTATTCGCATTTTTTTAATACATTAAAAATGATAACATCTTTGCCTTTTTACAATTATCTTTCATGTAAAATGATTTAACAACATGTATTACATTTTTTTCCATTGTAAATGTTTAAGAATAATTTATCAAATTAACTCCTTTATTTCTTTGCAATGCATAAATCATAGGTATAAATAATAAAAATAAGAGCTAATATGTAAGTGGAATAATAATATTTGCAGGTTCTAAAGAAAATATGATTATATTTAATTATTGAAATTTCAAGTTAATAATACCATGGTTTAACCTAGAGCTTCTTCCTCAACCAAGGGATTCTAATGGTGAATGGTTTGAAGGCCTAACTCATGGATAAATCTAGAAAATACAAAGTCTACAATTTCAAGCTATTTATGAAATCATAATGTTATGTTGTGCACCTTGAAAATGAACCTCTCCTATTCATTAGATGGGCTACCTCTTAAAAATAAAAAATAAATAAATAAATAAAAAATCAATGGGCCATTTTTATTCACCCATCACTAAAAAAACAAATTAAAACTAAGGAGGCTCCCAAAAATAGCACTTTCTATGTGACGATGGAATGCTAAGAACCAACATGGCTATGAAATGGCACATTAACTCTACCATGATATTTTTATTGCTTTCTTATATGCATAATAGAATTTAAATTTGAAAACTAATTTAAATACTTGCGCCACATTGTTGTGCCCTAATAGCGATGATTAGCTTTTTAAAAAAAAAACAAATTGTGGAAATTAAGTTCCATTCAAATGAAAATATTGAATGATAGTGCATGTAACTTTAAATTGAATTGAATTCAAATTTCATTGAATTGAATCCAATTCAAATTTAATTGGAAACACATGGGATGCAAATTGGTGCATAAGGTATTGCAAATTTGCTTGTGATTTTGGTGTTGATAAAAATAAAAACTTTGAAAAGACACAAATTTGAAAAACCATTTTTCTAGTTCTATTTACTTGGGTATTAGCTAAGCATATTCTAGTTTGAAATTGTCTAAAGGACAACTTATGGAATTTCAAAGTTGTCTTGCCTACACCACTTAACATTTCAATGAATAATTGTCACTAGAACTAGTATACATTCCATAAATTTTAAAAACTGATTATAGAATATATAAATTCCTTTTCAAAATAAATTTAAATAATCATAAAATATTATTTTAAATATTAATTACTTAATTAATATAAATTTTCATTAAAAATTATCATAAAATTAAAAATTCAAATGATCATAATTTTAAAAAAGAAACATTGATCATGAAAATAAAATTTAAAGATTAATTTAACTTACCTTTACCTTTATCTTCAAATGATTTTGGATTTTTTTGAAAAATGATTAAATTTTAATTTGACATTTATTTGTACATCCAAAATGATAATGTCTTCACACCTTTATGCAACTATTTCCTTTTAAACACTTTAGTAATAATGTTATTTAATTATAAAAAATTAAATTGACACAAAATAACCTTGGGTTTAAAGTATTTCCCTTAGCCATAAGGTTCTAATATTTGTAAGGCACTTTATTATTTCTAAATCCCCACTTCTCCTCTAAGTTGAATGTAGGTCATAACTAATTAAGCAAGTTTGATGTCTTGATGCCAAAATCAAATTATTTTGAGGTTGATATCAACCATGGGGATGGTCAATTAGAACCATGAAGTTTATTAAAACAAAAATCAATGGTAATAAGCCTCAAATCCACCAAGTAATGCATCATAAAAAAAAGTATGAAAGGTGAAGACAAAAATAATCAATCCATCAATAAAAGATTGAATCATTTCACCAATTAAAAATGTTAGTGGTCCACATGAATGGTACTAGTATTCAAAGGACAAGTATGAAGGTAAGAGTGGGTCTCAAAAACTAATGATTTTTAGAAGGCTCATGTCCATGAAAAAAAAATGATTGCATCAACATTAATGAATCAACGATTTCAAAGGAGACTTCTAAAAATAAAATGTTTTGGATAATTTAAACAGAATAATTTTGACATAGTAGAAGAATTTGCAAAAAATTTCATCCTTTACTCCTTTTCAAAATAATATATAACATAAGGGAAAAGATGTGTTTCAAATTTCAAAGGTTAAATCTCCTAACAACATTCAATGAAAGCTAACTATTTATTACTTGACAAATTATGGGTGTTAACGATTTGAAGTTCCTTCACATGAAAGATAATGGTCTAAGAGCATCTCTACCAGTATATGACTCCAGATAGTAAAACTTCTTGCGAAAAAGTCAAAATATGCCTGTTTAGCTAAGGAAATTGGTTTTTCTGCACCAAATTCGTGCAGCTTGCCATGGCTGGTAATTGGCTCAACCCAGTGATGCACCTGCAAAAAAGAGTTTAATAAATTGGACCTGACTGCGGCTCAATATTTCTAATTGGTCGATCATAGTGTTTGGTCCAGGTGCTTTGCTATTAATAGTCCCCCACGTATGTGCAGTTCCAGTTCCGATTACAGTTTTATTGGTGGGGTTGCCCAAAAAAACCAGCTAAACTTAGACATTTAATTTTATTATCCAGAGTAACATACTAAGCACCAGTGGAGATGCTCTAATACATGATAAAACTCAAACACAACCAGTTGTAGGGACTGTCTCACTGACATGTGTAATACATGATAAAATTCATACATGACCAATTATAGGGAGTGTCTCATTAACATGTGTTATACACAATAGAATTCATACACAACCAATTATAGGGAATGTCTCATTAACATATGTAATACATGATAAAACTCATACACAACTAATTGTAGGAATGTTTCACTAACAAGGTAACACACCGTTAGACAAGAGCTCCCCAAATATATTACATATTTTGACATTTTCGTATCTTCTTGACATGTTTTTGTGCATTTTTTTTAATCATTGGTTGATTGAATTTCATAACTCATCTTCTTATGTGTCCCATGACCCATAAACTTGATGCTCCTATACAATTAGTTATGTTTGATGAATGGTGAGAGTGTAGAGGTTATTGTAAATAGTTTCAACATGCGAACATTAAAACTATTCATGTTAAATGTGTCCCATCATTAGTTATACTTAGTTCATATTGTTCAAGAGGATTGATATCATTTTAAAAATATAATGTAATATGGTTCATCAAATTGAAAAGATAATCATTCAAAACCTAAAAAACATGGTTTGAAAGAATTGAAATTCAAAAATGTTCGATCAAAGTCACAATGGTTCGATCACAATAATTTTTGCCATGACCATCCAAAAAGGATATGGGTATTCATTCTTTCAATTCGAAAATATCCTTTACAAGTTAAGTAAAGAAAAGATTAAATTGAATGGTCAAGTTTATTAAGTGAGAAATGTTCAATTTATCACAAATTTATAAGATGTGTAAGTTGTGTGACATTTATTCCTTCATAAGTTCATATTTCATTTGTTAACACATTTATTTATATATCAAATATGTTTTCAGCACATAATATTCATGAATAAAATGTACAAACTTATGAATGAACTAACTTAGCACAATTTTCATTCTTAATTTGTTGTATGTTAAATTTGTGATAAACAAAGATAGAACATTCTAGGATGACCTATTACAAATGTTAAGCATGTATCAAAAGTTGTAAAAGGAACTCTATACCAAGAATTAAGAATTGTGTTTAAAAAATAAATTTCAATTGAAAACATAATTATAACTTGTGTTAAACTTTTTTGAAAGAAATATTCCATAAATTTGTCAAATAAAAGATATATTCAATCAATGATTTTTTTTTTTCAATTTTATGATGTTTCATCATTGGTAAGCATTCCAAGAAGGTTTAGCATTAAATGGCAACATGTTTTCAAAACCTATCCAAATAGTAAATAAACTATTTAAAAACTTGCTACCAAACTATGATTAAAATCCAAATATGGTGAAAAAAAAAAAAAATGTTTTTCAAGATTTTTTTTCATTAAAAAATGAGAACATTGAAACAAATATTCCCTTTTAATTTTTAATTTTTCACACTTTTAGTAAATTTTCACACCCAAAAAAAACACTGGTCACGTATATAAGGAACTGATTAAGAAGATAATCAACACTAAAGTCCCAAGTCCCAAACATGTAAATGATCCCTTTTAGGATTCCATAACAAATACAAAATGACCCACAAATTGCAACAGGTTTGCTTCAATAGGGATTTTCTTAAGGTTGACGTGGAATTGATATCTAGAAAATAAATCCAAAATTCCTTCAAAAAAGCACTATTAAGGTTCATCATGAGAAGAACAAAATCCACTAGTCTCTTTGACATTGCACAACCATATTCAATGAAACAAACTCATAACAAGGTTCTCATTGCAATGAAATCCCCTTTATAAACATCCATTTGAGTTATGGGTCCATGATTCACTTGCAAACAGCTCTTTTGGCAGATGCTCCTGGATGATGAGAAATTCACAACACAGATCAGGACAAATCAGAGCTTCAAATAATGACTTTTACATGAGTCTTTTTAACAACCTTTGTTTGTTGCAGAAAAAAGACTGCATAAAACACGAGTGCCTAGTCTCAATTAAGCATGACCACTAGAATCAAGTAAGGCTCCAGGAAAAGGCACCACTGGGAAATAACGGACAGCTGGCCTTACCAATAATCGTTGCAAGAACATTTACCATCCTCAAAATGATGAAAACGCTTTGCATCCCTCACTATGATGGTTCTCCCAACAATCTTTGACATGAACTTGGTGGCTGTGTGGCAGTCACCACAAACTCGTAAATTCTTGAACACACGCAGTATCGTACCAGGTGGTGTGCTGATGAACCCATATGCCATTGCAAACCTTTCACTGTGGTGACACAAACGCCTTACCTTTTCTTCTTCTGATACATTGTGCAGCACAAATTTGGTATCTGGCACATACCCTGCCTCCTTCATCAGTGGTAGTAATCTCCTCAGCTCTGCACGTATTGCACTTCTTTGTGGATGATGCACATCATCTACCATAAATGAATGAACCTTACCATCCACCTCAATCCAGCTGCGGCCTGGCTCCTTCTTCACACCCCTTGCTACTCTCTGTCGTTGAATACTTGAACTAAGTTCCCACTTACCAGCAGCAGCATAGATGTTTGATAGTAGCACATAGCTGGCAGCACTCTCAGGGTCCGATTCAACAGCTCGTTTTGCTATGCGGCTTCCCATGTCTACAGTACCCTGAACTCTGCAAGCAGCAAGCAAGCCCTTCCAAGCAGGAGCATTTGGATCAGTGGCAACTGTCTTGATCAAACTCTCTGCATCATCCAGGCGGCCAGCACGGCTGAGAAGCTCAACCATGCAGGCATGGTGATCAGCTGTTGCAGAAATACCATGAGCTGAACCCATGGTTTCAAAGTAGCGGAGTCCTTCATTCACTAGGCCAGCACGGCTACAAGCAGTCAGAAGGGCAGCAAAAGTGACACTATCTACTGCTACACCTTCTTGGCACATTCTTTCAAAATGCCCAATGGCTTCCTTACCTTGCCCCATTATGGCATATCCCCCAAGCATGACATTCCAAGAGATGACATCACGGGTGGGCATCTTATCAAAAAATCTCTGGGCATCTTCTATACTCCCACATTTAGCATACATGTGAACAATGTTGTTACCCACAAAGACATCAGTGTCATAACCTCTTTGAGTAACTTGATCATGAACCTGCTTTCCTTGTTCAAGTGCTGCTAGACTGGCACATGCATTCAGCAGCCCCACAAATGTCACACGGTCAGGCTCCACCCCTTCCACTTGCATTTGTCGAGACAATGATATTGTTTTCTGCCCTTGCTCAGATTTTGCATATCCAACAATCATAGCATTCCAAGCAACCATATCATGTGTCGGTGTCTGTTCAAATACTGTCCAGGCATCCTCTACACTCCCACATTTGGTGTACATGTCAATAAGGCTATTTCTCACATTAACATCTGACTCATAGCCATGTCGTACAACTTGTGTATGGATCCGTTTGCCCTCTTCAATTGACCCTGAAAGAGCACATGCATTCAGCAAACCTGCAAAGGTGATGGGGGTGGGCTCCAAGCCTGTACGATGAATTTCTCGGGAGAGTTCCAATGCCTTCTGCCCTTGGCCACATCTAACATATGCCAGAATCATTGCATTCATAGTAACTATATCCCGTGAGGTCATCCTATTAAACACTCTTGTAGCATCCTCTAGGCTTCCACATTTGGAATACATGTGAACAAGGCTGCTACCAACACCAACATCTAAATCATAGTGACTCTGAATAACCTCTTCCTGGACACGCCTGCCTTCCTCAATGGCCCCTAGACTTGCAATTGCATTCAAAACCCCAACAAAGGTGATGGAGTTGGGCTTTGCCCCCTCCTCTCGCATTTGTCGATACAAGTCCAGTGCCTTCTGGCCTTGCCCACATTTCACATGAGCCAAGATCATGGCATTCCAAGCAACAATATCATGTGTGGGCATCATGTTGAAAAGTCTTGTTACATCCTCTGCACTCCCACATCTGGCATACATATCCATGAGGCTATGAACCACAACAGGATCTGAGTCACAACCACTTTGAATGATCAGTTCATGAACCTCCCTGCCTTCTTGTAGTGCTCCTACACTAGCACATGCATTCAGTGCACTCACAAAGGTGCCAGTGTTTGCCTCCACCCCTTCAAGTTGCATTTGTTGGAATAGTTCCAAAGCCTTCTTCCCTTGCCCAGACTTCGCAAACCCCAGAATCATAGCATTCCAGGCAACCAGATCGCGTGTACCCAACTTGTTGAACACACTCCAAGCATCTTCTATATCCCCACATTGGGCATACATGTCAACAAGGCTATTACAAACATCAAAATCCAACTCAAAGCCATTCTCTAGGACTTGTGCATGGATACGTTTGCCCTCTTCAAGTGCTTGTAGATTAGCACACGCATCGAGCACTGCAACAAAAGTCGGCCTGTCTGGAACAATGCCTTCTTGCTGCATTTGCCGGAAAACCTCCAATGCCATGGCATATTGCCCACTCTTAGCATGCCTCACAAGTCTGCTTGCAAAACTGTCCATTTGTGCAGTCCTGGGGGGTGCCATTGCAGGGCCTGGCTCCATTCCCACCCAGGGGGTGTTAAGTTTGCTATTGAGCCAGAGAAACTCTTGCGTTGTCTTCTCAACAACCATTTTTTGGCCTGAAAATGAAGAAGACCAAATGACATACAAGCCATTACTTTACTACTCCATGTCATAGGATCATCCATTTCAGATGAGACTAAGACTATAAACGAATCCCAACAGTAAATCAAAATGCAAAAGCCAGTTCTTCACACACCAGAAATGCAAACCCTAGCAAATTGGCTCTACACATAACAAAGAGAAGAGGAGACAGAAAACCAAGGAAAACATGCTCAACTAGCAGACAATCCTACTATGAGGGAGGGTTAAAGAAAAAAAAGGAAGAGAAAGAGACGACGTGCAACAATGAGGAAAGCAATCTTACCACCAAGGTCAGAGTGACTTCCTCGAATCCACGCCTTGGTTTGAATGCGCCGCGAGGCAGGCCGAACCACGGGACGAGTGGAAGGCGATAGTAGAAGACGCCGCGCGGCACGGTCCACCTGCGGCGACACAAACGCACGCAGCAGGATCCTGGGCGCCAATCTTACTCCACCCATGCTGCCTTGCTTGCGCGGAGCAGCACATACCGAAGAAGAAGAAACACGCAACTTCAGAACCGCCGGCGGAGAAAAACACAAACACAAAGACGCAGCAGAAGAAGAAGAGAAGTGCGTAAGCGGCGGCTGAGGAGGAGGAGGAGGAGCGCGCAATTGCGGCAGAACAGGGCAACAACAAGAGTACGAAGGGTGGAGAAGAGAAGGAACCATGGACGCGATGGTGTAGCTGAACGGCGACTCGCAAATTAGGGTTTGGGGGAGGCGGAGGCAGAAGCGAAGAAGAGGCTAGAAGGGAGACGAAGAAGGGAATTCAGACTTGGTTGGAAACTTGGTGCTTATTATTAATGGCTATGGATATACCCCACATTTGAGCTGCACTATTTTCCCACCTCTTTTTTTGTTTGTGTTTGGGTTGTTTGCTTGGTCCCTTGTAGTAGTATTTTTTTTAAAGGAATATTGTCAATTGGCTTAAGTGGTTCTATTCATATAAAGATGTAGGAAAAATGGGCAATCATCCCTCCAACTAGGAAGTACAATATCTTTAATCAACTTTGTTTATTTATTTATGGCTATACACCCAAAACCCAGTAAAACCCTCCAGAATCACGTCATTTTCGAATTATATAGATATTATATATTATTTGGTTTTTGGGCGAAATTTCAGCAGTGAAAACAAAAAAAAACGTTGTTCCTTTGGAACGTTTCGGAAAATTCTAGAACATTTTGGAGCGTTTTGAATTTGCCAGTAGATAAGTTGCCTCTCACAAGGAGACCTCGTCCCTTGGCCACGTCTACTTGTTAAAATATCTGCTGGGTGGGTAAAAGGTAAAGGGTTTAGGGTTTAGGGGTGGCCCAGGCCAAGGCCCTAAGCACCCACACGGATACCATGGTAAAAGGTAAAAAGCCTGAGGGTGGTGGTTTGCCTTGGGTGATACCATGGTTAAAAAAACCTTAAACCCTAAACCCTAAACCCAGAACCAAACCCAAGGTTCCATTTTTTTTGTGTGGAATCGGAACTGGAACCAGATCTGTTCTAAAATTTCTTTATAAAGAACCGGAACCGGATGTTTTTCATAAAAGGCAAAAACCCCAAAATTCAAGTGCCCATGTGCCCGCCGGTTTGCCCTAAACCCTAAACCCTAAAAGATATGTGTGACCTAAAATCATGTCTGGAATTTGTGAAGTGTGTGAATGGGTTTGGATGGAAGCATGTTTGGGGATGGAAATGTAACCTAAAGTGATAGAAAGGAGATGGCATGTTTTAAAGCAAAAGTGACAAGGTTTTTGGTGGTTGGTGGATTTGGATGTGTGAAAGTAGTTAAAGGAAAGAATCTGTGGTGATTAGAAGTGGTGATTGTTTTTTCGAAATTCTTCTTCAAATTGGTGTGTGTGTTTTTAATGCAAGTGAATGCTTTAGTATGGCAATGTGATGTGTTTGCATGTTGGAGTGTTGTGCTTGAATGCAAAGCATGTATGGTGTTTTTACAATGGGCATCTTGGCTATGTTTTCCTTGTGCTATTCTTTGAGGATTTTTCAATGATGTTAACACTTCTTTTCCAAGGTTGGTTGACATGTCTTTTCTACAAATTGTGAAGGGGATGACTTGTAATCTTTGGAAGGAGATGACCATTAAATATAAAGGGTGGTGCATTCGCGGATAAAATGTTGAGTAAAGAGCTAAATAAAGTTCATCGACTTTTGTAGTGTTGTTGATGAGAAAATTGCTCATGGTAGTAGTCTTTTAGTCATGCTCTTGGGATTTCCAAGATTTTTGTTGCGTTGGGACTTTAAATCAAGAAATGTGAAGGTAGATAATAAGATGTTTAAAGTAAAGGCATGTGTGGAAATGATGAAAATCTCTAGGGCATTGTTAAGCTAATATGAAATGGTTACATTCTCGCAAGCTTGATGTGTTTGAGTGGTGACAAGGGAAGTTGGGATTTTCGGGAGACTTGGTGTGTGAGATTGATAATAAGTACTTCTTGTTGTAGAAGTTTTGAGTAGGATTTTGTTCATAAGTTGGGAATTTTGCAATTATAGTGAACTGACATTTGAATTTTTAAAGGTTGTAACCAGAAAGTGGGAAAACAATGTTCCATTTGTAAAAGCTACTAATCTAAAGTTATTGCATGAGAAATGTTTGTGAAGAGAATTTGGGGATACATTTCAAGATTCCTTGATGGGGAGGACATGAGGTTAGTGGTGGGGTTAATGGAGTGTTCGTGCTAGTGTGGTTGCAGAAATGTAAGGTGACATTTTGCTAATTGTTGTATAATTACAGTAAGTGAGTGTCTTCATGCTAAATTCAAGATTGTGTCTATTTGGGAGTTTTGTCAAAATGTGGCCATTGATTATTTTAAAGAAAGAATCCAAAAAGATTTACACATGCCATTAGATTTTATTTTAAAGAAAATTTTATTTCAAATGATTAAAAGATGTTGCAACAAATAGATACTTGAGTCATTATTGATTTTAAATTTGATGACTAAAATAAAATACAAATATTTCTTATTTTTGTATCAAATATTTGTGAAAACTTTGAACTAAAAAATAAAGTTTCTATGTTCTTTCTTTTTGGTGACATACATACATCATGAGTTGTAGGAGGGGGAGGGATTTTACACCTACTTAAGTAATGGTAGACCTTATTTTGATTTTTTCAATGTGATTAGAGGACATGTTACTTAGTGTGTTCATTCTTTTATTATTTGGGCGAAACAAGTATTCAATTTCTTAAAATGACTTTGATTTTTTTTCATTTTTTTCCTCGTACCACTAGGTAGTATACATTATGAGAAAAATGGGTGTTTTGCAACTAACTTTGCAACTCAGTTTTGAGTTGCATTGATCACTTTTAACTTATCATATTTGTACACTATGAATATTATCGGATAAGTTGCATGAATTGTAGAAGTTGCAATTCATTGTATATATAATGCAATTTAATTATAACTTTGTCGAAACAACTTATTTTCAACTAATATGCAATTCCATTACAACTATAGCCATAACATCATGTTGGTGTTACTAATTTTCATCCATCCATTAAAATTTGACATGGGCATTATGAAGATTTTTGGATTTAAAAATTATTTTATTTTTGAAATATTGATTTTCATTGTTGTTTACGATTATTAATGATGGTCCAAAATTATGACATGTAACACAATAAAAAATAATTCACATGACATATTAATTGAATTTTGAGCAAAAATTAAAATAAATATCTATTTTAATAGCTACGTAAATTGGTACATAGCTATAGGTAGGTAGGTTGGTGGGTCTTAAAACTTACATACCTACATTACATATTTACATATCTACCTACTTATGTAAGTAGGTAGAAAAATAAAACCTATTTATTTATTTACATAAACAAGTAGATAGGAAAGTACAAGATTAAGTGATTTAAGGGAATAATCATATAAATATTTTTATTTTATTTTATGTTTTTTTTAGTGTTAAACTTTCTTGAGCTCATCCCAAAATGACATATGTATTTTTATGTGTGAACATAAGATAAAACACCTTCTTTATATAACTTGTGAGGTGAAATTTAAACACAAACATATGGGTTAAATTTTAGCTATTTTGTAGTTACAAATTGAGTTACAACTATAGAAAGATTTTCCAATATGTTTTTTTTTTCATTATGTAAATCATAAAACTAAATTAATAATTCTCTAATACATAAATATGTGGATTAATTAGTTACTATTTAATTATCTAAAATATTGATTTAAATTAATTAATTTAGTTCCAATGATTAATTATCAAAATAATTTATCTGATTTTATCTGAAATAATTATCTGAAAAATAAATTTTTGAATTAAATATTTGATAATTGCTAATTTTAATCAATTATTTGAATTGATTAACATGTGAGTTAGTTATCTAGGTTAATTAGTCTAATTCAAATAATTCATTAGTTAATAAATTTAGATAATTAATTATTTTAATGAACAAAATAAATTGTTTTTGGAAGTATTTAGTCTAATTCATCTTATTTTTTAGTTAGTTACTTAAAATAATTAATTATTTTATTTTAAATAATTTATTATCAAATGATTAATTATCTAAATTCCTATCATTAGTCATTTATTATTTAAATTTTAAAAAGAATGTTATTGGTTATTTGAATTAAGTAACAAACTAGTTATTTGAAGCACATTGATTTATAATTCATATTAATGGTTTAGTTTAAGTAATTAGTTTATAATAATTAAATAAATAGAATTATTATTATTTTATAATTAATAAATTATTGAAAACTAATTGATGACTAAAACTTGAAAATTAAATATGAATTTGGGTAGAAAATGTAAATGTATAAATAGACATATCCATATGTACACTTGAATTGAATTTTTACTATAATATACACATTGCTTTTAATTTTACATTTAAATTAATTATTTGTATCCAAAAAATTAAGTTGTTAGTTCATTTAGATAATTCATGATTTGGTAATTAGTGTGAGATAATAATTATCTTAATTAATCAATTCTATTCATTATTAAGTATCTCCAATTTAGATAAATATTTATTTGATGAATAATTATTGTTCCTACACATCCATATTATTCAATCTAATTAGTATAATTAGTTAATTAATTATATGAATTAAAATTATTTAATTAGATTACTAATCAATTATTAGTATAATTAATAAGTTCATAATATTAACTACGAATATTTTAATCCTAAGTATTAAATTATAAATTGTTGCACAATATTCACAACATAGTTGACCACTAATAATTTAATAATGGCACACTAATGGGTTTAGTATTTATTAATTGTATCAATGGGAATGATAATAAAAAAAACTAGTTGCAAATGTAACCCATAATGGGTAATGGAAATGGGGACACATGGCATGATTGCAAGTATGTACATCATACACTAGTTGCAACATAATTGTTGCATTAGTGGCACATTTTCAATAGTTCTAAAATAATTTCACATGCAACTATAATGCAATTCTTTAAAAAATTAAACATGGTTGACTATGGATGTATGTATAATGTGTCCAAATTACTATGTAGAAGATCCATTTTCAACACACTTCTAATTACAATGCAACTGACTGATGTTTCAACAAAACAATTTATTTATTAATTCCCCATATTTCTAGGGGGAAAGTTGCATAGTAGTTGTAATACCTTTCAAGCTTTCCCCTACACATAATTCCCTCATATGCTTAAGGAAGAAACGTATATCCCTCCTCTTTTCAACTAGGTAAACATAGGCCAAAGTGAACGGGAGACATCAAATACCCCCATCAAATTTTGTCTAGTGCATAGATTGGGTCAATTTTTGGAATAGTGCAATTCAAAATTGTTTTCAAGGAATCATGTTATGTGTAATTATTTTTGAAATTTGTGTGATCTATTACACTTTTTATTCATATTGTGACTCTTCATTTTGCACATGTTAAAGGCATAAATAAATAACGTGCATCCCATCATTTCATGTCCCCAACCTTTTCTTTTTTTTGGTGTGCAAATTTTCGTTAAAGTTATAATGTAACAAAATTTTGGAAAATTGATTGAAGTTCCATTTCAAAAAAAATTTGTTTAAACAAAAATAAAAATTTCTCCAAACTTTTTGGGGAAAAAAAAACATTGGCCCAAAAAAATCATTGGATGAAAACCTTTAAACCCCTTCTTATCCATTGTTAAATTTTAGTTGCTAGTCATCGTGTGGTGGTCAAAAATTTGATGATCAATTTTTTTGCTAATGATTGAAATTGTGGCAATGAAAAAAATTGTGGCAATTGAATTTGTGGCAACAAAAAAGCTAGCAATCGGAAAAGGTCACAACCAAAAGTTTGGCAATGGAAAAATTTGTAGCGATTGAAAAAGGTCATGATTGAAAGTTTGGCAACGGAAAAATTTGTGGCAATAAAAAAAGGTCATGATTGAAAGTTTGGCAATGGAAAATTTTGTGGCAATTGTAAAACATGGCAACCAAAAATGGTCATGACCAAAAGTTTGGCAATGGAAAAATATGCAAGGATTGTAACTTTGGTGAAATTTTTTTTGTGGCAACTAGAAAAAATGGCAATTGAAAAGTCCTAACTATATGGTGACTGAAACAAGTCCAATTCCAATTGCCTTTATCCTTGCCTTAAGAAACTCGATATGGGCTTTGACCTAGGTTGACCCTATTTTGATGTGATGTTGGGTCACATGACAGACACCTAGACGTTGTGACAACCCTACAACCAATAATAAGGGCTACATGTAACAAACAAAAATTAGTTAAAAAAGAATTTCGTATTTGAAACAAGTTCCAAAAGTAACAACTACATGTTTAATCCCACCTTCCTACCCCAAATTTATTATTTCCAAAAAAGAAATATACTTGGCATTTTCCCTTCACAACCTAATAGTTTATCTAACCCAAGCCATATATATACATACTTAAGAATCAAAACTTGTACAAATTGGTTTTATGCCTTGGTCAAGGTATGGTTCTAGCCAAAGGCCAATTCTTGGGTTTAGGTCTAGTTTAGAAATCATGTTCAATTTTTTTTCATAATTGAGAACCATTAGTCTAAGGACTTGGAATTGGCCTAAAAACCAAAACTAACAATGTTGCTATAAATGTGAAAACCTTGTAAAATATAAACAAACAAACTTTTGGATTATAAGCACAAGCATTGTTGGGAATAAGATGAAAGAACACTTGGAGAAAAATTAACTTTAAGTAAATTATTGAGTTCATATGTGACAGGGAAAAAACATAATCCTTAAAAAGGTGTCATTATATTGACCTTTCAATTTTGAGTAGTATTGTTTCCTCAAAGTTTGTGATTTAATTAAAGTTGAAATTATCCCTAAGAAGATTTAATTAAGTTTGGCTATAAACTGGACATCAAAATAAAAAGAAATTAAACATCCTTCTATATGTTGGTTACATTCAAAAATCTATTGTCAAAATTTAGCAATCCTTAAATTTTTCTTTTGAAAATCTTATCAGTTTGGGCATCTTTTTCCATTGAAAATCCTTTGTGCAAGGTAAAAAGTAGATTTTTCAAAGTAAAAAATTCACCACAAACAAAACCTTTAGTTTAAGGTTTTAAATGTTTTATATGTTCAAATTAGTTTTGATTTTGAAACAAACCTTCGGTTATGGTTTTGAGTTGTATTTTTATTTCATGGAACCTTTAATGTGGGTTTGAGGATGGTTTTTTAAAATTTCAATAACTTCCCAAGAATTTGGAACTCAATTCAAATTACTACAAGGAATTCATGTATTAATGATTGGTTTTATGATTAACTTTTAGTTGCAAATGCCGTATGTGATTGATACAATGTCTAGTCACCTTGAACAAGTCACATAAAAATTTTAATTGCAAAAGACATTACATGGCACCCAATCAAAATGGCAATTGCATCACAATGTGACTAACACTAACTTTTCATTCAACTAACATCCAACCTACAATGATGTGGCATGGTCATTTGTGACTAGGTTTATAACTAAAAAATGTAGTTGCATGAAGTGTTTCATAATTGACTAGGATATATCCATGTGACAACAATCCATCTAACAATCTTAAGTTAGGTTAAACTACATTAGAATAAGCAATCTAACATACATTAGGTAGGTAGGTTTCCAATAGGTATGTGGGTGTAAGTTATAGGTTTAGGATGGTAGATAGGTAGGCTTATGATACGAAAGTGGGTGTAGATTATAGGCGTAAGTAACAAGTTTGGTAAGTAGGATTTTAGATTTTTTTTTGTTCATGGTCACAAGCCTTTTCGATTGGTTCATCCCAAATGGCAATTACACTTTGAATGTCTATAATGCATACCATGAATAATCCTTTCTTTCATCTAACTCAAAACTTTATAAAATTCAACTTGTAAACAAATGATATGGGATAATATTTTAATGAAAACAGAACATTACAATACTATGCAACATTATCACATGTATTCATACAACAAAATACTTATCATCTAACCTACCTACTTACTACTTACTACTTAGCCTATTTAATAAATAAATTATTTAGCCTACCTAATTTATTAATTAATAAAAAAACACAATAAAATACCTACTACTTAGCCCACCTACACATTACCTACTATCTATCCTACTTATTATTTATTACATATTACTTAACCTATTTAATTAATTAATTTAGCTTAGGCTATTATGGACTATTTTAAGCTATTCTAACTTATTTTAAGTTATTTTATTTAAAATTATTCTCGATTAATTTAAGTTATTTTAGGTTTTTACCTTAGCATATCTTTGAATATTTTAAGATATTCCAACTAGTGTTTTTTTTCTCAAATTCCTCAAATATGTGCAATGGGTAGGATCCTCAACATTAATTAATAATAAACGGCAACTATCATGGTTTACTAGTAGATCTTTTTTGGAATTGTGCCTAGTTTTGGCAACCTACATGAACACATTGTTTAAATTTTGTAACTTTTAAGATTTTTTGGTCAAGATATGGCAATTGTTTTTTAAAAACCTCAAAAATCCCTTTGTTGGATTCTCCATCCCTTTTTTTTGTTGCTAGGTTGCGAAAATTCACCAAAAAAAAACACAATGATTCCACCTTAATAGGTTTTTTTTTACTATTTTAAGTTATTCCACTTTAAGTTCATTACAACAAATCATGGTTTAATCAACTATGAAAATTATTTAAAAAGACCCCAAAAGTGACAAATGTCATTTTGACTACCTAGTCAAATTGGGCAAGTCAATTTCAACATGGCCATTTTGACCAATGTTTTTTTGACCAAGCCTACTACATACATATTGATTAGTCAAATAATCCAATGGCCAATTTGACTATGATCATTTTGATTAGTCAAAAAAGTAGTCACAATATGTACGCCACACGACATCATCACAATTGCCAAAGGAAATCCACATGTCAGCTCCCTCATCCATCTTCTAATTTAGACTAAGGCCTTATGCATGCCACGTGTTACCATATGATTAATGTTGGGTTTGGCATATGATGTCAACATTGTGAACCATATTCTACCACGTGGTTTCCATTGATTAGGTCATCATGTTGTGTGTGGTCAAATCGATATGTCCATATGGATGCCACGTGTCACAATTTAATTGGTTTATGGGTATATCACATTGCATCATATTTGCCATCCATCGTGATGACACTTGTCATTATTTAATTAAAATGTGCTATGTCACATGACGTCATTGTCAGTTTCCAAAATTCTAACATGTGTCATCCCTTGGTGATTTTTGTTCATGCCACATGTCACTTCTAAAAATATGGCAAGTTATGGTATTTTAATATGAAATAGTGGTTTATTTGACTAATTTGAGTCTTCTTGTCCCTTGATAGATTGACTAATCTTGATCATTTATTACATATTGGAAGAACTATTTAGATTACTTTTAATTTGAATAACTCAATGTTTGTAAACTAATCTTACAACAAATTCTCACATTCCTTTCTAGTCATCTCTACCACCGTTAGACCTAAAGACTATGGCTTTATTGATTGATAATGGTCCTTATGACATGGATATTTAGAACCATGGATTACAATGTAACTGCATTCCATTCATGTATTGGTCAATTACTGACAAGTTTTTACATGGATCAATCTTATATATTAATTCAGCAAGTCTGTCAGTCAGTCAGTGACAGTGACTCCAATAATTGTTGTGAAATCGCCCAAAAGTGCACCCTTTTGGTAAAATTTCCAGGTGCCAATTAAAACTGACTGCGGCTTATCCTTTTGGTAAATTTCCCAAGTCCTAATTAAAACTGACTACGGTTCAACCTTTTGGTAAATTTTCAGGTCCCAATTAAAACTGCGACTTTTTTTCCTTTTGGTAAATTTTCAAGTCCCAAATTGCGGCTTTTCCTGTAGAGTCATTATTAGGTAGAGGGAAAGATACGGGTACCCGGGGTGACTAACTAACCACGTGTCAGGATCCGAAACGTCGACTAACATCTTAATTGACGGATTACTACTACACAACGGACTCCAAAATCCAGGTGCCAAAAGCGCTGCCTGACCGACCTTCCCTCCCTCTCCGGAACACTTTGGGAATTAACTTGAAATAACACACATGTGCATTATGCACAGGGTTACCACTAGTAAATAATAATATTGGTGGGCATTTTTGTGCATGGGCCCACACATTAAGTGAATGTATTTGAAGATTATGCATATATGTTTTATGTTGTTTAGTTGCATTGCCCCTTGCTCAATAAACATTATTCAAAAGAATAGTTATAAAAGAAAATACATAGGAAGATGAACAAAGGTGGTTAAGTTCGAAGGGTCAACCCCAACTTTCAAAGTTATTCTAAGAGGCAAGGAAGGTGGAGGCAAATGAAAATCTGGGACAATTAAAAAAGAAAAATGAAAGGACAAAGAAATAAGAATATTAGTTGGGTGAACTTTGAAGGGTGAATAATTGTGTATGTGTACATGCTTGTACATGCATATTTGTGGTGGAGGGGCTTTATATGTGTGTGTGGAGTGAATGATGATGAGAAGAGGAAATGTAATTGAGCAAGGAGACATACATAGGAGGTTGGAGCATGACAACAATGACCATAGTTGGGTAGCCCCTACCCTTAGCATGATTTACCCTTTTTTGTCCTTCATGTTATTGCTATTGTTCACAAGCTTGTTGAACTTGGTATTAGGAGAGAGGATAGGTGAATATAGACAATCACACGATAAGTATTGTGTGGATGGGTTAGAGGGTGAAGGATGAGGAAACTTGTTAAGGATCATCAAGTGAATCTGACTTGGGATGATCCATCATTTGGAAGGGGATCTTATGAAAGCAAACCCAAATGGCAATTGAATGGGAATGGTGATCAAAGAGAGGAGAATCAAACACATGGACAAATCCTAATTTGCATCTTGAGCACATGATGGATTGGATTGAAAGCTAAAGTGACAGAACTTATTACAATTGTAATGTTTGTGAAAGGTCTAAAAAAGTACGTTGATGTGCACTATTGTGCATGACCAAAATTGTGTCACACAAAATGCACTTTTCTAGAATGATGTATTGAAAATCAAAACTTGTTATGAACCACAAAAAAAATCAATCAAAGTTTTGTTAGTTAATAAAAAGTTAGATTGAGGGTTCACCAATTCCATCAAACAAACTCCCTGCTAAAATCCCCGTTTTCTGTTACATTCCATGCCAAAAATGTCCTTTGCCAATTCATATTGTTAAGATCAATCTTGCATAAGGACACCCAAATAAGTGCATCAAATGACTCGAATGTTAAGTCCTTATCAAGTGGCAATCTTAAAATGCTTTGAAAACTCTTGCTCTCTCTATCTCTCACAAATGGCACTACTCCCAGGAATGACAAAAATCTTTTGCCAAAGGGTCATGTAAGACTTGGACATGAGGAAAGTATTTTGCATTGTCTCCACATATGTTGTAAGCCTCATGCAAAGGGAGCAAGGTTAGGGTTTAGCGGAAGAAGGGGAGCTGGTCAATATTTTTCCCATTCACAATCAAGTGAAATTTTGAGGAAAAGAAAACATGTTTCAAAAAGATTAAACTCAATGGATTAAATCATAAATGTCACACCATCTCTTGTGTACAAAGGATAGAGAGGTAGAGCTGGAGAGATAGAGTCATAACAAAAGGTGTGAAATCATGAAATTCAGCTTGTATTCGACCTTAACATGCATAGAGTGGAACCAAGTGTGAAAACTGCATTCTCACACACCAGTCTCATATTCCAAAACTGAGTACTCATTCATTACTACTAGTCTAACTTTTTTGTTGCCTGCATCCAGGAAAAAATAGGCGAAGTCTTCCAACCCATAAATGTGCAACTTGTGAGTGTTAGGAAACTGATAACGGTGTACACCTGCATCCAAGTGGATATGAATATGTAGTATAATATGAAAAGCCAGGGTACGGTGAAGAGCAAACAGTTGAAAATGCACATGGTGGTGCTCAAGTTCCCCTCTATTTCTCCACTATTGGGGAAGTGTCCATTTCTGCTGAATTCAGCCAACATCTGGTCTTTCTCAAGGAAAAGTTTGTACACCCACTCTGACAATCTCTCTTCGGATTCAGGGATGTCTGCTAACTGTATACGGTTGATATGAATGTGTACTTCTGCTGGATCAGTTCCAAATAAATTATCTGAAAATGAGGGACACCGATCTTTGTACCCTATAGTGAGGTCATAAACTGCACAGACACAAAAAACAAAAACCAGATCAATGTAGCATATTCACTAAGGACGTACTTTTGAACTTTACCCTCAAGATGGCATGTCCAATTCCACTCACATACAATCTACCTGATTTCCTGGATTGAATATTTTGTCAAAGATTTGCAATTTTTGCTGGTCTACTTCTGATAGATTTCAAGGGTGCATACTTTTTAGGCCATCAAAAGTGTCATTCACTTGTTAGAGGATGAATTCAGGATACATTACTGCATAATTTTCCAAAGTAAGGTATAACGTTTACAAAATCTTGGCCACATTGCTTTGGATATCAATAGGTAGTCAATAAAAGTGATAACAGTAAAGCAATAAAAGAATGGGTTTCAGTCTGAAAGTCAAAGTACCTGCATCAAGGGTAGGACGCAAACGGGAGAGGCAAGTCACAAAGCCACGGGTGCGTGGTTGAAGAACATTAGTGAGCTCAGGAAGACCATTCTCCTTGGCAAACAGATTTCCTCTATCCCTTTTTTTCTCCCTGATAACAGTGTTTTTTGCACAAAGGAAAGAAAGAATGCATATACAATCAGATTCAATGGAATCCATGCTGCAGGTATGATGGAAATCCACAAAGAACCTGGCAAGCACACTGAGTGGGAAGGAAAAACAACCACTTACGTGAAATCTGTGCCTTCTGGAAAAATCACAAGCCAGAGAGGGTCAGCTGGATCCATGAAATTCTTCAAATAAGATTCAATCACTGGTTTGTCTACATCCCATTTCCGCTCCAGCATAAGAAACTCAAAAACCCAAAACGCCCAGCCAAAGATAGGAACATTGCGCACAGAGCTTTTCACTGCATACTTGCAGTAACCAATCTTGCCCTTGCGAATTGCTAAATCCCATATGTACATCCAGTCCACCTCAGTGCGGTGGTTGCATGATATTAATACACGATTGTCATGAGGCACTTTGTCCCCTGCAAACACTACCTGTAAATTCACTGGGTCTGTGTCATTCTCTCTTTCTCTCAAGAGGTTGAGAGAATAGATGCAAAATTGATGGGATATTAAAAAATAATTCATTGCAATGGCAATCCTGTTGAATTTTGTACCTTGGTTTGGTTGATCTTCTCAAAGAAAAATGGCCACAAGGAGAGCCAACCCGCTAAGAAAAAAGCAGTGGCGTGACGGCTCAAACGCACACTTATCAGGCGCAAGGTAAGAAATGATGGAGGTGCCATAATGAGGAGTGGCATGAGCGACGAGAACAAAAGCACTATGAAACAGAAAACCCCTCTCACTATCCTGAATGGTGTGAGAGGCCGATATGACATTTTTTTCTGTACCTGCAAAGTGCAAGACACAGCATAGTATTATGCCATTCCGTCAGCATGTACAATCATCACTGAAAGTTGCTCTAGTACATCCACAGAACAAACAAGCGGAACATGGAGCTTCCTTTCACCTTGTCGCAAAGAAGAATTGCCCACCAAGACAAAAAAACAGTCTGCAGTTCTGTAGCTTAGAGTTTTGCACCTAAGGCTTAGTTGCTTTGAGAACCAACATGGTGATGGGTCCCCTCGATTGAGCCAAAAAAAGAGTTGGGGAAACCAGAGATTTGTAAGGAGAGAGTGAGAGATTGGTGAGCTTAATTCCTCCATGCAATTATGATCTTTGGTTCAGAAAAAACCCTTTGCTACTCTTCTTCCCTCCCTATGGATGTTGCCAATCTTTTTTCAGAAAAATAAAATGACGACGACGACGACGACGATTTTTTTTTCTTTTCGAAATCGGAAAAGATGATATAATCTTACATCTGATGCTTGTGAGGAGTAAAGAACAGAGCTCTTCTTGTTGTGATCCAACAATGATTCAGACGAAGGAGGAGAAGGATCTTGTGAAGAAGGAACCTCCTGCTGGGCAAATTCATTCACTGCTTCCACATTCTCCGGGGATGTAAAACCTCCGTCCATTGGTGACCCAATCTTCTACTACCCAAAGGCACCTTGTGACCACCGCTTTCGTCCCCTCTCCTCGAGCATACCACCACCCACCAGCCTCTTTTTCTTTCTTTACCAACCTGCTGCTCCAAGCTTTCCAGCCAAATCTCTGAGAAGAAGATTCTCCACGGAAATGACCTCTCTCAAACACAGCAGCAGCAGCAGCAGCAGCAGCTTCAGCTTCTTCCCAAATCCTCGCATGGAACCCACAAAAAAAAAGAAGCCATCTTTGATCACAATTTTGCTAACAAAGTTGGTACCGCTGTAAGGCTTTCTTTGCACCTCCTCGTGAGCTTTTTGAGCCTTCTGCTATCAAAATCCAATACCAAAGCCTTCTTCTTCTTCTTCTTCTTCTTGAACAGATTCTTGTTGTTCCGAAGAGAATTGCTTTCCAAAATAAACCACCAGCACCTCCAGGCTACTTACTAGTGCGATTCTTGTACCAGAATTTCTTGGTCCCCCAACCAAGCTTTCCAAATCACACAGCTCCCAAAAACCAAAATTCAACTCTTGGAACCCAAAGAGGAAAAAAGAAAAAAGAAACGAAAACAACTGATTCCAAATTCCAACCCTATCTAGTAAAGAATTCAAGCTGGTATTGTACAAGCTCCAGCCTGCTGCCTCCCTCTCTCCCACCTTCCTTTCTTCCCTCGCTCCCACCTTCCTTTCTTCCCTCGCTCCCTCACGGTTAGCTAGCTTTTAGTTGGTGCCAGAAACAGAAATGGGGGTTTGCACAAGGAGCGTGTGACACGGAGACCCAAAATGTGGAGGAGCACCGAGCTACTACAGAGCAATTGGTCACCAAAACCAACCCCAAAAAAAACCAAAAACCCATCAGAAATGGCAGCAAGAAAGTTTCAACAAAGTCGTCCGTGAATATACTTGTCGAGTGCGATCCATTCGAGGCCCAAATGTGGGACCTTTGGCGCCGATTTTGGTGAAAAAGAAGTTCACGTGGTGGGGAGGAATTGGCGTGTTTGTGTGTGCGTGTGACTGACTGACTGACTGACTGGGTGGGGTCTGAGTGCTGACCTGCATTGGTCTGGTAGGTAGGTTTGCGCCTGCTACCTCTGAACCCTAAACCCTAAACCTTACTCAGGCAATACCAACTTTGTACCAATACCCTCTCTTAGGTACTTGAGGTAACACCAACCTTCTACCCATTTCTTATTTGATATGCTTCTCGCAATAGGAGGGGGTTTGGGAACTTGATGTTTCCTTTGTCGTTCGCCTTCTTCTTAGGTGGTTCTTTTGTCTTGGGTCTTCCATTTTGTTCATTGCATCCACCCCCCCTTCTTTTTTTTTTTGGGTGCTTTGATTTAATTATGGTTGGTAGGATTTTCATCATCATTCTACCACTCTCAATAATAGGTATGGTGTTCTTTGCATGGGGTATTAGCCCAGGCCAACAAAAGTGGTGACCAACTCTTTTGGGAAGTGAAATTTCATGCTTCCAATGGAAGGCCCAAGCATGCACTGAAGGTGCCTTACTTTTTTTCCTTTTAAGTTTTGGGGGGTTGGGGGCGGAGGCCGGGGGGAGAAAAATTAAATTTTTTTTTCCTTGGTTCCCTATGTGTTCTCACTATGTTCACTCTAAGTTCCCAATGGGTTCCCCAATATGTTCTCCATAGCACCTCACTTTTATCTCATACGCTTTGGCAAATTGTTTGTCCTCCTTTCACCTGTACAGGTGAGCCAAAGGGGGAGGAACTCTATACTCCAAAATAGAACCTTCTATTTTAGGGAGCTCCATAGTTTCATTCTTTTTTTAGTGGTGAGCCAATCAAATTGGATCATTGCAAAAATTAAAAATTGAACTTGAGAGGCACCTCATCTAATGAATAGAAGAGGTGAACAAGTACCCTCAGTTTATAATGAATGTATACAGTCTAGATTGAAAATGGTGACAAACTGATTTGATTTGAAAACTTAATGATTTTTTTCTCAAAAACAAAATCAATTTTTTTTTCTTTTCATATTTTTTTTCACATTTCTGCAAAATTTCAAACCAACAAAAAAGGGACTCATCATGATGTGTATTTGAATGTTTTAAATCACATTGTCACATTTTGAAAAAATTACATGAATATGTGTATGATGAGTGCCTTAGTAACCTTTTTTGGAGAAAGTAATTTCATATTTAATTTTGTGAGTTAGGGATTGGTGATGAAGTCATTTGGAGCTGAGTGCACATTTGAGGAGGCCGTAAAGAAACAAAATGTCAAAAAGATGAATGTGAATCCTTTTACAATGAAATTAGGATGAATCATCTCACCTAATCTCTAGTGACCAAAATTCCTTGGTATCTAGAGCCTCTCATGAATTAACAAAAGCATGAATAAGTACCCTAGAATAATAATAGGTTACCAATGGAAGGGTTGGACATGCACCTTGGAAGGCGTTTTTTCCCTTCTTTGGTGGGTGGGTGGAAGGGGACACGACTCGAAGGGCTAATTCAACACATGTTTGTTGAATAATTAATTAATTTTGAAATTTTCATGTTGAAAAAAGTAAATCCTCAAACATTCTCAAAGATTCTTTAATTTCTTTCACAAATTTTCGTTTTATGAATTTTTTTTGAAAATAATATAATTAGAATGGAAGTTGCCAAGGTACTACTATGGTATATATGTGCCTCATAGGTACACACTAAATTTCAGTCTTGAACCCAATACCATGACAAGAATGGTATGAGAAAAGAAAAAAAAACCCTGACAAAGAAATTGGGATTTTTTTTGGAATTTTTTTTTCCTAGTACAAATTCGACTAAATTTTCCAAATAAAATAAATTTTGCCAAATTTTTGATATCAAAAAATTGAAAAAAAAAAACCCGCTGGATCATACCAGACTAACTCTGGTCCTGAGTACTGACAAATGGTCATTTATTATTTTGTGATTTACTAATTTACTTGAAGTTGGCTCACGGGTCTTTACTTATTTGGTCAGAGACTAGGTAATGTGTATTGGTTTAGGGTTTAGGGTGGACTCTTTTTTTAAAAATATAATACAATATATGAAAGTAGAAGCTTTTCGACATCCTTCTATAATTTTTGGCTACCAACTGGAGTCAAATACAATAATCTGGCACTTCTTTTTTGGTGAGTTTTTATCATTGAAAAATCTTTAAAAAATTTCATTTTCACTTTTTTTTAATAATTAAATTTTCTTTTTGATGAAAACTATCCAGTAAATAAAAAAGGCAGTAATGATGGTCCAATGTGAACGAGAGCCCTCCAGCACACCATGCTTGCATGCACCATGGACGGTGTGTAGCAAATATTTTTGCCTACCCACTATCCACATGTAATTTACTAGTGTTGGGCGGTTACCCAGTTTTGTGGGCCTGAGTGACCCAGCCCCCATGATTGCACCCGTTCCGTTTGGGATGAACTCAAGTTCATCCCAATTATTGGATCTGCTGCAGGCATTGAGGTTGGGTCTTTTTTTCCTTTTTTTTTTCCCCTCACTTACTTCAAGGCTACCTATAAAGACAATCTATTTGATTGCCCAAGCATTTCAAACCCTAGCTACTTACCTCCACCCCATCAAAAACCCTAAACCTCATCGCCACTCAAACTTTACTGTTTTAGTTTGTAGGAGGTGAGGAGCATTGTTGTAGTCCAAACTTCTGCATAGCCAAAGGAACAAAGGAGCTATTAAGTGAGTTGTTTCTTGGCTTTTTCCTCAAGTGCAGAAGATGATGATGAGCCAGGAGGCTCGTTGTTGTCTCTTGAATTTTTCCTCAAGTGCAAAAGATGATGACGAGCCATGAGGCTCATAGTCATCTCTTTGTTTTTTTTCTCAGGTGTAGAAGATGACAATGAGCTAGGAGGCTTCTTGTCATTTCTTGGTTTCTATGTTAGGTGCAAAAGACGACAACGAGCCTCTCGACTTGTTGTCGTCTCTTGGTTTTTTTCTTCAAATGTAGAATGATGACAAGTTGGGAGGCTCTTAGCTCATCATCATTTCTTGGTTTTTTTCTCATGTGCAAAAGATGACGATGAGCCTCTTGGCTTGTCATCGTCTCTTGGTTTTTTTCCTCAAATGCAAGAAATGACGGTGAACCGGGAGGCTCCCAGCTCGTCATCATCTCTTGGTTTTTTTCTTAAGTGCAGAAGATGACAATGAGTTAGGATGTTCATTGTCATTTCTTGATTTTTTTTCCTTAGGTGCAAAAGACGACAAGGAGCTGGGATCTAGGCTCGTTGTCATCTTTTGTTGTTTTGCTTCAATTGCAGAAGACGACAATGAGTTGCAAGGTTCGTTGTCATTTTATACATTTTTTTTAGTTGTAGAAGACGACGACTATGAGTCAGGAGGCTCTTGGCTTGTCATTGTCTCCTAGTTTTTTTCGTTCGATGTAGAAAACGATGACAAGCCTCTCGACTCCTCATTGTCTTCTACTTTTTTTAAAAATTATGGTACACAAAGGCACCATGTGTCATGCCCAAGATTTAATGTAATTATTAATAAATTTTGAATTATAAAAATTAATTTCAAGTGAATTCATGTAAATAATTAGTTAATATAACCAAATAATTATAATTAAAATTAATTTAATAATATAAATTTATGATTTTTATATTAATTCAATTTTATTATAATGAAAAATATAATTACAATAATTAAAATTTATAAATAGATTATAGTAATTAATTCTAATGAAAAATAAAACATGTCTTTTCTCATTCTTACCTACCCTTTCTAGATTTTTTTGGCCAAGTTATGCATTTCTACAAATTTCCTCGAATAGATTTGATTGACACATCGTAAGTCTTTACAAACTTCTTCCTCTAGCATATTGGCAAGCCTTGGAAAATGCATGCCCAAAACAAGCGCCTTAAAAAACTTTCCTCCAAACCCAACATATCACAACTCACAATTGATTTTAAGGTTGCGGTCATAGTGTTTAGATTAGATCTCTCATCCTTGACATACGTAATAAGTTTTTTCCTAAATGCATAACTATCCAACAATTTTGTCAATTTTTTAACCAAAGTTTGTTTAGTAATGTCTATTTGCTCTAAAAGACCAAGGCTAATGTGTTTTGGCTGAATTAATCACCAATGAGAAAATATCATGTCCAACTTTTGACATCCATAAATCAAAACTTACAATTGTAGAATGACAATTGTAGTTGTTAGTAAAACATGTAATTATTTAGTTTTTTCCATTAATTTGGGTAGTAATTCATTAGAAAATTATTGGAAGGAAAAACAACTTTTGGACTTAAATGCATACTAAATCTTTTTAACCAACTATTTTCTACAAATTGTAAAGGAAGATGGTTTTTAACAATTAAAATAGTAAAATCTTCTAGAAATTTTTTTTATTGCACATCATGTTTCTAAAAGGTTCTTTTGGAGCAAAAAAACTAGATATGGAGTTAGAAGAAACATTTGGTCTCTTTTTGGAAGGTTGTCTTTCATTTTCCCTCAAAGGATAATTAATTTTTTCTTCAAACTTTTTAAAATATTAGAATGATCTAAATTGACATGTTTTCTCAAAGCAACTATGCCATTAATTATATTATATATGATTAATCCTTTCCTAGCTTGCATTTTTGGATTTACATTCAATATTGGATTATTGAAGCAAAGAATATAATGCATAGTTTGAGGAGTTGTTACATTAACTTTTTTGTTATCATTAATAAAATGCCCAACACAATGCATTTATATTATTTCCTCTCCAAAATGCTTTTTGTGCATGTAATTTCTTTAAATTATTTTCATTCATTTCTGTTCCTATTTCTTTCTATTTGAAGACTTCCCATTTTTTTAGGTTTTGGAAAAATTTAATCTTTTATTTTACTTCATTCATATATACATCACATGTATTTTTGTTTTCAGAATATTATTCCATCATTATTTCGATTTGTGATTAAGAATTACTGCCTTGATGAGTAGTGAAAAAAACTAAACAATTCTATGCTCTTATCAAAGACTAAAAACTAACATTTACAAACAATTACAAAATGCAATCTATCAAAGACTAAAAACTAACACTTATGAGCAATTACAAAATGTAATTTAAGATCCTAAGATTTTACAAAAATAAGATATGTATATTTTTAAACTTTTAGAAAACGTTTAAGGATTATAAATTGGAAAAAGTATGGGGTTTTCGGGTGAAAAACATTTATAGTTCATTTTTAAATTTAGGAAATCTTGCAAAAAAAACAGCAAAGCACACAAATTAAAAAATTACTACATAATGAAAAGAAAAAACAAAAAATGAACAAAATAATAATAATAATAACGAAAATGCGAGTGTAACAACAACAAAAAAGAAACAAAGCAAAAACAACAAAAAACAAAGCAACAACCCAAAAAAAAAATCAAAAAAATCAAAAAAAAAGAAAAAGCAAAAGAATTTATTTCTAATGCTTGAATTGGTGTCGAAACTTCAACCTCTAACTTGCACATGGCAAGGGTAGGGGAAATACCATACTAACCAAGAAAAATAAAATAACAATGTGAAAGGAGCAACAACACGAAATGAGTAGTAATGCAAGAAAAGCAATAATGGAAAAATACATTATTAAAATTCTTGGTTTTTCAAATGGTCTAGGTTCATTAATTGGTCTTTTTTGAATAGTGAACATGTACAGTTTGACTAGGGGCTAAGGGCTTGAATGACATGTGTATCTTGTGACCAGTCAACTTGGTTGAAATGACATATTTGATTATTTGTTAACTTGGACATCTAGTCAAATTGGACAAAAACTTGACCACCTTGGTCAAAATGGCTAATGATGTTTAGTCAATTGGAACATTTAATCAAGTTGGACATAAACAAATCACACCTTTGGTCAAAATGACCAATGGGGTTTGAATCAAGTAGAACATTTAGTCAAGATGGCCAATGTTATTATAATCAAATGGGGCATCTTACTTATCTATCTACCATATTCTACAACCTTCCTTCCTACCTACCTACCTACCTATCGGCCTACTTACCCACCTATAATTTACCAACCTACCTACTTACTTACCTACCTATCGACCTACTTACCTACCTACAACCTACCAACCTACTTACTTACCTATTACTTATTACAACCTACCAACCTTTGTATTTACCTACCTATTACAACCTACCAACCTACCTACTTATTTACCTACCTATTACAACCTACTTACTTATTTACTGACCTACTTACCTATTTACTATAACCTACCTTTGTATTTACATACCTATTACAACCTACCAACCTTGTATTTACCTACCTATTACAACCTACCTACTTTCGTATTTACCTACCTACTACAACCTACCAACCTTTGTATTTACCTACCTATTACAACCTATTCACCTACCCACCCACCCACCTACTTACCTACCTACTATAACCTATTCATTTACCCATCCATCGACCCACTTACTTATCAAATTATCCACCCGCCCACCCGCCCATTTGGCCACCTAATAATTATTACCTACTTATTTACTTAACTACCCACCCACCTACCTCCTTATGTACTTATTTACCTACCAGCCACTTGCTTTTCAACTTACCCACCCACCCATAGTACTTATTAATTACTTACTTAGTTACCTAGTTACCTACTTACTTAGCTACCCACTCACCCACCTCCCTACCTACTTACTTATTGACCTACGCACCCACCAACCCACCCACCCATCTACCTCTTACAACATACCTACCTACATACTTCATAGTTTCATAATGATGTGTTGAAATAAACATGTGAAATAAAAAACTTGACAAAAGTTGAACACCTTTCAATGTTGTGGTTCATTGGTTAAAGATTTGGTTTATCATCTGGGAGGTCAAAAGTTCAATTCCTAATATTTGTACTTTATTTATATGCTTAGGGGGTTAAAGTATGTAATTAGTTTAGGTTAAGTAAGTTAAATGGATTCTACTAGGTTATGTCAAGGTACGTAGGCTAAGTTAGGGTAGGCTACCACCTATTTAGCTACATTTTTATGACCTACCTACTTGTTTGCCTACAAATTATTTTTAATAATAATATTAGGGTGCAAATTTTTTAAGGTGTACCAAAATCTTGTCACATAGTCTTTTTTTTATCACATAAAAACACATTTATGGATGATTATGATAGAATCTAAAATTGTAATAGTCTAAAATATAGTCCTTCTGAAAATTTTGATAACTTTTGATTCATTATTTTTTATGGGGATTAAAACATAGGGTAAAAAAGGATTGTAGTAAAGACTAGGCCGTTTTCGTCCAATGTGGTACATTTTAAAGGATTTTCACCCATTAAAATAAATTATTTAAACTATTTGACTAGTCAAATGGTCCTTATTTTGTTAGTTAAAAAGTTACTCATCACACTGGACATGTTAAAATTGACTTGTCCAAAATGACAAAGGGTTTTTTTGCCCCCCCCCCCCCCCCCCCCCTGGGCCCCTAATCTAATTTTTTTGACCAAAATTTCTGGTTTGAAAAAATTAAGAATTTTAGTAGTGGAACCTATAGTGCGAGAAGAGTGGATTAAAGCTACAACGTGAAAAGAAGTAACGTGAAAAGCAACAACACGTGAGGAGCAACAATGCATGAAGATTGGCAATGCGTAAAAAGCGGTTGTGCAAAAGGAGTGGCAATGCAAGAGGAATGACAATGTGTGAAAAGCAGTAGTGCAAGAAAAGTGGCAATGCAAAAGGAGCAGCGGGAAGAGTATTGTGAGAAGAGCAATGCAAGGAATGGCAACGTGAGGAGCAATGCAAAAGGAACAACGTAAGAAGAGCAACATGAAATGAATAACATAAAAAACTAAAAACTAAGATTTAATAATGGCAACACAAAACAAAAACACCAACCAACAGGCATAATAAGAGCATAACAAGAGCATAACAAGAGCACTAGAAGACAAAAAAAAATGTCAATGTGACTAAAAATAAAACATGGGTTTCATTTTTATACACTTTACTCATAACCTTAAATAGCACCTTCGCATCCCTAGGCAGTGGTTGTTTAGGAACCCTAAACCTTAAACTATTGAAAATTGGTTCTCACAACTAATTCTCGTTCATGTGAGAATTAGAGGTCGGTTTTCCATTTTGTTTTCACAATCAACCATGTCAACCGGTTTTCACTGTGAAAATTAATCTAAAAACCAAATCAAGAACTGGGTTAGGATTTGAGAACTACCCAACATTGGTATTTACCTAGACCTAATAGGTACCAAGTGCATTACCCATTTCACCAATATTCCCTATCTACTTACCCAAAATAATTGCCCATTTACATACTTAGTTAGTTGCTTAGTGTGAGATGGAAGTAGGAGGGTTTACATGAAAAGTTACCACGATGGAACCTTAATAATTTAGTTGTGATTACCCACAACTCATAATAGGTTTCCAATGGCTGGTGCATTGGTTTAGGTTAACTAATGTTCACCTTTTTATGATTACACATGGAGTATACAACATTAGGATTTTCCATTTAACCAATAAAATGTGTAGTTCAGTTTGCACATGGATGAAAATTGTCCATATCATTTCTTCCATGCTTTTTTACACCCTACATGAGTTTTCGTATTTTAGGTGCATTAATAAATTTTATAACATTTGTGGAGGTTTTTTTTACAAAGGCATTTCAAGATGCACTTTTAGAGGATTTCAACACCATAGTTAACCTCCTATGCTTGTAAATTCATAGGTAGTGTTTGTGATCACTACTACAAAATGTGGGTGTAGTTCTCTAGTCCCTATTCATTAAACAAGTGAATTCATTGCTTCCCCACTAAGTCCAGTTCATTGCAATCACTGAATTCATTCACAATCAATGAAATCACTTGGCATACATGGACACCTTTTGTTGTAGTGGATGTTTTAATTTGTTATGCCTAATGTTCAAGCTATTTATTGCACATTATATTTTCATCTCCCAGTATCTTACATCATTATGACGAATTTGATTTATGGACCATGGCTACATTGGAGAAGTTATTGGGCACATAATCTTTGAATATTATGGTGGGTCATTTGGCTCATTGTTAGGTCATTTTACTTGTTTTTTAAGGGGCTTGGCCTTCCCTCAATGGTTCAATTTGTTGCCATGGCTTTCTTGGGATGTTAGGTTTTAATCATTCTTGCACTTGTCATTTGTTTCCAACAAGATGATCACATTATTCTTCTCAATGTGATGGCATATGTCAAGATTGACATTTTTTTTTAAAAACTGGCATTGTGAAATACTTTAACTTCATTATTTTAGGTTGTTCATATTTAGGTTCCTCCTTTTTAAAAATCTTGTGGGACAATTGCATCTTCGCATATTGGTTTTTTTGACAGACCTCTTGCACGAATAGGAGTTTGCCACACTTTTAGTAGATGTTTTTCCAAATGCCACATGAGCATGTTTTTGATTTTGTGTGAGGTTTAATTGTGAATGTTTGACTATTAGTTCAACCTACCACACATGCATTCTGTTTGTTCCCAACTCATTTCCTTATAGTGTTATGCACTTGCTTTGACTTGCCACATCGTACAATTGAATATTTTTCATGTTATCAATGTGGACATATTATTGATGATTTAAATATCCACTTTTTAAAGTGCTTGTGTGGGAGTGAGTATATTGTAACCCGTGATAGTCTTTGGGATACCATTGTAGCTATTGCTTTGGAGAATGGAACATAGGTACAAGAAAAGGTTTCACACTTTTTCCCTTGCCACATTTGATGCCAATTAATATATTAGAGACGACTTTTGAACCTTAATGAATGTTGTCATAGTTGATTCAACCCACTTGGATATGGTATAATGTGCATCATACACAACAATGCATGTAACGACAATTGTTGCTTAGGATAAAACATGATCATATGTGGAGTGCGCATCAAAAGACAATTTCATTCCCCTTGCCATAGAAACTTATGGTTGTCTTTATTTTTGTTTTGATTGAGTTTTGACCACTTGTGTTCATGCCACTATAACATGTCATCAACGGTCCTCTTTAGTTCCCGTAATGCTTATTTCTTATTATCAATAGCGTGTGTCCATAGCCCTCCAATATGCACAAATCATTGACAAATGACACCTTTTTAGTTTATGGTCTTCTATTTAGTTAATGCATTATTGATGTCTTGATTGTTGTGTTCTTTTGTGACTTGCGTTCTCGAGCTTCTATCTATCTTGTATTTCTTGTGGGTGGATTCCCATCCCTGCCTTTATATATATATATATATAGGGTTTTTCTTCTTAACATTACACCCATAACTCCGAAGTATAGATAACTATTCAACACAAAGTCATATTCAACATCCGTGGAACCTTACATCTTCAACATGGATATCAAGCTTGTACTCCTTAAAAAGATATGCATACAAATATGCATAATTGCTCCTTGCCCCTCTGCCGGTTATGGATAAAGCCAGATATAAAAAATCAAACAACTTCTGGATGCGACTTCATGCATATTTGACCCTTATGTACTATGGAACGGGCCCAGTTGAGTCAAAGGTACTATGGAACAGGCCCAGTTGAGGGTAATGGGCCACAGAAATGTACTATGGAACGGGCCCAGTTGGGTGGTACTGGGTTTGATGAGGGTTCCAGAATGTAACTGGCTGTTCTCACCGTAGATTCACCAGACATGTGTGTCCTTCACCGTCGATGCTTTCTAAAAGTCAATTGACAGTACTAAAAGTGGAAGGAGCAGGTGGCTACCTGTCCCGCCCACGAAAACAGTTGAAATAGTGCAAAAATAAGGCATTGATGCAACTAGTTTCATATACAAGATGTGAAGATTTTCTCTCTTGTTTTACTTGTTACAATTCCAGCCATTGAAAGCTGACACTGTGGACTGTTTTTAATTAATTAATTAATTAATATTATTTATTTTGTGCGTGATCATTTTATGTTGCATATTATAAATACCCTAGAGTTTATGAAAAGTATAGGTTACATAAGTGTGGGCTACATAAGTGTGCACAAGCCAAACCTAAGCCAATGTTCCCACACTCTCAGCCCTTGCCATTAGTCTAGGTCAAAAATGGTGAGGATAGATGAGGAACACATTTAGGATTGACAATTCTGCTCAAGCAATGAATGCTGGCTGGGAGCTCATCCGTGCAATGTGACAAATCCAATGTGTGGCACCTCAACCACAATCTCATGAGGTGATTCGGTAAGCCCTACCTTGTGATTTTTGCTATGATTTGTTGGCCAATAGAAAAGAATGCTATTTTAGTTTTGGATGGCCTTAAAAATTAGCGCTGCATCTCACCTTAGGGAACACAATGTTGTATATAATATGATTGCGATGTTCCCAATGAGATCCCCAAAATTTTCTCAAATTCTTTCCCTATTGGTTGATGTTTCTTTATGTTCCCTGATGAGTTTACACATAGGTCTCAGAGTTTCTTCAGATGGATTCATAATTTGTTTATGGGACCTCGCTTGTTTTGCTTGATCCATTCACACATCACCATCTTGCTTCTTTGCATGGGATGCCCATCCTTTAGCTCAGTTCACATTGATGTGGGTTATATGTATAGGAGAAGGGCCTGAGTACATGCCCTTCAGTGATTTGAGATCTGTGCCTGAGGCCAGTAGGCCAAAGGAACATGTCGAAAATCACTGAAGGGCGGCCTGTACTCAGGTCCCTTTCCTATGTAAAGCAGAGCTAGGATTTTTTCATTTTTTAAAAATAGTGACAGGCTGGCTGGTACCTTCCACTGGTCAGAAGATCCCAGCACAGCCTGGCTGGTACCTTCCATCACAGAAGATCCGGCTTGCCGAAAACAGGTTTCTTCAAGCAAGTAAGGGAGCTGAAAATACAAAGGAAAAATCCAGGCAGTGGTTTACGTTGTTAGAGGGTACTGCATTTGTACAATTAGCCATACTTAGTTGCACCAACATTACTAGAAGATGGCCGAAAAATATCGCATATTTGGGATTGTAAAGGGAAGAATTACCTGAAATTCATTCGCACACATGTGTTTTCAGTATTCTTAATGTTATTTTTAATTTGTCAAATGCTTTCCATAATGTGTTCCCAAAGGTAAATCTGAAGTTTCCAATCACAGTCCCAAAGGCCCTAATTTTGTCCCCATGTAAATGTAATTAGCAACTTAATATTCAACAACCATATAAGTATGAGCGATTAGTTTTATTTTCTTTCTTTTGGGTTTGAATCATGTTGATAGTGGCTTTAAGAAAAAGAAGTGGACATGGATATGATGGTATTATGAACTGAAATAAAATAGCATTGTAAGTTTTTCTGATGCTAGCAGTGCAAGTGCTGGTTCACCCAATGTGTAACTTAGAACAAGCTCAAAAGACTTAGTACATTGACTTAAAGCTTTAGAAGTAGGCAAGGGGAGGCAAATGATTTGATATTCAATTTATTTCAAAGATCTATTCCACTGTACTGCATCTCATGTTATTTCGATCATGTATAAATTTGCAATGTTATTACCTTGAGGAATACCAATTGTTTATAAAGTCTATTTGGTTATCTGGTATGCAATCATGTTTAAACTATGTAAGTTTGATGACAACAAAACTTGTGTATTTTACACCTTTGTTATTTCCTCCTCACATATCATGAACTCCCAGGTTCATTATTGAATCGTACCAAGATTTCTTTGAATGAAATTCATGCTTAGCACTCTATGCTTGAAATACAATATGGTAAGTGCTAAATGTGGGCCTCAGTGAACCAGCACCCACCAGTGCACCATCCATTGGATGCCAGTTATCATTCAGTTGTGGATGAACATCAACTGAGTTAATATTTGGTTTCACCTTGGTAACCCATTCTGTAAGAAATAGGCCTCATATGTAGGTAGGAAAATAGGTAACTACTAGGTAAGTAGATGGTCTATACATAGGTAATGGCTGTTTTTACTACCTACCTACTGACAACCCTAAGTTGAGTTGGGTCTTGGTTCTGGAACTGGGTGGAATTAGAATTGGCTTAAGAGGGGTTGGTTCTAAATCCAGTTGGGAACTGACCTTCCTTGGTTTTGGCATTGAAAGTAACCGGAACCAAACCCAAGGATCAGTTTCAAGCTGAATTGAGAATCAGAATTGACTCAAAATTTTGAAAAAAATTCAACTTTGATTCCAAGTGGGTAAGGGTTTAGTAGGACTAAACGTTGCACATAGTTGAAAGCACCTAGGCAATGAATTGTCACAATTTTGAGATAAAGTGTTGTCAAATTTTAGTATTGTTTTAGATTGTTTTGCTGATTTTTTCCCTCATATGTATTTAGAACAAGGTTCTTTTTTCAATTTTGTGAGGTAGGTGGTTTAGCAACCATTTGAAAGAGGATAATAAAAAAAAATTGGGGGTCTTTCAAAGAATAAAAGTTCAGGTTTTCATATTGTTATTTTTGATGTCATACATCTTGAAACATTTTGTGTAGTTTATAGAGTGTGAAAATAGGCTAGTTTGTATTAGTTTGACATTTCCAAATCTTTGTAATAATTTTTTTTTGAAAATAAAAAGTTCAAAATTTTCACACTCAAAATTTTGTTGTTTTGCATATTGGAATTAGAATCGGAGGTTATCCAAAATTAGAGGTTGTGGAACTAGGAATTTTAACTGACCCAATTTGAAAATTGAAAAAAAACCAAAGCTACAATCAACCCCTAAATTAAAAAGATGGAACCAAAACTGGGTTCCATTTTTTTTTGTAAAAACTGAAAATCAAAATCAAACTAGAACTGATTCTTTGAAAATGTTGGGATGGAGAAGTGAAGGTTCTTTCTAGAACCTAAAAGCCATCCAACAATGAACAGAACCAGTGTTGTGCGTGTAAGTGTCAATTGTTGTATATGATGTGTAAATCCCATGTAAGTGTAAATGATTCACACTTACGTGTCCAAACTTTTTACACTTACACTTATATTGTTGCAGTGTATACTATTTTCACTTACATGAGGGAGAGCAATGTAAATATTTGTCAAATACATTTACACATTTCTTGTGTAAATGTTTTGGGATGTGTAAATATAAATGTATGTATTATATATCTTTAGTGATCGTATCTTCTTACAGATCCATATTAAATTGATTGTGTGTGCATCCTAAAGCTCGATTCTATTTCTTTTGCAATGGGCCCATCATCAAAAACTTTATGAAATCCCCCTCTCCTCAAATAAAACTCCCAATTTATATATATAAATATATATATATTTCACTTACACTGTTTTAAATGGTCATATAAATCATATAAAGTATTTATTTTTACACATCATGAAATAGATTTACATAATTTTATATTTAAACATCTTGTATTTAACATTTACACACACAACACTAGTCAAAACCCATATTGCATTGCCTACAATTTGCGAGCGGGAGGAGATGAATGAATGATTGCAGCATTACAACGATACGGTGTGATGTATGATTGTTTTGACAATTTGACTAGTGAAAGTAATATCACAAATGAGTGCAATTAATGACAAACGATTGAAAGTTAGAATAACCTTTTGTGTTCGTTGTGATGAGTCCCAGACTCCCAGCCCAAGGTTTTTCTTTTCCTGACTAAATGTAGTAGCCTGTTCGTGAATATATTTCATTATGACCTAAAATATGTGTTCTTTTGGCTTTCTAGTTGTGTATTTTAAGTTATTATTATTATTATTATTTGAAAAATTGCCAGAGTTCTCTATTGGGTTCTAATATGTAGCAAAAACTGTGAAGGATGCTTCGACCTTTTTGCTTTCATATCCTGTTTATAGCCAAATTTGGCTAAACCGTGTTACGGATGTTCATCACCACTTCAGCTACCTCACCAAAATGAAGAATAAAACACTGGGGACAACCTTGCTGCATGCAGCACGGACTGCTAACTGTGTCAATAGTTATGCTCCACGACAAAAACCCAGGATCATGGATCAATGCAACTAGTCAACAATGGACATGTGGATGGATTGTTGAACAATTTGTGGTCCCTTGTGTTGTACATTTTCAGGTTTGATTGTAGTTAGTTATATTATATTTTAAAGTGTCAATGCTTTTAGAAATTACTTGCCCAAAACACCTTCTGGAGTCTGCAGTTTACTTGCATGCCCTTTCTTGTAGTTGACAATGCTCATCTAGCCAGTCTTCAATTACTCCGCACAGAGCCTTTTCCACCCTCAAATGGACATGATTTCAGCAAGTTCAGTAATGAGATGATGCATTGACACAAATAACCCAGCCTGCCTTGAAAATTTGAACAACGGGCCACTGAAGAATGGAAGGTCTTGATTCTGTATAGTGAAATAGCTTGCCTTGGAGGCAAAAGAATCCACCCCTTTGTGGAGGGTAGCTTTCACTTTTGAAAACGTCCAATGGTAATGTATGTTCCCAAATATGGTCTTTGGAAACCATCCATATAGGAAGACAACCAACCCATATGTCATAAGGACGAGCATGGATTGCAATGAATAAGTTCATTTGCAAACATAATGAGTGAAGCAAGTGAAGAAAGTCCCTAAGAAAAATAGGCGATCAAATTAAGGATGATTGTCAAGCATATGAACTATGTGCACTCATTTGTGGATGAAACCTATAAAAAGAAATAAATGGACTAAATGCATGATCTAGTGAGGCTCATTTGTTTGCAATTAGCAAACTAATTTATACTTCAATTCTAGACCATATTGACTCTAACGAGCAAAAACTTATACTTCAATGCTAGGAAAGATAAATTTAATGAATTATTTTCAAACGAAACAATCTCTAACATTTAGAGGATGGGCATCAAGCCCAACAAAAGGAAAAAAAATTCCTCCAAAGGATTTGAATGGCTGAACCAAGAAAGTTCATTTGCAAATATAATGCACAAAACAAATGATGAGAACTCATAATTGAGCAAATCCCAAAAATTCAATTTATTTACAAATGGAACTAACAAAATGGAATTAAGTGCACCTATTTTTTGTGTGAAAACTCCTCTCTAAAAGACATGTATTGAACAAAGCAAATGGATTCACTTGGAATGAAATATAACAAAAGGACTGAGTTCACAATTGAACATAATGAATCATTTGATCAACACATGTATGGAATAGGAAAATAACCAATTTTTGGATGGGCCTCATGTAAAGCAAATTGAGTTTTTCTATGCTGAAACAAATGTGATGAACAAGCATTCAAGAAAGTGAAGTCCATGGGTGAATGCAATAAGTGAAGCAAGTGTACTTTAAACTTGATTTGTAAGTTGAAGGAAAAGATTAGTCTATTATAAGAGGAAGATCTGTGTCTATTAATTTGCAATTCATTTGCATTCTTTATGTAGTGCAACCTATTTATGAGCCAATTTTGTAAGGACTAAAAGTGCATTTGTGAGAAAAAATGGTTCATTAATTTAAAAAACATATATTGAAGCTGGCCCCCAATATTGTAATATTGAGTTGTCAAATAATTAATTAAATTTGAACATTCCATGTCGAAAAAGAATATTTCAAAATATTCTTCATTTCCTTGACCAAAATTTTCTCTTTGAAAAATGTTTTTTGGGGTGAAATTCTCAATATTTCTACTACAAGTGATAACAAAAAATTAGTATAAAGTCGGCCAAGCTAATTTAAATATCATCATAGAAACCTTGGGATGGCCCGTGGTTTCAAATGGTTCAAAAAGATTTCCTTGAACAGGATGGAATCTATGGCATTTGATTTAGTCTCAATTCTTTTATTACTTGAGTTGCCAATGAACAAAGTGCATAACTAAACCATATATATATTAAAATATTCATAGAAAATAATTTGGCAATTCTCAAAGGCAATTAATTGTTGGATTGTTGTGCAAAGGCCCACTAAATGTTGAATATGACAATTCTTAACACAAAAGGATGAAAAAAATACATTCAATATTTATGTGAATTTCTTCCAATCTTGTTGATTTGGCAATCAATAAAAAAAATTGAATATATCTTTTATTCAAGAAATTCGCCAAGTAGGTACTACCCTAGTACATGGACCAATTTGAAACATGTTTGTCAAATAATTAATTAATTTTGATAAATTCATTTCAACAAATGATATAGTCCCAAATATTCCATCAAGTCCTTTATTTTCCTTCCAAAAAAATATTTCTGGAAATTTATTTTATTTTTTTGAAAATTTCAACATTTTTGAAAATAATATAATTAGTGTTGATCACAGAATTCCACCCAAAACCCCTCCTAGTCACCAAAAGTGTTGTAACAACGGTGGAGAACGCCGATTCCGCTGTGGAATAGGCCCTGGTAGAGAACCCGGTAGAACCTGCCGGAACGGCGTCCACAGAGTAGTACGCAACAACTGTCTAGTACCTCCTCTGTAACTGACTCCTCATGCATCTCTCGAAGGACGACAAATTTGTCCAAAATTCTGCTCAAGAGTATTGCATCGATTGTGGGGAAAGTTTTTGGCATTGGAAACCCTCCTAAAAACACACCCAAAAAAAAAAAAAAAAAGAAGAAAAAAACCAGAAGAATTTTGTTTTTTAGGATATGGTGAAGGTTTGTGTTTGTGTTTGGTCATGTATTTTGATGACACTTTTGCACCAGAGCAGAACTTGAGAATTGTGAACGGATTGAGATTTGCAAAAGATTTTCTTAAAAATCAGGTTTGATGATGGATCCATGAAGTAAATTCACTCATCTGGGTTTTGGGTATTGGATTTGGTATGCGGATTTGGAACTCATGATCTGACAGAGTTTTGTGTCTTATGGTCTTGTTATGACATTTTGTTCTGTACATATACAGTAATTGTTTTTGCTCAAATTCTTTTCCAGCAGGAGGAGAAACCCAAGAGCTCATTTGTTGTGAAAGAAATTCAGAGACTTCTTTTGGAACCATATCAAAACAATCTGCTGACTTGGGGTTTTGTGTTGTATTGGTTTTTAGGGTTTCTTTCTTGCGGGTTTCTTGTGGGTAACAGGGCCGATTGATTAGCAATGGTGTTGTTGCACGTGAAGCAGAAAGATGATCGGCAGTTTCTGTACGAAGCTTCAGGAAAAGAATCTGTGGATGCCATCCTGAGAGAATTGGTGGTGGTGAATAATCTGCAAGTGCGGATCTTAAGTCTCAAGGAAGAAGGGAAGCAGCTTGCAATCCATGGGCCTTTCAAAGCTCCACGAGAAAGTGATGAAGACGACAGTGATGATGATGAAGAATCGGCCAACAAGAAACCTCGAGGCCCTTTCTACTGTCGAGATCCTTCAGGCCACCGAACTGGAGAAGGTAGCCCCAAAAAAATCACACAATATGTTGCAAAGTCCAACTTTTTTCTTCAACCTCTAAAACTGCACACAAGAAAGAAAACCAGGGGCTGGTGCTCTTCCGTGTTTTGCAATCTTTTGTATTTTTATGTTTGTGTCACAATCTCATGCAAAATTATTATTTTCCTGGCAGCTTGTGATCCACAAGTATCAAATGTGATTATCAAAGAAAATTAGGGTTTGTTGCTCTTCCATGTTTTTCAGTCTTTTGCATTTTATGTTTGAGTCACAATGTCATGCAAAATGGTTTTTTTTCTGGCAGCTTGTGATCCACAAGTATCAAATGTGATTATCAAAGCAGTTGAGGACGCAATTGCAATGGTCTCTAAGGTTTTATTTCAATCCTTTCAAGCTGAATTTCAGGTTCCTACTGGGATGGATTCAAGCTTGTTCTATTATGATTTCAACATCATTGCAGGAGTGATGATTATCAAATACAGAGCTTTTCATGTTGCAGGAACAAGTGACGTACAAAGTGCCTCTGACAGCAATGATGCTGAAAGATGCAATCCAGACTATTCGGGGTTCCATCATGATATGCTACCCAATGGGGCTCCCTTCATATGATCCTGTCCAGCTAGCGGTTGTAGGCACTGCAAAATGTGTGCATGCTTTTCCCCTTCCACACAGAAAGTCTAGGGATTGTTTCACAACATGCGCAGTGCTCTCATTTGTACACAAAGATGATAAAACTTTTGTGACAAAAGATCCGAAAGTGTTTGATGAAGGATATATGCAGCAGCTACAATTGTGCTGAAGTCTTTTACTATGACAAAATTACAACTGATTCATGATGTTGGAAGTTTAGAGATTGATCATGAGGATGAGACGAAGGAGTTCAGCCCTATGGTTGAGTTACTAGTGCATTTGTGATTTATACAGTGCCAGAGTCCTTGGATCCAGACACAGCACACATCTGGTGGGCAGGAAAGGAGCTGATGCGTAACAAGTGCTTACAGGATCACATTGGCAAAAATGAGAAGACCAAGGTATACCTGCCCAAATGCCACTTGGTCACAAACTACACATATCTGTTCCCCATTGTTCACAACATCTATTTGGTGGAGAAAATGCTTGCTTTAGCTTTAAGGGCATTGCATCTCTGACCTGAGTCATGTCATTGTATTACAAACACTCCATGAATTCTATTCAAACTGAGGACATTGGAGGATTGGCAGGTTATTGTTAAGTTGCAGGACAAAGGACAAGGCTGTCCTCCCCGTGAACCAGTAAGTTTCTATGATGTAATTTCTTAGGTGTATTGGAAGACATTCCAGGTTGCTCATGTATCTAGGTCTGAAGTGCTTTTGAGCTTGCTTGATAGGCTTAACCAATCAAGCAAAGTATCTGACGCTGGTGAGGATTGTCGTATTTCTTGGTGGATGGATGGCAGCCTATTGATGCTGAGACGCACAAGGCAATGTTGGCATGGCACTATAGGCAACAAGAACAGCAGAAGGTGACATAATCCTAAGAAAGATAAAATCTTTCACAGATTCCCAAATCATTTCACATCATGGATACCCCACCTTCTTACATCTCATTCACTTTCAAGCTCTTTCACTTTCAAGTTTTGGTCAAGTGCTTAGCAAGAGGAGTAAAATCAACATGTGACAGTATTATCCCAAGCTTTTTGTGCCCAGAGACAATTCTAGTTCACTGAAAAGGCTCTCCCTGGTTAGGAGGTCTCTGGTTCTTAGTTGTTGGAGTCACACATGAACTGCCACCACAAACATTTTCATGGATTTGCTGCCGCTATGTAGAGTTGTGATGATGTTGAGTTCTGAAAATCCTGTGCGTGGTAATTGTGATGGCAGACATTGGCCCTAGATGAGGATGACGCATATACAAATTCACAGTGGGCAAACCCTAAGGCTCTTAAATCCCATCTAAGTGGTGTGGCTGGTAATATGAAAATTCGGTAATGTAGAATCATTGGCAGTTCCCAATTAAAAGATGTTGCAGACTTCAAGACATCCTGTTCCTGTCAGTTGAAGCCAGAGAATCCAAAGACTCCAACATGGTATATAGTATCAGTTTTTCACAACCAAAATGTGGGTTGCCTACAAGAAAGACACCAAGGAAATGTGTATAAAAGATTCTCACTTAATAAAAAGTTCTTGCGTGCAACATCAGAGGGCATGTCCTGGACAAGATTTGGTGCTGTCACTGCACATGAGTGGTTTAATAATGTTCACCATCAATCACATCACAGCACACGCTCTCGGAGTGTTTATGATGAATCTTCATAAGCTGGCAGAAGATTGCCTGTGGCCAGCAGATTTCCTTCCAATTTGGCATCCGCAATCGAGCTACTGAGATCTTCAACAATGAGATCATGATCATCCGGCTTGTGCACAAATTGCCAGAGATGCATCTGCATAGTCACCATACATGTGTGGAACCAAGTTTTTCTATGTACAGAGATACACTACAAATTGCATTCTGTGGAGGAGTAGAGAAGATAAGAAGCATAAAGGAAATCACCTCTAGTGTCAAAATGTCACCACCTTGATGGAGTTACAACAGTTGTGTCTCTTATCTGCTGGATGGTAACTAACTGGCTTAAATTGAGTTGAAGGGCACCAATTGAAGGGTTCCAGTGCAGCCACTAGAAGAAGCAAAATGATTTGAAGTTCAAAACAAAACCTCTCAAACCCCAAAGTCAGCATAAGATTCCAAGGGTCATGAGAACATCAAACCGGATAATACATCTTTGGCACCTCTTGGTACATTCTTCACCATGTCATGCAAATTATCTTTGGTTTTGGATTCTAGTGGTCTGAGGCCAATGTCTCTTGGTTGCACTGATCTTGATGAGGCAGGAAGGAAGGTTTTCATTGCATGGACACAAGGAGGAATGATCCCCAGGGAACACCATCCAGAGTGATGGCTGATTGGAACTTTGTGCCTGGCAAGCAAACAAAGCAGATTGGTGCAACCTCATTCATATGAGTATGGGTGAAAAGCCCAAGTTCATGAGCTAAAATTTCAAGCCAAAAACCTGAGTCCTTATCTCTGTGGTGTTCTATTTAAGCTTTCCAAGGTTCTGAAAGGAATTTCAAGGACAAACTGCATCTTGGAATGACAAAAAGGTTTATAGATTTGTTGTCTAGGGAATGATCTGGAGGCTCAATTTGCAAAGGAGGGACACAAGGTTTTTCCCTACGTTTTTTATCAGGCTGTTTTTGGTTTGATCTTTGAAGCTGAAGGAAAAGGAAGCAGCTATTTCACAGGCTGAATTGTGTAAGAATCCTGAGTCAGGGTTTGAAAAAAATTCAAGTCCTTAGTACAGGCTTGTAATGGGGAACTCCTCCAGCGATCATGCTCAGAAGTCTAGCCAGCCATTAGATACTCTAACGGATGACGCCTTGGTCACACTCAAGGATAGACCGGGATCAACCCAAGCGGAGATTTTCAAGTTCTTGGAGGCAAAATACATGACCAAGATTCCTATGAACAGGAAGAAGTCTGTAGGCTTACGCTTGAAGGCGGCTATGCAGAGACCAACACGGGGAAGGTATCAGCTAAGATCTGCCACAAACAAATCTTCTGCTGGCGGCAATAGTAGTAGAAGAAGTAGTGGCTGTTTTCCTCCTACTGTACGAGGAGGACGACGGAAATCCAAGCGACGCATTCACAAAACTCGCCACCCGACGTCACTGCGAGACAAAAGATTGGGCAAGAAGATAGACGGACGCTGCAAAATCAAACGCAAAAAGCGTCAAATCCTTCAACCCTTCTTGAAGGATGCTGTACCCGGGAAAGGTCCGACGATAAGGGACTCCAAATTCAAAGGCGGATTGAAGTCAATGTCAAATCATCATGGGATGCCGCCATCACGTAGCAAGACGAATCAATCCAGCGGCAAGAAAACCAGTCGCAACAGCAAGTTGGCTCCGTATTATCAGAGCAGCAACAACACCTTGAAGACGGCGAGTCGAAACTCATACGGCAAGGCCGCATTGCATCATCACCATCCCAACGCCAAGACAAGTCGATCATATCTTTGCAATAATACCAGCGGCAAGACGATTCACCAAACCACAAAGTCTGTATCAAGATTAGGCATGATGTCCAGGGCTTCTGCTCATGAACCTCAACGTCCACACTGCAAAAGGGATAGGAAAATTTCTGAACAAGAGGAAAGTGACACCGAGAACAAGTCTAGTGGCGATCATCACGACGACTATGCATCTGCCGATACGAGAACACGACGACGTAGTAATAATTATAGTGATCTCTATAGCACTCCTCAACGACATCGGCAAAAGTATTCTAAGTTACGTAGACGATGTGTTGAACAGCAGCTTAAAAGACAGCACGCTGTAGCTAGTGACAGTGAAGATGATCTATCCTCTGAAGATGATTCTAAATGTTGAGCTTGTTCACAAAACTGATATCCAGTTGAACAACTTTACCACGAGTTGTTTGGCATAGATGTGATCTCTTCAACTCTGACACAGCTTGTATAATACACAAAAACCGAGCAACATTTGCACACTCAAAGTTGCAAAAAAAATCGTGATTTAAGAGTTGAGCCCAAATTTCTAAGTCGTCTCTGGATTCCTTTTCTAAAAGCTCTTGCGTTTCGGCAAGTGGTTGTTCTTGCCCCCTCAACTGAGATATCGCGAGTGGAATTTGACCCAGCTGCTTTGATTTGATTGAGATGTTTTTCTCTTAAGAGTGTAGCAACTTGAAAATGAGTTGCAAGCTCGTAAATTGACATTCATTCGAAGTTCAATTGAGATATCAACAGTGGAATTTGACCTAGCTGCATTGATTGAGATGTTTTCTCTTCAGAAAGCAAAAAAACTCTAGCAGCAGCTTGAATCTAAGCTTGAAATGAGTCACAAGCTTGTTTGATACCCGTGGTTGAAGTTCAATGTGCACATTTGAAGCTAATTGGCTTTGGACAACCCCTAGCTTGTTCAACTTAAATTGCAAACTATTTCAAAACTAAATTTTTTGAAAGTTTTCAACAGGCTTTTAAATATGAAACTATCAAATCGAGGGTCTAGTTGTTGTGTTTGTTACCCATTCAGTTAGCTTACTTTCTCATAATACTCAGATGTTTTTTGACTTGCTTTCTTTCTCATGCTTCAGCCTTAGTCATGAGCCCAAACCTAACATCAGCACACCAGCTTCTTACTAGCTCATGCACTGCTGAATTCATTGCATTAGCCGGTTTGATGTTTAAACATTTTCAATTGATTTATCTTGAGGTTTGACTGCACCAGGCTATGAGCAACTAAATTGTCATCTCAGCATTTTGTCGCAACAACCAACAAAGAGATAAGAGTGTCAATCATCTGAGAGACCAGACCTTACTCCAACTTTATTTGGTTTTAGCCTCAAAAATCTTCCATCTCCCAACTAGATTCTTCCCAAAAACAAATCTCCAAAACTTTCCTCAATTTTCGAGCTAAGATTTGTTGCAAATGTTCTTAATAGTCATTACTCTACAACATATTGCAAAAACTGATCTGGAGATTCTACAACTGCAAGGGGATTTTATATGTTAGAGGATTTGGATAGGCCTTCTGTAGGAGCAATTTCGCTGAAGAGTTGTGGAAGATGATAAAACTTCATTGATCAGCCAACGGTGACCCCTAAATTCCTAGACCTAGAATCGGTCGAAATAGTGGCAAATTGCTCAATACAAACTTCCAAAGGACGAAAAACAGAAGTCAAACGCCCGATCCAATCAACAAGCAACATCAAGTCAAGGAAACAATCTCAAGTTCAACTTGCAGTTGCCACCAAACAATTGCTAATAGAGAAATACAACATTTCATCGTGAACATGGTTCAATTGCCGTGCGTAATAAAGTACAATTGAGGATCAGATGAGAAGACAGTCGCGATTCGGGCTCCAATCAACAGCAGGATCACTAAAATGAATTACTCTGCTGACTAATATAAATAAAACAACAACTAGCATTCCACGCGCATTTTTAGTACAAGCAAACCATTCCCTATTATCGATCCAAGTCCCCGGCGTTGTTTCTTGTAGAAGATCGAGCGGAGGACGGTTCAAGGTTTGATGTTAGAACCACTTCACAGTGCACTAATGAAAAAGCTCAAAAAATATGTCCAGAAAAAAAGCTAAGAAAGTGGAAAATTAATACTTGCTAAAAGAAGATCACAATGCAAACGAGGAGGCGGAATAAAAAAATCACTTTCAAGGTGGCATATTACTTTAAGAAATGGTTTTTAAGAAATAGAACTGAGAATATATTTGCTTTCTCAAATCTAGATGCAAACTCCAGTCCTGTTTCTGACCTTCATGTAAAGAACAAGTAGAATTTTTCCAGTGCTATGTGGAGGGTGCCTTAGTAAACTTTCTGCCTCAACAGATGAGCCGTCATATGGGTAAGGTTCATCATTTTTGTGAGTAACTTTGTCCATAAGTCCTCTGAAATTCAATCACAATTGTGTTTTTAAAAGTTGAATTGTATTGGTGTTTTACATTAGATAATGACACATGTTGGCAGGTTCAGGTCCAGGTTCTAAGTTATGTTTTTAGGGTATTTGGATAAAGAGTTTAAATTTTGTTGAATTTGGATTTGGATTTATATTGTGGTATTGCTTCTATATGAATTTGAACTTTGAACTTAGACTGGGCTGCCGACACTTTTAAATAGGTTCATCTTCTCAAGTTGTGTAAGTACAAAGTTTTTTAAAAATGCAACAACTAAGCCTTGACTCTATGTTAAATTTTTTTTGCAAGTATGATGATTTTGCTTTCAGTGAGTTCATATGACAATTTTTCTTTCATCGAGTTCTTTTTTCTTTTTTTTTTTTGGCTGTTTTTTCACATTGTCGTTAACAATTGCCCCTAACCTAGGTTTCACACAATTCTAATGGTAATTTTTATTTGATATTTTACT
>Ga0116227_10000615_pt1 | contig 71359 bp, 59 predicted proteins | sample S1TSphgellanicum_FD_89693 | JGI IMG/M metagenome (GOLD analysis project Ga0116227, IMG submission 89693) | Host-associated microbial communities from peat moss isolated from Minnesota, USA - S1T2_Fb - Sphagnum magellanicum MG | ecosystem: Host-associated > Plants > Peat moss > Unclassified... | reverse complement strand
GCGCCATTTGTTACTGGCTTCGGATAGCGATCAAGGTCAATGACGGTTGGAACACGCTCTACCCATTGGCAACCCGCAGAAACTGCTCGGTCGGTAATGTAGGAATTACCCGCTGTTACCAGGTTTGCCCGCTGCATCACTGCATCCAACTTGTTCCCGAGCACAGCCCGCACCACTGCGGCGGAATGCTGGTCATAACGATGAAAAACTGCGTCGTCATAATCCAGCCAAAGTGGCGTATCACGATAAAGACCCAATTCGATCAAAGTTGGAATCCACGGCAGGCTTTCTTTTTCTACCCACAAAGCATCAAAAGAACGCGCCTTCAGCAACACGGCCAAGCGCGCCAGGTAGCCCTGCGCCACCGACATCACAGCAGTGCGCCCCGTATAGAGAGCACGGACATAGCCATCATTCAATAATGCATGGGATGTCACTTCAATCCCTGCAGAAGCGAAATACGGCAAATATTGGGCAATGCGCAATCGACTGCTCGCGCCAAGTGAACCGTACCTGGGCAGCGCAAGTAGCTTCATGGCTCTAGAGTCAATGTGTTATAGATTTTTTTGTAGCTTGCCACTCCTTCATCCAGCGAGAAGTGTTTATGCGCCGCCTCAACACAGCGGGCACTGCTACCAGGCTCATTGACCAAGTCAATCAATGCACTCAAGCCCTTATCCATAGTTACGCCATCAAAATTTTCAATTGCAACGCCCACTCGTTCGCTTCTCAGTATCTCGGCCATGTCGCCAACTCCAGTGTTGGCAAGACAAGGAATCCCGCAACCCAAAAGCTCGCCAAGTTTGGTCGGCGCAGATGCTTGCTTGGAAAAAGCCTGCTTCACAAAGAATATTGCCGCATGCATGCGATTCATCTGGTACGGCATTTCGGCGTGATCAACAGCCAGTAGTTCTACGGCCTCATTTGATACGCCGCCTGCTGCAAGCCGCTCGCGAATGTAGTCATGCTCATTGCGATTGATAATGAGCAATCTGGCCTCTGGGTGCGCCATGCGCAAACGCGAGAAACAAGCAACCACCTCATCAAACAAATACCACGTACCCGCAGAGCCAACATAACCCAGCACAAAGCCATCACGCGCAACCTGAACAGGGCTAAAACGGACAAGGTCAGCACAGGTCGGGATCACGGAGACCGCAGGCAGCTTGTTACGCAAGTAAGGAAATTTTGATATCTCCCGCACTCCAGCGTGCGTTAACGACACCACATGATCAGCCCGCAATAGAAAGCATTTTTCAAACCATTTAGCTAATCGATACATTTGGCCTTCACGAGGCCATAACCCGCCATCGACTCGCTCATCGGCCCAAAAACCACGCATATCAAATATAAACTTGATCCCGGTTAAATTCTTGAGGGCCAAGGCCATCACAGCAGGCACATAACTGCGCGCATGAACAATACGCAGGCGATAACGTAGTATCAAACCGAATCCAACAAAGATCCCACTGACGATGTCATAGGCTGTTGCCAGGGCCGATGGACGCTTGTGATAACGCCGCGGGTGCCAATGAATGCCCGCATCGCTGATGCGCTTTGCAATCTTTGAGCGTGCCTCTGCATTGTTCCAATCTTCCGGCTTTTCAAAGCTAAGCAAATGCAATTCGAGCCCTTCAGCCAGACGCTCCTGATAAGCCAGCACCTGAGATTGTCCCAGTGGCTCAAGCATCCCATCATATGAAATGTAGAGAACGCCCTTCCTCATACACCACCCTTGGGTGACATCTGGGGGAATAACAAATCCAGGTATTGAGTAACTGATTTATCTATCGAAAAATCACGTGCGCGCGCCTGAAGCGTCAAGGCATCCGGGGGATCCTGCAGCGACTCAGCCATAGCTGCGGCCAGTGCAATAGCATCGCCGACAGGAACCAAGCGACCAAACTTGCCATCCCTTAATATTTCTCTCGGGCCAGATGGGCAATCCGTGCTGACTACTCGCGTACCCGCAGCCAACGCTTCAATCATTACCGTAGGCAAGCCTTCAGTTACCGACGAAAGCACGTGCAGATCCGCTTGTTGGTAATAAGGCAGCGTGTCCTTTGTGAAGCCCGGCATGAATACTTTATCTGCCAACGCGAGCCGTCCAATTTGAGCTTCTAGCGCTGCACGACATTCCCCCTCGCCCAAGATCAGCAACCGCACATTCATTTGCTCGGACAACAATGCAAAAGCATCCAGCAGAGTCGCATAATCTTTTACTTTTTTTAACGTACCAACAGCCAGTACACGCTGGTGCGACCCGCTCCACCAATCCGCGGGTGACAAAGGCACGCTTACCGGCGGCTTGGCATCTCCAACCACAGGATTGTAAACAACCTGGATCATGGATCGATCCAAATTAGCGAACCGCGCCAAGTCATCTGCCGCGCCTTGAGACACGGTCACGATGCCATCTGCGCGCGGAAAAGTGCGATGCATAGTGGCTCGTATCCGCCAACCTACCCATCGTCGCTTGAGAAGCTCCGATCGTGACCAAGTGGTGTGCTCTGCCACAATGACCCTGGTAGGGACGCGGGCCAGAAGCCTTGCCCATACCGCAATGACCGTTAAAGGCCACATACATGCCAACAATGCTGCGGGTCGGGCCTGGCGCAGATAACGTATCAATGCCGGGAGCGCCCAACGCAGGCGCTTTACCTTTAAATCAATGATTCTGATCTCAGGCTTTAAATCAACCAGCAACTCTCCCGTCGCCGACATCAAAACCAAGTCAACCTGATACCCGCGCTCGACAAAACTATTGGCAAGATTGACAGATACGCGCTCAGCACCGCCGCCGCACAGATTGGACAACAGCAGTGCGATAGTCTGCGTGGAATTGTTCAGCAAAGCGCTCATGCCCGGCGAAAACCCGATATGCAATAGCGAATTGCATTTACCAAGAAACTCTCAGTTGCGAGATAGTACAACTCAGCAATCATTCGTTTAAAAACTCTCGAAGGCGCCGGGGTCTTGATTGAAACCATATTGATAATTTCTTCATAGAATTTAGGCATTCCGTACATTTCCGCCATCAGCCGGCTTTGGTTTGAAAGATAGGCCCGATGAGATCTTTCTGCTTTTGAATAGCGACCAATCAGATCGCTCAACTCTACAGTCGGGGACGATTCCTGCAGCTCGCCAACATTTCCAAAGGGCAAATCCTGAAGATAGCCGTAACACCGGGTTGCCTGATCGACAGTAGCGCAAATAGTAGGAACACCTATCATTGCAGCCTCTAATGCCGCAGTACCCATTCCAACAAACAAATCATATTTTGCAACACGTTCCGAGTAATCACGATAGTCAAGTGCACCCATGAGGCGCACATGCTTGGACATCCCATGGGCCTCAATCTCGGCTTTAATGACGCCTTGAAGAGGCCCATCACCAAAGATATCCCACACAATTTCAATGCCATGATCCACGCAGGCTCTGGCAATCTTAGCTGCGCCCAAATTGTACGTTTTGAAAGGAACCAATCGCCCCACTGAAATGACTCGCACCTCCGAGTGATCAGATGCTTGCCAATGCATCTCAGCTTGATTAACTGGCAATGCCAATATGCGGCTGCTTGATAAATCGGCTTTCCAGCGCATCGCATGCGCCTTTCTGCACTCTTCATTCATAAAGAAGAGCCGATCATTGCCCACGGCAGATGCCACTAGAGAGTTCAGGAAAATTCGATCCGCTCTCTCTCCTTCCATAAAATACGCGCGAGGATGATAGATCCCCGAGACGTGTACTACATTTGTTTTTGTAGGCAACCCTGCTTCAATCATCAGGGCACGGGCCGCTGAGATTGGATCAAAACTAATCATCACGATATTAGCCTTGGCACTCTCACGGGATACGTACGCAGAGGCTGCTTTTATCAAATCAGACGTTTTACGTCTCTCTATAAAACTTACCCTGTCATCCAATAGGGATTGCAGCTCTCCACCCTCAGCGCAATAAATAGAAACACGAACACCACGCGACACAAAAAAATTCGCCATCCGCACAATCAATGTCTCAATGCCGCCTATTCGCAAGCTTCCGTATACGAGGAATAACTCCAGGTCTTTAGCGGAGGATGATGATTGTGACTGCCGAGAAGTATTCATCTATTTTTCGACGCTACAAACTGGCAAAGATATTGCCATTTTCGGTTCAGCGCAGCAGCGATGGGAATTGAGTCACGCAAACGATGAATGGCTTTAAACGCAAAAAAAATCGCGAGCAAGATTCCACACCCAGCGGCCGCCAGCGAACTAAAATAGGACATCACGCTAATCATTGTGCAGGCCACGCCTAGGCTCACGATTAACTTATAAACGGCAGGAGTCCAGGAAAAATCCGTGCGCATTCTTGCGAGCCAATGAACTATTACCAAATTGGCCACATACATCATGAAGAAACCGACGCCCGTGGCCTGCAACCCCACATATGGCAACCCTACCCACACGCAAAGCAAGAAAACTGCGGTCGTCGTAACGTCACTGAACATATAGGTTCGACCATCCCCAGAGGCCAAAAGAATGAAACCCAATGGCCAGCTGGTCACCTTGAGCATGTCTCCCAGAACCTGCCATCGAAGCACGCTGACTGCTTCAGTGAAATGATGCGAATAAAGCAGGTTAATCACCCAAGGCGCCAATGCGAGCATGAGCAGCAAAACGGGGCCAGCCAGCAATAAAGCCACTTCAGTCTGCTCATTGACCAATTGATTAACCGCGGAAGGATCGCGTATGACGGAGGTTAAACGAGGGTAGTAATCCGTTCCCATGGCCGTTAGCACGAATCCAACGTAGGTCATTGAAATGGTCCAGGACGCCTGAAAATTTCCCAAGGCTTCCGCCCCTAGTTCCCGTTGCACTATTGAGCGCACGACTAGCTGACCAACAGTCACCGCCATCCCTGCAGCCATAAAGGCAAACCCGAGTCGCAGCAACACATTCCATTGCGTCATCAGTTGACGCATGGAAACACGAGCAGCTTGCGCCCGTGGCAGTCGCCTCACATACATGTGACCCAAGAGAAAAGCCGCTAACGGAGCTGATAATACAAAGAATAGAAGGCCGTTCTCTGCATACAGCAATAACGCACCAACACCCAGTACGGTAGAAAGGAGAGCTGACAACACGCTGACGCGGGCAAAATCACCAATTCGCCGCAAACCATTTAATAATGCCGACTGCGAACCGGCCACCACAGTCAACGCAACGCCTACCGCCAACCAACCCACATCAGTGGCACGGCTCTGATCACCTAAAACATGCTGCGCCAGAAAGGAACGAAACATCCAACATACGCTGGCACCAATCCCCGCCAACAAAAGCGTGCCCCACAGCAATGCGCGCCGCGCAGCTTCAACAGCAGTGACATCATCGCTTCCAGCAGCTTCGGCAATTTGGCGCGTGCCGACGTTGCCAAAACCCATTGCTGACAATGTTGACGTAGTCGCTATTAAACTTTGGAAGAGCCCGATCATCCCTACGCCGGCAGGTCCGAGAATTACAGCGGCAACCTTTGTGCGCAGCAAGCTAATGAGAATATTAATAACCGACGCACCACCGATGATAGATGTTGAGCGCAGTATCTGTCGGTGCGAATCACTCACTATTCAATAGTCCTTATAACCTTGGCTGGACTCCCACCAGCAATCACCGATGCAGGGATGTCCTTGACCACAAGGGATCCACTGCCAATCACTGCTCCATTACCTATCGATACGCCTTTTAGTATTTTGACATCTGAGCCGATAAATACATCGTCACCCACTTTAACCGCCCCCGCCCACTCTGCTTTAGAGATGCGCCGGTCCTCTATTTTCATGCCGTGAAAATCACTGTCAAAAATTTGCACGTTCGTGCCGATAAAACAATTGGCCCCAATGGAGATAGAGGTATGCTCAGCTATCGCACAAAAATTATTGTTGATCCACGTATCTGAGCCAATCGAAATAAAAGCGGAGGAATTTCTGGCTTCAATGTATGCATACGTCGAATAAAAGAACGGCGATGGAAATACGCCGACCTTTACATTATTTCCAAATATAATTTTTCCGCGCCCAACAGCCTGTATCGGCTGAAGGCAAATCGGTTTCCCAGTTATCTGGTTGGTCGATAACGCACGATAAAAAGTGATTCGAAAATATTGCGTAGCGCGCCGAAGCCAAACAGACGCCCGCATCTTAATCTTTGCTATAAACATGCTTGAGTACAGTCGATATAACGAAACTTACCTCGTCACTCGATAAGTGCGGTCCCATCGGCAGGCTTAATAGTTCATTTGCCATCCGCGAAGCCCGCGGGAATTCATCGGCAGCAAAGCCCGCTTCAGCATAGGCCTGTTGCTTATGTGGCGGGATTGGATAATGAATCAAACTGCCAATATTCTTGTCAGTTAAATGACGCTGCAGGTTGTCGCGTCGCGAATGACCAATCACGAACAGGTGCCATGCAGGCTCGGCCCACTCTGGGACTTGTGGAAGAACCAGCCCAGTATCAGCCAAGCCCTCGATGTACTGAGTCGCCAATGCACTTCGTCGCGCATTCCATGCATCAAGATGGCGTAACTTGACCCGCAAGACCGCAGCTTGGATCGGATCAAGACGGCTGTTATAGCCGCGTACCTCGTTAACGTACTTCACACGAGAGCCATAATTGCGCAGAACGCTAATGCGATCGGCCAATTCCGGATTGCTCGTTGTGACTGCCCCACCATCGCCCAGCGCGCCAAGATTCTTGCCCGGGTAGAAGCTCCACGCTACGGCATCGCCATGCGCACCAATGCGCCGTCCCTTGTAACGCGCGCCATGCGCCTGCGCAGCATCTTCCAAAACCCACAGGTCGTATTTCCTTGCGATTTCAAGGATGGGATCAATATCGACTGGTTGCCCGTATAAATGTACAGGCAGAATAGCTTTGGTCCGCGGCGTAATAGCCGCTTCAATCAGACCCGGATCAATATTGTACGTGGCTTGAACTGGCTCGACTGGCACGGGCGTTGCGCCGCACTGGCTAACGGCCAGCCAGGTTGCGATGTATGTGTTTGACGGCACAATGACTTCATCACCAGGGCCAACATCCATGGCACGCAAGGCAAGGTGCAATGCATCCAGCCCGTTTGCCAAACCAATGCAATTTGCAGCCTCGCAGTAGCTTGCAAACTCAGCCTCAAACTCCTGAACTTCTGGGCCAAGGATGTACCAACCAGACGAGACGACACGATTGATTGCGCCAAGAATCTCTTCTTGAAGCTCAACATGCGGTGCCTTCAAATCCAGAAATGGAATCATTTGCAGGTCCCCGCGATCTCCAGAAATTCGGCGTAATCGCGAATATAGTCAGCATCATCATAGTAGTGAGATGCAATCACCAGAAGAACAGCATCCGCTGAGTATTGATCTTGAACACCCCAAACCATCGGTGGCAGATATAACCCTACATCTGGGCGATCCAGAAGGAACTCTTCACGATTGGTTCCATCATCAGCCAGCACTGAAACCCTACCATGGACACAAATAAGGAACTGATGACATTCTCGATGTGCATGCTGCCCACGCGCCTCAACACTTGGCACATCAAAAACCATGAAATAACGTTTAGCCTCAAACGGAACCGACCGACCAAACTCTCCGACCGTCAGGTTTCCGCGCTGATCTACGATCTTCGGGAGGTTTACCAGCTTGAAGCGTGGGGAGTTATTCGACATGGCGTTCTTTGCTCCATGCCGCAAATCCTTTTGCTTCCCATGGCATGCCGCGTAGAAAATGTCCTCTCCACGGATACATCGGCTCTCCAGTCACTCTAGACTTGAGATCAGCAGCCCAAGCAACCTGCTTGGCCGGATGACCAACGACAACCGCGCCTGGAACAACGTCGCGGCTGACTACAGATGAAGCGCCAACCAGAGATTCTGCGCCTACTGTCACGCCTGGAAGAATGACCGAATTCGCTGCAATCACTGCATACGCTTCAATAGTTGCAGGGAAAAGCTCTTCGGATGGCGGATGTGGGCAGTCCGCAAGAACGCAATGCGGCAGTATCCAAACAAAATCATGAATGCGTACATGCTGCGAGGTGATAACGTTACTGTGTATCCGCACGTAACTTCCAATGATGCATTCACCCTGGATATCAGAGTGCGTTCCAATGCGAGTGTTGTGCCCAATCATTGTGCGTTCTCGAATAACGGCACCATGCCCCGTCGCGAAATTTTCTCCAATCTCGCAACCCGCATAAATGACGGAGCCTGATCGGATAACCGCACTCGGACCGATCTTGAGCTGCGGATTCACGTACTGAGATGGAGACGAGTAATAAGCAGCAAGCGGCTCTCCAAGAATGACGTTGGCGCCAATTATTGTGTTATCCCCAATCTCCGCATTGTCATGAATAATTGAACCAGCGCCAACGGAAACATTGGAGCCCAATGTAACGTTGCTTCCAATCAAAGCGCTTGAATGAATACCGGCCATCTGAATCATTGTGTCTTCTCAAAATAATATCGGCGTACAAAACAGCCAACAAGCATCAATCCCCAAGAGAATCGATCGCTTCAGCCATAAATTTCTTCTGTAATCGGCCCGGACGGATCAAATGCCCCATCTCAGCACCGCCAGCAAAAATCAGCTCCTATCTGATTCACGGCCCATATTGATATACCAAGGCATGGACAGCTTGAGGCCTTGCGCCATCCGATGCGTCGGCGCATAAGCCAGATGTTCCTGGGCCTTGCTGATATTCGCCAAGCTATGGCGCACATCACCGGCTCGAAAATCACGGTATATCGGTTTTGCCCCTTGCAGATGGTCATAGTGAACCACCAAATTGCCTTGAAGCTGCGCATAAAGTTCATTAAGCGTCGTGCGATCACCAACCGCTACGTTGTACACCTGATTGATAGCCTCGCTGCTATCCGTAGTTGCGGCCAAAAGATTGACCTGCACAACATTTGCAATGAAACAAAAATCACGGCTGGTTTCGCCATCACCGTTGATAAAAACCGGTTTGCCTTCAATCATGCTGGCGATCCATTTTGGAATCACCGCCGCATAAGCACCTTCCGGATCCTGACGCGGACCAAAGACATTGAAATAGCGCAGGCCGATGGATTTGAAGCCGTAACAACGTGCAAAAACGTTTGCGTATAGCTCGTTTGCGTATTTTGTAACCGCATAGGGGCTGAGTGGATTACCGATTTGCTCCTCGATTTTTGGCAATCCGGGATGATCGCCATAGGTCGAGCTACTGGCCGCATAGGTAAAGCTCTTGACCTTGGCATCACGTGCGGCAACCAGCATATTGAGTGAGCCGGTGCAATTGGTCTCATGCGTCGCCAAAGGATCTTCCAGCGAACGCGGAACAGAGCCCAAAGCCGCTTGATGAAGTACATGCTGGATATCAACGCAGGCAGCACGGCAATCTTCAATACGACGAATGTCTCCCCTGATGAAACGGAATCGCGACCATGCTTCTGGACCAACGATTTGCTGCACCTCATCGAGATTGCGCTGGTGTCCTGTCGCAAAATTATCGAGCCCGACGACATCCTGACCCAATACCAGCAATGCCTCGACCAGATTGGAGCCAATAAAGCCTGCCGCACCGGTTACAAGCCAACGCTCACGCGATCCAAGCAGTCGCTCTTTGATCACAATAGGTAGCGAATCGGTCAACTGACTCATTACAGCCTCCCATCAACTGCATCACGCGGTAAAACATATTTCACGTCGTAAATCACTGCATCCGGCTTGCCAAGAGCGACGATACCCTTGACCTCCATCTCTATGAATTCGCGGTGAGCGACAGCCAGGATAATAGCGTCGTAGTCCCCGGCCTTGGGTGCAGCAATGGGTGTAATGCCGTATTCGTGCTGTGCCTCGGCCTTGTTTACCCATGGATCATAAATTTCGACTTGCGCGCGATATTCATCCAGTGCTTTAACAATATCCAGAACCCGCGAATTACGCAGATCCGGGCAGTTCTCTTTGAAGGCCAAGCCCATGATCAAAATTCGCGCGCGCACGGGATTAATACCCTTGCAAGTCATTAAGCGGATAACTTCTTGCGCGACAAACCGACCCATGCCGTCGTTGATTCTACGGCCCGCGAGAATGACTTCCGGGTGATAGCCAATCTCCTGCGCCTTGTGCGTCAGGTAATACGGATCGACACCAATGCAGTGTCCACCCACTAGCCCTGGCCTGAACGGCAGAAAATTCCATTTGGTCCCGGCAGCCTCCAATACTTCCTGCGTATCAATGCCAAGCTTGTTGAAAATCAGGGCAAGCTCGTTGATCAGCGCAATGTTCACATCACGCTGAGTGTTCTCAATAACCTTGGCAGCTTCGGCAACCTTAATGCTGCTAGCCTTGTGCGTGCCTGCAGTAATAATTTCCTTGTAGAGCTGATCGACCGTTTCTGCCACTTCCGGTGTTGAACCGCTGGTGACTTTCTTGATCGATGGCAAGCGGTGCTGCTTGTCACCCGGGTTAATGCGCTCCGGGCTATAGCCGCAGAAGAAATCCTGGTTGAATTTAAGACCCGAGAGACGCTCCAGTACTGGCACGCAGACTTCTTCGGTCGCCCCCGGATAGACCGTGGATTCATAAATCACCAGAGCGCCCCGTTGCAAGGCCTTGCCAACCGTTTCGCTCGCCTTGATCAATGGAGTCAGATCCGGCCTGTTTGCTGCGTCAACAGGAGTAGGCACCGTAACGACAAAGATGTCGCAGCGCTTCAAGTCGGCTGGGTCAGCTGAAAATTTCAGCAACTGAGCCGTACGCAATTCATCCGAACTCACCTCTAATGTGGAATCGTTACCCGCAGAAAGCTCTTCAATCCGCTTCTTGTTGATGTCGAATCCCAGCACTGCGCGCCTCTTGCCAAACTCAACCGCAAGCGGCAAGCCAACGTAACCCAGTCCTATCACTGCAACACATGAGTCGTTCATGCAAATTTCATCAAGAATTTTAGGGGGCAGACCAATTCCATGGTCCGAATAGATAACGGAGAGCCTGCGTTATTTGCCTAGCGACTCAGGCACATGAACTTCACTCGATTCGATCTTCTGCACCTGCGCAGTCACCAGATTGCTCTTCTGGCGTGCAACCATGAATCTCGGCGCGCGGAAACGCACCAAGCGCCGGTAGAACACCACGTAGCTCACGGCAAACAGCACACTGAACAGCATCAGTACCCCGGTCTGGTCCCAGAACAGAACCGCCGGAATCGCACACATCACGGCCAAAGCCCAAAGATAGAGTGAAGTAAAGGAATTCCGCATCAGCCGGTGATGGGAATCCTTGCTGCTGCCATAACGCTTCATCAGGCGGCGATAGATGAGCTGGTGCAAATGCAAAGCGTCTGGCTGCCCCATGTGGGACAGGCTATACATGGCACGGCGTGCCATTGAAAACAGGGTTTCCCAAACCGGATAAACCATCAACAAGAGCGGGCACCAGGGCGAAACCTGCGGATTACGCACGACCAGCATCATGGAAAGCTCAGCCACCAGAAAGCCTAGCAAGTAGGCTCCGGCATCTCCCATGAAAATCCGGCCAAACGGAAAATTCCAGACCAGGAAGCCCAGTACGGATGCCGCCGACAGCAATGCAATCTGGGCAATCAGCGTGTCATCGACCTGCGCCGCAACCAACGCGATCGACACCAGTACGACAATGATAAAAAATCCACTGAGCCCGTTATAGCCATCAATGATGTTGATGGCATGCGCAACACCACCTGCCGCCACCATCGTCAGCAAAAGCGCAAACAGCGGAGAGGCGGCCAACAAGGTATCCACACCTGGAATATCGAGACGATGCAAGCCTGCATTCAGCAACCACCAGCCTAAACCCGCCGCGACCATGGTCATCAGTAATCGTGGGAGAACGCCGGCACGCCGGGTAACGTCTTCAAGCAGGCCAATACCAAATGCAGGCAAGGTGCAGATGATCAGGTAAGTACTGGTCGACTCGCCATCACGGTTCATCCAGGCCAGCAACAACAGGCCTGAAAAAAGCGCAACGAAAATGGGAATGCCACCGAGACGTGGAACCCAGTGATCGTGAAACTTCTGGACGCCACTGGATTCATCACCACCAAACTTCAGCTGATGCGCCATACGAATGGTCAACCAGCCCGCCCAGAAGCTAGTCAAGACTGCAAAAATGCTGAGGCCCCAGATCATCGTTTCATTCATTCATTAAAGAGTTAAGAACACACTGGGATTCCCAGTATCAGCCGACCTTGCACAAATTGAAAGGCACCCTCATGAAATGCCACTCATTATCGTGTGCTGGAATTATCCTATAGCCCGGCGTTCAAACAGCCCCCCCCTTTTAGGGGGTTTCGTCTATTTCTTTTGCCTCAGGTGGCAGAAGGTCTTCGCGGGACACGCCCAGAGCCACCGCTAAACCGGTCGAAACATAAATTGATGAATAGGTGGCAACGATCACACCAACAATCATTGCGACTGAAAAGCTGTGCACGCTAGCGCCCCCGAGAAGGAACAGTGCAGTACAGACCAGCAAAGTCGTGACGTGGGTGATGACCGAACGCAGCAGCGTCTGGTTCACGGACAGATTCACAATATCGTAGATCGTGCCCTTGCGTTGGTTGATCAGGTTTTCGCGAACACGGTCGAAGATAACGATGGTTTCGTTATTGGAATAACCGATCAGCGCGAGGATGGCCGCCAACGTGGTCAGATCAAACTCAACCTGGAAAATCCACAGGAAGCCAAGCACCATCAAGGCGTCATGAATCAGCGCCGCAATGGCACCCACCGCAAATTTCCACTCGAAGCGGAACATGATGTAGAGCGCGATGCCGATGAACGCAAACACCATCGCCAAACTGCCGTTGACCGTCAGTTCATCACCGACCTGCGGACCAACAAATTCAATACGGCGTAGCTGTACGCCCTTCTGTTCTGCACCCAGCGCCTGTAGCACATGCGCACTGATTTCAGAGGAACTGGCTTTATCTTCTGGTGCCAGACGAATCAGCACGTCCTGATTGCCACCAAAGTACTGCACCGTCGGCTTGTGATAACCGCCAGCCGCCAGATCCTGGCGAACCGTATCCAGCTCAACACCCTGCGGGTACACCACTTCAACGAGCACACCGCCCGTGAAATCGATACCAAAATTCAGGTTGCGACCGAGGTGAAGGCTACCCAGCAGCAACATCAAAATGACGCCGATGCTCAACAGCGAAGAAATCCACAGACCCGCTTTGCGCTGGGCCATGAAATTGATATTGGGGACTTTAGCGAAAATTCTCATGGTTCTTTCTCTTCCGCCTTACCAGATCGGCAAATCTTTGAGCTTGCGCTTGGCAAACACGAGGTAAGCCAATGAACGCGAGCCAACGATGGCGGTGAACTGCGAAGTCAAAATACCGAGTGCAAGCGTGATGGCGAAGCCCTTGACCGGGCCAGCGCCCATCGCGAACAGCACGACGGTACCAATCAAAACGGTGACGTTGGCGTCTGCGATGGTCAGGAAAGCGCGGTCGTAACCGGCTTCAATCGACGCATGCGGTGTTTGCCCGTCGCGTAGCTCTTCACGGATACGCTCGTAGATCAGCACGTTGGCGTCGACCGCGATACCCATGGTCAGCACCATGGCGGCGATACCCGGCATCGTCAGCGTCGCCGACATGATCGACATGCCCGCAATGATCAACACGATGTTCAGCACCAGTGCCGCAATGGCAAATGCGCCGAAGACGCGGTAGTAGAAAATCATGAACGCCATCACCAGCGCCAGGCCCAGCACGGCGGCCTGGAAACCACGGCGGATATTATCGGCACCGAGGCTTGGGCCAATGGTGCGAACTTCAACGATGTCGACTGGTGCTGCCAGCGCACCTGCGCGCAGCAGGATCGCAAGGTCATGCGCTTCCTTGCTCTGCAAGCCGGTGGTCTGGAAACGCTTGCCGAACACGCCACGGATAGTGGCGATCGAAATGATTTCTTCGACGTCACGATGCTCGCGCATCGGTTCGCCCTTGGCGTTGTAATTGGTGACAACCTGGCGTTCCTTGAACAGAACCGCCATCGGCTTGCCGACATTCTTCTCGGTGAAGTCGAACATCTTCTTGGCGCCGGAGCCGTCCAGCGTCACTGACACAGCCGGACTGCCGTCCTGGTCAACCGTCGAAGCGGCATCCACCAGCTGCGAACCAGCGGCAATGATGTCGCGCTTCAGCAGCACCGGGCGACGGCCCTCACGGGTGTAGAACAGTTCGGAATCCGGCGGAATGACGCCACTCGCTGCCGCTGCATTGGCATCGCTGTCATCAACCGCACGATACTCCAGGGTAGCCGTTGCACCGAGCAGCGATTCCACCTGGGTGGCATCGGTGACGCCCGGCAGTTCCACCACGATACGGCTCTGGCCCTGGCGCTGCACCAGCGGCTCGGCAACACCGAGCTGGTTGACGCGGTTACGCAAGGTGGTGAGGTTCTGCTTCACGGCGAAGTCGACGATACGCTTGGCCTCGACATCCGACATCTTGGCTTCCAGCGTCAGCGGCGTTGCCGGCGACACGGTCAGTACCAGCTCGGAATATTCCTTGCCCAGTGCAGACTTGGCCGCATTGAGCTTGTCAGCGTCGGCAAAATCCAGCTGCACCGCATCGGTCGTCTGGTGACGTCCGACGTAGCGGATATCCTGCTTGCGCAGGAAAGCCGGCAATTCGGTGAGATAGCGCTCCACGGACTTCTTCTTGACGTCACTGATGTCCACTTCCAGCAGGAAGTGCACACCACCGCGCAGGTCCAGGCCCAGCGTCATCGGCTTGGCGCCGATCGAACGCAGCCAGCCCGGGGTCTTCGAGGCAAAGGTCAGGGCCACCACGTAGTCGTTGCCCAGCGCACGCTTGAGGGCATCCGCCGCCGTACGCTGCGAGGCTTCGTCATTGAAGCTGATCAGCCATTGCTGGTTCGCCAGCGCACTGCGCTTGGCCGTCACGCTGGCGGCCGTCAGGGTCTTGTCGACTTCCTCGCCAAAATCATTGGCCAGGGGGTCACCCGATTGCGTGGCGATCTGCACCGCAGGGTCTTCGCCATAAAGATTGGGCGCGGCATAAAGCGCTCCCAGAATCATGACGACAATCAGAACAACGTACTTCCAGGTTGCGTAGGGCTGCATGGCTTACCAGTCTGCTGCGCGCGGCCTGCTGGCCGCGGGATAACGTATTAAATTTCAGAGCGCTTTCAAAGTGCCTTTTGGCATGACGTTGCTGATCGCGCCTTTTTGGACCTTGATCACGACATTGTCAGCAATTTCAACCGAAACATAGGCTTCGCCGATGGAAACGATCTTGCCGGCGAGACCGCCGGAGGTCACCACTTCGTCACCCTTGGCCAGGGCGCCGAGCATCTGCTTGGTTTCCTTGGCACGCTTCATCTGCGGACGGATCAGCATGAAGTAGAACAGGATGATCAGCACCACCAGCGGCAGGAACTGGAACAGGGGGCTGGGCTGCTGTGCGGCAGACTGGGCGTAAGCCGGGCTAAGAATAAAATCCAACACTTGCGACTCCGTACCGCGATCTCGCGGGTCAAAAAAATGAGCCCCGGATTATGCCACAGGCCCTGTAACACCCATCGGAACTTCACCTCATCGTCCAATCGAGACCGTGTAATTGTTATAAATTAATTACATATTGTTATTAAAGTTTACTTTATTTAACCATTTTCAGGGACCCACTCATATAAATGGGTAGCCAGAACGGGTGGGTCTGAATCCTGAAACGCTGTGGTAACCTTCGCGCCCATTTTTCCCCGACCGCTCAACGAATCATGGCCACTTACAAAGCCCCCCTGCGTGAAATCGAATTTGTCCTGAATGACGTGCTCAAGGTTGAGCAACTGTCGAAACTGCCGGGCTTTGAAGACGCCACCCCGGACACCCTGCTGGGTCTGGTCGAGGAAGCCGCCAAGCTGGTCGAGGGCCAGATCGCCCCGCTCAGCGCCAAGGGCGACGCCCAGGGCTGCAAGATCAAGGATGGCGTTGTCACCGTGCCGGATGGCCTCGCCGAAGCCTACAAGCTGTACTGGCAGGCCGGCTGGGTCTCGCTGTGCAACCCACCCGAATACAACGGCCAGGGCCTGCCCTTCACCCTTTCCAAGGTGGTCGACGAAGTGCTGTGCTCCGGCAATGTTGCCTTCGCGCTCTACCCTGGCCTGACGATGGGCTGCTTTGAAGCCATCCACGCCACCGCCAGCGAAGAGATCAAGAACACCTACCTGCCCAAGCTCGGCAACGGCGAGTGGACCGGCACCATGTGTATCACCGAACCACAGGCCGGTTCGGACGTTGGCGCCGCCAAGACCAAGGCCACGCCCAACGGCGATGGCAGCTACTCCATTGAAGGCGGCAAGATCTTCATCACCTCGGGCGAACACGAGATGACGGAGAACATCATCCACTTCGTGCTGGCCCGCCTGCCGGACTCCCCTCCGGGCGTGAAGGGCCTGTCGACCTTCGTCGTGCCGAAGTACCTGGTCAACAAGGACGGCAGCATCGGCGCCCGCAACAAGCTGCAGGCCGCCGCGATCGAACACAAGATGGGCATCAACGCCTCTTGCACCTGCGTCATGCAGTTTGATGGCGCCCAGGGCTGGATGGTCGGCGCGCCGAACACCGGCATCCAGAACATGTTCGTGATGATGAACCTGGCGCGCATCCTGGTCGGCCTGCAGGGTCTCGGCCAGTGCGAGCTCGCCACCCAGAACGCCATCCGCTACGCGCAGGAGCGCAAGCAGGGCAAGGCCTTCAACGGCAAGGAACAGATCATCGAGCACGCCGACGTCCGTCGCATGCTGCTGCAGATGAAGGCCACTACCGAAGGCGCCCGCGTTCTCGCTTATGAGACCGGCATGTACGTCGACATCGCCAGCCACCACCCGGACGCGGCCGTGCGCGAAGAAGCGCAGGACTGGGTCGACCTCAACACCCCGCTGGTCAAGTCCTGGTGCACCGACTCTGCCGTCGACATGGGCAGCATGGCGGTCCAGGTCTACGGCGGTCACGGCTTCATCAAGGAGCATGGCGTTGAACAGATCGTGCGTGACGCCAAGATCCTGTGCCTGTACGAAGGCACCAACGGCATCCAGGCCATGGACCTCGTCCGCCGCAAGCTGATGATGAATGGCGGCCGCCTGCCACAGCGCTTCTTTGCCAAGGTGCGTGAAGCCATCAAGGGCGCCAGCGCCGATTTTGCCTTCATCAGCAAGCCGCTCTCCGCCGTGATCGACGACCTGGAAGCCACCACCCAGTGGATCCAGCAGTCCTACAAGAGCACGCCGGATGACGCCGCCTTTGGTTGCGTCGACTTCCAGCGCGCCTTCTGCCTCGCCTATCTCGGCTACAACTGGCTGCGCATGGCCCAGGCTGCCGCCGGTCATGCCGATGCCAGCCTGCGCCAGTCCAAGCGCGTCACCGCCGAGTTCTTTGCACAGCGCATGCTGTCGCAGGTGGCCGGCCTGCTCGCCAACGTTCGCAACCCGGCGACCGAAATGATGCAGCTGGACGCCGCCAACTTCTAAGCAAGCACCGAAAGCACCACGCCGCCGCGGTCTCAAGACTGCGGCGGCGTTTTTATTTGCGTGACACGCAAATCTTGTAAGCTGCGGACCTGTTTTGATCGCGCCCAAAGGGCGCTCCCAACAAGATATCTACCGTGTTCAAACCACTAATTGATTGGTACCTCGCCCAACTCGCCACCGGCGGCTATCCGCTGATTGTCCTGTTGATGGCGATTGAAAGCTCTTTCCTGCCCCTGCCCAGCGAACTGGTGATCCCGCCTGCTGCGGTGCTCGCCTCCCGCGGCAGCGGCTTGAGCTACGAAGGCATCGTCATCGCAGGCACCGTGGGTTCGTGGATCGGCGCCGCATTCATGTACTGGGGCTCACGCCTGCTGGGCCGGCCACTGGTCCTGCGCTATGGACGTTATTTCCTGATTCCGGAAGAGAAAGTGCACGCGGCCGAGCGCTGGGCCACGCGCTACGGTTCCGCTGGCGTGTTCTTTTCGCGCCTGCTGCCCGTCATCCGTCATCTGGTCGGCATCCCTTTCGGCATCGTGCAGATGGATTTCTGGAAATACTCGCTGTTCACCGTTCTGGGCTCTGCCATCTGGTGCACGGTGCTCACCGTGGTCGGCGTGCATGCCGGCCAGGACGAAGCCCTGATGCAAGGCGACCTGCATCGGATTACGCTATGGATCATCGCGGGCGTGGCGATACTCGGCGCGCTCTACTACTTCCTGGTCCACCGGGCCATGAAAAAAACTTAGGGGGTTTCAGGCATGGGCATTTACGACATTTCGGCCAAGACAATTGATGGCAGCGACAAGAAGCTGGATGCCTACAAGGGCAAGGTCCTGCTGATCGTCAACGTCGCCAGCAAGTGTGGTTTCACGCCGCAGTACAAGGGCCTTGAAGCACTGCACCGCAAATATGCCGGCAAGGATTTCGAAGTGCTCGGCTTTCCCTGTGACCAGTTCGGCCACCAGGAACCGGGCGACGAGAACGAAATCAAGAACTTCTGTTCGCTGACCTATGACGTCAGCTTCCCGATGTTCGCCAAGATCGACGTCAACGGCGCCAATACGCATCCGCTCTATCAATTTCTCAAGAACGAAGCCACCGGCATCCTCGGCAGCGAAGGCATCAAGTGGAACTTCACCAAGTTCCTCATCGACAAGAGCGGCAAGGTCGTGAAGCGTTACGGCTCGATCGACACGCCCGAGAAAATCGACAAGGACATTGCCGCGCTGCTCTAGGCAAAGTCTGCTTCAAGGCATCACCCGCAAGGCCTCTTCATCGAGGCCTTGTTGTTTTACGCTGTCCGGAAATATCCAACAGCTAAAATTACTAAAAACATGGTTTAGCGCCTCTGCGAAACTGCTGCAAAGAAAGAAACAAGGGATGACAGGATGAACCCACTTTTTTCAGCCTGGCGACTGGGCCTGATCGCCTCGGTCCTGGCCCTGAGCAGCTGCGCACAGCGCAGTGAATCCGCCAACAGCAGCGGCGATCCCATCGTTTGCGAGGCCAGGACACAAACCGGCCCCATCATTTCTGCCCATCGTGGCGGCTCTGCCTACGCGCCCGAAAACACCCTGCCCGCCTTTCGCAATGCGGTGCGGCTCGGGGTTGATCAGCTGGAGATGGACACGCAGCTCACGTCTGACAACCAGCTGGTCATCCTTCACGACGATACGCTGGACCGCACCACGCAATGCTCCGGCGCCGTCAACGCCAAGACGCTTGAGGAAGTTCGCACTTGCGACGCCGCCTATTGGTTTACCTCCGGCCAAGGCCCGACCGTGCCGAGCGTGGACGCCCCGCATCCATTGCGCGGCAGCGGCGTTACCGTGCCGACACTCAGGGAATTACTGGACTGGTACGTCACCCTGCCCTGCGGCCGCCCCACGCTGTCGATTGAGATCAAGAATATTCCGGGCGAAACCAATTTCGATCCGGTGGGAGACAAGACCGCCAAGGTACTGCTGCCCCTGCTCGCGCAATACAAACTTGAAAGCGAAGTCGTGATCCAGTCGTTCTGGCCGGTCACGCTCACGCAGGTGAAATTGCTCAATCCCAAACTGCGCACGCAATTCCTCACGACCTCCGGCGCAGGCACCACGGCCGCGATCAATCTGGCTACCGTCATCGCCACCGGACAGGACATCAGCGCACCGAATTTCGACGCGCCGGATTTCATCGAACTGCTCGTGCAAACCGCACACGCGGCGGGCAAGCAGGTACTGCCATATACACCGGACAGTTATGCAGACCAGCAGAAAACACTGGGCCTTGGCGTCGATGGCGTCATCACCAACAACCCTGCCTGCACACTGGAAATCCTCAAGCGCAAGGTGCCGTCCCGTATCGCCACCAGCGGCGTGCCGGAGACCAGCGCCTGCCCCAACGTTGCGCCGACACCTGTTGCGAATCTTGCCGATCGTCCCAGTGATGCGACCTGCACAGCACTGCGTCCTGCGCGCTGGCACGCGGAAGTAGGGCACGCCAGCGACAATGCACGCCTGCGCGTGGTGGGCATCCAGTACAAACAGGAAATCCGCCACGTCGAAACCTATGCCAGCTTCCGCACCAAGATGCGCTGCCTGATGCAGGAGCACGTGGTGCCGCTGATACAGTCAGGCTTGCCGACGCTGGTGGTGTTCAATGAAGACATCGGACTGATGACCATCGCCAGCGGCAGCCGCGGCGCGATCGTGCGCGCGCAGGCGGCCACGCCCTTGCGCGGGCCGCTGGGCGATCAGGTGCCTGCGGGCATCCTTGGCGCACTCGGCATTCTCAACGCAGCCTACGGCACACAGGTTGCGGCGTATCAGTCGATGTTCCCGGGCATTGATCCACGCAAGGAAGTGTTTGTCGCCGCCACCGACACCTTTGCCCGCGCGTTCTCGCAAACCTTTTCTGATATCGCCCGTGACTATGGCGTCTACGTCGTCGCCAGCAACAATATGACGCGCTATCGCGCGTCAAAGAATCCGGCAGATATCACGCTGTTCAAGGACCCGGATCTGTCCAGCGTCGATGAGGTGTATGTCGCCACCAGCGCCCACGTCGCCAACACCACCTTCCTCTGGGGCCCCAGCGATCTGCATCCGGCCGCGCCACGTGGCGAAACCAATCTGCTGTTCGCCAACGAGAAGGTGCCGCTCACCGATATTGAAAAAACGTTGATCGGCCTTGACGAAGGGCCCGCCACGGGTGATGCAGCCAAAGCCAACGCTGCCGGGTACAAGGTCGAAGGCTTCCAGCTCGGCTTTGCGACCTCATTGCCCGCATTCACCTGGGGCTATGACTTCAACAAACGGCCCGCTGACTTGCAACCCTGCGCCGACATGCGTGTGAGCTATATGCCCTGCATGAGCAGTCTCGGCGTCGACGTCGTCGTGCAGGCCGAAGCCAACCCCGGCCGCTGGGCCGCCAACGTCAGCAACGGCTGGCAGCCGCTGGAGTGGATGAACTCCACCTGGCGCACCGTCACCGAGCCCAGCACAAAATTCCTCTACAACATCACCGCCATGCTGACTGGCAATCTTCTCGATCTTGGTTTTGATGGACAATCCGCCATCACCGCACGCGGTGCACAGGAAACGCCGCAGCACTACATAGGCAACACTGTTTTCGTCGCGGGAACAGACGCCGCGCCCTATCAAAGCTATACCGGCGGCAAACCCGAATTCCTTGCGCTGGCTCCATGGGTGACGGCAGACGCGGATCGTGCCACGCTCACTGCGACCGGCACTGCGCTGTCTCCTGGCAGCAACGATCCGCTTGAAAACGATTACCTGGAAACGGCCGTCTGGGCCGACCTGACACGCTAGCCCATCCGATTGAGGAGCCACGCATGCAGTCGCTGATTACTTCACACCCACAGCTGGACGCTGCGCTCAATGAATGGCGCCAGCAAATCGGCCCCAACTACACCGCCTATCGCAATCACTGCTACTACGTGTTGAACGTGGTGAATGCTTTGGCGCAGCCGAATGCCGCTGAGCTGGATCAGGTCGCCATCGCCGTCGCCTTCCATGATCTCGGCATCTGGAGCGACAAGACGCTCGACTATCTCGATCCGTCTGCCGATAGGGCCAAGGCTTATCTCGCGGACAAGGGACGTGAAGCCGATTTCCCTGCGGTGGAAGCGATGATCCAGGGTCATCACAAGTTCACCCGCTGCAAGGGGGAACACGCGCGTCTGGCCGAGGCGTTTCGCCGCGCCGACTGGAATTTCGTCAGCCTTGGCTCAGTGCCGATGGGCGTGCCGCGTGCGCTGCGCAAGCAACTGATCGCCGCGTTTCCCAACGCCGGCTTCCACAACATGCTGCTCAAGCTGGGTGGCGCGGAGTTCCTGCGTCGTCCGTGGAAACCGTTGCCGATGATGCGCTGGTGATCAAAATAGTTACCTATAAAAATATCAATTGGGGATGTGCCTGTGAGTGAGAAAACTTTCGATCCAAAACGTCGCGAGCTGATTCGCGGTGCGCTTGTATTAGGTGCAACGGCAGGCGTGGCCGCCTGTGATCGCAGCTCGCCCCTCAGTGATGCAGAAGCAGGCACCACAGACAGCGCCCACGGAAACTACAGCGCGGATGTCGTCGTCGTTGGCGCCGGCATTGCCGGCCTCAAGGCCGCGCGTGATCTGGCGGCCGCGGGCAAGAACGTGCTGGTGGTCGAAGCGCGTAATCGCGTCGGCGGCCGCACCTTCAACCATGCGGTGACAGCGCCCGGCGCCAGCCCCGGCACCATCGTCGAGATCGGCGGCCAGTGGGTCGGCCCCACGCAGGATCGCGTGCTGGCGCTGCTGAAGGAACTGAATCTCGAGACCTTCAAAACCTTCGACGATGGCAATTACCTCGACGACCGCAACGGCATCAAGGTGCCTTACGGCCATGTGATCCCGGAAGGACTGGATCTCGGACTGGGCCTCAACCGCCTGCCGCTCGCCGATCCGGTCGGCGCGCTGGAAGCTGAAAAAGCGATCCTGCTGCTGGACCAGATGGCCACCGAAGTACCACTCGATGCACCGTGGACCGCACCCAACGCCAAGGCCTGGGACAGCATGACCTTCCAGAGCTGGATCGACCAGAACCAGCTCACTCCCGGAGGCCAATCGCTGGTGACGCTGGCGATCAACTCGGTGTTCTCGGTGGAGCCGCGCGATACCTCGCTGCTGCATGTGCTGTTCTACATCGCCTCGGCCGGCACGCTGGAAATGCTGATCAACACCGCAGGCGGCGCGCAGGACAGCCGCATCGTCGGCGGCTCGCAATTGATCTCGATCAGGATGGCCGCGCAACTCGGCCAGCGCGTGCTGCTCAATGCGCCGGTGACGCACATTGATCAGGACGACAGCGGCGTGACCGTACGCGGTGAGAATTTCACAGTGCAAGCCAAACAGGCGATCGTGGCGGTTCCGCCCACCATCGCCGCCCGCATCCGCTACAACCCGCTGATGCCGGCACTGCGCGATCAGCTGACCCAGCGCATGCCGATGGGTAGCGTGATCAAAGTGCAGTGCGTCTACCCCACGCCGTTCTGGCGTGATGCCGGATACAACGGCCAGGCCACCAGCGACACCGGCCCGGTCAAGATCACCTTCGACAACACCCCACCCGACAAGAGCGTCGGCGTACTGATGGGCTTCATGGAAGGTACCGATGGCCGCGTCGCCAGCGAATGGACACTGGAACAGCGCAGGCAGGGCACCATTGATTCCTTCGTGCGTTACTTTGGCAATGGCGCTGCCGAGCCGCTCGAGTACATCGAACAGAGCTGGATGAACGAGGAATGGACGCGCGGCTGCTATGGCGCCGTGTTCGTGCCCGGCGGCTGGACCGATTTCGGCAAAGCCCTGCGCGCTCCGGTTGGCCGTATCCACTGGGCCGGGACTGAAACCGCGGCGGTCTGGAACGGTTACATGGAGGGCGCCGTGCGCTCCGGCGAAGACGCCGCCAAAACGGTCTTGACGCTTCTCTAGATTTTTTACGCAGCACGGAGCAACACGATGGACATTCTCATTGGTATCGGACTCGCCCTCGCCATTTCACTGCTGGCACGCGCGGTCGGGTTTGACCGCGAGCGCGCGTTCTATCCGTTGGTGATGATCGTGATTGCCTCCTACTACGTCCTGTTTGCAGTGATGGACGGCTCGATGCAGGCCCTGATCCCGGAAACCCTTGCGATGACCGCGTTCGTGCTTGCCGCCATTTTCGGATTCCGCAGGAATCTCTGGCTGGTGGTTGCCGCACTCGCCGCACACGGCCTGTTTGACCTGGTGCATCCGCACATCATCAGCAACCACGGCGTGCCGGTCTGGTGGCCAACGTTCTGCGGGGCTTATGACATTGTTGCCGCGTTGTTCCTGGCCTTTCTGCTCAAGCGCGGCCAGCCTCCTGCCGTTGCTCAGGTCAGGACGTGATCCACCGCGACAGGAATCTCCGGTAAATCGGTTTCGCCGATCATCTCGCGCAGTGTCACTTCGATCATCACCGACATCGCATCGAGTGGCAGATCATTGGGCTCCAGGCCAAAAGGCTCCTGGATTTCCTCGGCGAGTGCTTCCAGCGCGAAGAAGGTGTAGGAAATGAACGCCACCATCACCGGCGTCATCAAGCGCACCGTATCGATCAATCCGAAAGGCAGCAGGAAGCTGTAAAGATAAATCGTGCGGTGAATGATGACGGAGTATGCAAAGGGAATGGGAGTGCTGGCGATGCGCTCGCACCCGCCCAGAGCTTCATTGAGCTGACTCAGGTTTCGATCCATTCCCGCAAACAGAACCGAGGGAATCCGTCCTTCGCCATGCAATTTGCGCAGGGACTCCGCCAGGATCATCAGGATCACCGCGGGCTTGAACCGCACTCTCTGGACCGTTCTCGCCCACTCGGCCGTCAGCCATTGATTCAAGCCGGCTTCGGATGAATTGCCGCGCAGCTGGTCCCTTAGCGCATAGACGAATGCGATCAGGCCATAGACGAATTTGTTGCGGGTTTCGGCATCGGCAGCGCTGAAGCTGGAGATCTGCCGCGTCAGCGTGCGGGTATCGTTGAGCACGCTACCCCAGAGTTTGCGCGCCTCCCAGTAACGGTCATAGCTGACGGAATTGCGGAAGCCCAGGAAGATGGCGAGCGCGATGCCCAGCAGCGTAAACGGCACTGGCGTCAGCGAGAGCATCCAGGTCGGGGTGTAGTGATGCGACAGGGCCACCAGCACGGCAAAACCCGTCGTCAGCAGCAGTTGCGGCAGGATGCGCCCCAGGATCGATCCTTTCCATACAAAAAGGAGCAGGAACCAGTGGGGTCGGTTTCGAACAATCATCAGCGCTTCATCCTGCTTGGCGTCTACACGCGCAATCCCTGCGCGATTCACATCGAAATTTAATGGAGACGGCGTACTCTGGCCAGTTGAAGGGGCCCTGCAATATCCGGGCCCGCGTCCCGAACTCTTCAAAAATCCAACATCAGGCTGTCACGCAGACGGCCTAATCTTTAGAACTTGCGGCGCTAAGTACTAACCATTTGTACTGGTTTCCCGCAGCTGATCCCGACAGTTCCAGGGCCTGCCTATATCTGGCCCACACAGGCGCAACCACCGGCGCATCGGGCTAGGTGGACCAAATTTCCTACTGCCTGCAAGTCCCAGTTTCGGATTGCAGGCTTTTTTGTGCCCGGGCCGATCTTGCGAATCGATGGCCGTTACATTAATTTGCACGGCCATGTCCCGGTCCTTCCGCCAATTCATCAGCCGTTTCCTGCTGATCGCGCTCGTGTTCAATGCGCTGACGCCCTTGATTGCGGCGGCGCAGGACCGTGCGGGCAAGGGCTCGATCCTCGAGTTCTGCACCGCCAGCGGGCTCAAGCAGATTGCGGTGAACCTGGACAGCAAGACGCTGCCTTCGGACAACTCGCAGCAGAACAACTGCCCGTTCTGCCTGCTCAGCGCCACTCATGCGGCGCTGCCATCAGCACCGCTGACGCTAGCTTACGTCCAGCTACAGCCGCAGCCCCAGCCTGAATATCGCTCGCCTGCGCGACCACACAGCGTCCATCAACTTAGCGCAGCACCCCGCGGCCCGCCCGCACTCGCCTGATCTCTAGCCCCAACTAGCCCGAGCCTCGATGGCTCCTGCGCGTTCACCCGCGCATATCAGGATCAAGCACATGTTTCGTAACACCCTTGTTGCGCTGGCGGCTGCCAGCAGCTTTGCCACACCCGCGTTCGCACACGTCACCATTCGCCCGGACAGCGGCGATGCCAGCAGTTATTTCCAGACCGCATTCACCGTGCCACACGGCTGCGGCGATGGCGCCGCCACAGTCGCCCTGCGCGTCCAGATTCCCGAAGGCATTTATTCGGTCAAGCCGCAGTTCAAGCCGGGCTGGACCGTCACCACCAAGACCCGCAAGGTCGATCCACCGGTCAAGCCACACCATGGCCCGATGATTACCGAGGCCATCAGCGAAGTGGAATGGCGCGGCGGCCCGCTGCCGGATTCACTGTTCGACAGCTTTGGCCTGATCGTGAAACTGCCCGCCGATGCACAGTCCCTCTCCTTCCCCGTGACACAGGAATGCGACAAGGGCAGCGTGCAATGGACCGACAAGCCGGATGGCGATCATCCTGCCCCCGTTGTTCGCGTGCTGACGGGAGAGCAGAAATGAGAGCTCCTGCAAAATCCCTGCTGGTGGCACTCAGCGTGCTGCCAGCCTCCGCAGCCTTTGCCAACCATGCGGATGATGTCACCGAGCTGCCTGCCGTCGTCGTCACTGGCGAGCGCAATGGCTCGCTCAGCGCAGCCAGCGTCGAAGCCCAGAAGAAGCAATTGAACCAGACCGCAGGCTCGGTCGGCTTCGTCGACAGCGAGGACTACCAGAACCGCTACGCCAGCAATCTGCATGATGTGCTCGGAAGCTCGCCGGGTGTCTTCGTCGAGACCCGTTATGGACAGGAACTGCGCCTGTCGATCCGCGGCTCGGGCCTCGCGCGTGGCTACCACACGCGCGGCCTGCTGATTTTGCAGGACGGCATTCCCACCAATCTTGCTGACGGCAGCGGCGACTACTACCAGATCGATCCGCTGGCCCTGCGCTACACCGAGATTTACAAGGGCGGTAATGGCCTCGCCTATGGTGCAAGCACGCTGGGTGGCGCGATCAACTTCGTCACGCCAACCGCGCACACCGCGCTTTCACCGGCATCAATCCGCCTTGAAGCGGGTGGCTACGGCAATGAGCGCGTCAGCGGTCAGGCTTCCGGCGTCTTCGGCAATGTCGACGCCCTGCTCAACGCGACGCTGTCGCATAGCGACGGCTGGCGCGATCACTCACGCGGTGACTATGGCCAGGTCAATGGCAACGTTGGTTATCGACTCAGCAACAACGTCGAAACGCGTTTTTATGGTGGCGTCTATATCGTCAACCAGCTGCTGCCAGGTTCATTGACGATGAGCCAGTTTGAGGCCAATCCACGACAGGCCACTACCGCCGCCCAATCAGGCAACCAGGCGCGTGACACCCGCACCGAGCGCATCGCCAATCGCACCAGCATCAAGCTGGACAACGGTCAGATCGACTTCGACAGCTGGTACATCCACAAGGCGCTCAATCACCCGATCTTCCAGGTGCTGGACGAGCACGGCGACACCTACGGCTTTGCCCCACGCTACAGCGGCGCGTTCAACCTCTTTGGCCTGCGCAATGAGCTCTACAGCGGCCTACAGTTCTTCGGTGGCCGCAATCACGCACAGCGCTACAACAATGTGGGTGGCAACAAGGGCGCACAGACCCTCGACTCCGAACAGATCGCCAAGAACTATGAGGCCTACTTCGAGAATCGCCTGTTCCTGAACGAAACGGTCGCGCTGATGACCGGCGCCAAGTTGTTCCGTGATGAACGAGACTTCGAGAACAACACGGCCAACAAGAGCGACGGTAAAACCTACAACGGATTCAATCCAAAACTGGGCGTGTTGTGGCTGCCGAAGAAAGATGTGCAGGTATTTGCCGATATCGCGCGCAGCCAGGATGTTCCTGATTTCGGTGACCTGACGCAGATGCAACCTAATAATCCATCGGCAGTGTTTGTACCGTTAGCCACGCAGAAAGCCTGGACACTGGAAGTGGGCACACGCGGAAAGCAGGATCGCCTGGGTTGGGATTTCACGCTCTACAGTGCCCAGCTACGTGACGAGATGCTGCAATACACGACCAGCGCGAACATTATTCCTGCCACCACCTTCAACGCAGACCGTACGCGCCATCAGGGTGCTGAACTTGGCCTGTCTTACGAGGCTGTGCGCGACAACTTCATCGCGGGCGATCACATCACCATCAACCAGATGTGGACCCTCAATGACTTCTCGTTCCGCGACGATGTGAAGTACGGCAACAACAAAATCGCTGGCGCACCACGCAATGTCCTGCGCACCAGCATTGCCTACACACAGACTGGCGGTTTCTATTTCACGCCGACGCTGGATTGGGTGCCACAGGGCGCATGGGCTGACAACTCGAACACGATCCGCGTGAAGGGCTATGCCCTGCTCGGCCTGCAAACCGGCATGGAATGGCACAACGGCATTTCGATCTTTGTGGATGCCCGTAACCTGGCGGATCGTCGCTATATCAGCGACATCAGCACGGTGAACACTGCCGTGAAGGATATTCCGGCGACACCGACCATGCCAGCGACCCCGGGCAGTGCCATCTACTACCCCGGCGACGGACGCAACGTCTACGCCGGACTGCGCTACGCCTTCTGACTGCGGACGCTCGCCGGATCACCACGATCCGGCGAGCGTCATTGGCGTCAAACCGCGACGGGCGTAATGGCCAGGCGAATCACGTCTGCGTAGCCCGGCGCATCCGGCACCGCCTTGCGCTCGCGCAGCAGGCGATGCATCAGCGGCAGACGGTAATAAGGCACCGAGGCCATCGCATGATGTTCCAGGTGATAGTTGACCTGCGCCGGTGCCACCGTGATGCGCGCCAGCCAGCCGGCGCGCGTGGTGCGCGTATTGCGGAACATGTCCGGCACGCGCTCAAGCACGCCATGTTCGGCCAGTGAGCGGATCCGCAGGAACAGCGGGAACGGCGTGATGTAGGCCAGCACCCAGACGCCATAGAGCCAGGCATGGCCGCTGGCGGCAAAGATGCCGAACAGGATCGCGTTGGTGATGAGCATGCCGTAGGCGTTGCGCAGGAAGCTCAGCGGATAGTCCCACCAGCGTCGTCCATCCTGCGGCAGCTTCTCGACGTCATTGGCCACCGTCCACTTGAGCACGCCTGCATCCATCAGCAGCAAACCGAACAGCAGCTTGATCCCGGTAATGCCGCCGAGATCGCGCGCCATCTTGCGCACCATCGAGCGGCGCGAGATCGGATAGCCCGCGTGCAGTGAAATATCCGGATCTTCGTCGGTACCGGTTTTAGTGTGGTGGACGAAATGATGCGCGCGATACTTCATCAGGTTCTGCCACACCGGGCGCGCGCAAAGCCAGTCCACCAGGATGTTGTTCATCCAGCGCGTCTTGAACAGCGTGCCGTGCGCGCCTTCGTGCTCAAGGATCGCCAGCGCCAGCTGGCGGCCCGCAATCACGATCAGCGCCAGGACAAACGTCAGAACATTCGGCCAGCGCGCGAGTACGAAGAAGGCCGCGGCGATGATGAGCCAGGTTGAGACTATCGCCCAAGCGCCGCGCCAGTCAGAGCGCGCCGTGAGTTGCGCGATTTCGGCGGGGCTGAACAGGTCGCGCAGTTTTTTCTGCGTGACCTGCGGCATCTCGGTCGGTGTGGAAGTCAGGGGCATGTTCATGACAGCGTTCTCTCAATGATGATTAATGCATGCGTCGGGCAACGGCGGCCGCCGCCCTGCCGATGGGCGACACCGATTGCAGTCCCTGCCAGATGGCATGGCCGGCGCGATCAAACTTGACGACGGTTTCAACGAAGGCGTGGCGCTCGTCGACGTCGACCAGCGGTTCTGGCAACAGCGGATCGAATACCAGTTGGCGGATCGCTTCATGTCCGACCAGATACGACTCGCGCGCCGCGACATCCGGCTCCAGCTGGTCCGCGCGCGCCAACCAGCTATCGAGCTTGCGACGGGTCTCGCGATAGGTTTTGCTCAGCGCCTTGCCGTCCCACAGCTTGCGCGCCTGCTGCTCGCGCGCTTCGTCGAACTGCTGGGCCACGAACACCGGCGCATCCATGTCCAGCCCCAGCTTGTGCAAGCGCTCGCGCACGCCGATAACGCCGCCAGCGAGATTGTCGGGACGGATGAACAGATGTGGCTCCAACTCGCGCAGGCCGAGCAGCGCCAGCGCACGGTCACGCGCGCGTTGCGCAACGCGATCACTGCGACGCAGGCCGCCGAGGTGCACCGCGATCCAATCACCCTTCCACGGACGCACGCGCTTCTCGCTGCTGCGCCAGCTTGCGACATCACCCGCCAGGCCGGCGGCCTGTGGCCCCAGCCGATAACTGCCACGACCTGCGGCCTCGATCATTCCGGAAGTGGTCAGCCGCACCAGCGCTACGCGCACGCTGTTCTCGCGCACTCCGAACAGGGCGCAGGCACTCACGGCGTCGGCAACCTGCATGGCTTCGCCTTCTGCAGCCAACAACAGGTTGAGGACCAGGTGCTTGGGATTGGGCGTCATGCCAACTCCATTTCATGACAAATTATGTTTACTAATGCTACGCCATGAAACATTACATAATCAAGTTATAGTTGTAATATTGTGTAATAAATAATCCAGAACCAGGAGAGACTGCATGGACACCCTGAAAACGATGACCTATGAAGTCACCGGCCGCATCGCCCGCATCACGCTCAACCGCCCCGCGCGCGGCAACGGCATCACCATGGACATGCCGCGCGAACTCGCCGCGTGCGTCGAGCGCGCCAATATCGATCCAGCCGTGCATGTCATCGCACTTTCGGGCAAGGGCACGGGTTTCTGTGGCGGCTACGACCTGGTGGAGAGCGCCGAAGCGCTGAAAGTCGGCGAAGCCGATGCCTCACGGCCGAAAGGTTCGGTGCTGGATCCGCTCGTGCAAATGAAAAACCACCGCCCCAACAGCAACTGGGACCCGATGGTTGATTACGCGATGATGAGCCGCAACGTGAAAGGCTTCATGAGCCTGTTCCACAGTGAAAAGCCGGTCGTCTGCAAAGTGCATGGCTTCTGCGTAGCGGGCGGCACCGACATGGCACTGTGCTCGGATCTTCTCGTCATCGCCGACGACGCCAAGATCGGCTATCCGCCCGCACGCGTCTGGGGCTCACCCACCACGTCGATCTGGTTTCACCGCATCGGCCTGGAAAAATCCAAGCGCCTGCTGTTTACCGGCGATTGCCTGTCCGGCAAGGAAGCCAAGGAATGGGGGCTGGCGATTGAATCTGCACCTGCCGACAAACTCGACGAGCGTTTCGAGATCCTGCTCGAGCGCATTGCCCGCATGCCGGTCAATCAGCTGGTGATGATGAAGCTGCTGCTCAACCAGAGCGTGGCTCAGCAGGGATTGCACACCACGCAAATCCTCGGCACCGTCTTCGACGGCATTACCCGCCATACGCCGGAGGGTTACGCCTTTCAGCAGCGAGCAGCGGAAGATGGTTTCAGGCAAGCCGTAAAGGAACGCGATGAACCTTTCGGTGATTACGGCCTTTCAACGTTTAAAGGCTGAACGGTGGGCCAACCTTGTAGGAGCTCCTCTTAGGCGCGATGGTCGCATCCCGGGCAATCGCGCCTAAGAGGAGCTCCTACGGATTCAAGCGAATATTGTCAGAGCGATGTCGCTGCAAACGTATCGCACTTCGCCACCGAGCCATCCTCAAACCCGGTCTTGAACCACTTCACGCGTTGCGCTGAGGTGCCGTGCGTGAATGAGTCCGGCACGACGGTGCCTTGCGCCTGTTTTTGCAGGCGATCATCACCAATCGCGGTCGCGGTGCTGAGGGCCTGTTCAATGTCGCCTGCTTCCAGCCATTTCATCTGCTGCTGCGCGTCATGCGCCCAAACACCAGCGAAACAATCGGCCTGCAGCTCGAGGCGCACAGAAGGGCCGTTATCGCCTTCGACCGATTCGCCATGCGCGCGTGCAGCGTCGAGGTTCTTGGAGTAGCCGAGCAGGGTTTGCAGGTGATGGCCAACCTCATGCGCAATGACATAGGCGTTGGCGAAATCACCCCCACCGCCAAGACGTGATTTCATCTCGTCGAAGAAGCTGGTGTCGAGATAGACCTGCTGGTCACCCGGGCAATAGAACGGACCGGATGCGGCAGTTGCGCCACCGCAGGCGGTTTGCACGCTACCAGAGAACATCACCAGCTTCGGTGGCGTGTAGCTGCGATCCGCCGCATTGAACTGTGCGGTCCACACGTCTTCGGTGGAGCCGAGAATCACGCGAACGAATTGCGAGTCGCGGTCATCCTTGGGTGGTGCCTGCTGTTCGCTCTGCGCGGGTGCGCCGGTATCGACCTGCCCGAGCAGGCCCAACATCTGGATTGGATCCTTGCCCATCAGCAGGCTCAGCACCACAACCACCGCGATGCCGCCAAGGCCCAGGCGTCCGGCACCGAGGCGCATGCCACCGCCACCTGCGCCGCGCTGATCGTTAACGTTGTCGCTCTCTCGGCCGCCTTCCCATTTCATACGAATACCTGCTCGGATCTGGACGATGGCCTGGCGCCACCTGCAACTATTCTGCCTTTAAATCTTCTTTCGGTGCAGCCGCTTTTGCAATCTTGTGTGCGCCACGTTCAGCGCCCTCGCCCGCAAGGAAATCCGCCGAGAAACGCCCGAAGTCATTCGCTTCAATCGCCGCGCGGATACGCTGCATCACGTTCTGGTAGTGGTGCAGGTTATGCAGGGTATTGAGCTGCGAGCCGAGAATCTCGTTGCACTTGTCGAGGTGGTGCAGATAAGCCCGCGAATAATTCCTGCAGGTGTAGCAATCGCACTTCTCGTCGAGTGGACGGCTGTCATTCTTGTTGGCGCTGTTGCGAATCTTGATCACGCCTTCGTGGGTGAACAGATGGCCGTTGCGCGCGTTGCGCGTCGGCATCACGCAGTCGAACATGTCGATGCCACGGCCCACCGCCTGCACCAGATCGCGCGGCGTGCCAACGCCCATCAGGTAATGCGGACGATCCTCAGGCAACGTGTGGCCAATCGCGTCGAGCACATGCAGGCGCTCGTGTTCGGTTTCGCCGACGGACAGGCCGCCGAGCGCGTAGCCATCAAAGCCGACTTCCACCAGACGTTGCAGCGATTCACGACGCAGATTTTCATACATGCCACCCTGCACGATACCGAACAGCGCGCTGCGCTCATCACCACCGCCGCCACGGGTTTCCTGCGGCAAGGCGCCGTGCGCGGTCTTGCAACGCGCGGCCCAGCGCGCCGACAGCTCCATACTCTTGCGCGCCTGCTTTTCGGTGGCCGGGTACGGCGTGCACTCGTCGAACTGCATGATGATGTCCGAGCCCAGCGCGTGCTGAACCTCGATGGAGCGCTCAGGCGTCAGCATGATGCGATCACCATTGACTGGTGATGCGAACTTCACGCCTTCCTCGGTAATCTTGCGCAAACCGGACAGGCTCCAGACCTGGAAGCCGCCGGAGTCGGTGAGGATTGGCCCGTTCCAGTTCATGAAGCGATGCAGGCCGCCGAGGCTGCGTACGGTTTCTTCACCGGGACGCATCATCAGGTGGAAGGTATTGCCGAGCAGGATCTGCGCACCGGTATCGCGGACTTCTTCCGGCTTCATCGCCTTGACGGTGCCATAAGTGCCCACCGGCATGAACGCGGGCGTCTCCACCGCGCCACGCTCAAACACGAGGCGGCCGCGACGGGCATGGCCGTCCTGCTTGATCAGTTCAAATTTCATGCGCGCATTTTACGCGAGAGCTCATGACAGCGAGGGCTCGATCAGCATGGCATCGCCATAGCTGAAGAAGCGGTAGCGCTGCGCCACGGCATGGCGGTAAGCCGCCATCAGGCGCTCATACCCACCAAAAGCGCTGACCAGCATCATCAGCGTGCTTTCCGGCAGGTGGAAGTTGGTGAGCAGGACATCGACCACCTTGAAGCTGTACCCGGGCGTGATGAATATCTGGGTCTCGCCCTTGCCCGCCTGCAACGTCCCCTGCGCGGCAGCGGACTCCAGGGCGCGTGTTACCGTGGTACCGACAGCCACCACACGGCCTCCGCGCTCGCGGGCCTGCGCAATGGCGGCCACCAGTTCGGCAGAAACCTCATAGCGCTCGGCGTGCATCCTGTGCTCGCTCAACAGTTCGACACGCATGGGCTGGAAGGTGCCTGCACCCACGTGCAGCGTCAGCGTCGCCGTACGTATGCCGCGCTCGCGCAGACCTGCAAGCAGGGTGTCGTCAAAATGCAGACCCGCCGTCGGCGCGGCCACTGCACCTGGCTCACGTGCGAAAACAGTCTGGTAGCGCTCGCTGTCCGTCTGGTCGGGATCGTGGTGGATGTAAGGCGGCAGCGGCATCTGGCCGACGCGCTCCAGGAACGACAGCACATCGCCCTCGCCCTCGTAGCGCAGGCGGAACATGTCGTCCGCGCGATCAATCATGCGGAAAGTTGAACCAGCCACCACGATCTCGCCACCCGGCTTCGGCGTTTTGCTGGCACCGACCTGCGCAATGATTTCGTGCTCGCCCAGCACGCGCTCGACCAGAATCTCAACGCGGCCACCCGTCGGCTTCTGCCCAAACAGGCGCGCAGGGATCACGCGGGTATCGTTGAACACCAGCAAATCATCTGGACGCAGCAACTCCGGCAGATCCAGCATCGCCCGGTCCGCCAGCCCCGCCCCACCCAAATGCAGCAAACGGCTCGCACTGCGTGGCTCAGCCGGGTGCTGGGCGATCAAATCGGTCGGTAAATCGTAAAAAAAGTCGGAACGGCGTTGGTGTGTGGTCATGGGGCGTGTTGACAGTAATTTTGCGCCTGCGCTGCCGCCTCAAAAATCGCCAGGCTAGGCGCGACGGAGGATGTTTAGTCATTCTAAATGACGGAGTCGCAACGACGCATGGCGATTTTTGAGGCGGCAGCCCGAAGGGGCTGGAGCCATTGGGCGCATGGCGGCGTCATCGGTCGCTTGCATAGAATCACTATGCAGCACTCTCTCTTCCTTGCCCTGCACCCAATGGCTCTCCGCCGCAGGCGCAAAATTACTGTCAACACGCCCCCAGATCGTTATAATCGCCGCCGCTGAGGTCGTGCGAAGGTGTCAGTACGACGGATTTTTCAGCCTGAGTGGCGGAATCGGTAGACGCAGCGGATTCAAAATCCGCCGGGGCAACCCCCCGTGGGAGTTCGAGTCTCCCCTTAGGCACCAATTGTAATGGATGAGCCCCGCTAACCCCGGGGCTTATTTGTTTCTGCCGACTGAATGGCCGCATGCACCAAAAAACAGACCCGCCGAAGCGGGTCTATCAAGACTGTAGTCACTTCAACAGGCAGCGCCGATTCAGCAGACGGCACTGCCCGTTGAACTCGCCATCAATTCAAGGCGCGCGTCAGCTGCGTTGACTTGGAAACGCCATTCAAAGTGGCACTGATCGACGTCGTTCCAATGAACGTGCCAGCTGTTGCCAGCCCCTTGGAACCCGCAGCATTGCTGATCGTAGCGGCCGAGGTATTGGACGATGCCCACGTGACCTGCTGCGTCAGGCTCAGCTGGCTGCCATCAGAGAAGGTTCCCACCGCGCTGTACTGCAAGGTGCTGTTGGGATGGATCGTGGCATTGACAGGTGTCACTGCAATGCTCGACAAGGTGGCACCAGTGACCTGGACCGAACCGGTGCCCGACACGCCATTGAGGCTGGCCGTGATGCTGGTGCTGCCCATGGCAACGCCTTGCACCAGGCCCTTGTTGGCAGCGGCATTTCCCACCGATGCCACGGTCGGATCGAAGGAAGTCCAGCTTACAGCCGTCGTGATGTCTTGCTGCGAGTTATCCGAGTACCGGCCCGTGGCCACATATTGCGTGCTGTATCCGGCAGCCACGGTCGTTACACCCGAAGCCGCAGTCACGTCGATGCCGACCAGCTGCGCTGCAGTCACCGTCAACGGGGTCGTGCCAAAGACGCTCGTCGCCGGATCGATCGCCTTGATGGTCACGCCGCCAACAGCCTTCGCAATCGCCTTGCCCTGGCTACCGGCCGCATTACTGATATCAGCGACACTGACATTGCTCGACGACCAGGTCACCTGCGACGTAATGTCGAGCGATGAGCCATCCGAGTAATGACCGGTCGCTGAGTAAAAGCTGAACCCGCCGCTTGGCAGAGAGGCATTGGCTGGGCTGAGGCTGATCGAGGTCAATGCCACTGGCGTTACCGTCAGCGTTGTTGAACCGCTGATACCGTTCAGGACTGCCGAGATGGATGCCTGACCCTGCGTCAATGTCGAGGCCAAACCGTTACTGCCACTGGCGTTGCTGATCGTGGCAACGGTTTCATCACTGGAACCCCAGGTCACGGTCTGCGTGAGATCCTGCTGCGTATTGTCAGAATAGATACCCGTTGCCGTGTATGGCTGCTTGAGCCCCTGCGGCACGCTGACAGCAGAAGGCGTCACGTTGATGGATGACAGCACAGCGGCGGTGACGGTCAGGTTGGCCGTACCAGACACACTGCCTTGCTGCGCAGTCAGGACGGCCTGACCGGTAGCCACCGCAGAGACCTTGCCATTGGAGCCTGCGGCATTGCTGATCGTCGCTACTGCCGTATTCGAAGAACTCCAGGTCACAGTGGCGGTGATGTCCGCGCTGCTGGCATCCGTATAGGTGCCCGTTGCCGTCGCCTGCGCATTTCCGCCCTTGGGAACGCTATTGGCCGACAGGCTGACGTTGATGGACACCAGGGCCTTCGGGCTCACCGTCAGGCTGGCGGCTCCGCTCACTCCGGAAGCACCGGCACGCAGTGCCGTAATCGTGACCGTGCCCTGGGCGACCGAACTGGCCAAGCCCGCAGAGTCGGCTGCGTTGCTGATCGTGGCGATTGAAGTATCGCCAGAAGACCAGCTGACCTGCTTGGTCAGATCCAGCGTCGTGTTATCCGAGAACGTGCCGGTGGCGACGAAGGGCTGCTTGCTGCCCAGCGCAATATTGGCATTGGCGGGCGTCACATGGATTGAGCTCAGGGTAGCCGCCGTAATCGTCAGGCTGGTTTGGCCGATGATGGAGCCCTGTTGTGCAGTCACCGTTGCACTACCCGCGCTGACGCCTGTGGCCACACCCTGGTTACCCGCGGAGTTATTAACCGTCGCAGTCGCCGTGTTCGTTGAACCCCATGTCACCTGCTGGGTAATGTCCTGCGTAGTGTTGTCGGAATAACGGCCAGTCGCCGCCAGCTGAAGCATGAATTCCTTGGGCAGCTGAGGATTGGCCGGCGTGACCTGGATGCTGATCAGGCTCGCTGCCGTTACCGTGAGAACGGTGGAGCCGGTCACGCCCTGTGTCGCCGCACTGATGGTAGCGGTGCCTTGTGCATTCGCCGCGGCCAAGCCGTTACTGCCCGCTGCATTGCTGACGGGTGCGACGCTGCCATTCGATGACGCCCACGTGGCAACCGCCGTCACATCCTTGGTGGTGCCGTCGGTAAACACGCCAGTGGCGGTGAACTGCTTGGTCAAGCCCTTGGGAACCGAAGGACTTGCTGGCGTCACGTCCACGCGCGCCAGCGTTGCATCCGTCACCGTCAATGTCGTCGAGCCCGTGACGCCCGACTGGGCCGCAGAAATGGTCGTAGTGCCCTTGGCCAGGCTTTGCGCCAGTCCGGCAGAAGCCGCTGCGTTGCTGATGGTGGCAATCGAAACCGCTGAAGAACTCCAGGTGACGCTGGCGGTCAGGTTCTGCGTGCTGCCATCGGTGAAGCTGCCTGTCGCAGTGAACTGCTGGGTCAGGCCTTTGGCAATTGACGGCGTTGAAGGCGTGACATTAATGCTGGTGATTGCTGCCGCGGTGACGGTCAGGGTCGTAGAACCGGTCAGGCCCGATCCCTGCGCCGTAATCGTCGTCACGCCGGGAGCGACGGTCTGCGCCAGGCCTGCCGAAGCAGCAACGTTGCTGATGGTGGCTGCCGCTGCGTTTGAAGTGCTCCAGGTCACGCCCGTTGTAATGTCTTGCGTCGTTCCGTCCGTATAAACACCCGTCGCGGTGAACTGCTTGCTCAAGCCGTTCGGCACTGAAGGAGTTGTCGGGGTGACATCAATTCTTGCCAGTACGGCTGCCGTAACGGTCACTGAAGTGCTTCCAGTGACACCGGACAGAACTGCCGAAACCGTCGCGCTACCCTGCTTGAGCGTCTGCGCCAGACCAGAAGAACCAGCCGTATTACTGACCGTCACCGTCGATGCGTCGGAAGAGCTCCAGGTCACGCTGCTCGTGATGTCCTGGGTGCTGCCGTCGGTGAATGTGCCGGTAGCCGTCAACTGCTTCGGCGTGCCCTTCGGCACGGAAGGAGCTGCTGGCGTGATGCCAATGGCCGTCACCGCAGCAGGCGTCACGACCAGTTGCTTGCTCCCGCTGACCGAAGAGAGCGTGGCGACAATGAATGTCGTGCCAACCGCCACGGTGTGCGCGGAACCTTGGGTCGGGGAGGTATTGTCAACCGTGGCAATACTGGGCTGGGTTGAGGACCAGGCCGCCTGGGTCGTGACATCACGCTTGCTGCCATCCGAATACAGCGCGGTGGCCGAATACTGCTGTGCAGTGCCCAGCGCCAGCTGCGCCTTGGCGGCAGCAACCTCGATGCTGACAATAGAAAGGGAACCGTTACCCCCGCCGCAGCCCGCAAGAACCATCAGAGAGACAAAAGCCATGCAAACGGCCCAAACGCGGACCAAACGAATCCTGAGATTTTTCACGAGCGACTCCCCAATTCCCTGTTAATTATTAGATACAGCACTGCTTTTATTGATCACATCATAGTGCAGTCATGGTGCTTAGTTAAGGCATTTTTCGCGCTCAAACCTGCTCCAATTACCCCTGCTGCAATCACCGGCCAACACCCAAGCTCAAACGCGGCAAAGCCGCCACCCGGAGCACCGCGCTGGATGGAAACGGGCTTGTTTCATAGCGCAACCATCAATGCTTTTCGTGGTTTCTTTTAGGCTTTACCGGGCCAAAGATAGCGTTGAACCTCAAAGGTGGCTATTAGCCAAAAGTAGTACCAGAAAGTGCCCCTTGAGAGTATTTAACGCGCAGCAGATCGCCTGAAAACAAAAAAGGCGACCCGAGGGTCGCCCTTTTGCATCTGTGGATGACTTAGATGTTGAAATCCCAACGCGCGCCAAAGTGGGAACCATAGACGCGTGATTCGCTGTCATGGTGGTAGACCATGAAGCCGCCGCCGAGGCGAATGTCAGGCATCCATTCACCGAGCAGTGGGCGCAGCGGCACTTCCAGGTTGGCGCCGTAGGACGAACCGTGAATGCTCAGCGTCTTACCGGCATGTTCGAGCTTGGTGCTGGCATAACCGACCAGTGCTGAAATCTCGACCACATCGAACAGGGTGCCGGTCGGCACAAAGTACAGGCCCATGTTGTTCTTCACGCCCATGGTATCCGGCTTGCTGTCGGTGCCAGCCTTGACGCCGTAATGGGCTTCAATGCCGATCACATCAAATACACGCACGCCGGCGCGGACCTGATGGAAGTTGCCATGCAGGCTATCGGAGCTGAACTGGTTGGCCCTGTTGGGAGTTGCCGGTGAATCCGGGCTGGAGGCCAGGAAGTTGGCCTGCACATAGTCATAGCCGGCATAGAGCTTCCAGGGCTTGCGCTCTTCAGCCGGGGTCGCCTCAGGTGCGGCTTCGGCCGGAGCTGCGGCAGCATCGGTGGCGGCTGGGGCATCGCTTGCAGCCGCTTCGGCCGGAGCGCTTTCCGTGGCGGCGGCATCTGCAGCAGCCGGGGCAGCGTCGCTCGCGGCGGCATCAGCGGCTGGAGCTTCGGTGGCGGCAGGTGCGGCGTCGGTGGCCGCTGTCGCGTCGGCAGGAGCCGCTTCGGCAGCAGGGGCCGCATCAGCGGCTGGAGTCTCTGCGGCGGGCGCGGCGTCCGCAGGCGCGGCCTCAACAGGGGCCGCTGTCTCCGCGGCAGCCTGATCCTGCGCATAGACCGGAAGTACGGCGAACATACCCAGCAGTAGTGAGCCCAGTTTTTTCATATCTCTCCCCAGTCTTTATATTTGGTGCAAACGCTTAAGCTGCCGAATATTCACCGATTTCCGGCAGTAAATCCAGACACATGATCGAGGCTTGGAATACGCCGAATGCGCTCGCTGTCTGAAGATTTTCCCCGCACAATGCGGCCCATAGCCCTGATCGAATCAAGCTGATGAAATTCTGTAGCGCCTGCGGCCATGCCGTGGAACTGAAAACCCCACCCGGCGATCACCTGCCCCGCCACGTTTGCGGGCAATGCGGCGAGATTCATTACCGCAACCCCAAGGTGATTGCAGGCTGCATCCCGGAATGGGAAGACGGCCGCATCGTGATGTGCAAGCGCAACATCGAACCGCGCCTGGGCAAGTGGACCTTTCCGGCCGGATTCCTGGAACTGGGCGAAACCAGCGGACAGGGCGCCGCGCGCGAAGCCCACGAGGAATCACAGGCCGAAGTGGAGATCACCGGCCTGCTGTCGGTGATCAATGTGCCCTACGTGAGCCAGGTTTACGTGATTCACCGCGCCAGGCTCCTGCGCGCGGAGTTTGGCCCCACCGCCGAAAGTTCGGAAGTCCGGCTGATGCGGGAGGACGAAATCCCCTGGGACGAGATTGCTTTCCCCACGATCTGGCACAGCCTCAAGTTCTTCTTTGCCGATCGGGCGCAGGGTGTCCAGGGCTTCCATGAGCTGGATATCACCAAAGCCCATGTCCGCAACCTGCTGCAAGTGGAGTAAGCCCAAAACGGCCAAAGGTCGTATCTATAGCCCTTTACAACGCCGCGACCTGACGGACACACGCTAAAACCTTTACAATTCGCGCCGAAATTTATGAACAGGATGTTCGGTATGCAGGCAGGCGCATGGATGCGCAGGAGCCTGCAGATGGACAGGCTGAGTACATCAGAGGAACCCCATGACGTTTGTCGTCACCGAAAACTGCATCAAGTGCAAATACACGGATTGTGTTGAAGTTTGCCCCGTGGACTGCTTTCACGAAGGCCCCAACTTCCTCGTGATTGATCCCGAGGAGTGCATCGACTGCACCCTTTGCGAGCCCGAGTGCCCGGCCAAGGCGATTTTTGCCGAAGACGACCTGCCCGCTGACCAGGCCAACTTCAAGGGCCTGAACGCGGAGCTGACCAAGCTCTGGCCCGTCATCACCGAAAAGAAAGAACAACCTGCCGATGCCACCTCCTGGGATGGCAAGCCCGGCAAGCTGGCACAGCTCGAACGCTAAACGCCGCAAGCATTGCAGTACCCGGGCCGTTCATGGTGAGCTTGCGCGCTCATGAACGGCTCAGCCCCACCCCTGCCCGCGCCCAGACTCGCTCTGGTCCCCGCCCATGCCGACGTTCTGGCTTGGGCCGCAGAGACGCTGGCGCAGACTTACCGCTCACAACTTCCTGATCTCAGCGCGCTGACGCTACTGCTGCCCGCCGCCGCGCAGATTCCGCGTTTGCGCCGCCAGCTCAGCCAGCATTGCGGCCCGATCCTCGGCCCCAACATCAGCACCCTCGCCGGCTTTGCCGCGCAATCCAAGAGTGTCTCGACGCTGTCGGCGCTCGATTGCAAACTGATCCTGACCGAAGCATTGCAGGCGCATCCCGGCGCGTTTCCCGATCAGGACCCGGCGACATTGGCCGAAGCGCTGTTCGGCCTGTTCGAAGAACTCTCGGCCAATACCCCCGACCTTGCCCAGGACGAGGCGCGCTTTCTGGCACGCATTGAACGCAGTTATGGCGCGCAGCTCGCGCAAGCCTCCAGTGAAGCCAAGGCCATCCATCTGCTGTGGAGCGCCTATCTGCGCGACACCGCAGGTCGCAGCCCGGCCGTGGCCTATACGCAGCAACTGCGCGATGCGCTCACCACGCTCAAAGCCGATGAGCGCGTGGTGCTGATTGGCTTTGATAGTTTCAGCAGCAGTGAAAAAGCCCTGCTGCGGGAAGCCCTGCGCGGCGATCAGGTCTCGCTCTGGCTGCAAGGCCCGCTCGCAGGCCGTGGCCGCAATGGGCTTACGCAACTGGCGCAGGAGCTTGGCGACGGCGCAGTGATGATCGATCTGGGCACTGACGACTGCATGCGCGCCTTTGATGACAGCGGCACGCTGCTGCGTCAGCGCATCGCCGTCGCAATGCCAACACGCATTCAACTCGCCGCGGCAACACAGGCCGAACACGAAGCGCGCATGGTGGATCTGGCGATACGGCAAACCCTGCTGCAACAGTCATGCGAGATCACTGTAGTCACGCAGGATCGCGCACTGGCCCGCCGCCTGCGTGCCCTGCTCGAGCGCGCGTATATCCCGCTGCGCGATGAAGCCGGCTGGGCGCTCTCCACCAGCTCCGCCGCCTCCAGCCTCGGCCACTGGCTGGACTGCTGCGACCAGGACTTTCCGTTCCGCGCATTGCTTGATCTGTTGAAGTCGGATTTCTACGACATCACCGACTCCGAAAGCATTGATTCCCTGGAACGGGCCATCTACGCAGGAAAAATTGCCGGTGGCATTGAACGCCTGCGCAAACTGGCCGACGTCTCCAGGGATTTATTGAGCACACTGGATGCGGCCGCACGCTTGCTGCCTCCCGTTCACGGCCCGGCACGCAACGGCGCGGATTGGAGCCAGATGCTGATGCAAAGCCTGCAGGCATTGCCGCTCTGGCGCCGCTGGCAGGACGATGCCGCTGGCACGGTGCTGATTCGCCAGCTGGAAGAACTGCACGCGGCACTGCAACGCCAGAAACCGCGCCTGGGCTGGAAGGAATTCCGCGCCATGCTGGAGCGCCTGCTGGAAACCGCAAGTTTCATTCCAGAAGCCGTCGACAGTCCCGTGCGCCTGCTGACGCCGGAACAGGCGCAGGGCCTGCGCTGCGATGTGCTGATTTTCGCAGGCGCCAGCGCCGCGCAATTTCCGGGCAAACCCAGCGCGCAGCCGGTGTTCAATCACAGCGTCCGCGCAGAGTTGGGTCTGCCACACTGGACCGCGAAGCTCGAACAACAGCTCGCACGCTTCCGCAGCCTGATTCACGCCGCGCCGCAGGTGCTCATCACCTACGCCGCCGACGAGGAAGACGAGAGCGCAGAAGTTTGCCCCTGGGCCGAAGCCCTGCAGGTGACAGGCCTGGCCAGTATTGATGCCACATTGCCACAACGCGCTGCGAGCAAAAATGTCGAAGTCGCCGCATCGACCACGCTGCCCACGCCACACGCCGCACCAAGGCCTGTACTGCCACCGTCCCTGCTCACCCGCTCCCTGAGCGCCAGCGCGCATCAGACCCTGATTGATTGCCCGTACAAGTTTTTTGCCAGCAGCGGCCTCGGCCTCAAAAGCACGAGAGAGCCCGACGAGCCAGTCAGCCGCCGTGATTTCGGCGAGCGCGTGCACAACATCCTGCAGGCCTTTCACCAGCAAAGGCCGGGATTGCCTCCAGCGTTCTCTGGAAAAATCAGCGCCGGACGTCGCGATGAGATCGAACACGCACTGCGGCTCATCACCTATGCCGTTCTCGCCGATGACCTGCGCAACCGCGCCCTCGCGCAGGTCTGGCTCGCGGAGATCAACGCCCTGATTCCCGATCTAGCCGACTGGATGATTGCACGCAGCGCGCAATGGCCGCTGGTGCAATCGGAAGCCGATGGCCACGTCGCCCTCGACGCAGAATTGCAACTCAGAGGACGCATTGATCGCCTGGAGGACAACGGCAACGGCGTGCACAGCGTCGTCGATTACAAGACCGGCAGCTTCCCGCGGAAAGAAGAAGTGCTCAACGGCGAATCGGTCCAGACCACGCACTACGCCCTGCTGACCGAACCCTGCGAGAGCGTTGAATACCTGGTGCTGGAGCGTGACCGCAAGTCACCGAAGCCCATTGAAGGCGAAGACCTCGACACTGCCAGCGACGGCGTGCGTGAACGTCTCAGGCAGGTTTTCGCCTCATTGCGTGAGCACGCGCCACTGCCCGCGCATGGCGATGCACTGACCTGCTCGCGCTGCGATTTCCGCGGGCTCTGTCGCGTCGACAGCTGGGCGGAGGACAGCGCATGAACCAGGCGCTCAATCCCGCACGCAGCGTCAGCGTCTCGGCCTCCGCAGGCAGCGGCAAAACCTGGCTGCTCACCGCGCGCATCACCCGCATGCTGCTGGAAGGCCACAAGCCCGACGGCATTCTGGCGCTCACCTTCACGCGCAAGGCCGCCGCGGAAATGCGCCATCGCGTGGAAGATCGTCTGCGCCAGCTGGCACTGGCCGACGATGCCACACTCAATGCCACGCTGGCCGAGCTGGATCTGCAGGCCGGTGATGAGATCCGCCAACGTGCGCGTGGACTCTACGAACAACTGCTGTTCCATCCATGGCCGCTGCGCGCCACCACCCTGCACGCTTTCTGCCAGGATCTGGTTGCACGTTTTCCGCAGGAAGTCGGCATTGCCCCCGGCTTCGAGGTCAGCGAGAACGAGCAGGCATTGCTGGATGCAGCCTGGGCCGGAGTACAGCAAAAGCTGCTGGGCGAACCACAGGGCGCCGCCGGCCGGGCACTGAAAGCACTGATTGATGAAGGTGAAACCGAATGGGGCCTGCGCAGCCTCATCATGCAATTCCTCGCGCGTCGCGCGGAGTGGTGGAGCTACACCGACGGGCAAGCGGATGCCCTGGCCTTCGCGATCAACCATCTGCACGAACAGATGGAAATTGTCAGCGACAATCCCTACAGCGCGCTGCACACAGCTTCCTTTGAATCCGCGCTCGGCGTGCTGTGCCGCGGTCTCGCAACGGTTGGAAATATTCGTTCTGTCTATGCAGAAACGGTTCTGCCCGCGCAAGAACAGTCCGAGGCAAAACGTTACGAGTGCCTGATCAGCAGCCTCTTCACCCTGAAACTTGAACCGCGCGCGTTCTCGCCGTCAAAGGATGCGCAGAAGAAGCTGGGCGCTGGAACTGAGCGCTTCATCCAGGCACACGCTGAAATCGTCGCGGTCATTGCAAACGTCATTGACCAGCTCAAGCGCATCAGCACCCTCAAGCGCACGAAGTCCGCGCTGATCCTTGGCACTGCGGCGCTGGAACAGCTCAAGCTTGAATGTCGCAGGCGCAACCGCATCGGCTTTACCGATCTGGAGTGGTACGCCAGCAAGCTGCTGCGCGATCCGGATGCAGGCAACTGGGTGCAGTTCAAACTTGATCAGCGCATTGATCATCTGCTGCTCGACGAATTCCAGGACACCAGTCCCACCCAGTGGCAGTTGCTGTTGCCCCTGCTGGAGGAAATGGCTGCGGGCGGTTCAGACCGCGCGCGCAGCCTGTTCATCGTCGGTGATATCAAGCAGAGCATTTACGGCTTCCGCCGCGCCAATCCGGAATTGCTGCCGCAATCCGCCGCCTGGATGCAGACGCATCTCAACGCGCACCAGCAAACCCTCTCGCTTTCACGCCGCTCGGCGCCGGCGATCATCCAATGGGTGAATGCGCTGTTTGCGCCGGGACTGATCCAGGACTTTCCGGCCCACGACACCGCTCTCAGTGGCTGGGGCCGGGTTGAATTGGCAGCACTGGTCACGCCGGATCTTGAAGATGGCGATGAGCCCACGCCTTTCCGCAATCCGCTGACCACGCCGAGGCCCGATCCCGAAAATACGCGCGCGCTGCGCGAAGGGCGCCTGATTGCGCAACGCATCCGCAAGCTGATTGACGCCCGTTGGCAGATCGAGGTCCTGGGACAACAGCGTGCGCTCTCCTATGGCGATGTATTGATCCTCACGCGCAAACGCACGCACCTGCGCGCGCTGGAGCAGGCGCTGACGGAAAGCGAAATTCCTTTCGTTGGCGCCGCGCGCGGAACCCTGCTGAAAACCGCCGAGGCCGGCGATATCTCCGCGCTGCTGCGCTTCCTGCTGTCGCCTGTGCGCGACCTGGAACTGGCGCATGTCTTGCGCTCGCCCATGTTCTCTGCCGGGAACGAAGACCTGATTGAACTCGCAAACACTGCGCGCAAGAACCAAGGCAGCTGGCGTGCCGCACTGAATGAACCCACAGACAGCAGCACCCTGCTGCGCGCGCAGGCCTTGCTGGGGAACTGGCTGCAACTCGCGCGACAACTGCCGGTGCATGACTTGCTGGATCGCATCTATAACGAAGGTGACCTGGCCGCACGCTATGAGGCCGCCCTGCCCGCAGCACAGGCCGTGCGCGTGCGCGGCAACCTCAATGCCTTCCTGCAAATGGCCCTGGAAAGCGACAGCGGCCGCTATCCCTCCCTCTCCGGATTCCTCGAAGAACTTTCGCAGCGTGGCCGCGGCAGCGAAGCTCCCGACGAAACCCCACCGCCGAGCGCCCACGACCAGGTGCGCATCCTCACCGTGCACGGCGCCAAAGGCCTGGAAGCGCCAGCGGTCTTCATCGCGCAGACCGGCAGCGCCACCAGCAGCAACAAGGATGCCGGCTGGGTGGTTGAATGGCCTTCGAATGCGCCGCGCCCGAGCTGCTTTGTACTCGCCGCCAACAAGGACGATCGCGATGCCTTCTCGCAATCGCTGATTGACCAGCGCAAGCAGCGCGAAGCCCTCGAGGAAATGAACCTGCTTTACGTGGCAGTAACGCGCGCACGCCAGTTCCTGCATCTCTCCGGTTTCATGCCGGGCAAACCCGCCAAGGAACAGAGCTGGCACGAATTGGCGACCAATGCCTTCATGCACATGGGCATTGATGTTGGCGATGAAGAGACTTTTGTTTTTGCGCAGGGCGAGCCCGCGATCGCTGCTGCGACGGTGAGCCATGCAAGCGAAACCTTTGATGACCCGCGCCTGCGCCAACCCTTGAACCTGGCCCGCAAAACCGTGCAGCGCCCCAGCGCCAAGGAAGATGTGCAGGATGCCGCGGCGGTTGCGCGCGGCAACGCGCTGCACTGGTTGTTGCAGGACCTCAGCGCATCCATCCCCAAACCTGCATCGACATTGCGCGGACGGCTGGAAGCCGCGATGGGCAGCGCCATCCGCGACGCCGAGTTTTCGACATGGCTGGCTGAAGCCCAGGCGGTGATCGCTGCACCGGCACTCAGCAGGTTCTTCGATGCCGCCCAATTCCGTGCAGCCTGGAACGAAGTGCCCATCAGCCATGGCGAGCTCTACGGCATCATCGACCGGCTGGTGGATGACGGCACCACCCTTTGGGTACTGGACTACAAGACCGCACGCGATGGCGACGATGCCGCGCTCCTCGACCGTTATCGTGAACAGTTACTGGCCTACCGCGAAGGCGTGGCGCGCCTGTGGCCCGGGCGGACGGTACGGATGGGACTGGTGCTGACGCATACTCCCCGCTATCTGGAGCTGGCAGCGCCCTAAGGCATTTAAACGACTCATATTGGCATCCGGATATGCCAGAATCGCCCCCTTAACCGAGTCCTTTGAACCCTATTGCGGGAACAGGGTCTCAACCCAGCTTCCTACTACCGTGTGCTCCATGTCGACAATCAAACTGCTTCCCGTAATGGCCCTGTTGCTGCCGACGCTCGCTGCCTGCGCGCCGCCTTATGATGCCGCCAAGGAAGGCGCTGCCGCTGTTGACGCCCCCGTAACGGCGACAGCCACCGCGGCAACGGACACTGCCGCAGTCACGCCCCGTGCCGGTGAAACGCCCGAGATGACCGCGCTGCGCGCCAAGCTCTCGAAGACGCTCGCGCTGCCGATCGAAGCCGTTCGCACTTCGCCATTGCCAGGCATTTATGAAATCCAGGCTGGCATGAACTTCGGCTATGTCAGCGCCGACGGCGAATACCTGATCGAAGGTGATCTGGTTCGCCTGAGCACCGGCGAAGCCCTGACTGAAAAGAACCGCAAGACGGCGCGCCTTGCCGCCGTCAAGAAGATCGGCGTCGACAACATGATCGTGTTCGCGCCGCCTGCGGACAAGATCAAGCACACTATCACCGTGTTCACCGATATCGACTGCGGTTATTGCCGCATGCTGCATAGCCAGATCGCGGACTACAACGCCAAGGGCATTGCCATTCAGTACGCTTCCTTCCCGCGCACCGGCCCCAACACCAAGGCCTTCTTCGAAGCCGAGAATGTCTGGTGCTCTGCTGACCGCAAGGCGGCACTGACGCAGGCCAAGGCTGGCGCCGCCATTCCCGAAGTGCCCAAGTGCAAAAACCCGGTGCTGGATGAGTACAACATCGGCGCCAGCATTGGCGTGCGTGGCACGCCATCACTGATCCTGGAAGATGGCGAAATGATACCGGGCTACCAGCCGCCTGACCAGCTCGCACAGGTGCTGGATGGCAAGGCCGCCAAGACGGCAGGGCCGATTGATGCAGCACCAGCTGCTGCACCAGCACCCGCTGCGGCGCCTGCAGACGCGCCCAAGAGCTGAACCTTTACTCAAATAAAAAACGGCGCCAATGGCGCCGTTTTTTTATCCCCTCGGATGAAACCTCTGATGCATGTCCCTGAGGCGTTGCCGCGTCACGTGCGTATAGATCTGCGTTGTCGACAAATCCGCATGCCCCAGCAGTGACTGCACGGCACGCAGGTCCGCCCCGTGCTCCAGCAGGTGCGTGGCAAAGGCATGACGCAAGGTGTGAGGCGACAGCGCAACACGCACGCCGCCATTCAGCGCGTGGCGTTTGATCAGGTGCCAGAAATTGTGCCGTGTCATCGGCTCACCGCGCGCAGTGATGAACAGCCAGTCCGATGCGGCGCCTTCCGCCAGCGACGGGCGCGCTTCCAGCAAATAGCGCTTGATCCAGTCCATCGCTTCTTCACCCATCGGCACCAGGCGTTCTTTTCCGCCCTTGCCGATCACCTGCACGACACCGTGCTGGATGTTGACGCGCGGCAGTTGCAGCTGCACCAGTTCGGACACGCGCAGGCCCGAGGCATACATCAGTTCCAGCATCGCGCGATCACGCAGGCCAAGTTCGGTATTGGTGTCAGGGCTTTCGAGGATGCTGGTGACTTCGATTTCGCTGAGCGTTTTTGGCAGGCGTCGTGGCAGTTTGGGTGATTCCAGCTGCGCGGTAGGATCGTCGCTGCGCTGGCGATCCATCACCAGGTGACGGTAAAACTGCCGCAGCGCCGACAGCAGGCGCGCCTGTGACCGCGGCGTGAACTTGCGTGAATCACGGCTGCGGGCGGCGAAATAGCCCTGGATATCGCCCTCGCCAGCCTTGGCCAGTTCCACATTCTGCAAGGCCAGCCAGCGCGCAAACAGTGCGAGATCAGAGCGATAGCTGGTCTGCGTATTGGCAGAAAGACCACGTTCCAGCCACAGGCGGTCGAGGAAACGCGCGATGGCCGCGTCGTCTTCCGCTGTCAACCGTTCGGCGAATATTGGGGCGCTCACAGGATTCATCCACTTATAATAGCGGCCAATGTTCTCCCGTCTCTTCAATTTCTTATACGCCCCGCTGGCGGCGCTGGTCTTCGTTGCGGCCGTGCTGCCGTTCTGCGCGCTGATCATCATCGCGCCAACGCTAACCCTGCGCCGTACCATTGGCCGCTTTGCCGTGCGCTTTGCCCTGCTGTGCATAGGCGTGCCGATGCGCGTGCGCGGGATGAACAACGTACCGGATGGCCCCTGCATCGCCGTCGCCAACCACGCCAGCTACCTGGATGGCCTGATTCTCACCGCCGCTCTGCCGACGCGCTTCACCTTCGTGGTGCAGGACGGCGCAGCCACCTGGCCACTGATCGGCCTGACAATCCGTCGCATGGGCGTCACTTTCGTCAATCGCAGCAATCCCCGCGAGGGTGCGCTGCAAACCCGCGCGCTGATCCGTCGCGTGCAGGAAGGCGATTCGCTGGCGATTTTTGCCGAAGGCACCTTCAAGGACGAACCCGGCCTGATGGCGTTCAAGAACGGCACTTTCATGATCGCCGTGCGCGCCAATGTGCCGGTGGTGCCCACGGCGATCCGCGGCTCGCGCCGGCTCTGGGGCTCCGGCAACAAATTGCCGCGCTGGAGTTTCGTCGACGTTGAAGCCCGCCCGGCCATTTTGCCGATTGGCCCGCACAAGGAAGCCGAAACCCATTTGCGCGACGCCGTGCGCGCAGAGGTTCTGGCGATCTGTGGCGAACATGACCGCCTGCAAGCGTCCTCGTCAACCGGGGAAGAATAAGCATGCTGGCCAAGTATCGTCGCCGCTGGCGCAACTGGTCAGGGCTGGTTGAAGCCGTTCCCAATTTTCGCTCCTACCCGGTCACCCTCGAAGAAATCCAGGCCGAAGTGCTGCGCGCTGCTGATGACGGCGAGCGCTTGCGCGTCGGCGGCAGTGGCCAGTCGTTCACGCCGCTATGCTGGACCGATGAAAACCTGATGTCGCTGGATCACTTCACCGGCATCGATTCAGTCGACATGCAGCATCGTCGTGCCTGGGTTCGCTCTGGCACGCGGTTGGTGGAGCTGGCGCACCAGCTCTCCGAGCGCGGGCTCGCGCAGGAAGTGCTCGGCGCCAGCGGACAGCAAACACTGGCTGGCGCCATCAGCACCGGCACCCATGGCAGTGGCATGGCCTTTGGCAACATGTCGACGCAGGTCACCGGCCTGCGCATGGTGTGCGCCGACGGCTCGGTTAAGAACATCGGCGCCGCCAGCGACAAGAACCTGTTTGATGCCGCGCGACTCTCGCTCGGCGCGCTCGGCGTGATCACCCATGTGGAGCTGCAGTGCGTTGATGCCTATCGCCTGCATTACCGCAACAGCCGCGAGCAGCTCAATGGCACGCTGCGCAAGCTGGATCGCCTCAAACGCGAACACCGCCATTTCGAATTCTCCTGGTATCCGAACAATGACAGCGTGCAGCTGCGTTTCATGGACACCACTTCGGAGCGGTTGTCGCCATTGAGTCCACAGCGAGTGGCGCGCAACCTGATCCTCGAAAACGGTGCAATGTGGGCGCTGACCACGCTGTCGCGCCGCATGCCTGGCAGCATGGAAGCCGCACAGCGCATGACGACCTGGGCTGCATCCAACGACGATGTCATCGGCGAACCGGATCTGCGCTATGACACCAAGCGCATCGTGCGTTTCGTCGAGATGGCCTACGCGATTCCCGCCAAGTTTTTGCCGGAAGCGTTGACGCAAATGGAAAGCGTGATTCGCGCCTTGCGTTTCAAGACACACCTGCCCGTCGAAGTGCGCTTTGTGAAAGCCGACGACATCTGGCTCTCTCCCTGCTACGAACGCGACAGCGCCATCATCTCGATCAGCGCGCCGATTGATGCCCCGCGCCATGACTATTTCACCGCGATGGCGGAGATCTTCGACCGCTATGAAGGCCGCCCGCACTGGGGCAAGCTGCACGAGAAGACCTGCGATGAACTGAGCGGCCTCTATCCGCGCTTCGCCGATTTCCAGAAGCTGCGCAAGGAGCTTGATCCGCGCGGCGTCTTCCTGAATCCGCATCTCTGCGCCCTGTTCGGCGTCGATCAGAAGTAAGCGCAGCATGACCAACGCCCCCGAATTGCTCTCGCCACTGCAACGCTATCAACGCGACCTCACACGCGAAGATTTCCAGCGCGACGAATCGCAGGCACAGGCGATTGAAGCCCTTCAGCACGTCTACGAGGCACTGCTGGCCGCACCGCCCAAGAAGCGTTTCGGCAGCTCAAGGCTGAGGTGGCCGCGTGTACCCGGCCTGTATATGTGGGGCGGCGTGGGTCGCGGCAAAACCTATTTGATGGACACGTTTTACGAGGCCCTGCCCTTCGACAGGAAGATGCGCACGCACTTCCATCGCTTCATGCTGGAAGTCCACGAACGCCGCCAGCACTACGCGCATGAAACCGATCCTATCGGCAAGGTGGCGCTTGAGTTCGCCGCCAAGGTGCGCGTGTTGTGCTTCGACGAGTTCTATGTGTCGGACATCGCCGACGCGATGATCCTGGGACGCCTCACCGAAGTGCTGTTCGAGAATGGCGTGACGCTGATCGCCACGTCCAACGTCGTGCCCGACAATCTCTACAAGGATGGCCTGCAGCGCGCGAACTTCCTGCCGGCGATTGAACGCCTCAAGGCCAGCGTCAAGGTGCTGAATGTTGATGGTGGCGTCGACCATCGCCTGCGTGCACTCACGCGCGCCGAGGTTTACCACTATCCCTGCGACCCTGCGGCAGAGCTGAACATGCAGCGCGACTTCATCGCCATCGCGGGTTGCGCCGGGCAGGAAAATGTCGAGATGCCGATCCACGACCGCATCATCGTCGCGCACCGCCTTGCCGATGGCGTCGCCTGGTTTGAATTTGCAGCGATCTGCGAAGGCCCGCGCAGCGCGGCCGACTACATCCAGATCGGCCGCACGCATCACACGGTGCTGCTGTCGAAGGTTCCACAGCTCACGGTATTTACCGAAGACGCCGCGCGGCGCTTCATCAACATGGTCGACGAGTTCTACGACCGCGGCGTCAAGCTGATCATCCTGGCGGATGTGCCGCAGGAAAAACTCTATGCGGGATTGAAGCTGCGTTTTGAATTCCAGCGCACCCTCTCAAGGCTTCAGGAAATGCAGTCGCAGGAATACCTTGCCAAGCCGCATCTGGCCTGAACCGTAGGGTGCGCCATGCGCACCGTGGTACCTGTGGCAAGTGAGCTGGTGCGCATGGCGCACCCTACGATTTTCTCTTGGCAGGGCACGTAGGGTGGGTAGAGCGCAGCGAAACCCACCCTACAAGTTTGTTCTAGCGTTTGGCTTTAGCTGTTTTAGCCAGCAATTCCATCATCGGCTTCTCCGGCAGCGCGTCATCCGCCAGCAACTGCTTCACTTCCTTCATCCACTCAATCCACGTCCACTCATAGCGGATACCCGAGCGCAGCGTCAGGTAAGGCATGCGGTGCTTGCGACGCGTGGCGGCGTCGGCGCTGAAATACAGGCGCTCCAGCTCGGCGTACTCGGCCAGCTTCTGCTCATGGTCATCGATGTGCTGACCCAGCTCCTTGTCGAGCTCGCCAGGGTCGGCCAGATGTGCGGCGTAGATCTTGACCAGCAGGGTGCTGTTGATGCGCGCAAGCTTGATCGGCTGCTTGAGCCAGGCCCTCAGCGCGCTGCGACCGGCCGAGGTGATCTGGTAGACCTTCTTGTCCGGCCGCTCGGCCTGCGTATGGACTTCGAACTCCACCAACTGGTCGGCCGTGAGCTTCTTAAGTTCCTGATAAACCTGCTGATGCGTGGCATTCCAGAAGTTGCCAATACCGCCGCCGAAGCGCTGCGCGAGGTCGTATCCGCTGCCGGGTTTCTTGTCCAGCAGTACCAGAATGGCGTGTTTGAGTGACATGGGTGCAGAGTACAGGGGTTCGCTTTTTATGCAAACTCTTGCATATGAATTCGGCCGGTGTTACTAATATGCAAACATTTGCATAGGAAGGGTCGCCATGAAACGTATCGGACGCCGTTACCGCACCGGCCGCGCTGAGCAGAAATACGATGTCATCGTCGTCGGCTCGGGCATTGGCGGCCTCACCAACGCCGCACTGCTGAGCAAGCTTGGCCGCAAGGTCTGCGTGCTGGAACAGCACTACACCGCCGGCGGCTATACGCACTCCTACGAGCGCGAAGGCTATGAGTGGGACGTCGGCGTCCACTACATCGGCGAAGTGCACAAGCCGCATTCACCGCTGCGCCGCGTGTTCGACGTGATCTCCGACGGCAAGCTCGAATGGGCGCCGATGGACGAGGTTTACGATCGCATCATCATCGGCGATCGCAAATACGACTTCCGCGCCGGCCGCGAGAATTTCATTGCCGATATGGTCGCGCACTTCCCGCAGGAAGCTGACGCGATCCGCCAGTACGTCGACCTGGTCTACAAGGTCGCGCGCTCCGCCACGCCCTTCTTCGCAGGGCAAGCGATGCCGCCACTGCTTGCCAAGGCCTACAACAAGACGCGCCGCTTCCTGGTGCCGAATGAATGCCTCAAGACCACGCGCGAAGTGCTCGAAGCACTGACGCAGAACCAGGAACTGATCGCCGTCCTCACCGGCCAGTGGGGCGACTATGGCCTGGTGCCGAAGGAATCGACCTTCTTCATGCACGCGATGGTCGCCAAGCATTACTTTGCTGGCGGCAACTATCCGGTCGGCGGCTCCTGGAAGATGGCGGAAACCATCGTGCCGGTGATCCGCGCCGGTGGCGGTGAAGTGTTCACCTACGCTCGCGTGCAGGAAATCATCGTCGAGAACAACCGCGCAATCGGCGTGCTGATGGAAAACGGCGATCGCCTGCTGGCCGACAACATCGTCAGCAACACCGGCGCGCGCATCACCTTCGAGAAACTGTTGCCCGAAGCACAGCGCCAGAAATACGGCTACGAGAAGAAGCTGAAGACAGTGAAGCCTTCCAGCGCGCATCTCTGCCTCTACGTCGGCTGCAAGGGGACTGCGAAGGAGCTGGGCATTCCCAAGACCAATCTGTGGATCTACCCGACGCCGAATCACGAACAGAACATCCAGAACTATCTGGACAATCCGGACCAGGGCTCGCCGCTGGTCTACATCTCCTTCCCTTCTGCAAAAGACCCAACCTGGGACCAGCACTACCCCGGCAAGAGCACCGTCGAAGTGGTAACGCTGGGCCGCTACGAGGACTACGCCAAATGGCGCGGCACCACCTGGAACCAGCGCGGCGAAGGCTACGAAGAGCACAAGCAGAAGATCACCGAACAGCTGCTGGAGACACTTTACGTGCAGATGCCGCAGCTACGCGGCAAGGTCGACTACGCCGAGCTTTCAACGCCGCTGTCGACCGAATGGTTCCAGCTCAATGACAAGGGCGAGATCTACGGCCTTGATCACGATCCGGATCGCTTCAAGCAGGATTGGCTGCATCCGGTCACGCCGGTGAAGAACCTCTACATGACCGGACAGGACGTCGTCACCTGCGGTATCGGCGGTGCACTGATGGGTGGCGTTCTCACCACCAGCGCCATGCTCGGCCTGCAGGCCAACAAGCTGCAGAAGCTGCTGAAGAACTGGCAGCCGGAGCAGCAAGTCGAGGGCGTTGCCGCGCCCGCGCACTGAAACCAGCGATGAAAGTCCGAGCCGTTCAAGCCGATACGCGTGTCGAAAAGCTGCTGCCCGGCTTTACGTTTTCCGACGCCTATTGCACCCGTGGCGTCGGGCCAGATCTCAGCGCGCGTCAGGCTGCGCTCGCGATTTTTGATTCGCCGCCAGCCTGGGTGAATGGCCTGATGTCGGCGCGCAACTGGATCGTCGGTTGGTTTGGACTGAAAGCCGGGGAACACGCCTCAACTCAGCATGGGAAATCGCATGTCGGCATCTTTCCGGTCCTGTCGGAATCGCCACAGGAAATTCTGCTGGGCCTCAACGACCGCCATCTGGATTTTCTGCTGGCAGTGACGCTGGAGCCCGACACGGTGAATACGCGACAGGTCACGGTCACAACCGTGGTCAAGACGCATAACCGCCTGGGGCGCGTCTATCTGAAGACAATCCTGCCGTTCCATCGCCTGATCGCCCGCTACATGATCAGCCGTGCCTCGCTCGCGGGAGCCCGCGCGTGAATGGTCAGATCCTGATTCTCGCGAGCTGCGCCATCCTCATCGGCCTGGGTTCAGCGCACCTGGCGCTGACTTTTTTCAGCGATCGCTTCGAGCCACGCGATGCCCAGCTTGGGCGGCAACTCAGGATCGTCTCGCCCATCATCAGCCGTGATACGACGATGTGGCGGGCGGCAACCGGCTTCCACATCAGCCACAGCATGGGCCCGATCCTGTTTGGCCTGGTCTATGGCTACCTGACGCTCTGCCACTTTGAATTCCTGCTGCAATCGACCTTTCTGATGGCCCTGGGTGGCGTGACCCTCGGGGCCTATTGGGTGACGGCGAGGATTTACTGGTTCAAAACCCCGCTTCGGGGCATCGCGCTGGCCTCGCTGCTCTATCTGATTGGCCTTGGAATCGCCCTGAACCCGGCCTGAGACGGCCCAATTTTGCCTATTACCTTAGAACTTCTTCGGATAAGGCCTCGATAAAAGCCTTTGCCCAGCGCGTTTTAGCCCTCAAAGCCATTTCTGCTCTATATGGATTAAACGCTAGCGCCTCGTGATTCCTTACAATACGTACTTGTTTTGGCACTTGTCTTGTTTTGGCCTGTTTTAATTTGGGCCCGTTTTAAGAGAGATAGCATCAATGGCTGCATTTGCCCCCGAGCGCGTGACCTCCGTCCACCACTGGAACAGCACCCTGTTCAGCTTCAAGACGACCCGTGACCCTGCCCTGCGTTTCCATAACGGCCACTTCGTCATGATCGGCCTGCAGGTTGAGGGCCGCCCGCTGATGCGCGCCTACAGCATCGCCAGCTCCAACCACGAAGAACACCTCGAATTCCTCAGCATCAAGGTCCAGGACGGCCCGCTGACCTCGCGCCTGCAACACCTCAAGGTGGGCGACGAGATCCTCGTCAGCCGCAAGCCGGTCGGCACCCTGATCGTGCAGGACCTCAACCCGGGCAAGCACCTGTACCTGTTCGGCACCGGCACCGGCCTGGCGCCGTTCATGAGCATCATCAAGGACCCGGAAATCTACGAGCGCTTCGAGAAGGTCGTGCTGGTGCACGGCGTGCGCGAAGTCAGCGAGCTGGCTTACTCCGACTACATCAGCAACGAGCTGCCCAACGATGAGCTGATGGGCGAACTGGTCAGCGGCAAGCTGATCTACTACCCGACCGTCACCCGCGAGCCCTTCCGCAACCGCGGCCGCCTCACCGACCTGATGGAAAGCGGCAAGCTGTTCTCCGACATCGGCCTGCCGCCGATTGATCCTTCGGTTGACCGCGCCATGATCTGCGGCAGCCCGAGCATGCTCACCGACACCTGCGCGATCCTCGACAAGCGCGGCTTCAAGATCTCGCCGCACCAGGGCACCCCGGGCGACTACGTGATCGAGCGCGCCTTCGTCGAAAAGTAAGGGGTCTTCGCTGCTTTACCAAGGCGTCAGGTAAGGGATTACCTGACGCCTTTTATGTACAGGAAGTACGGTACGTCGCGGGCGCACGGTGAGGGCATGGATGCCCGAAGTAGAGCAACGCAGGAGCAGTTGCCGAATGCGCAGGAGCGACGCGGTCGGCGAACTAGATGCCCCCGCTTACCGGCTATCCATAAAAGAGTCCCGCCGGTCGCAATCTGCGACCCATCACATCCAGCCGCATCAATAATGGCTCCGGTTTCGCCGACGGATGTGCACACCATGCAAACGGATTTTCTGATTCAGCTGGCCCCGCTCAAACCCCTGTTCTGTGGCCTGCTGTTTTTCTGGGCTTCATGGATGGCGACGAAGAAATTCCTGTTGCTCTTCATCCTCGGAATCAGTGCCGGCGAAACCACTCTCAACACCCTGCACGGACAGGTCGAAACGATCAGCACCCATCCCTATGTGCTGAACGCTGCCTCGGCTGCTGGCATCCCCATCCACCAAGGCTCGGTGATGTATCCGCTGCTGGCCAATGTCCTGCTGGCGCTGGCGATGTTTTCGCTGGTTCAGGCGATCCGCATCTACACACGGGCCAAGCGCAAGGAAATGGACATGGAATTGCGCATCATGGAAATCCACGGCAAGAACCGTTTCAGATAGGATTTGTCCCCTAGCCCATAAAAAAACCCGCCTTACGGCGGGTTTTCTGTTTCAGCAGATCACCAGACCATCAGGCACGCAGACGCCGCGTCCTGAAAGTATTCCAACCGTTGTGCAACATGCCCAGTGCGAATGCCTGCAGGCCGGATTCATTGGGCTTGGGCTTGCGGCCTTCGCCGATACGGCGCAGCTGGCGCGTGTACCAGGCGACTTCCATCAGCGCCATGCGATCAACCATGCCGATGCCGGTACTGATCGGGCGAACCTGGTGCAGCGATTCCTCTCCTCGCAGAAAGCGCTTGGGCGCATCCGGTTCCACAGCGAGCAGGCGACCGAGGCCGATGAAATCGATCGCACCGCCCTCCAGCGCGCTCGCCATGCCACCCACGCTACGGAACCCCCCCGTCAGCATCAGTGGAACCTTCACGGCTGCCCGCACCTTCTCGGCAAACTCCATGAAGTAGGCCTCACGCGCACGCGTGCTGGCCTTGGCCTCGATGCCGGTCATGGCAGGCGCTTCATAGGTGCCGCCGGAAATCTCGACCAGATCAACGCCGGCTTCTGCCAGCGCCTGGATCGCCGCCAGCGATTCGTCTTCGGTGAAACCACCGCGCTGGAAGTCCGCCGAATTGAGCTTGATACCGATGGGGAACTTGGGGCCAACCTGCTTGCGCATTTCAGCCAATACCTCGAGCACAAAGCGACGGCGATTCTCCGCCGTGCCCCCCCACTGGTCCTGGCGCTGGTTGTGACGCGGCGACAGGAACTGCCCAACGAGATAACCGTGCGCGCCATGGATCTGCACGCCGGTAAAACCAGCTTTCTTGGCAATGCGGGCGGTGTTGCCGTAGCGGCGAATCAAGTCAAGGATTTCGGTTTCGGTCAGCTCGCGCGGCGTCGAGAAGAACGCCGTGAGATCGCGACCGAAGGGAATCGCCGAGGGCGACACCGTTTCCTTGTTCAAACCCTTGGGCGCCTGCTTGCCGGGGTGATTGATCTGCATCCACAGCTGGCCACCATGACGCGTACCCGCCGCCGCCCAGCGCTGCAGCGCCGGCAGATCGGATTCATCCTCGATCACGATGTTGCCGGGCTCGCCGATGGCGCGACGGTCAATCATCACGTTGCCGGTGATGCTCAGGCCAATGCCACCTTCAGACCAGCGGCCATAGAGTCGGATCAGCTGCTCGGTGGGACGATTGTCCATCGTGCCCAGCGCTTCACTCATCGCCGATTTCACCAGGCGATTGGGAATCCGCACGCCGTTGGGCAAGCGAAAGGATTCAGCGAGGATTTTTGCCGCGGATTTCTGACTGGCGCCCATGACTGACTCCTGCTTACTTGCGCTTGGACTGCGCTTTCATCGCGCGCGTCACGAGCGACTGGTATGCCGTCGGCAGCAGGCGCTGCATGACGTCGAAGGCGCGCGCGTCGTTGCCGATCAGCACACGGCGGGCATCACGCTTCACGCCATCCAGGATCACCTGCGCAGCCTTCTTGGCCGTGGTGCTGAACATCTTCTCGAAATCGGCCGTCGCCTTCGCCGGATCACCACCGGTGATCGCGCGCATGCTCTCGTTGGTGCGCGCCGAGCGCGCGATATTGGTCTTGATGCCGCCCGGGTGCACGCAGGTCGCGCTCACGGGGCTGTTCGTCATATCCAGTTCCTGGCGCAGCGATTCGGTGAATCCACGCACCGCGAACTTGGTGGCGTTGTAGGCGCTCTGCGTCGGCTGCGCGAACAGGCCGAAGACGCTGGAGATATTGATGACATGGCCTTCGCCGCTGGCCTTGAGGTGCGGCAGGAATTCCTTGGTGCCGTAAACGACGCCCCAGAAATTGATGTTGGTGATCCACTCATATTCTTCGTAGCTCAGGCCTTCAACGGTGCCAGCAACCGCGACACCGGCGTTGTTGAATACGAGATTCACTTTGCCGTGATCCTTGACGGTTTTCTTGACCCAGGCCTGCACCTGATCAAGCTTGGCAACGTCAACCTTCGCCGTCGTCACTTTCACGCCGCTGTCAGCGAGCAGCTTGGCGGTTTCCGCCAGACCGGTTTCATTGACGTCGCTCAGCGACAGCGCGCAATTCTGTGCAGCCAGCTCCAGCGCCAGTGCGCGACCAATACCTGAACCCGCACCAGTAATGGCGGCAACCTTGTTGTTAAAAGATTTCATAAAGCTCCTTTGAATTCGCGGGACTCTCATCCCGCTCTTTATCGTTAAAGTAAAAAATCAGGCGCGACGCACGTAGGCGTCGGCATCAAATTTCCTGAGCTTGCGACGGAAGGCCCAGGTAAAACCCGGCCACAGCGTCACGTTCTTGCCGCTCTTGGGATCGATGTACCAGCTGTTGCAGCCGCCGACCGACCAGATCGCGCCATCGAGTTGCTTCTGGATATCGCGGTTATAGGCGGCCTGCGGTTCTGCCTTCACATCGAGGCTCTTGATGTTCTTCTTTTCCATCAGCTTGAGCGCATCAAGCACATAGGCGATCTGCGACTCGATCATGTAGACCATCGAGCTGTGACCAAGGCCAACGTTGGGGCCGACGATCAGGAACAGATTGGGGAAGCCGTTGACGGTGGTGCCCTTGTAGGCTTCCGCGCCATTCTTCCAGGCATCCATGATGTCGACACCGTTTTCGCCGTAGACCATGCCGGTCGGCAGCGGATCAGTCGCGTGGAAGCCGGTGCCAAAGATCAGCGTATCGATTTCGCGCTCGACGCCATCGGTGGTGACGATACTATTCGCCCGCACTTCCTGGATGCCGGTGGTGATGACATCAACATTGCTCGACGCCAGCGCCGGATAGTAATCATCCGAAATCAGTACGCGCTTGCAACCGATGGTGTAGTCCGGCGTCACCTTGGCGCGCAATACAGGATCCTTGATCTGCTTGCGGATATGGCTGCGTGCAACGCGCTCAACCACTTTCATCAATCGTGGATTGATAACGAAACCGGCGACGCGGGATTCCAGCATCCAGTAAATCGCCGAGCGGAATGCGCGCTGCGTTGCAGGAAAGCGCTTGAACAGCTTGCGCTCGCTGTCGGTGATCTCACGATCCGGCTTGGGCATGATCCACGGCGGCGTGCGCTGATACAGGTCGATATGGGCCGCCTGCTTCTGCACCTTGGGCACGAACTGGATCGCGGAAGCACCGGTACCGATCACGGCAACGCGCTTGCCCTTGAGGTCATAGTCATGAGCCCAGTCCTGCGAATGGAAGCTCTTGCCCTTGAAGGTCTCAAGGCCCTTGATGTTCGGATAAGCGGCGCGACTCAGGCCGCCCATGCCAGAGATCAGCACGTTTGCGGTCAGCTCTGCGCCATCACTGGTGGTGATGCGCCAGAGATGCGCACTCTCGTCCCACACCGCTTTCTGAAGACCGCTGTTGAAGCGGATGAAAGGACGCAGGCCGTGCTTGTCGGTGACTTCGCGCAGGTAGTTCCAGATTTCCGGCTGCGGCGCAAACATGCGCGTCCAGTTCGGATTGGGCTCAAACGAAAACGAATAGAGGTGCGACTGCACGTCGCATGCGCAGCCCGGGTAATTGTTGTCGCGCCAGGTGCCACCGACATCGCCCGCCTTTTCAAGCACGATGAAATCCGTCTGGCCTTCCTTCTTCATCTGGATGGCCATGCCCAAACCCGCAAACCCGGTGCCGACAATGACGACGCGTGCGTGAGTCACTGCCTGCTTTGAACCCTTCACCATGGAACACCCCTGGAAACCGTTGCTGGCCGAAGTTGATTGGGTTCGGCCGTCCCTGACAGGTATACATCCGTCTACTTCATAGTAGACATTCGTATACTTTCTTGTCAAGGACCGCTACACTCTCGGCATGAGCAAGCCCAAAGACATTGGCCCGCAAGACGAGACCACCGGTCAGACTGGCCGCGACAAGCTGCTGTGCGCCGCCCTCAAACTGGCCGCCAAGTCCCGCAGCCTCAACAGCATTGGCGTGCGCGAACTGGGACGCGAGGCCGGGCTCAATCCCAACACCTTCTACCGGCATTTCAAGGACCTGGATGAGCTGTCGATGGCGCTGATCGACCAATTGAGCCGCGACCTGCGCGTGCCCTTGCAGACCCTGCGCCGCAGCCTCGTCAGCCGTGAGGAAAACGCCGTGCGCACGGTCGAACTGGTCTTCGATTTCGCCAAGGCCCAGCCGGAAGTTTTCATGGTGGGCGTGCGCGAGCTCTATGGCGCCTCGGAGCCCGTACGCGAAGCGCTACGCAAAGTGATCGGTGAAGTGGCTGGCGACCTGGCCGAAGACATGCGCCTCATGCAGATGACCCCAGGCCTGAATGACAAAACCGCCCGCGAACTGGCTGAAGTCGTCGTTGTGCAAACCTTCCACAGCACCCTCGACTACCTCGAACACCCCGACCAGCGCGCCGAAATCCTCCGCCGCGTCGTCCAGTTCATCAACGCCCTCTTCGTAGGCGCCATGGCCATCCAGGCGGGATTACCTTTGGCAACAATGGTTTCGACCCAGCAGTTGAAAAAGCCCGACTAAACGCAGAAAGCCCCTTCACAGGGGCTTTTTTTCAAAGTGCGTTAAACGGAATAGGCCAAGCTCGGAGAGATTCGACAAAAATGTCTGGAACATTTTTGCGCATGCCGCAGGCATGCCCCCGAGCGCAGCGATGGGGGTGAGGCTCAGGATGAGCCGAACAACTCCCGAGGGAGTGCGAATCTCGATTCCGAGGCACAAAAACAACAAAGCCCCACTAAAGGGGCCCTGTGTCTACCGCCATATAAATGGTGCGCTCGGAGAGATTCGAACTCCCGACCCCTTAGTTCGTAGCCAAGTGCTCTATCCAGCTGAGCTACGAGCGCACACTTAAAAAAGAAAACTGGCGGAGAGAGAGGGATTCGAACCCTCGATAGGGGATAAACCCTATACGCCCTTAGCAGGGGCGCGCCTTCGTCCACTCGGCCATCTCTCCGGGACTGCCTCCGGGACGTACCCGGCTCTCTCTCCTGCTGCGTTACCACCGCGGCAAGGGGCGCAATTCTAACGACCTGATAGGAGAAGGTAAAGAATTATTCGAGGGTTTGGCGTAATTACTGCCGCTAAAAGCAAGAAGGCTGCAAAACTGCAGCCTTCTTGATGATTACACCGCGGTATTGGTGCTGGGACCAGCAGGGGTGAACTCGTCTCCACGCTTGATGCGTTCAACGATTTCTTCACGATGGACCGTCACGCTTCGAGGCGCTTTGACCCCGATACGAACCTGTCCACCTTTAACGCCCAGTACTGTGATCTCGATATTGTCCGCAATCACAAGGGTTTCACCGACACGCCTTGTCAGAATCAGCATGGCACACTCCATTGGCAACGCTGAAAGTTTGCAGTGCTAACGAGCCAGTGCAAATCCTCTAAAACACACTATAGATAGCTGAATATGTGAGTGTGCACACACTTACGCAGCCTTGGCGCCCTCTTCCAGGCCAAATGCCTTGTGCAGCGTACGCACAGCGAGCTCCAGATAGATTTCTTCGATCACCACCGAAACCTTGATTTCAGAGGTCGAGATCATGCGGATGTTGATGCCCGCACCAGCCAGCGCCTTGAACATCTGGCTGGCGATACCTGCATGTGAACGCATGCCAACACCCACCAGCGACACCTTCACGATGTCATTCGCCGCGCGAACACCCTTGGCGCCGAGTTCCTTGGCCACCTGCGTGGAAATGTTCTGCGCCTTCTCGAGATCGTTGCGATGCACGGTGAAGGTGAAGTCGGTGGTGCCGTCGGCGCCCACGTTCTGCACGATCATGTCGACTTCGATATTGGCCTCGCCGATAGGGCCGAGGATCGCGGCCGCGATACCCGGACGGTCAGGCACGCCTGCCACGGTGAGCTGTGCTTCGTCCTTGGCAAATGCGATACCGGAAATCAGTGCGTCTTCCATCTTGTTGTCCTCAAGCGTAATCAATGTGCCGGGGCCATCCACGAAAGTGGAGAGCACGCGCAGCGGAACCTTGTACTTGCCCGCGAATTCGACCGAACGAATCTGCAGAACCTTGGAGCCGAGGCTGGCCATTTCCAGCATTTCCTCGAAGGTAATCTTGTCCAGGCGACGAGCTTTAGGCTCGACGCGCGGGTCGGTGGTGTAAACGCCATCGACATCGGTGTAGATCTGGCATTCGTCAGCCTTCAGTGCAGCAGCGATTGCAACACCAGTGGTGTCCGAACCGCCACGACCCAGCGTTGCCGTGCTGCCATCCGGCGCAATGCCCTGGAAACCGGCAACCACAGGAACAATGCCTGCCTTGCAGTCTGCGAGCAGCTTGTCGGCATCAATCGACATGATGCGCGCTTTCATGAAGGCGCTGTCGGTTTTGATCGTGACCTGCGGACCGGTGTAGGAGCGTGCCTTGAGGCCGTTCTTCTCCAGCGCCAGCGCCAGCAGGCCAATCGTCACCTGCTCGCCGGTCGACGCAATCTGGTCGTATTCGCGCTCGCTGCCTTTCGGGTTAATGCCCTTGGCGAGTTTCAACAGGCGATCGGTTTCGCCGGACATTGCCGACACCACCACGACCACCTGATGTCCCTGCTTCACAAAGGACGCAACCTTGCTGCACACCTGCTCGATGCGCTCCAGTGAGCCCATCGACGTGCCGCCGTACTTCTGAACAATCAATGCCATTTCAATTTTCCTAGTAACACTTCTGTAGGAGCGCCTCTTAGGCGCGATCAGCGCAATCGCGCCCAAGAGGGCTCCTACAACAACGATTACAATTTACCTTCGACCCAGCCCAGCACGCTGTCCACAGCGGCGGGCAGATTGCCCGGCTGCGTACCACCGGCCTGTGCCATGTCAGGACGACCACCACCCTTGCCGCCCACCTGCGTGGCGACAAAATTCACCAACTCACCCGCTTTCACCTTGCTGGTGAGATCCGCGGTGACGCCAGCGATGAGGCTGACCTTGTCCCCGTTCGCGCTGCCGAGCAGCACGATGCCGGAGCCGAGCTTGTCCTTGAGCTGATCCATCAGCGTGCGCAGGTCATTGCCTTCGACACCGTCGAGCTTGGCAGCGATGACCTTCACGCCCTTGACGTCTTTGGCCTGGCTGGCGAGATCGCCACCGGCAGCAGACGCCATCTTGCCCTTGAGTGCGGCGAGCTCCTTTTCGAGCTGCTTGCTGCGATCAAGAACACCTTGAACCTTGTCGACCAGATCATCACGACCCGAGCGCACCAGATCCGCAGCAGCCTTCAGCTTGGCTTCGGTCTCGCGCACGAAATTCATCGCGCCCTCGCCCGTCGTCGCTTCGATACGACGCACGCCAGCGGCGACGCCGCCTTCACTCAGGATCTTGAACAGGCCGATGTCGCCGGTGCGGCTCACGTGAGTACCACCACAGAGTTCCGTGCTGTGCTCGCCCATCGCCAGCACGCGCACTTCGTCGCCGTACTTCTCGCCAAACAGGGCCATCGCACCGGACTTGATCGCGTCGTCGTAGCTCATCAGCTTGGCCGAGACTTCAACATTGGCAAGCACGGCACGGTTCACGCGCGTTTCGATCTCGGCCAGTTCATCAGCCGTCACCGGCTGTGTGTGCGAGAAGTCGAAGCGCGTACGCTGCTCGTTGACGAGCGAGCCCTTCTGCGCCACGTGCGCACCGAGCACATCGCGCAACACGCGATGCAGCAGATGCGTCGCCGAGTGATTGCGCATCGTCGCGCGGCGCACCGATTCGGTGACGCTGGCGCGAACCTTGTCGCCAACCTTCAGCGATCCGCTCTTGAGCGTGCCGTGATGACCAAACACGCTGCCCTTGATCTTCTGGGTGTCGGCAACTTCAAAGCCAGCGATGAGCCCCTTGTCGCCCACCTGACCACCGCCTTCTGCATAGAACGGCGTGTTGTCGAGCACGACGATGCCGTCGTCGCCTGACTTCAATTCATCAACGGCCTTGCCATCGCGATACAGTGCCAGAACCTTGGCACCGTCGGCAGTCAGTCCGTCGTAGCCCACGAAGCAGGTATCCGCGCCTTCATAGGCCACGTTGCCTGCGGTGCTGAACTTGCTGGCGGCACGAGCGCGTTCGCGCTGCGCTTCCATTTCGCGTTCGTAACCGGCTTCGTCGAGCGTGAGCTTGCGTTCGCGGGCGATGTCAGCGGTGAGATCCAGCGGAAAGCCGTAGGTGTCGTACAGCTTAAACACTACTTCACCCGGGATCACCGTACCCTTCATCTTGCCAATCGCTTCTTCAAGCAGCTTCATGCCCTTGTCGAGCGTGACGGCAAAGCTGTCTTCTTCGCTGCGGATCGTCTTTTCGATCAGCGCGCGCTTCTCGTTCAGCTCCGGATACGCGCCGCCCATGATCTCGGCCAGCGGTGCGACGAGCTTGTAGAAGAACGGTTCGCTCAGACCCAGCTTGTAACCATGACGGATCGCACGGCGCATGATGCGGCGCAGGACGTAACCACGGCCTTCGTTGGACGGCGAAATGCCATCGGTGATCAGGAAGCTGGTCGCGCGAATGTGATCGGCGATGACTTTCTGCGAAGCGTTTTCGTAAGGCTTCTGACCCGCGAGCTTGGCGATGGCAGCAATCAGGTGACGGAACGTGTCGGTCTGGTAGTTGTCATGCTGGCCCTGCATCAGCGCGCTGATGCGCTCCAGGCCCATGCCGGTGTCGACGCTGGGCTTGGGCAGCGCAACCATCGTGCCGTCCTTGTAGCGCTCGAACTGCATGAACACCACGTTCCAGATTTCGATCCAGCGATCGCCGTCTTCCTCGGGCGAGCCCGGAGGGCCGCCCCAGATGCCCTTCTTGCCGTCGGGATCGTGGTCGTAAAAAATTTCGGTGCAGGGGCCGCAAGGACCGGTGTCACCCATCGCCCAGAAATTGTCGGACGCATACTTGGCGCCCTTGTTGTCGCCGATGCGCACGATGCGCTCAGGCGGCAGGCCAATTTCCCTGTTCCAGATTTCGTAAGCCTCGTCATCGCTGTGATAGACCGTGACCAGCAGGCGCTTCTTGTCGATGCCCAGCCACTTGTCGCTGGTGATAAATTCCCAGGCGAAGTGGATGGCGTCCTTCTTGAAGTAATCGCCAAAGCTGAAGTTGCCCAGCATTTCGAAGAAGGTGTGATGGCGGGCGGTATAGCCCACGTTTTCGAGGTCGTTATGCTTGCCGCCGGCGCGCACGCACTTCTGCGACGAGGTCGCGCGCACGTAGGGGCGCTTGTCCTGCCCGGTGAAAACGTCCTTGAACTGGACCATGCCCGCATTGGTAAACAGCAGCGTCGGGTCATTGCCCGGCACCAGCGGCGACGAGGACACGATCGTGTGGGCCTTGCTCTGGAAGAATTCCAGGAACTTGGCGCGGAGTTCGTTGCTGTTCATTAAAGGCCGGGTGGAGTGGGCACAAAAGGGGGCGCTATGTTAGCCAAGCTCATGAAATATCGCCACAAAAATGGCCTGAAACGGCTCCCCAACAATGACAAAAGGCCGGACGGAATGGCTTCTGCGCCACCCGTCCGGCCCAATTAGAAGCAGATTGACCCGCTAATCAGCGACGTGAATCACCGCTTTCCCGAAATTCCTGCCCTCGAACAGGCCCTGCATCGTCTCCGGCGCCTGCTCAAGCCCCTTGACGATATGCTCCAGCGGCTTGACCTTGCCGCTGAGGATGTACGCTTTCATCTCCTTGCGGAACGCGGCTTCCAGCGGCGTCCCGACATAATCAGTACTGACCAGGCCGCGTATCTGCAGGCGGCGGCGCATGATCTCGGTCATCAATAGGACCGTACGGTCCCCACCGGGCGGCAGCGATGACAGGCCGTAGGTGGACATCATGCCGCAGACCGCGACGCGGGCATTGGCACGGAAATACGGCAAGGCCATATCCAGCACACGGCCACCCGCGAGCATGACATAGCAATCGACGCCGGCCTTGGCGAACTCGGCCTGGGCGTTGGGCAGGAAGTCCTTGGCCGAGCGGTCAATGCAAACATCCACGCCCCAGTGCTCCTTGGCGTAACGGCATTTTTCGATGGTGCTGGCCGCCGCAAGCACCCTGGCACCCTTGAGCTTGGCCAGTTGGCTGACAATCTGCCCAATGCCGCCCAGGGCATTGCCCACCGCCAGTGTTTCGCCGGGCTGCACCTTGACCAGATCATTGATCACCGCATAGGCGCCCAGCCCCGGAATCCCCAGCGCGCCCAGCATGTACGTGGCCCGCGGAATGTCTGGATCAACCTTTTGAATATCGCTACCGTCAGAGACGGTGTAGTCCTGCCAACCCCAGAAGCCATGAACGATGTCGCCCGCCTTGTAGTCGGGATGATTGGAGACTTCGACGCGCCCCACCGTGGCGCCAACCATGACGTCACCGATGTTGACCGGCACCGCAAACTGCGAATCGCGTTGCAAGCGGCTATAGAGATAGGAATCGACGCCCACCCAGGTGGTGCGGATCAGAACCTGTCCATCGCGAGCCTCGGGCATCGTGGCTTCCGTCATTCGGAAGACGTTTGCCGTGGGAATGATGTAACGCGGACGTTCAGCCAGGACAATGCGGCGATTGGCGACTTTGCTGTTCATATAGCTCCTCCGGTTCCGATCTTTTCCGGAACTTCTCGTTCAGACCTTACGCGCAAGCCAACCAAACCAATACTACTCAGAGGTGTAGGGTCATTGTCGTTTTTTCCTACCTACAGCTCGCCCTAAACGCGCCTATCTACCCGCCGGAAATAAGCTTTCTTGTGCCCTAAACCGCGTGCAGCGCGACCACCTCTGGCGTCAGCATTCCAAAGTGAAGTTGCAGGATATCCAGTTGCTGCTGACGCCCCACGCGAATCATGCGGGCACGGCCACCCGGCAGGAGTTTGTGCACGCTGTGCCACAGGAACGTAAATGGCGCACTGACCAAGGGATACCAGGGCAGGACAAACCGCGGCAATCCGAGCGCCTGCATCCCGCGCGAGCCGACGAACAAACGCGTCACGCTGATGTGCCGCGCACGCTCGAATCGCACGCGCAGCCTGCGCAGATGTTTGTACGGCAGCTGCAAGGTTTCCTGCATCAGTGCATGACCCAGTTGCTTGCTGCTTTCATCTGGCGGCAGCTGCGTCAGCAGAAGCTGGAACAGGAGTTTTCGACCGCCCTGCTCATCGTGCCGTATCCAGCGTTCATCAACGCCCATCAGCCAGCAGGTGTAGCACCAGAGGTGCATCACGGCGCGACCTTCCTCCGCCGTGATGGGCATGCCCATCACGCGCAGGCCAATCAGCAGCACGACGCTGAAGCCCAGATAGGTTGCCGCCATATCGGCCTGATTCACCGGAACGCCCCACGCCTCCGCGTCCCATTCCGGCAGGCCACGCACGCGGCGCCGGATCATGGCGTGCACCAGTCGCACGTGCACGGTGGATTTGAAGCCGTCAGCAAAACGCTCCATGCCGCCCACGGCCGTGACGTCGTTGGTCCATTTCATCGTCTCCGCCACGCGACGCGAGGCACGTCCCTTCAGCGCCCCGGTGAGAATCAGCGTTTTGTTAAAACCCGAGGCTTGATAGCCGCCCATCAGCGCCAGATCGCGCAGCACGTAATACGAAGACATGCCGGCCTGCTGGAACACTTCCGCGCCCTGTCGCAGCAGCTTGTCGTCCAGCCATGCGGGTCGCTGCTCGCAAACCTCAAAGAATTCGCGCAGCGCTGCAGGCGCATCGGGAATGCTGCTGACACCGTGATTGAGCGCGCGCTCAAACAGGGGATGCGCGGCCTGCATGCCCGCCGTATACATCCAGTCGACCATGCGGTCGGCCACTTCGTCGCCATGATTCAGCGCCTCACCCAGGGTCTGCCACTCTTCGGATGTCGGCTCGGCATTGCCACGAATCATCACGCCGACGGATTTAGCCATGCGCCGGCCTTCCACCAGGTCAGCCCCATGCCGGGTCGGGATCCTGGGCGTGTCAGGGGTATGGCTTGCGAACGGGTGGGCAGCTTGGGCAGCAGTCATCACTATTGCTCTATTGCGAGTAAGGCCGTACCTTAATGCGAATAATTGCTCGCATTCAATTCGCATTCCTGAAGAGGCCTGGTTCCCTTGCGTAAAGCACCCCGCCAAGAACGCTCCCGGATCATGGTCGAGGCCCTGGTGGACGCCGCGGCGCTGACCATCGCCGAACACGGACTCGCCAATGCCACTACCAATCACATCGCCAAGCGCGCGGGTGTCAGCGTGGGCTCGCTCTATCAGTACTTTGCGACCAAGGATGCGATTGTCGATGCCCTCTCCGAGCGCATGCGCAAGGAACTGACGATGGCGGTCGACGTCCAGGTGCGCACCCTCCTCGATGCCGATCTGCAAACGCTCACGCGCGGTGCGCTCAACGCCGTGTTCGATTATTTCGAGATGCACAAAGGCCTGTATCTGGAACTGGCCCGCAACTGGTACGACGCCCGCACCATGCGCACCGTTGACTCGCTGGAGCGCTACATGACCGAAGCGTTCCGCCTGTATCTGCTCAGGCACCACGCGGAGTACCGCTTCGAGAACCTGCCTGCAACGCTGTTTATTGTTTTCAACAGCACCGTCTTCACCGGCATGCGCTACATGAGCCAACCGCAAAGCCACCTCAAGCGCGAAGACGTGATCAATGGCCTGACCGACATGGTGACCAGTTATTTAACGCAAACCGGGACCACCGCGCCCCCCGCCAAACCGACCAGCGCCCGCAAATCCAAATCGTAAAAAATCCGGCTCACACGCCGCCACTACGCCATAATGTCGCGTCTCGAATTTGGCGCCTGTGCGAACACCATGAATTCTTCTTTCAAACCCCTCCTGTCCGTCGCTTTGGCTGCACTGTTGCTCAGCGCCTGTATGACCACGCCCGTCGCGCCAACCCTGCCGGCACCACCCACCGCCATTCCGCCCAAGCCACCCAAAATTGCGCTGGTTCTCGGCGGCGGCGCCATTCGCGGCTTTTCGCATATCGGCGTCATCAAGGTTCTGCAGGCCGAAGGCATCGTGCCGGACATGGTGGTGGGCACCAGCGCCGGCAGCGTGGCCGGCGCACTGTTTGCCGCAGGCATCAGCGGTTACGACATGCAGAGCATTGCTTTTGATATCGACAAAGCCACCGTCGTCGACTGGTCGGTTTTCGGCAAAGGCATGTTCAAAGGCGAAGCACTACAGGATTTCGTCAACAAGGCCGTCGGCAACAAAAGCATCGAGAACCTGAAGATCCCGTTCGCCTGTGTCGCCACACGACTGGATACCGGCGACGCCGTACTGTTCCAGCGTGGCAATGTCGGCACCGCCGTGCGCGCCTCGTCTTCGGTTCCAGGCATCTTCCAGCCGGTGGTGATTGGCGGCGTTGAATATGTCGATGGCGGACTGGTCAGCCCCGTGCCGATTCGTTACGCCAAGCAGATGGGCGCAGATTTCATCATCGCGGTGGATGTCTCTTCGCCACCCAGCGCCGCACCCACCACCGGCAAGGTGGATGTGCTGATGCGCACCTTCGACATCATGGGCAAATCAATTCGCAGCTGGGAATTGCCGATGGCCGATATCCTGGTGCGTCCTGACCTGAGCAAGGTCAGCTCCACCGACATCGACGCCAAACACCAGGCGATTCTCGAAGGCGAACGCGCCATGCAGGCGGCCATTCCGCAGCTGCGTGAAAAACTCAAACAGCGCATGCAACCGATAGGTGCCGTCATCGCCGCACCCGCCATTACGCCCTGATGACGCCGCCGGGAAAACCGACGAGCGCACTGGACGCACTCAACACCGTATTTGGCTACCCCGCTTTCCGCGGGCTGCAAGCACAGATCATTGAGCAGATCAGCAGCGGTGGCGACGCGCTGGTGCTGATGCCCACGGGCGGCGGCAAATCGCTGTGCTACCAGATCCCCGCACTGCTGCGTCACGGCGTGGCCGTGGTGGTGTCGCCACTCATTGCATTGATGCAGGACCAAGTCTCCGCGATGGAAGAACTGGGCGTTCGTGCTGCCTGCCTCAACTCCAGCCTCAGCGCGAAAGTGGGCGGACAG
>Ga0116227_10000614_pt1 | contig 71363 bp, 45 predicted proteins | sample S1TSphgellanicum_FD_89693 | JGI IMG/M metagenome (GOLD analysis project Ga0116227, IMG submission 89693) | Host-associated microbial communities from peat moss isolated from Minnesota, USA - S1T2_Fb - Sphagnum magellanicum MG | ecosystem: Host-associated > Plants > Peat moss > Unclassified... | reverse complement strand
GGCGCCAGAATCGGTCGCAGATGTGGCAGCGGGCGCATCGGCGGCATGGGCCGAAGCGGCGCAAATCGCCAGAAACGGCAACGGAAAAAGGGCGTAATACCTTGCTTTCATGTCATTCCTCCCGTTCGAGGGTCGCCTGAGTGTACCATCCAGGCATCGTCCGGGATCAACCCGGCACCCGCAATCGGCGCGTTGTCTGCCGTTGGACAGGCGATATGTCAACCGTTACGATAGACAAATAATGCGATTGGCCGATCGACCCCAAAATCGCACGCGGGACCGCCAATCGACATCTGCGATGCCTGGAGATCGTCCGGTTTGGGCGCTTTGACGTGTCGACGACGCCGACCTTCGCCGGTCGGATCGTGCTGCGCGACGGCGCGCGCTGTCCAACGCTGACAGCCGCGCCCCGCAAGGCGCGGTCACGTGGTCATGCCCGACGGCGAGGCGCCGGTCGCGCGGATCGATCTGGTCGGGGGCGGCGATCCATGCGCAAGAGGCCGACCTGTTCGGCAGCCCCCCGCATGGTCACGTCAAATCTTTAACGCACGTCCTGATAATCCTTGTGCGCCGGTTTCCCGCGCAGGACGATCGAGACATAGTTCGCCAGATAAATGCCGGCGGTTCGGACAAAACCCTGCTTCTTCATCCGCCGTGCCGAGGTTGGCATGACAAACGACGGTGAAAACAGCACTTTGCCGTGTTCCTTGGCGCGTTTGCCGATGTCGACATCTTCGCCATAGAATTCGATCGAGCTGTCAAAGCCGCCCATCTTGTCGAGCACCGCACGCGCAATCGCGAAATTGCCGCCGACCATCAGGTATCCGGTCAGCTTGTAGATCGGTTGCGCGGCAATGAACCAGCCGGCTGTGACGGTGTTGCGAATACCGCTCAGGTCGTAAAAACTGTACGGGCCCGACAGGCAGGCCAGATTCTGCCGCGCGGTGAACTGGTCGCGGATCTGTTCGACCCAGCCGGCCGGAGGGCGCGTGTCGGCATCGACATAGGCCAGGATATCGCCGCTGGCGGCGCGATATCCGCATTGCCGCGCACGGGTGATGCCCTTTTCAGGCTCGAACACATAAGTCACCGCCGGATAGCGCGCGACGATCTCTTTGGTGCGATCGGTGCTGTTGTTGTCGACGACGATGATTTCCTGCACTTTGCCGGCGAGGTTGCGCATCACGGCGTCGAGGCACGCGGGAAGGTAATCCTCTTCATTATAGGCAGGGATGATCAAACTGATCGTCGGTCGGGTCGCAAGAGTCATGCTGCCGCTGTTGGCGCAATATCGGGTTTCTGGCCAGAGCAGATTTGCGCAAAAAGGGCCTGGGGGCGTTGCCGGGACCGATCGACATGCGGCCAAGGCACCGACGACGGCCTGGCCCTGCCCTGTCACGCCACGATTGCAAGGGGTTGGACCTTGCGCCCGAACGAACAATGGCGGAGGCCGCGGTGCATCGGTGCACGACGGGCCTGCGGCACCAGCCGGGGTTCCTTTGACCAGAGTGTCACAATCCCGTCACATCCGGGGCTTACCGCCCCAGCGTCAAGGGGCAGCGCCTAGGCGGACCCTCCGCTTCCTGACGAGCCATCATCTGCTGACAAAGCCAAGGGACAGACCCAATGTTCAAGCAAATCATCATCGGCGCCGGCTTTGCCGTCGCGCTGACCGGCGCCGCGCAGGCCGACAATTTCACCGGCGCGGGCGCGACCTTTCCGGCCCCGGTCTACACCGCGTGGGCGCAGGCCTACCATGGCGCGACCGGCAATGAACTGAATTATCAGGCGATCGGTTCGGGCGGCGGCATTCGCCAGATCGAAGCCAAGACCGTCGATTTCGGCGCGACCGACAAGCCGCTGAAGATCGAGGAACTCAACAGGAACGGCCTCAGCCAGTTTCCGACCGTGGTCGGCGGGATCGTCCCGATCGTCAACCTGCCCGGCATCGCCCCCGGCCAGTTGCACCTGACCGGTGACGTGATCGCCAACATGTACCTTGGCCGCATCACCCGCTGGAATGACGGCCAGATCACCCGCATCAACCCCGGCCTGCGCCTGCCCGGCCTGCCGGTGACGGTGGTCCACCGTTCGGACGGTTCGGGCACCACGTTTATTTTCACCAGCTTTCTGTCGCACAAGAGCCAGGCCTGGGCCAACACGGTCGGCGCCAACGACTCGGTCAACTGGAAAACCGGCCTCGGCGGCAAAGGCAACGACGGCGTAGCCGCGTTCGTCAAACAGACTCCGGGATCAATCGGCTATGTCGAATACATCTATTCGCGCAAGGACAAGGTGACTTTCGCGCTCGTCCAGAATGCCGCCGGCCAGTTCCCGCAGCCCAACGGCGGGGCCTTTGCCGCCGCCGCGGCCAGCGCGCCGTGGGGCAAGATCCCCGGCAACTATGTCATGCTGATCGATCAACCCGGCCGCAACGCCTGGCCGATCAGCGGCGCGACGTTCATCCTGGTGCCGCGCAATCCCGAAAATCCCGGGCGCACCGCAGCCGTCCTGCGCTTTTTCGATTGGGCCTACAAAACGGGTGACAAGACCGCGATCGGGCTCGATTATGTGCCTTTGCCGGGCCCGGTAAAGGATCTGATCCGTCGCCAGTGGTCCAATGAAATCAAAACGGGCGGTCGCCCGGTCTACAACGGTCACTGATGTCCACTGCCGCTTCTGCCAAGACTGAAGCCCTGCGCGTCGCCGACGCGCAGGGCAATGCGCGTAAACCGCGCGATGACTGGGCGTTTCGCACGCTGTGCCTGTCGGCGGTGCTGGCGATGATGGCCACGCTGATCGGGCTCGTCGGATCGCTGGTGTCGGGCGGCTGGCTGGCGCTGAGCCATTTCGGGCTGAGCTTTTTCACCACCAGCACCTGGGACCCGGTGGCCGACCAGTACGGCGCCGCCGCGCCGATCGTCGGGACGCTGATCACGTCGTTCCTGGCGCTGTTGTTTGCGCTGCCGGTGGCGATCGGCGTGGCGGTGTTTCTGGTCGAGATCTGCCCGCAGGCAATCGCGCGCTGGCTGGCGATCGCGGTCGAACTGCTCGCCGGTATCCCTTCGATCGTCTATGGCATGTGGGGCCTGTTCGTGCTGGCCCCGTGGTTCGCGCAGAACGTGCAATTGCCGTTGATGACCTGGGTAACGCCGGGGTCCTGGCTCGAAGCGATCGTGATGGGGGTGCCCAACGGCGCCAACATCTTTACCGCCTCGCTGATCCTGGCGGTGATGATCCTGCCCTATATCGCCGCGATCCTGCGCGAATTGCTGATGTCGGTGCCGTCGCACATGCGCGAGGCGGCCTATGGCCTTGGCTGCACCCCGCGCGAAGTGATCATGCGGATCATGCTGCCCTATGTACGGCGCAGCGCGATCGGAGCGGTCATGCTGGGGCTGGGCCGGGCGCTGGGCGAAACCATGGCGGTGACCTTTATCATCGGCAATTCGCACAATTTCCCGCACAGCCTGTTCGATTCGGGGTCGACCATTTCGTCGACCATCGCCAACGAATTTACCGAAGCGACCGGCGACATGCATATTTCGGCGCTGATCGCGCTGGGCACGGTGCTGTTCATGATCACGTTTGTGACGATCGCCATTGCCCGGCTGCTGCTCGGCCGGGGAGGCCCGAAATGACCGAGCCTGCAAACAACGGAAAGTCGTTTGACCGGTTCCTGCACACCCGGCGCAGGATCTATAACGGCGTGTTCCTCGTGCTGACCGGGATTGCCACGGCGATCGCGCTGGCGGCGCTGTTCCTGATTCTCGAAACGCTCGTCAGCAAGGGGCTGGCCGGCATCGACGCGCATGTCTTTACGATGAGCCAGCCGGCGCCCGACGAACAGGGCGGCTTGCTCAACGCCATTGTCGGCTCGTTGGTCATGTGCGGGTTCGGCATGGCGGTCGCGTTGTTCATCGGCGTGCTGGCCGGGACCTGGCTGGCCGAATATGGCGACGGGACAAAGCTGGCGGCGGTGGTCCGGTTTCTCAACGACATTCTGATTTCGGCGCCGTCGATCCTGATCGGGCTGTTCGTCTATCAATTGCTGGTGCGGCCGTTCCACGGCTTTTCGGCGCTGGCGGGGGGAATGGCGCTGGCGCTGCTGGCGATGCCGGTCGCGACCCGCGCGACCGAGGACATCATGCGGCTGCAACCCAATGCGCTGCGCGAGGCGGGCATGGCGCTTGGCGCCAACCGGGGCCTGGTGATCCGTTCGATCATCTGGCGCGCCAGCAAGTCGGGGCTGGTGACCGGCGCCTTGCTCAGCTTTGCACGGATCAGCGGCGAAACCGCGCCGCTGCTGTTTACCTCGCTCGGCAATCCGTTCCTCAGCTTTCGGCTGACCCAGCCGGTGGCGGCACTGCCGACGACGATCTTTCAATTCGCAATGAGCGCCTATGACGACTGGCAGCGCCTGGCCTGGGCCGGTGCCTTGCTGATTGCCGTCGCGGTGCTGACCACCAACATCCTCGGACGTGTCTTGACGCGCGGGAGCGTACAGAAGTGACTTTTGAAGCACCAGATCGGGATCAGGCTACCGTAATGATCCCGCCGCCCGATGGCGACCGGCTGATCGACGTCCACAATCTCGACTTCTTTTATGGCAAGTCCCAGGCGCTGTTCGGGATCGACCTGCCCGTGGCGCGCAACAAGGTCACCGCGCTGATCGGACCTTCGGGTTGCGGCAAGTCCACGCTGTTGCGCACGTTGAACCGGATCTATGACCTCTATCCCGGCCAGAAGGCCAGCGGCGAGATCATGTTCGACGGCGAAAACATCCTCGACCAGGCCAAGAATTCCGAACAGTTGCGCGCCCGCATCGGCATGGTGTTCCAGCGCCCGACGCCGTTTCCGATGTCGATCTATGACAACATCGCCTTTGGCGTTCGTCTGCACCGCAACGTCGGCAAGGCGGCGATGGACGAAGTTGTCGAACGCTCGCTTACCCGCGCCGCGCTGTGGGACGAAGTGAAGGACAAGCTGAACACATCGGGCCTGGGCCTGTCGGGCGGACAGCAGCAGCGGCTGTGCGTCGCGCGCGGCATTGCCATCAATCCCGACGTGCTGCTGCTTGACGAGCCGGCTTCGGCGCTGGACCCGCTGTCGACGGCAAAGCTGGAAAGCACGCTGATGGAGCTGAAGAAATCCATCACCATCGTCATCGTTACCCACAACCTGCAACAGGCGGCGCGCATATCCGATTACACCGGATTCATGTTGCTGGGCAAAATGATCGAATTCCGCCCCTCGTCCGACGCGTTTGTCTCGCCCGAGACCACGCAGATGCAGGACTATATCACCGGCCGGTTCGGCTGAGGGAACACCATCCATGGCACAAGACCACACCATCCGCGCCTTTGACGAAGATATGGGCCAGCTCAATTCGCTGATCGCGCAAATGGGCGGGCAGGCGGAAAGTCTGATTCGCGACGCGGTCGATGCCTTGCGGCGCGGCGACCACGACCTTGCCGCGCAAGTCATCGCGCGCGACAAGCAGCTCGACGCGATCGAGGCGCAGATCGAGCGCCTGGCCATCCAGTTGATCGCCCTGCGCGCGCCGGTTGCCAGCGATCTTCGTCACGTGGTGGCGGCGTTCAAGATTTCGGGCATGCTGGAACGGGTTGGCGACCACGCCAAGAATATCGCCCGCAGCACGCTCAAGATCGTCGATTTCCGCTTTGCCGCGCTGGCGCAGGTCCCGGCCATTGCCGAAATCGCCGAGGGCATGATCCATTCCGCGCTCGATGCCTATGCCGCGCAGGACGCCCAATTGGCGCAAGATGTCGTCGCGCGCGATGACCAGGTCGACGCGCTCTATCGCGATCTGATCCGCAACCTGATCGAAAACCTGTCCGAAAAAACCGCCAATGTCATCACCGCGACCGAGCTGCTGCTGGTCGCGCGTCACATCGAGCGCATCGGCGACAACGCCACCAACATCGCCGAAGCGGTCTATTACGCCGCCACCGGCGTCGTCATGCCCGACCGGCACAAGAACGCGGGATAACCACGCACACTTTGTTGCACGACACCGGGCCATCAAAAGCCCATCTGCACGCCTGTCCCTTTGGCGAGGCTTTCGTCCTGAAGTCGCGCCACGATCTCGTCGGCATCAGCGGCGGGCGCATGGCGCAATTGCCGTGCCACCACCGCAAAATCGCCGGGCGTCAGGTTGCGCAGATTCGCCAACCGGTTTGGCGCGGCCATAGCGAAATGATGCACAAATGCCTTGGCAAGCCGTTCCGGACCCAGCGGCGCGAGGCGCACCTTGAAGACGAAACGGCGCAAGCTGGCGGGGTCAAGCTGATCAGGATGGTTAGTCGCGGCGACCACCGGCAGGGGATGCCGGTCAAGCCACGTGAGCATTTCGTTGATTTGCCCGACCTCCCAACTGGTCCGCGCCTGTCGACGGTCGAACAGCAGTGAGTCTGCCTCATCGAACAGCAGAACACTATCGAGGTGGCGAGCTTCATCAAATGCCTCTGCGATCGCGCGCTCCGTTCCGCCAACCCATTTCGACAGCAGGTCGGACGCGCGCTTTACCAACAGCGGGCGATCCAGGGAGCGCGCAAAATGGTGCGCCAATGCGGTCTTGCCGGTACCCGGCGGACCGCTCAGCAAGAGCGAGACGTCAGCTGCGCCGCTTGCCGCAACGTTTGCCAGCAGCACCGCCAAGGACCGGTCGGTCTCGAACAAATCAAGGTCGATGGCGTCGTCCACCGCGACAGGCATTTCGCCACCGCGCAGCGCGCGCACCAGCGAGCCTGCCGCCAGCGCCCCGCCATCGCGTTCACCCGACAGCAGCGCCACCCGTGCCGCAACACGCAACACGCTGCCTGTTTCCGGCGCCTGGTCGATCAGCGCAGCAATCGCCGGACCAACGATGACGCCCTCATCGCCGGCAATGCGTTCCGCCATGCGAAGCGCGGCGCTGCGCGGCGGATGCCCCATGCGCACGACAAAGCTCATCCGCCGCAGGATCGCGTCATCGACATTGCCAAGGGCGTTGGTCGTCCAGATCACCGGCAATGGGTTGCATTCCAGCATGCGGTTGATGAACACCTTGCTGCCCTGCCGTCGTGCGAACCAGTCGCCCTGACCACGCTGCGAATCACCGATCATGTCCTCCATCTCGTCGAACAGCAGCACTGCCTGCGCCTGCCCGGTCAGAGCCCGTTGCGCCAATTGCAGTGCATGCACGCGTTCCCAGCGCGTCGGTTCTTCGCCGTCCTCATCTGCCTCGCCAATGGCGTGCAGTGGTGCCCGTACGGCACCCGCCAAAACACGCGCCAATTCGGTCTTGCCGGTTCCGGGCGGACCGTGAATGAGGATGTTCACCCCCATTGCGCGCTCTGCCAGGGCGCCCGCCAACAGGCGCACCAAAAAGCCGGCCTCCCTTACATGGGCAAAATCGTCGAGCCCGAGGTGGGTCACCTGCCGCGCGCCAACCAGCGCCGACAACAGATCTCCGTCGGCAGCGGGGGCACGATCGAGCAGGCGTTCCAGTTGCCAGCGCAAATCCACGCGCAAGACGCCGTCCCGACCCAGCGCAAAGCCGATCAGCCCCAGCCGCAGCACCGGGCTTTGCCGCACCATGCGCTCCGCCTCGTGCGGTGCGGCGCCCGCCAGTTCGCCCAGCAACGTCGGAAGATCGTGACCATGCCGGCTGGCGATCTCGGCCAGTGCACGCACGCGGGGCACGCGATCGGCCGCGATCAGCACTGCCATCAATCCACTGTCCCATGCGCCAAGATTCAGGAGTTCCCCCAAATTCGCAGCGATGGTCAAGGGGTGCGAAGTTTCGCTTGTACGCTCTGTGACAGCCATCAGGCGTTCGCAAACGACGGACCATTCGGGTGTATCGGCACTGTCTTGGCCCAGCAGCCACGGCAGGTTCGGTCCGGCCCATGCCGACAAGTCCGTCGTCAGCGCAGCCTTTGCGGAAAGGCCCCGCCCGATCCGGAGCAAAAGGCTCCGGACAATCAAGAATTCGTCCATGACACGTCCCATGCATGGCCCCGTCGCGCGCAAAAGCGCACGGCAGCCGTTTCATCGCTATGAGGCAGGCGCGACAGAGGCTGTGTCAGCCCTGCCGCAGCGTCAGGGGACGCTTACGAAAAGGGCTGGAAAAGCACGGGCGCGGCGCCCCGAATTGGCTTTCGTTCCAGCAATGGATTTCTCCTGAGTGCGCTGCATGAACAGCTTGCACCGTCATATTATACCGGAAAAAATCGCGGCTCTGCAAGCAGCAAAGGCGACACGGGCACAGGGGGCACCGCAATCGACACCAACTTGCGTCAGACAGCCTCGCAGCGACGCAAAGATTTCGAATCATCTGCGAAATGACAAGATTTGTGCGTAATGCTCGGCCGACCGGTGATTCCGGTCCCGAACGTTCCAGCTTGGCTGCCATTAGTAAAATTGCCATCCGTTGCAACAATTTGTTACGGGGTAACCCCTTTCCCGATACAAATGACGCATGCTAGGGCGCCCGCATTGGTTGTGCCGTTTGGCTGGCGTCTGCCGGCTTGGCCGGCCGTGTCGGGTCCGACACCTCGATGATGTTCGGGACACCCACGCAACGCCGTGCCGCAGTCATGTTCGGCCCTTAAAACCGCTTTGCCCCGTGCGGCATCGGTTGATAGGGGCATATATCCATAGGACCGCCCTTCCCCCTGGGGCGTGGAGCTAACGCATGCTGGATATTGTCAAAATCGCGCTGCACCGCCCGTTGACGTTCATCGTCATGGCGATCCTGATAGCGATCTTTGGCGTGCTGGCCGCGTTCCGCGCGCCGGTCGACATCTTTCCCGACATCAAAATTCCGGTCATCGCGGTCGCGTGGCAATACTCCGGGCTCAATCCCAAGGATATGTCCGACCGCCTGGTCACGCCCTACGAACGCACGCTGACCACCACGGTCAACGATATCGAACACATCGAAAGCCAGTCGATGGTCGGCATCGGCATCGTGAAGATCTTTTTCCAGCCGGGCACCAATATCGCGGTCGCCAACGCCCAGGTAACGGCGGTTTCGCAGTCGACGCTGAAGCAATTGCCGCCGGGCACGACGCCGCCGCTGATTTTGAACTACAGCGCCTCGACCGTGCCGATCGTGCAGCTTGCGATGTCGGGCGCCGGCCTGACCGAACAGCAATTGTTCGACCTCGGCACCAGCCAGATCCGCCCGCAACTCGTGACCATTCCGGGCCTTGCCATGCCGTGGCCGTCGGGCGGCAAGCAGCGTCAGATCCAGGTCGATCTCGATCCCGCCGCGATGCAGTCAAAGGGCCTGTCGGCGCAAGACGTGACCAACGCAATCGCGGCGCAGAACCAGCTCAATCCCGCCGGCTTCGTCAAGATCGGCCCGACCCAGTACAGCGTGTCGCTCAACAACTCGCCCACATCGATTGCCGCGCTCAACGATCTGCCGGTCAAAGTCGTCGAGGGCGCGACGATCTATATGCGCGATGTGGCGCATGTGCGCGACGGCTATCCGCCACAACAGAACGTGGTGCACGTCAATGGCCGCCGTTCGGTGCTGCTGACCGTGCTCAAGAACGGCGCCACGTCGACGCTGGCGATCATCGCCGGGGTCAAGCAAAAGATGCCGCAGATCCTGCTCGGTCTGCCCGATACACTGAAGGTGCAACTGGTCGGCGACCAGTCGATCTTTGTCCGCGGGGCGGTGTCCGGGGTGATCCGCGAAGGGTTGATCGCGGCCGGCCTGACCAGCCTGATGATCCTGCTCTTCCTTGGATCGGTGCGATCGACGCTGATCATCGTGACCTCGATCCCGCTCGCTGTGCTGGCGGCGATCGGCACGCTCTATGCCTTTGGCCAGACGCTCAACACGATGACGCTGGGTGGTCTGGCGCTCGCGGTCGGCCTGCTGGTCGACGAAGGCACGGTGACGATCGAGAACATCAACTGGCACCTTGAACAGGGCAAAGGCGTGATCGACGCGATCACCGACGGCGCGGCGCAGATCATCGTGCCCGCGTTCGTGTCGATGCTCTGCATCTGTATCGTGTTCGTGCCGATGTTCTTTCTGCCCGGCGTGGCCGGATATCTGTTCGTGCCGATGGCGCTGTCGGTGATCTTTTCGATGGTGTTCAGCTTTATCCTGTCGCGCACTTTGGTGCCGACGATGGCGATGTACCTGCTGAAACCGCATGATCCGGACGCTGCGCATGCCCCGGCGCGCGGCATCGGCGGCCTGTTCATCCGCTTTCAGCGCGGCTTTGAAGCCCGCTTTGAACGCATTCGCAACGGCTACATCGGGTTGTTGCGGCTGGCGCTGCTCAGCCGTCGCAATTTTGTGATCGGGTTCATGGCGGCGATCCTGGCCTCGTTCGTGCTGGTGCCGTTCCTGGGCAGCAATTTCTTTCCGGCCGTCGATTCCGGGCAGATCCTGATGCATGTGCGCGCGCCGATGGGGACCCGCATCGAGGATACCGCCGCGCGGTTCGACCGGATAAGCCAGGCGATCCGCCGCACTCTGCCCGCCGGCGAAGTCGCCACGATCACCGACAACATCGGCCTGCCGGTCAGCTCGATCAACACCGTCTATACCAACAGCGGCACGATCGGATCGCAAGACGGCGACATCATGATCACGCTGAAAGAAGACCACGCACCGACCGACCGCGCGGTCAGCGTGCTGCGGCACCAATTGCCCAAACAGTTCCCGGGCACGACATTTTCCTTTCTTCCGGCCGATATCACCAGCCAGATTCTGAATTTCGGCAGCCCCGCGCCAATCGACGTCCAGGTCAGCGGACGCGATCCCGTCGCCGCGCGCAAATTCGCCGACATCCTGAGCGCGGCAATCGCGCCGGTGCCGGGCATTGCCGACACCCGTATCCAGCAACCGAAGGGCGAACCCAACCTGGATGTCGATGTCGACCGCTCGCTGATCGGGCAATACGGCCTGACCGAACGCGACGTCACCAACAGCCTGGGCAACACCCTGGCAGGCACCAGCCAGGTCGCACCGGTGTTCTTCGTCAATCCCGACAACGGCGTGCAATACGCGGTCGTCGCGCAAGCGCCCGAATACTTGGTGTCGTCGATCAACGCGCTTGAGAACGTGCCGGTTTCGGGCAATCCCAGCGCCCCCCAGCAATTGCTGGGCGGGGTGGCAAAGCTGCAACGCAATGACATTCCGGCGGTGATCTCGCACTACAACATCCTGCCGGTGTTCGATATCTTTGCCACGACCGAAGGCCGCGATCTGGGCGCGGTGGCGGGCGACATCAACAAAGTCGTGGCGCGGCTTGCCGACCAAAAGCCCAAGGGCGTGACGGTGACGATCCGCGGACAGGTGGCGACGATGAATATCGCCTTCATCGGCCTTGGCCTGGGCATCCTGGCCGCAATCGTGCTGATCTACCTGCTGATCGTGGTCAATTTCCAAAGCTGGGTCGATCCGCTGGTGATCATCTCTGCCCTGCCGGCAGCACTGGCGGGCATCGTCTGGATGCTGTTCGTCAGCCAGACCACGCTATCGGTGCCGGCACTGACCGGGGCGATCATGTGCATGGGCATTGCCACCGCCAATTCGATCCTGGTCATCAGTTTCGCCCGCGAACGGCTGGATGCGACCGGTGACGCCACGCTGGCCGCGATCGAGGCGGGCATGGTGCGGTTCCGCCCGGTGCTGATGACCGCGCTGGCCATGATCATCGGCATGGTGCCGATGGCGCTCGGCCTTGGCGAAGGCGGCGAACAGAATGCCCCGTTGGGCCGCGCGGTCATCGGCGGCCTGTTGTTTGCGACAACCGCCACACTCATTTTCGTGCCGGTGGTATTCAGCATTGTCCATCGGCGCCGCGCAAACGTCGAACCCTCTTTCGAACCGGTCTTGTCCCATGTCTGATTCAAAATCGCCTGAGTCACGCGATTCGACACTCGTCGATCTCCATCAGGAATTGCCTGACACCGCCCGGCTGAAACGGATCGGGATCGTGCTTGCGCTGGGTGCGGTGGTCGTTGCCGGCGCCGGCATTGCCTGGCGCAGCCACAAGGATACCGGTGAAGCGTCCACGTCGCGCAGCGCCGCGGTTGACGATGTCGCGGTGGTCCACCCCGCCCAGGCCTCGGCCGGCGACGAACTGGTGCTGCCGGGCCAGATCCAGGCCTGGAACAACGCCGCCATCAACGCGCGCACCAACGGCTATGTCCGGTCGTGGGAGGCCGACATCGGCGCGCACGTGCATACGGGGCAGACGCTGGCCGTGCTCGACGCGCCCGAAGTCGACCAGGCGCTGGCGCAAGCCGAAGCCGATTATCAGACCGCGCTTGCCAACCAGCGACTGGCGACAACGACGTCAAAACGTTGGACCCAGTTGCTGACCCAGGACGCGGTGTCGAAACAGGAAACCGACGAAAAGCAGGGCGATCTCGCCGCCAAGAGCGCGCTGTCGAATGCCGCGCTCGCCAATGTCAAGCGTCTGCGGGCGATGCAGGGCTTCGAACGCGTGCTCGCGCCGTTCGATGGCATCGTCACCAGCCGCTCGGCGCAGATCGGCGCGCTGGTGAGCACCACCAATGCCAGTGCCCAGCCGCTGTTCACGGTGGCCGATGTTCACCGCATGCGCATTTACGTGCGTGTGCCGCAGATCTATTCGGCCATGCTCCACCCCGGGATCGCCGCGAACCTCGAACTGCCCGAATATCCCAACCGCTCGTTCGACGCCGTGTTGGAACGATCGGCCGCGGCGGTCGATGTGCAGTCGGGGTCGGTGCTGGTCGAATTGCAGGCCGACAACGCCGATCGCACGTTGAAGCCGGGCGCCTTTGTTCAGGTCCATTTCCACGGCACCGGCCACACCGGCACGCTCGCCCTGCCCGGCAGCGCAATCCTTTATGGCACCGATGGCCCCAGCGTGGCGGTGGTGTCCTCCGATGGCCGGGTGCAAGTGCGCCCGATCAAGCTGATTCGCGACGAAGGGAATGTTGTGCGGGTGACCGGCCCGATTGGCGTCGGCGATGCGGTGATCGATAGCCCGCCCGACGCGATCCACACCGGGCAGCATGTGCACGTGACCCAGGTCATGCCGGCCATGACCGGCGGAGCGGTGGCACCACATGCGAAGTAAGGTGTTGCTCGGCCCGGCGGCGCTTGCGCTGGTGGGCGGCTGTTCGTTCGCCCCCCAACCGCATCCCGTTGCGGTCGCAAGCCCGGCGCATTTCGACGCGATCCCGCCGTCTTGGACCGAGGCGGCACCCGCCGATGCGGCACCGCGCGGGCCGTGGTGGCAGACATTCGGCGATCCCGTGCTCGACGACCTGGAGGGTCGTGCGGAAAAGGCCAGCCCGACACTGGCCGCAGCACTTGCCCGCCGCGACGAAGCGCGCGCCGTGCTGGGACAGAACAAGGCCCTGCTCATGCCCGAAATCGACGGGCTGGCGAGCGCGGAGCGCCAGCGCGAAGCACAGGATCGCCCGCTCACCACCGGTTCTGCGGCCACATTCAACAATTACCAGGTCGGTCCGCAACTTTCGTACGAGCTGGATTTCTGGGGCCGGATACGCAATTCGGTCGCGGCCGCGCGATCCGAAGCGCGCGCCACCGAGGCGGATCTTGCCTCGGCACGGCTGAGCCTGCAGGCGTCGGTGGCCGACGCTTATACGCGGCTGCGCGGGCTGGATGCCGAAACCGATCTGCTGACCCGTTCGGTGGACGCCTATACCAGGGCCTATGAACTGACCCGGCGCAGGCATGTGGGCGGTGTCGCGTCAGGGCTCGATGAAAACCGCGCGATGACCGTGCTGGGCAATGCCCGCGCGCTGGCGGTCGATGTCGCCAACCAGCGCGTCACCACCGAACACGAACTGGCCGCGCTGGTCGGTGTTCCGGCCAGCGGCTTTCACGTCGCCCCGGTTGCGCACATGACCACTGCGCCCGCTGTCCCGGTCGGCACGCCGTCGACGCTGTTGCAGCGCCGCCCCGATATCGCCGCCGCCGAACGCCGCGTCGCCGAGGCCAATGCGCGAATCGGCGTGGCGCGGGCCGCGCTGTACCCGACGGTCACGCTCGGGCTGGCTGCGGGCTTTCAAACCACCGGCCCGGCGCTGCTGTCGGCGCCCAACACGTTCTGGGCGCTGGGGCCGTTGGGTCTCAACCTGCCGATCTTCGATGGCGGACGGCGCAAGGCGGTGGTGCGCCAGACGCGCGCGCAGTTTGACGAGGCGGCGGCGAATTACCGCAACACCGTGGTCGGCGCATTCCGCGATGTCGAAGACGCGCTGGCGGCCGCGCGCGATCTGGCGCACGAAGTCGAAGAACAGACGGTCGCGGTCAAGGCCGCGGAAACCACCACCCAGTTGTCGCTGACCCGCTATCGCGAGGGCGCGGCCGACTATCTGGAAGTGGTGACCGCGCAGACCGACGAACTCAATGCCGAACGCACACTGCTGGCGGTGGGAACCCGGCGTTCGCAGGCGAGCGTTGCAATCGTGCGGGCGCTGGGCGGCCCGGTCAGCTAGGCGATGTCTGCGGCCAGTCGTTTGATCAACGCGCGGACATCGCCGGCCATGTCTTCGCGGGCCAGCGCCAGTTCCAGCGTCGCCTCGACGAATCCCGCCTTGCTGCCGCAGTCATAGCGACGGCCGGCAAACGTCACCGCGTGGAACGGCTGTTGCCCGATCATCCGCGCCATCGCATCGGTCAACTGGATTTCGCCCCCCGCACCCTTGCCCTGGTTTTCCAGCGTCCGCATGACCTCGGGCTGCAGGATATAGCGGCCCGAAATGATCAGGTTTGACGGCGCATCTTCGACTTTGGGCTTTTCGACCAGACCGAGCACTTCGGTCAGATGCGGTGAAACCTGCACCCCGGGCTTGATCACGCCATAGCTCGATACGTCTTCACGCGGCACTTCGAGCACCGAGATCAGATTGCCGCCGACCTGGTGGTAGGCTTCGACCATCTGCTTCATGCAGCCGGGCTTGCCGATCATCAGTTCGTCGGGAAGAAAAATGGCAAACGGCTCGTCCCCGACGATCGCCCGCGCAGACCAGATCGCATGGCCAAGCCCCAGCGGCACCTGTTGACGCACGGTGACCAGATTGCCCGGCTGGATTCGGGTCGCGTCCAGCACGTCAAGGTCCTTGCCGCGCCCGGTCATCGTCGCTTCGAGTTCGAAGGCGGTATCGAAATGTTCGACGATCGCCGTCTTGCCGCGACCGGTCACGAAAATCAGTTGTTCGATGCCAGCCTCGCGCGCCTCGTCAACCGCGTACTGAATCAACGGCCGATCGATAATCGGCAGCATCTCTTTGGGGATCGCCTTGGTCGCGGGCAGAAAGCGGGTGCCGAGACCCGCCACCGGGAAAACGGCCTTGCGGATAGGTTTGCGAGCGCTGGTTGTGGTCATGACCCTGTACTTACCCCGGCAAGTGTTGCCGCATCGTTATGGAGCGATGATTTAACCGTGCAACTTCTGTTTTGGTGTTCGGGTTGGCGTCGATAGCCGCAGACCTCCCGCCCCGCCTCCCCGCCCGACCACCACAGCATGATGGTATCATTGGTGGTCGGGCGGGAGGTCTGCGGTCAAGTCAGCGCCAACCAGCCATTGCGCCGCCGCGAAATCTCGGTAAATCGCGCCGATGGACAAGATTATCATTCGCGGCGGCCGTCGCCTTGCCGGCACGGTTCCGGTTTCCGGGGCAAAGAACGCGGCGCTGACCCTGCTGCCTTGCGCGCTGTTGACCGACGAGCCGCTGACGCTGCGCAATCTGCCACGGCTGGCGGATATCGACAGCTTTCAGCACCTGCTTAACCAGTTTGGCGTGTCGACATCGATCGCCGGCGCGCGGCCCGAAGATTTTGGCCGGGTCATGACGTTGCAGGCGACCCGACTGACATCGACGGTGGCGCCGTATGATCTGGTGCGCAAGATGCGCGCCTCGATTCTCGTGCTGGGGCCGATGCTGGCGCGCGCGGGCGAAGCGACCGTGTCGCTGCCGGGTGGTTGCGCGATCGGCAATCGTCCGATCGACCTGCATCTCAAGGTTCTGGAGGCGTTTGGCGCGCAGATCGAACTGGCCGCGGGCTATGTCCGCGCCCATGCGCCCGATGGCGGGCTGCCCGGCGGGACTTACAGCTTTCCGGTGGTTTCCGTCGGGGCGACCGAAAACGCGCTGATGGCGGCGGTGCTGGCGAACGGCACATCGATCTTGCACAACGCCGCGCGCGAGCCCGAGATTGTCGATTTGTGCAACCTGCTGGTGGCGATGGGGGCAGAAATCGAAGGGATCGGCTCGTCCGACCTGATCATCCACGGTGTCCGGCGCCTGCACGGGGCAACCTATATGGTCATGCCCGACCGCATCGAGGCGGGGTCTTATGCCTGTGCCGCCGCGATCACCGGCGGCGAAGTCACGCTGGCAGGCGTGCGTGGCGAGGATATGGCCGCAACCATTCAGGCGCTGACCGATGCAGGTGTCCATGTCGACGAAGTGCGCGGCGGACTCCATGTCGCCGCCAATGGCCCGATTCGCCCGGTGACGCTGTCGACCGCCCCCTTCCCCGGTTTTGCCACCGACATGCAGGCGCAGTTGATGGCCATGCTGTGCATGGCCAAGGGGTCGTCGGTGCTGACCGAAACGATCTTTGAAAACCGTTATATGCACGTGCCGGAATTGAACCGGATGGGCGCCCATATCGATGCCAAGGGGCGCACCGCGATCGTCCATGGGGTCGAACACCTGACCGGCGCCGATGTGATGGCGACCGATTTGCGCGCATCGATGAGCCTGATCATCGCCGGGTTGGCCGCACAAGGCGAAACCCGCGTCCACCGCGTCTATCATCTTGATCGCGGTTACGAACGGCTGGAGGAAAAGCTGGCCCTGCTGGGCGCCGACGTCGAACGGATCGGCGGGGATTAATCGGGACGGTCCAGCACTTGCGCCGCCAGCCACAGCCGGATTGCTCCGGCCAGGCCCGGCGGGGTGTCGGCGGCGATGCGTTCGGCATCAATCTGTGCGACCAGCGCGTTGACCGGCACGCCCTGTTCGGCGGCGACCCGGCGCAACCAGTCCCAGAACAGCGGTTCCAGGCTGATCGAGGTTTTGTGCCCGGCGATTTCGACCGAGCGCTTGACCGGCGGGTGAAAGAAACCTGTTTGGCTCAATACATATGCTGCCCGCCGTTGATCGACATGGTCGATCCGGTGACGAACCCGCCTTCTTCCGACGTCAGAAACGACACGCCGCGGGCAATTTCCTCGGCCTGGCCAAGACGGCCGACCGGGATTTTTGCGACGATCTTTTCCAGCACCGGCGCCGGCACTGCGGCCACCATGTCGGTGTCGATATAGCCCGGCGCAATTGCGTTGACTGTCACGCCATATTTGGCGCCTTCCTGCGCCAGCGCTTTGGTAAATCCGTGGATGCCCGACTTGGCGGCAGCGTAGTTGACCTGACCATACTGCCCGGCCTGGCCGTTGATAGAGCCGATGTTGACGATGCGGCCCCAGCCGCGTTCGCGCATGCCGGGAAAGGTCGCCTTGGCCAGATTGAAACATCCGCCCAGATTGACGCGCATGACCTCGTTCCAGTCATCATAGCTCATCCGGTGGAGCACCCCGTCGCGGGTGATACCGGCATTGTTGACGACAATGTCGACTGCCCCGTATTCCTCGATGATCGCCGCCACGGCCGCCAGTGTCGCGTCATAATCGCCGACATCCCAGCGAGCGGTGGCGATTCCGGTTGCCTCGGTAAATGCCCGCGCCTTGACTTCGTTGCCGGTGTAGTTGGCCACGACTGTCCGACCCTGGGATTTCAGCGCGATGCTGATCGCTTCACCAATACCGCGCGTTCCGCCGGTTACAATCGCCACCCGCCCCATTTCAGATCCTCTCTGGTCATGTGCCCCGTTCTGCACGGAGAATACGGTACGACCATGGCGACCTCGCGGCAATTGGACTCTTGGAGGGGAATACGTATCAGCGCGCGAAAATGCGCCAAGCGGCCCGCGCAATACGATCAACCATGAAGCAATCGGGTGCTTGGGGTTTTTCCGACTTGGATTGAGGCACCATGACAGTGCCTCAATCCAATGTGGTGGATTCGAAGTTTGATTGAAGGCACTTTTAATTGAAGGAACTTCAGATTCACCACACGAAGTTGTAAAGACCGTGGTTGCCGAACACGGCAAATTGCCCTTCAGGCAGCGTCAGAAGCGGAACTGGGTTCCGACATAGATCGCCTGGCTGTCCTGGCGGCGATCGCTCAGCGCGCGCAACCGGTCACGATCGGATGCATCGCGCAGGCCGGCGGTCACATCGAGATTGCCGATCAGGCGATAGCTTCCGCCAATCTTGACCTGATAATCACCCTGCGTGCCAAGCGTACGGGGTGCCCGGCCGGGCACGGCGCGCTCATCCATCGTGACAACGGGCTCAAGCCGGGGTGACGCCGCCGGCGACGCCGAATCGGTCGTCGTCGGGGCCAGCGAGAACGTGCGCAACTCGCTGTTGTCGCGCGGCAGATCATGGATCGTGACAGCCGGCAGCGCAAAGCTTTGATAGCCGCGCGCCAGACCGAGGTTATAGGCGACGGGCGTGATCCGCACCGCCGCAAAGCCCAGACCGGAATCGGCCTGGGGCGAATGTGTCGCAAACAGGCGACTGTGGGCATCGGGCACGCGCACGGCAACCGTCACCGAATGATCGGGCCGCGTGTCCATGCCGGCCGGGGTAAACCGGAACAACCGCGCGTGCGAAAGCGCGCGAAGCGCCCCCTGCGTCACCAGCCGGGGATCAACCGAAGCCGGCGTGAACGACCCGAGCGCACCGCGTGCGGCCAGGCTGACATTGATCGATTCGTTTCCGCTGGCAAATGCCTGGACCACAGTGGGCGCGACGAGCGCCGATGCCAGCACAGAGGCCGCGCAGATCACCGGTGCGCGCAGAAACCGGCGGAAACCGCCAGCTTTTCTGCCTTTGCCCGTGCGCGCACGCATCACCGTTCCTAATCCTCATTCTTGATCGAACCGCGTCCGGCGGGTAGCCTCGGGATTGTCCCAAGCACCACCAGCGTCTTGATCACGCCCGAATCCATAGCCGGTATATAACCCCAGGGCGCGAATGTTTCCAGCAATCTGCGACATCCGGGACGGTTCCTCGACAAGTGTTGCCGACAGTCCACAGCTTGCCGTGATCCGGCGACGACCGCAATGCGCTTGCCGCCGGTGGTGACAGGGTGTTAGAGGCCTGTTCCGGGACGGTGGTGACCGCCCCTGTCCGGCCGTGGCGTGCGCGCGCGGCAAAGGGCAGGCGGCGGTTCGCCCGTTTCGGTTTGTGGCCGGCCCGCCCATTTTCGCGGCATGGGTTCCGCACCAGCGAAGGACAGGATTGACAGTGACGTTGAGCGCCAGCCCCAAGACCATCGGTTCCTATGCCGCCACCACGACGCGTGCCCTTGCCATTGGCGCGCTGATCGTTTCACTCGGCGCCTGCGCTATTCACCGCCAACAAAAGAAAAAACCGCACGAAACAGTGGTTCTTGCCCCCAGCAAAGTGACCCAGATCGGCGTCAATTCCTATCTGTGGCGCGCGACGCTCGACACGCTGTCGTTCATGCCGCTGCTGCAAACCGACAGCAACGGCGGGGTGATCGTCACCGACTGGTATTCCAATCCCAAGAATCCCGGCGAACGCGTAAAAGTCACCGTGTCGATCCTCGACCAGGACTTGCGCGCCGACGCGGTCCGCGTCGCCGCCAGCCGCCAGGTGCTGCAGGGCACAGTGTGGATCGACGCCCCGGTCGAGGCGGCAACCGTGCAAAAGCTGGAAGACGTCATCCTGACCCGCGCCCGCGACCTGCGCCGCAAGACCATTCGCGGATAAGTTCCGGAAGGCTTTACCCACGGTTGCGTCATGACGCTCCTCTCGCGTAGAGGACTGTCATGACCGCAGACCGTTACGATCCCGCCAGCGCCGATATCCGCTGGCAAAAGGCGTGGGACGACGCCCAGACATTCCGTGCCGATGACACATCGGCCAAACCGCGCAGCTATGTGCTGGAAATGTTTCCCTATCCATCGGGACGCATCCACATCGGCCATGTACGCAATTACACGATGGGCGACGTGCTGGCGCGCTACAAGCGCATGATCGGCCACGAAGTGCTGCATCCGATGGGCTGGGATGCGTTCGGCATGCCGGCGGAAAACGCCGCGATGGAAAAGGGCGTTCACCCCGGCGGATGGACGCGCGACAACATCGCCAACATGAAGGCGCAGTTGAAACGGCTGGGCTTTGCGCTCGACTGGAGCCGCGAACTCGCGACATGCGATCCCGGCTATTACGGCCACGAGCAGGCGCTGTTCCTGGACCTTTATGCCGCCGATCTGGTCTATCGCCGCGAATCGGCAGTCAACTGGGACCCGGTCGACATGACCGTGCTGGCCAACGAACAAGTGATCGACGGGCGCGGCTGGCGTTCGGGCGCGCTGGTGGAAAAGCGCAAGCTGAACCAGTGGTTCCTGAAAATCACCGCGTTTGCCGATGACCTGCTGAACGGGTTGGCCGCGCTCGACAAGTGGCCCGAAAAAGTGCGCCTGATGCAGGAAAACTGGATCGGCAAGAGCCAGGGCCTGCAATTCCAATTCGATCTCTCGAACGGCGAAGCGCTTGAGGTCTATACCACCCGCCCCGACACGATCTTTGGCGCCAGCTTTGTCGCGGTGGCCGCGGAACATCCGGTCGCGCAAGGTGTCGCCGTCGGCAATCCGGCCGCGCAGGACTTCATCGCGCTGTGTCGTCAGGGCGGGACCACGGCCGCCGAACTGGAAACCGCAGAAAAGCTGGGGTTTGACACCGGCCTGACCGCGCGTCATCCGTTTACCGGCGAAGCCCTGCCCGTCTACATCGCCAATTTCGTGCTGATGGATTACGGCACCGGCGCGATCATGGCGGTGCCCGGCCACGACCAGCGCGATTTCGACTTTGCCCGCAAATACGACCTGCCGATCCTGCGCGTGGTGGCGCCCGATGCCAATGGCGCGGACGCACCGTTCGGCGACGAGGCCGAGGCCGGCGACGGGGTCATCGTCCATTCGGACTTCCTCGACGGATTGAGCGTGAACGACGCCAAGGCGGCGGTGATCACGCGCGCGCAAACCGAAGGCTGGGGCCAGGGCAAGACGGTCTGGCGCCTGCGCGACTGGGGCGTGTCGCGCCAGCGGTACTGGGGCACGCCGATCCCGTTCGTGCATTGCGAAGTGTGCGGCGTGGTGCCGGTGCCCAAAAAGCAGTTGCCGGTCACTTTGCCCGACGATGTCGATTTTTCGGTGCCGGGCAATCCGCTCGACCGGCATCCGACCTGGAAACATGTCCCCTGCCCGCAATGTGGCCATGCGGCGCGGCGCGAAACCGATACGCTCGACACCTTTGTCGACAGCTCGTGGTATTTCCTGCGCTTTGCCAGCCAGCCGGCCGACCGCCCGTTCGACCCGGCGATGATCGCGCAGTGGTTGCCGGTCGAACAGTATATCGGCGGCATCGAGCATGCGATCCTGCACTTGCTCTATGCGCGGTTCTGGACCCGCGCCTTGGCCCATATCGGGCTGATCGACATCAAGGAACCGTTTGCCAGCCTGTTTACGCAAGGCATGGTGACGCACGAGACTTATGAACGCCGCAATCCCGACAACGGTCAGCCGGTCTTTTTCAGCCCGGCCGAAGTCGAACGGAGCGGCGATGGCGCGGTGCTGCGCAGCGATGGTGAACCGGTCCGGATCGGCCGGGTGATCAAGATGTCAAAGTCCAAGAAAAACGTCGTGGACCCCGACGAGATCGTCGCGCGTTATGGCGCCGATGCGATCCGCTGGTTCATGCTGTCGGACAGCCCGCCCGAACGCGACCTGCCCTGGTCGGAAGCGGGGATCGAGGGCTGCGCCCGGTTTGTGCAGCGGCTGTGGCGACTGTTTGGCCAATATGACGCGAATGCGTCCGGCGAGGACAAGAGCCTGGCCCGCAAGATGCACCAGACCATTCATGCGGTTGCCGGCGATATCGAGGCGTTGAGTTTCAACAAGGCCGTCGCGCGCATTTACGAATTGACCGGGGCCACCGAAAAATCGGCGCCTTCCGCCGATCGCGCCCGGGCGATCCACGCCATTCTTTTGCTGGTCGCGCCGATGATGCCGCACCTGGCCGAAGACGTATGGGCCCGGATCGGCACCGGCCTGATCGCCGACGCCGCCTGGCCGGCGATCGATCCGGCCCTGCTGGTCGACGACGAAGTGACCATCGCCGTGCAAGTCAAAGGCAAGTTGCGCGACACTTTGGTGGTTGCCAAGGGTACGCCGCGCGACGATCTGGAACGACTGGCGCTGGCGTCCGACAAAGTGCAACGCGCGCTGGAAGGCGCAGATGTCAAAAAGGTGATCGTGGTGCCCGACCGGCTGGTGAATCTTGTCGCCTAGTTCGCGGCCATGGCCTGCGCGCCTGTGGCAGGTTGCGCTGTTGGCGGCGATTGCGCCGCTGGCCGGCTGCGGCCTGCAACCGATGTATGCCGGCGGCGGGTCGGGCGCGGTTGCGCGGGATATCGGCGCGGTGACGGTGTCCTCGATCGGCGGCAAGGCCGGTTATCTGTTGCACAATGCGCTGACCGATCGGCTTGGCGGCGCCGGAAAGGGCGACGCGCGCTATCGGCTCGACGTCCGGCTCGATGAAAAACTGACCGGGATGATCGTGCAATCCGACAATGCGGTCAGCCGCGAACGCAGCGTCATGCGCGCACGCTATCAACTGGTCGATCTGACATCAGGGACCATTCTGCTCGATGCCACCGCCGATTCCGACGCCGGGATCGATATCGTGTCGAGCGAATATGCGGTCATCGCCGCCGAACAGACTGCGCAGGAAAACCTCGCGCGCGCAATCGCCGACCAGATCGTCATTCGCGTCGCGACACGGTTGCGCCAGGAGGAATCGTCTGGCCATCGTCCATGAAGGCGACGCAAAAGACCTTTCCCGGCATGCTCGACCGGGCGTTGCGCCAGGCCCGGGTGTTCTATTTCTGCGGTGCCGATGAAGCCGGGGCGGGCGATGCCGCGGCACGGGTCCTTGCAAGACTGGGCGAGGCGGAACGCGTCGATTTCACCGGCGCAGAGCTGAAGCGCGATCCGGTCCGGCTGGCCGACGAGGCGCGCTCAACCTCTTTGTTCGGCGACCGGCGCGTGCTGTTCGTGACGATGTCGGGGGACGAGGCGCACGACGCGATCGCCACGCTGATCGCCGATGCCGTCGCGGGCTGGCCGGCCGTGGTGCTGGCGACCGGGGCGACCGACAAGTCGCGCGTGGCCAAATTGCTGGCGGATCGTGACGACGCGCTGGTCGGCGTGTTCTACCCGCCGGAATTGCGCGCCGTCAGCGACACCGTGCGAACACTGGCCGATGCCGCGGGCCTGCGGCTGGGCGGCGCAATGGCTGAAACGATCGCCATCGCCGCCGGGCTCGACACCCGGATCGTGCGCAGCGAAATCGACAAGCTGGCGCTCTATCTCGATGCCAGCCCGGAATCGCCGCGGACCGCCAGTCCTGCCGATCTGGCGGCGATCGGCACCGAGACGGTCGATGACGGCATGAGCCCGCTGGTCAATGCCACGCTGGGCGGAATGGTCGCCCGGCTTGGCCAGGAACTGCCCCGGCTGGTGTCCGGGGATATCAACCCCGTCGGGCTGTTGCTGGCTTTCGAACGGCGTGCGGTGCAGCTTGCCCAACTGACGGCACGGGCCGGCACCGGCGGCAATCTCAACAGTTTTCTCGATGCGGAGATCCAGGCCCGCCGGGTGTTTTTCAGGGACAAGCCAGACCTCTTGCTGCAACTGCACAAATGGCGTGGCGGGCGAATAGAGCGTCTTTTGAACCGATTGGCATTGCTCCATCGCGCACTTTTGACCGATAGCGTCGGTGCCCCGTTGCGCATGAGCCAGGCCATAGTCGAAATTGCCCGCGTCGCCGCGCGCTGACCGCATACCGCTCGACAAGGCAACGAAAAACCGCGACTCGACCGCGAAAAAATCGCCGCAAAGCCCGGGGCCGATCGCAAATGTCGGGCACTTTCGGCGCGCAGGCGCGGCATTGCACTGGCACATCACTGGCCAACAGCCGTCAATTGACGATTATAGCGTCGCAAATCCGCTATTTAGCAGCGTTAAGTCACGAAATAGCGACTTGGCATATTTCGGAACACATCCCCGGACTGCGCCACACCGGGATGGACAATCTCCGGCATTTCCAGCTTATCCTGCCGCAATCAACGTAATGGTTACTTGAGCCGACAACGGCCTTGCCAAAAAGGTGCGATAGCCAATCGAAGCGGGAATGACAGGATGAGCGCTGCGTACGACGAACCGTATTCGATGCATGAAACTATCGGTTGCTCCGAATCGTATTTTTACGTATTTGATGCAGTGCAGTATCGCCGACCGCCGTCGTTTCGGCGAGGGCCCGACCGCGATCGTATTGGGTGTGATCGCATCTTCATGAGGGTGGCATGACCGCAAGCACGGATCCTATTGCGGTGTTGACGCGTGATCGCGAGATTGCTGCACGTGCAACGCACCGGTTTGTGCTGCCGCTGGCGCCCTCGCTCGAACGTCGCCGCCTTCAGGTCTATCTCGCGCTGATCATCAGCGATGCGCTGGGCATTGCAGTGGCGGTGCTGTCGGTCGCGGTGGCGATTGCGCACACGGTCAACATGCGCGGATTGGGCGACGTTTTGTTGCTGTTCGTGCCCTTGTACTGGTCTTTCGCGCTGTACCTTGGGGTCTATTCGGTGCGGGCGCTGATTGCGACGCGCCACGCCCAGTTGAAGGTGGTTTATGCCGTGATGACCACTGTCACGGCGATGATTTTCATTCTGTACCTGACGCACAGCACAGTTCAGCTTGGGCGGCTGTCGCTGGGCCTCGACGTTCTGGCGTCGGCGATCGTGCTGGCGAGCATTCGCAGTATCATTCACCCGTTTGTCGTCCGCCGGTGCGGGCTGACGGCGGAAAATGTGCTGATCATCGACGATGGTGGCGGGATCGTGCGCATTCCCGGTGCCTGGACGGTGCAGACCCGCGAACACAATCTTCGGCCAGATTGCTGCGACCCGCACATGCTGGACCGGTTGGGCCTGTTCATGACCAATATGGACCGTGTGCTCGTGACATGCCCGCCGGAACGGCGTGCCGCATGGGCCATGGTGTTCAAGGGATCGAATATTTCCGGCGAAATTGTCGATCAGGACGTGCTTACGCTCGGGGTGATCGGCGCGCGGCGGGCCAGCGCGTTTGGCACGCTGGTGGTGTCGGTCGGCCCGCTCAGCCTGCAATCGCGCGCCGTCAAGCGGGCGATGGACCTGGCATTGGCGGGCTCTGCGACGGTGTTTCTGTTTCCGCTGCTGCTGGTGGTTGCCGCGCTGATCCGGCTTGAGGATGGCGGGCCGGTTTTTTTTCGCCAACAGCGTCAGGGCCGCAACAATCGGCTGTTCTGGATCTACAAGTTCCGTTCGATGCGGGTGCAGCATCACGACCTCGCCGGAACCCGTTCGGCCAGCCTCAACGACGATCGGGTTACGCTGGTCGGCCGGTTTATCCGGCGCACCAGCATCGATGAATTGCCCCAGTTGATCAACGTTCTGCGCGGCGACATGAGCATCGTTGGACCGCGTCCGCACGCGATCGGGTCTCTGGCCGGCGACAAGCGGTTCTGGGAAGTCGATCCGCGCTATCTGCTGCGTCACTCGCTCAAGCCGGGGCTGACGGGCCTCGCGCAAGTGCGTGGGTTGCGCGGCGCGACCGACACCGAGGCCGACTTGCGTCAGCGTTTGCAGGCCGATCTCGAATATGTCGACGGCTGGACGGTCCTGCGCGATGTGCGGATCGTCCTCGGGACGATCCGGGTTCTGGTGCACCATCGCGCATTCTGATTGCGCTTTGCACACGATGTCCCTGACATGGCAGGCCCGGCGCCGACCTGCGCCTCTGCAATCGGAAAGTATCAGTTTTGCCCAAAGTGCTTGTGACCGGATCGGCCGGTTTCATCGGTTTTCATCTGAGCCGCATGCTGCTTGACGAAGGGTTCGACGTCGTCGGCTATGACGCGATGACCGATTATTACGACGTGAATCTGAAACGCCGGCGCCATGCGATGTTGTTGCAATCACAGCGGTTCAGCGCTGTCGAAGCACGCCTGGAAGACATGGCCGCGCTGACGGAGGTTTTTGCCCGCGAGCGCCCGGATGTCGTGGTCCACCTCGCCGCGCAAGCGGGCGTGCGCTACAGCCTTGAAAATCCCCGCTCCTATCTCGAAAGCAATCTGATCGGCACGTTCAACGTGCTGGAATGCGCACGCGAATTTGCGATCGGCCACTTGCTGATGGCCTCGACCTCATCGGTCTATGGCGCCAACACGCAGATGCCCTATTCGGAAAAGCACCAGACCGATCATCCGCTGACATTCTATGCCGCGACCAAGAAGTCGAACGAGATCATGGCCCACAGCTATGCGCACTTGTGGAACCTGCCGGTGACGATGTTCCGTTTCTTTACGGTCTATGGTCCGTGGGGCCGACCGGACATGGCACTGTTCAAATTCGTCAAGGGCATTCTCGAACAGACCCCGATCGATGTCTACAATCACGGCGAAATGTTTCGCGATTTCACCTATGTTACCGATCTTGTCCGTGGCATCCGCCTGCTGATCGACGCCGTGCCACAGCGCGTGGACGACCCGGCAACGATCCCCGACTGGGATACGCTCAGCCCGGTCGCGCCTTTTCGCGTGGTCAACATCGGCAATTCCGACAAAGTGAAGCTGACCGATTTTATCGACGCAATCGAACGGGAATGTGGCCGCAAGGCGATCCGCAACTATCTCGACATGCAGAAAGGCGATGTCCCGGCCACCTGGGCCGATGCCACACAATTGCGCGAGCTGACCGGCTATACCCCGTCGACGCGGGTCGACGAAGGGGTTCGCGCGTTCGTCGCCTGGTATCGGTCCTATTTCGACGCATGACCCGACAGGCCGCAAAACGGACCAGAAACACGTGATTCCGGCGGACCCTGTGATCCATCCGGACTTGGCAAAGCTGCCGTCGTGCGACACATGCTTTGACTCAGCCATGCCAGTACCCTGCATCATCGTACCCGCGCACAATGAGGCAAGCACAATCGCCGAAACGCTGGCGGCGCTCGCGCCCATCGGCCAATCGGCTGATGCCGGCCAGTTGATCGTCGCGTGCAATGGCTGCACCGACGCCACCGCGGCCGTCGCCCAGGCCGCCGCGCCGGCCGCCCGCGTTCTGACGATTGCAGAACGCGGCAAGATCGGTGCGATCAATTGCGCGCTGGCAGAGGCGAAATCGGGCAGCGTGATCGTGCTCGACGCAGATATCCTGTTTTCAGCGCGATGCGTCGAGGCGCTTGCTGCCGCGCTGGACGAAGACGGCGTGACCGCTGCCTCGCCGCAGCCGCAATTCGACCCTGCGCACGCGCCCTGGGTGGTGCGGGCGTTTTATCGCGCCTTTGCCAGACATCCCTATCTGCAACAGGGGGTAGGCGGATCGGGAATCTATGGACTGTCGACAGCCGGCCGCAGGGCGCTGGGCGATTTGCCGGCGGTGGTGGCGGATGACCAATACGTGCGCTGTTTCTTTCCGCTGGCATCGCAACGCCGCGTCAGCATGACCGGCGACCAAAGTCCGGTCCATGCCGTGGTACGCGCACCCGGCTCGCTGCGCGCGTTGCTGAATGCCGAACGCCGTACCCGCTTTGGCGTCGATGAGGTGCACAAGCACCTGCCCGATTGCGAGGCGGCCCCGTCGCGTGGTGCAATGCTGCGCTGGATGCTGGGGATTGCCCTGCGACAGCCGATCGACAGCGCGGTGTTCCTGGCGGTCAAAATCTGGGCCGGCGCCACCGCCGGACGCTTTCGCCCCGGCATCCACAAGGACTGGATACCCTTGCGCGATTGATCGCGACTAGGGTCTTTCCGACTTGGATTGAGGCACCGTGACGGAGCCGATTTTGGCCCAGTGCAAGGAGAGAGGGCGCAGGAATATGTCAATCTTTCAAGACCGATCGACGCCGCAATGGGCCAAAATCGGCCCGCCCCGAAGGGGTTGCCCTGAGAAGCTCCGCGGCAGCGTCGCAGCGCTTGCACGGGCAACCAGCCCGCGCTGCGCACTGCTCCTCCCCGCAGGGCTTCTCAGGGCAATCACGGTGCCTCAATCCAAGTCGGAAAGACCCTAATCGTTCTCGAAGCGCGCGGTGCGGGCCACGCGACGCAGATAACCGGCATAGTCGCCCTTGCCCAACCGGCCGATCGCCCGCGCTAGCCCGGCATCGTCGATCAGGCCGGTGCGCCAGGCAATTTCCTCGGGACAGGCGATTTTCATGCCCTGGCGCTTTTCCAGCGTGCCGACGAATTGCGCCGCTTCCAGCAGGCTGTCGGGTGTACCGGTGTCCAGCCAGGCAAAGCCCCGCCCCATCACCTCGACATTCAGCTTGCCCGCGGCGAGATAGGCGCGGTTGACATCGGTGATTTCCAGTTCGCCACGCGCCGAAGGCTGTATGTTTGCGGCAATATCGACGACATCGGCGTCGTAGAAATACAGGCCGGTCACCGCCCAGTCGGATTTGGGCTCGGCGGGCTTTTCCTCGATGCTGACGGCGCGCCGGGCGCTGTCGAATTCGACCACGCCATAGCGCTGCGGATCGGCCACCTGATAGGCAAAGACCGTGGCACCCCCGCCGGCGCCGCTGCCGGTCAGGCGCGCGCGCGCCTGCTGCATCAGTTGCGGCAGGCCGTGGCCGAAAAAGATGTTATCCCCCAACACCAGACAACTGGGCGACGATCCGATGAATTCTGCGCCGATGGTATAGGCCTGCGCCAGCCCCTTGGGCTCTGGCTGCCGGGCATAGCTGATCGCCAGCCCCCACTGGCTGCCATCGCCCAACAGAGCGCGGAAGATCGGCGCATCATGCGGGGTGGTAATGATCAGGATCTCGGAAATTCCCGCCAGCATCAGCGTCGTCAGCGGGTAATAGATCATCGGCTTGTCGTAGACCGGCATCAGTTGCTTCGACAGCGCGATGGTCATCGGATAGAGCCGCGTTCCGCTGCCGCCCGCCAGAATGATGCCCTTCATGCGATATTCTCCCGAGCGGTGAGCAGGCGCGCGACAACGTCATCGACTGCGCTGCGCCAGTCTGGCAGGCGTACACCATGCACCGCCGCCAGGCGCGCGCAGCCGAGCCGCGAATTGGCCGGACGCCGTGCGGGGGTGGGGTAATCCGCCGTGGCAATCCGCCTGACCCGCGCGGCCGGACCACCGGCAACGGCGCTGGCGGCAAAGATCCGTTCGGCAAAGTCGGCCCAGCTTGCTTCGCCGCTGGCGGTCATGTGGAACAGGCCGGACAAGTCCGGATCGCCGGGACGTGCCAGCAGATTGGCGGCCATTTTGAGCACGCCATCGGCAATGTCGAGCGCGGACGTCGGATTGCCGATCTGGTCGGCCACCACGCCCAGTTCGTCGCGGGTCGCGGCCAGCCGCAGCATCGTCTTGACGAAATTGCTGCCGAACGGGCTGTAGACCCAGGCGGTCCGCGCGATCACCGCACCGGGGTGCGCCGCTGCAACGGCGGCTTCGCCAGCCAGCTTTGACGCGCCATAGACACCGGTCGGCGCGGGGCGATCGGTTTCGACATAAGGGGCCGGGCCGGCGCCATCGAACACATAGTCGGTTGAAAGGTGGATGAGCGGCAGGCCGAGCGTCCGCGCCGCGAGCGCAACCGCCCCGGCGCCCGTCGCATTGACGGCAAAGGCCGCGTCGCGATCGGTCTCTGCCTTGTCGACAGCGGTATAGGCGGCCGCGTTGACCACCAGATCGGCGCCGAGGCCCGCCAATGCAGGCGCAATCCCGGCCGGATCGGCAAGATCAAGCGTCGGACGGCCGAGCGGAATGACCGTTACACCGGGCGGTGCGCGTTCCACCAGCGACAGGGCGACCTGGCCAGTGACCCCGGTCACGACCAGTTTCACTTTACGGCGTCCTTGACCAGACCAAGGCGCTGACCATCATAGCGTTCGCGCAACGGCTGCCACCACCACGCGTTGTCGAGATACCAGCGGACGGTCTTTTCAATACCGGTGTCGAACGTTTCGCGCGCGCGCCAACCCAGCTCGGTTTCAAGCTTTGTCGCATCGATGGCATAGCGTTCGTCGTGCCCCGGTCGGTCCGTAACAAACCGGATCAGGCTTTCGCGCGGAGCATCCCCCGGCACCAGTTGGTCCAGCAGGGCACAAATGCGGCGCACGACGTCGATGTTGCGGCGTTCGTTGCGGCCGCCGACATTATAGGTTTCGCCGATCCGCCCGCTCGCCGCGATGGTGTCGAGCGCGCGGGCATGGTCATCGACAAACAGCCAGTCGCGGATATTCTCGCCGGCGCCGTAAACCGGCAGTTCCCGGCCGGCCATCGCATTCAGAATGGTCAACGGGATCAGTTTTTCCGGGAAGTGATAGGGGCCGTAATTGTTCGAACAGTTGCTGACCACGACCGGCAGGCCATATGTCCGCGCCCAGGCCTTGGCGAGATGGTCCGATGCCGCCTTCGACGCCGAATAGGGGCTCGACGGATCATACGCGGTATCTTCGCGGAACACCCCTTCCTCGCCCAGCGAGCCATAGACTTCGTCGGTCGAGACATGCAGGAAGCGAAAGCGCTCTGCCGCGTCGGCCGGCAGTCTTGTCCAGAACGCCCGCGCCACCTCGAGCAACGTGAACGTGCCGACGACATTGGTCTGGATAAAATCGGCAGCGCCGCTGATCGAACGGTCGACATGACTTTCGGCCGCGAGATGCATCACGCGCTGCGGGTTGAAGCCGGCAAATGCCGTCTCCATCGCGGCGCGATCGCAAATGTCGGCATGGAGGAAGCGATGGCGGGAATTGCCCTCGACATCCCGCAGCGAAGCCCGGTTGCCGGCATAAGTCAGGGCATCGATGGTCAACACCTCATGCCCTTCACCAACCAGATAGCGCACCAGCGCCGAGCCGATGAAACCGGCGCCCCCGGTCACGATGATCCGCATCGGCTCAGTCCTTCACGCTGAAACATGGCGCCAGGTCGGCGAGGCGCGGCTGTACCCGGTCCCTCGCCGACAAAGTTCCGGCATCGGCGATGTCGGGCCAGGCAATCGCCAGTGCCGGATCGTCCCACGCCATGCCCCGGTCATGCTCGGGACTGTAATAGGCGGACACCTTGTAGGCGACGATGGTGTCGGGAACCAGCGTGCAAAAGCCATGCGCAAAGCCCGCCGGCACCCACAGTTGATGGCCGTTGTCGGCGGTCAGTTCGGCGCTGACCCACTGCCCGAAACCGGGCGAGTCATGGCGGATGTCGATCGCAACGTCAAAAATTGCCCCGGCGACACAGCGGACCAGTTTCCCTTGCGCGGCAGGGGGAATTTGAAAATGCAGACCGCGTATCGTCCCTGGCTGCGCGCTCAGCGACTGGTTTTCCTGAACCAGATCAATCGGTGCCACCTCTTGCGCAAAGCGATCGGCACGAAAGATCTCGGAAAAATAACCGCGCGCATCGCCATGCCGCACAGGGATGATGGCAATCGGCCCCGCGATTGAAAACTGCCTGAATTCCATGCGCTTGTCGTTTGCCTCCGTGGCGCTGCAAAGCTTGCGTCATGCCGCAGACCGAATGATCCGGCTCCTACCGATGAACGGCATAAGGTCAAGGCGCCCCTGCGGCGACATACCGGGCCAGAAGGCTGTTGCGCAAGCCCGCAGGGGCTGTAGCATAAAAAGAGATACTGGCTGCCTGCGTGACAAGGCGCCAATTGGGCGCGTCGGTGCCAGGGAATGGCCGCCGGGATGAGCGCTCGCTTGGCCCGGATGGCCATAAATGTCGAAGCAAAGCCCGCCAGCATTCGTGCATGGCGGGTTTTTCGTGTGTCTTTGATACTCGAAAACTGCCGCCCGATTTCCGGTCACGCACTGCCCAGATCGATGAAGAACCTGGCTCGTTCTGCCCGCAATTCGTCGGGCGTCAGGTGTCCCAGACTGTCCAGTTCGGTGCGCAGCGCCAGCGCGAGACGCCTGACCGTTTCATCATGATCGCGGTGCGCGCCACCGGTCGGTTCATAGATGATGCGATGGATGACCCCCAGGCGCAGCAAGTCGGCGGCGGTGATTTTCATCGCTTCGGCGGCATCCGGCGCACGATCGGCACCGCGCCACAGGATCGACGCGCATCCTTCGGGCGAGATCACCGAGTAGATCGCGTGTTTGAACATGACGACGCGGTTCGCCGCGCACAGCGCGACGGCCCCGCCCGATCCACCCTCTCCGACGATTACCGCGAGCATCGGCACACCCAGCGAAAGGCAGCGTTCGGTGCAACGGGCAATCGCCTCGGCCTGGCCGCGCGCTTCGGCTTCGATGCCAGGAAACGCCCCCGGCGTGTCGACCAGTGTCACCACCGGCAGGCCAAACCGGTCGGCCAGATCCATCAGCCGGATCGCCTTGCGATAGCCTTCGGGCTTGGCCATGCCAAAGTTGTGGTTCAGCCGCGAAGCCGTGTCCTCTCCCTTGGCATGGCCGATGACGACCACCCGCTGGCCTTCGAAGCGCGCAAGTCCGCCCATGATCGCCCGGTCGTCGGCAAATTTGCGGTCGCCGCCCAGCGGCAGGAAATCGTCGAACAGTCCGTCGATCAGATGGCCGAAATGCGGCCTTTCAGGATGTCGCGCAACTTGCGTGCGTTGCCACGGGGTCAGACGTGCATAGAGGTCGGCAAGCTGGCGCCGAGCCCGCTCGTCCAGCATGGCCGCTTCGGCTTCGCGCCCGCCGGCCTCGCGCAAGGCGGCGGCGCTTGCCGCCAGTGCCTCGACCGGTTTTTCGAACGAGAGGTACTGCATCACACGGTCATCGACATGCCGCGATAGATACGCGCGCGGTAACGCGAATCCTCGGCATCGGGCAGCGGCGCGCCAACCAGCAGCACGGCGCGGGTAAAGCGCTTGGTTTCCTCAAGGTGCTCGTCAAGATCGCGCGGCTCTTCCGAACGGACGCGGCGCGTCAGGTTGATCTGGTTGACCGGCACATTGTGAACCAGCCGCTCGTTCTCGACCGCCAATGTCGCGGTGAATGCGTGCAAGGTGGTCTTGATGAAATTGGCGAGTGCAAACGCCGGGCTCTTGTCACCCATCGGCACGTCGGGGGACGCCAGCACCAACTGGCAATCGTCGTAAAGCGAGGCTTTGCGCGCGACCCGGAAATGGGCGGTCAGATTGTCGGCGACCAGCGTCCTGAACTCGTCGGGGCCCAGCAGCGCGTCGGTCTGGAACAGCCGCGTCGGCAGCGCTTCGAGCGGGGTCGACAGGATCGTGGTCGGACGTCCCCAGCGCAGCAGTGAGGAATCCATCGCTGCCTCGACGCCATGATCGAGCAGGATCGATTCCAGCGGAGCCTCGGGAATGTCGGACAACGCATCGCGCACCGCGGCAAACCCGGCTTCGCTTCGGGTCAGCAGCACCACCCGTGCGACATGGCATTGGGTGATGAATTGGCGTGCGGTTTCGGCCAGACAATCGACCAGATGTTCGCCGATGATCCACACCGTGCGGCCGCGCATCTGGTCGAGCCTTTCCTGGTTGGGACTGCCGAACAGTTCGCGTTCGGTGGTCGATCGTTCGACGCTGAGCCCGCCCGAAGGCATGAACGTCTCGCCGCTGACCGCACGATCGGCGAGGAAGAACACGGTCGCCTGCGCGACGTCGGTTTCGGTCGGCATTTTGCCGAGATAGAGCTGCGACAACACGCCGCTGCCAACTTTCTTTGCCTCTGCCGCGATGCGATCGGCCGGCAGAAAGGGCTTGTCGACGGGCGGCGTCTTGAGCAGCCAGTTGCTGTTGGCCTCTTCGGTGTCCGGGCGATCGACCCAGGCCGGCGCATCGAGGAAATAGCCGGCGCCGCGCAGGCGCGAGACCAGCCGCGCGGCAATCGCCGGCGTCATCAGGTATTGGTCCCAGGTGCACACGCCATCGCCTTCGCGCGCGCAGGCCAGCGCCAGGTCGCGCAGCTCGCGCGGGTTGTCGGTGTCGTGCGACATCCGCACGGTGTCGTTGCGCGCCAGCCGGTTCAGCAGGGCCTCGACCCGCATGCCGCGCCGCAGCGACTTGACGGCTGCGGCATGGATCGCGTTCAACCGCTTGTTTTCAAGGATCAGCTTGCCCCGCCGTTCGAACAGGCCGGGCTTGCCGCCGGTGCCCGCCAGGCGGTCGCCATCGACCGGGCCGGGCGCGATGGCATTGAACTGAACCTCGGGCCCAAGATAGCGCGACATCGATTCGACCATCGCCCGCTGACCCGATTTCGAAACCGCATAATCGGCGCGATTGGGATAGGCGACGGCGAGGTATTTCTCGCCGCCGAAATAGGACGAGACATTGAGCACATAGCCCGACCCCTGCGCCTTCATCAGCGGCACGACGTGGTGCATCAGGACAAAGTTCGAGATCAGATTGGCATCGAGCGTGTAATTCCACGCGTCGACGCTCATGTCGACGACCATGTCTTCGGCGCCGGCGACCCCGGCGTTGTTGATCAGATAGTCGATGCGGCCGAACGCCTTGATCGTGGCATCAACCGCGCCCTTCAACGAGGCCAGATTGCTGACGTCAAGCCCGGCCAGCGTCTGCACGCGCCGTTCGACACCGGCAAAGCCGATATCCTCAAGCTCGCTGACGATGCGCGCGCGGGCGACTGCCAGTTCGCTCTCGCGCCGGGCGACCATCATCACTTTGGCCCCGGCCAGCGCCAGCAGACGCGCGACCTGGCCGCCGATTCCCGCCGAACCGCCGGTGATCAGCGCGACTTTGCCCAGGTGAAGCCCGGTGATGTTCTCGCTGAAACCGGGCATCGCCTTGCGCGCGCCGGTCGCTTCGCCGATGCTGACGGGGACATAGAGCGTGACTTCGGCAATCTTGCTTTCCTTGATCAGCACCCGCGCGGCATGGCCTGCGGCAAAGCGGGTATTTTCGGGTTCCGCATTGGTAAACCGGACGATCTGGTTGCCCCACTCAACCTGCCGTCGCCGCCCGTGGGCAACGTCAACTTCGGATTCGTGGCGCCAGATGCGCACCAGTTGTTCGATTGCGGCGCGCAGGACATTGGCAAAGACATCGCCCTTGCCATCGGTCGGATTCGACAGGAACAGAAAGCGCGGCGGCTGCAACAGTTGATCGTGCTGTTTCCAATATCGGCTGAGCGTGCGGGCGAGCGCAATCGCACCGGCCAGTTCGACGTCCATGAACGCCGCAACGTCCTGGTCGGTGGCATCGACCAGTTTGCCGACAAATTCACCCGGCGCGCGCGCTGGCATGAAGATCGCGCTGGTGATCTGCGAATGAGTCTCGCTATAGGCCGCCAGCGCGGCCTCCATCGCGCCCGGTTCGGTGCGGTTGAAACGCACGATCGTCAAGGCGTCGCCGACCGCTTTGGCACGGGCTTGCGCGATAGCGACGTCGGCCTGGCGCGACAGGCCGAGCAGGACATGCGCGCCAGAGGCAATCTGGACGCGCGCAATCTCCAGCGCGTCTTCCCAGTCGTCGCCGGCGGCAATCAGCACGGCCAGGCCCGCGCCGTCGATCGAACGCATCGTCGGGCGCGCCAGAAAGGTCGATCGCGCTTCCTTGCGTACGGTCATGCCGTGCGTGACTTCGAAATCATGCCCGTTGTAACAGGCCGACTCGTCGCTGCCGAGAAACACGCACGTCGCGGCGATATCTTCGGGCAAGGGGAAGGTCTTGACCTTTGGCGCACCGTCGATGCTGCGTTCCAGCGACATGATGTCAAAGAACTGGTTGGCCGTCGCGCCGGGCTCATCGCCGCGCAATTTGTCCATCGTCGCGAACACCGACCGGATTCGCTCGCTTTCGATCGGCCCCGGGAACACCAGATTGACGCGAATGCCGCGCAGCCCCAGTTCCAGCGACAGTTCGCGCGACCAGGCGTTCATCGCGGCCTTGGGCACGACATAGGCGGCTCGCGCGTAATAGACCGTGCGCGAGAAGATCGTCGAGACGTTGATAATCGAGCCGCCCTCGCCCATCGCCGTCGCCGCCGTGCGCGCCAGATTCCAGGCCACGCCGAAAATGTTGCGCATGGCGTCGCCGACGGTTTCGGTATCAGTCGACCCGCGCTTGCGCTGCGCCGCCAGTTCGTCGGCGTCAAGCGGCAGTTGTTCGATCGGCTGCTTGGGTCCAGCCGACCCCGCATTGTTGACCAGGATGTCGATGCGCCCAAAGCGCGCCACGACGTCGGCGATGCCGTCGCGCACCGACTGCGCATCGGCGCCATCGAGTACCACGGTGGCCAATTGCGTGGGCTCGACGCCGGTTTCGCTGCGCAAGGCATCGGCTGCGGCCTCGAGGCGCTCCAACGTGCGCCCGGTCATGACCACGGTCGCACCCTCGCGCAGATAATGGCGCACGATATGGCCGCCCAGATTGCCCGCGGCCCCCGTCACGACGGCAATCTTGCCCGAAAGTCTGCCGGGCGCCAGTACGGCTGTTGCGGGCTGCGTCAGTTTCGTTGCCTTCGCCATCGTGTCCTGCCCCTGGTTAGTCGTGTTGGGTCGCCCATGCTTCGAGAAGCGCTTCACGGCTGCGCAAGCCGAGCAGCGGAAGTGCGTGATTGACGACATAGGTCGCGCCCGAATGACGGTTTTCCCACATCGCCTGATGCGCCTCGGGCAATCCGTCCCACGGCACCACCACCGGTTCGGTGACTTCCAGCAGGCCGGCGGCGATCATGTCGTTCATCCGCGCCACTTCGAACGCGTTGCAAAGATGCGTGCCCAGGATCGACGCGGTCGGCATCAGGATCTTGCGCTGCCGGGTCCACACTTGCGGCGCGTAAAAGGTAAAGCGCTTGCCCGACAGGTCTTCGGCAAAGACCACCCGCCCGGTGAACGGTTTTACCAGCGACGTGGAAACGCCCAGCGTATCCTGTCCGGCGCGTTCGAAAATCAGGTCGGGCGCGCCGCGCGGATTGTCGGGCGATCGCAGGATGCGGCCGATCGCCGAACCGAACGGCTTCATCACCCGGTCCTGGTAATCGCGCACCGCCGCCTTGAACACTTCGATATCGGCTTTGGCATCGGGCAGGCGCGGCATGGTATCGGGCCAGACGAAGTTCGCCCCTTCGCGGCGCTGGATCGCCTCCAGACTGACGATGCCGGCGATGGCATCCTCCAGCCCCAGCGATTGCAGGAATTCGCGCTGGCCATCGGTGGTGGTGGCAACCACGCTGCGCGCGTTGAAACGCCGCGCCGCCTCGATGATTTCCAGCCCCATTTCGTCGAGCAGGTCGGTCGATTGCGGGCCATAATAGATCAGCACCGCTTCGCCGCCGCGCAACGCCGCCTTGCGCAGCATCGCCTCGGGGGATGCCGCGCCCGGCTTGCCCATAAAGCTGAAATGATAGCCTGACGACGCGCCGTAAAAGGCCAGCGTGCCGCCCTCGGCCAGCAATTGAAAACTGCGCGGAAACGCGGTTTCGCCGGCGTGGCTGACGACATAGTCGGCGCGTTTGCCGCCGTTCAGCGCCTGGTATTCGGCGACCAGCGGCGCACCGGCCGCTTCCCACGCGCGCGCCGCATCGGCGTTCTCGGGCACGGTCGTGTAAAGCCCGGCAAAGCGCAGGTCCTTGCGGTTGATCGCACCCACCGCGCCTTGCTGGCCGATGATGAACGCCGCGCGTTCCTCGCTCGACACAAGGCCGGTCACTTGCAACCCGGTCCGCACCGAACTGCGCAAGGCGTCAAGCCCGGTGCCGGTCGCCGCCCCTTCGACAAACAGTGTGCGTCCCGGCGCAATCTGCAAGGTGGTGAACAGGCAACGCGCGATCGTGCCCAGATTGAGAACATAGCTGCCGGCCTGTTCCAGCGTCAGGTCGGGCGGGATCGGATGCATCTGCGGCGCCTGCACGGTCAGGAACTGCGCATGGCTACCGGTTTCGGTTTCGTACCCCTGGATCGAAAAGCCGGCGAACATCGGGTCGTTGCCGACCTGGGGCGACAACATGTCGTTGGTGCCCGAATAGACGGTGACCAGATCGCCGACTTTGACGCGGCCTTGCGCGCGCGTTTCGCTGCCCAGCGCGGCGACCAGCGCGATGCCGCCGGACCCGGTAATCTGCACATCTTCTTCATGCGAGTCGAACGGCGAGACCGGAATACCTGTCAGGGCCCAGATGTCGTTGAAATTGACTTCGCTGGTCAGCATGTACAGCAGCGCTTCATTGGGCGCCGGTTCGGGCACTTTGACAATCAGTTCGCGCTCGTGGCTGGCGGGCGGGCCAAAGCGCGGCGCGCCGGTCGCGGGGTCGCGCGCCACGCCGAACGCATATTGCCAGGCCGGGATCGGGGTGACAGCGGGATAGAACGGTGCCCCGACCGGCAGCAGATCGCCCGCCGCCTCCAACGTGGCCCCGCGCGCGGCGTGTTCGCTGTCGATCCACACGCCGTCGCGTCGCACCGGCAAGGGCGGGCTGACTTTGTCCATGAACTGGCGAATGCCGGTCTTGCCGCCTTCGGGATCGACGACGGCTTCGGCAAACAGCGTGGCTTCGCGCGCAAGGCCCGCCGCGATGCCATGGTCCAGACCGGTGCGCACGGCGTCGAGCGCGCGTTCGCCCGCCCTGCCCCGCCCTGCCCAGGCAAGCTGGCGCAGCACGCTCTGAAGGAAGTCATCCGCCAGCACCGTGTCGAGATCGATTGATGCCGGCTGTGCCCAGCGCGCCGTCGCCGCCACCCGCGCGGCAAAGGCCCGACCCAGCGCGCTGTCGGTGCCGTGTTTGACATAGTCGCGCACCGCCGCGTGGGCCTGCGCCAGCGCATCCTCGGACCCTTGCACCAGTTCATCGACCAGGCAGATCGCTGCCGCCGCCGCCGCATCGATGGTGCGCCCGCCCAAAATCAGGTCGAGCGCGTCGCGCACGCCTTCCTCTCCGCGCGCGTCGCCCAGCAGGCGGGGCAGACGCTGCGTCCCGCCATAACCGGGCAACAGCCGCAGGCGTATCTCCGGCTGGCCAAACCGCGCGGTGTCCTGCGCAATGCGATAATGGCAGGCGAGCGCGAATTCCATGCCCCCGCCCAGCGCCACGCCCTGCACCGCCGCAATGCACGGTTTGCCCATCGCCTCGATCCGGGCAAAGGCAAGCTGGGCGTTGTTGGGCAGGACCATCGCTTCGTCGAAGCTGTGCACTTCCTCCAGCATCTGGCGAATGTCGGCGCCGGCAACGAACGACGAGGTTCCTTCGCCGGTGAACACGACGGCGACGACATCGTCCTTGCGCGCCAGATGGTCGACCACGATCGCCAGTTCGTCGATCGCGCGTTCGTTCAATGCATTGACCGGCGGGTTGGTGACAGTGACGGTCGCGACCCGCTTGGCGGGACTCACCGCATTGTACTGGATCAGGAAATAGCGATAGCGTTCGAACAGCGATTGTTCCTCTGACAAGCGCTGCTTGCGCTGCCAGTCGTCGATCGCGGTCTTGAGTTCGGTCAGGCTTTCGGGATTGCGCAGCGTCGTCACATCGCCCAGATCGCCGCCTTCGACCAGCGCGCGGACCATGCGGCGCATATATTTGCCGCTGCGCGTTTCCGGGAATTGCGAGACTTCGATGAAATCGGCGGGCACCGCGACCGCGCCCTTTTCGGTGCGCACCAGATCGAACAGGCGCCGCCGATCCTCGTGCGTCAGCTTGCGCCCGGCAACCGGCACCACGAATGCGAGCGGGGTCAGCCCCTTTTCGCGATGCGGCGCCCCCACCACCAGCACATTGCCGACCGGCGAGTCCGGATCGAGCGTCTTGTCGCGCAACACCGCGCCCTCGATCTCTTCGGTGCCCATGCGGTGGCCCGACACGTTGATGACATCGTCGCTGCGCCCATGGAGTGAAAACGAACCATCGTCATGGCGGATCGCGAAATCGCCCTGGGTATAGGCCCAGGCCGATTTCCAGCGAGTCCAGTACCCGGATTCCCAGCGCGCCGCATCGCCGCGCCAGATGCCGGTGACACTGCCGTTTTCGACATGGAAATTGCCCAGATCGCCCCAGATCGTGCGCGCCAGATAGGGATAGGGCGCCGCGATGACGATCTCGCCCTTTTCGCCAGGTTCGGCCGGTCGCCACGGCACCCCGCCCGCGTCCTGACGCGCGAAGGGCGCGGGGCCCGGCGAGGCTTCGGCATCTTCCACCCATACATCGCCGACGATCCACGGCAGCGGATAGGCATGGGCATCCGCGCGCAGCGGAAAGTCGCGGTTGCCGTAAAAATGCGTCCAGGCAATGCCGCCGTGTTCGGTCGCCCAATAGCTGTTGATGTATTGCGGCGTCACATGCTCCATGCCGAACGCCTGCACCGACGGCGAAGTCGGCTCGGCACAGAACGTCGCCACGCGCAACGATCCCATGTCATAGCGTTCGAGATCGGCAAGATTTGACGGATCGGCCATCACAGATTTGAGGAACGTCACCCCGGCCTTGAAAATCGTGACGTTGTGCCGCTCGATCATCGAGGCAAAGCGCCCGGCGTGCGGGAACACCGGCGATCCTTCGGAAATGACCGAAGTCACCCGCGTCGTCAGCGCCGCCGAAATCAGATAGCTCTGCCCGGTGATCCAGCCCGGATCGGCAACGACATAAATGGTGTCGCCCGGCCGCGCATCGAACGCGACCGCCATCGTATGGGCAATGCCCGCGGTATAGCCGCCGTGGACATGGACGATCCCCTTGGGCTTGCCTGTCGATCCCGAAGTATAGATGAAGAACATCGGAAAATCGGCATCGACCGGCACCGGCCGCGACGTCGCCCAGACCGCCCTGACAAAGTCCTGGTCGGGCAGCGCGAGCAGGTCTGCCTCGGTATCGACGGCAAAACCGGCGTCGCGCGCATTGGCCAGCACTTTGCCGAGCGCCGCATCGGTCAGATCGTGGCTCCAGCGGTCGCGCTCGCTGCGCCAGACGATATCGGGCTGGCCGGTGTGCTGGACAACGATCACGGTGTCGACGCGCGGCGGCAGAGTGACAAGGCGCGAAGCGATGGCGAGCCGCACCCGCGCCGCATCGCTGGCACCGATGCGCCCTTCCCTGCCCAGCACGATCAGCGCGCGGCCCACGCCGCGCATGACATCGGACCGTTCGACGGTGACTTCGCCCGCCAGTGTTTCGGCAACGGTTGCATGGATTACCGCCGCATCGTCCGCCGCCAGCCCGAGATCGGTCGCGGCCAGCACGGCAAGCGCGGTTGCCACCGGCACATAGTTGTCGAGCGCGGGATCGGTATAGGCGGTCTTGAACGCCGCCACTTGCGCGTTGCGGTAACTGCCGTCCGAAGTGACGATGACCCGCGCGCCCGCATCGGCGATGCGGTCGGACAAAGTCTTGTCGCTGAATCCGCCGAACACCGCCGTATAGACGATCCCCAGCCGCTTTGCCGCCTCGGTCCAGTAAATCTGCGGCACGATGCTCGGCATGTTGAGTGCGATGCGGTCGCCGGCCTTCAGCCCCAGCGTTTCGAGCGCGACCGCGCACTTGACGGTTTCGAGCAGCAGGCGCTTGCGCGAAACGGCAAAGCAGTCGACCGGCGCACCGCGCCCGCCATCGGCCGCCATATCCCAGCGGTCGCCTTCGAAAATCAGGGCCGTTTCATCGCCATGCCCTGCCAGAACGTGGCGATCGACTTCATTGAACGAAGCATTGGTGCGCCCGCCGACGAACCAGCGCCAGTGCGGCGGCTGCGACCCGTCGAAGGCCTGCGTCCATGGTGCAAAATCGGCCGGAACGTCGGCGGTCAGCGCCCGACCCGTGGCGGCGTCCCAACCGGACCAGACCCGGTCGCCGTCGCATGTCAGCCAGGCCCCCGAACTGCCGAGATCCGACACGAACCAGTGGATCGTGCGCGCCGCAATCGCGCCGTGAAAGGCGCCGGGGTCGGCCAGCGCCGCCGCCCGCATCGCGTCCCAATCGTCGCGCGTAACAACAGGATTGACGAGATGTGCCGCATCATCCGCAAGCATGCGCGCAACCAACAGGCATGGGCATTGCAACCATGTCCGAATCATCCCCTCATCGTATTATGCGCATAGAGAGACAGAATATTGGGCGATTGGCAATATCACGTCCCATTCGGGCGATGGTTCGCCGCTTTGATCAGCGCGGTTCGACGGCGATCACGCGAATGTCATTGACATTGGTCAGGCTGGGGCCGGTGACGATCAGGCTGTCGTGCGCGCGGAACAGCGCATGGGTGCGGTGGCTGGCCAGTGCCGCGTCAAGCCGATCGGCGGGTAACACGCCTGCCGCGACAAAACCGCCGGCATTGTCTTCGGTCCCGTCGATACCGTCGCTGTCGCCGGCCAGCGCGGCGATCGGATCGCCCGCTCGCAAGCCTTGCGCCAGCGCCGCGAGATATTCCAGATTGGGTCCGCCGCAGCCATGCTTGCCCGCCGCCGTCACGGTCAGTTCCCCGCCGGAAAGCAGCAAGTGCGGCGCTGGCCGACCGATCAGGCCGCGCGCCAGCGCGGCATGCGCGGCACCGACGGCGCGCGCCTCGCCCGTCACGCGATCGCCCAGATCGACCACGGTCCAGCCGTCCTGACGTGCTCGCGCCGCCACCGCATCGAGCGCGGTGCGACACGTGGCGAGAGTCACAACCTTATGATCGGGCACATCATCGGGCCGGTTGGCACGGATTGCGGCGATCACGGCTGCACGCGCGCGCCAGCCATAGCTTTCCAGCGCGGCAATCGCACGATCGGGTTCGAACGGCGCCGCGACACTGGGGCCCGATGCGACCAGCGCCGGATCATCGCCGACCACGTCCGAAATGACAAGCGTCAGCAATTGCGCGCCACGCGCGCCGGCAATCGCGCCCAGCCGGCCGCCCTTGACGCGCGACAGATGGCGGCGGACCAGATTGATATCCTCGATCGGTGCGCCAGAACGCACCAGATGATCGGTAATCGCCTGCTTCTCCGCCAGGTCCAACCCTGCGGCCGGCGCGCACAACAACGCCGATCCGCCGCCCGAGATCACGAAAATGACCCGGTCATCGGGGCCGGCGTGTTGTGCCAGGGCAATGATCGCATCCGCCGCATCGCGCCCGGCAGCATCGGGAACCGGATGGCGCGCCTCGATCACCCGCACTCGGTCGATTTCGCGGCCGACGCCGTGGCCATAACGGGTCACCACGCAACCGATCACATCGCCCGCCGTGCGCGCGCGGGCCACTTGCGCCATCGCCGCCGCCGCCTTGCCGCAGCCCAGGATGATGGTCTTTCCCCTGGGCGGATCGACCGGCAGATGCCCCGGCATTACCACCGGCGCGCTGGCGGCCCCGACCCCGTGGGCAAAGTAGCCGGTGAGCGTTTCCTTCAATCCCACGGCTGTTCCCCGCTGCATGCACGGCAGGCGTAATCACGATCGGGGCAGACCACAACCTGGAACGGCTGACTATTGCAGCGCGATAATCAGGTCGGTGCCGATATCACGGCCGCTCCGGCTTTTATCGCGGGATAGCGAGCCGGCGCATTTCGTGCCATGCGCGGTAACCCGCATTTCTCATGAAATGAGACGAATGACACATGACCGACACCACCGGCACACCCCAGATTGCCGCACTTCATCGCACCTTGGCCATGCTGGAGGCGGTGATCGGCGACAACGGCACGCGCAGCATCGCCGCCCTGGCCCGCGACATCGGCATGCCGGTTGCAACCGCGCATCGCCAGGTCGCAACGCTCGCGGCGGCCGGCTATCTGGCGCGATCGGCGACCGGGCGCCACGTTGCCGGGCCGCGCCTGTTGCGGCTGGTCCACTTGCTCGACGAAAAGCAGATGATCGCACATGCCGCCGCGCCGGTGCTGCATCGGCTGGCAACAACAGTGCGCAGCATCGTCCAGCTCGGCACGCTGGAAAACGACATGGTGACCTATCGGCTGAAAACCGGGCACGGCGCGCAGGATCTGTTCACCCGCACCGGTTTGCAACTCGAAGCCTATTGTTCGGGCATCGGCAAAGTGCTGCTGGCGCATTTGCCCCAAACGGATCGGCGGGCTTATCTGGCCGCCGGCCCGTTCGTGGCGCTGACCCCGCGAACGATTACCGATCCTGGGCAACTGGCAACGACATTGGCCGAAGTGCGCGAACGCGGCTTTGCCAGCGACGATGGCGAAATTGCCGAGGATCTGGCCTGCCTTGCCGTGCCGATCCATACGCCCGATGGCCGCGTGCCCGCCGCCATCTCGGTTTCGCGCCTGACCGGGCGTACCAAAACGCCGCCGTCGGACCAGATCCTGCCGCTGTTATGGGCGGCGGCGGCGGAGATCGAGACACTGGCCTTTGGCGTCACGTCCTGACCCGGAAAAACCGGGTCAGGACGACGTCGGTGAATGGTCGACAAACGCGCGTTCGACGACGAACGTTCCCGGCCGATGCGTCGATCCCTCATGCAAACCGTGCGACAGGCAAATGTCTTTCATCGCATGGTTTACCGGGATGCTGCCGCAGATCATGACGCGGTCGGTTTCGGGGTCAAACTGCGTCTGGTCGAGGCCGAAATCCCGGAACAGTTGTCCTGACGTAATCAGATCGGTCAATCGGCCGTTGCGCACAAAATCCTCGCGGGTGACGCTGGGGTAATAATGCAATCTGTCGCGAACGATTGCGCCCAGAATGTCCTCATCGAAAATGTCGCGTTCCAGAAAGTCGCGATAGCACAATTCCCTGGCGAAACGTACGCCGTGGCAAAGAAAGACATGGTCGAATTTCCGTTCGATGCCGAGCTCTTCGTCGCCATAGGTATAGATATCGCGACCGATGCTGAGCCATGGCGCAATTCCGGTGCCGGTGCCGATCAGAAAGAGGTTCTTGCCGGGCGTCAGCGCCGCATGAACCAGGCTTCCGGTGGGCTTGCCGCCAACCAGCACCTGGTCGCCCGGTACGATGTCCTGCAGATGCGACGTCAACTGTCCATCCGGGGCAACGATCGACAGAAATTCCAGTTCTTCGGCATAGTCCGGCGACGTGATCGAATAAGCCCGCGGCTTTGGCTGATAGCCATCCCGTTCCGGCAAATTGAGCATCACGAACTGACCCGACTGGAATTTGAATCCGTTCGGGCGCGTCAGGGAAAAGCTGAAAAGTTCCGGAGTCCAATGCTTGACACTAAGCACGGTCTGACTGGTAAACATTTTCCATTTCCCTGCAAAAAACAAACTTCGAACGGACTTCAGCGCCGCATGACCTGCCATCGGCACAGCCACGGCGGCCAGGATAGCGCGGTCCGGTTACGGATTTCAGCCGCCGGATGCAAGAAGGGAACGTCGGCGCGCGCACAGTCGCCGCCCGCTCAACCGGCCCCGCAAAAACGGCAAGCAGTTGTTATCACTGACATATCGCCAACTTGCGAATCAAAGAGATTATGATAGGTTACGGCTTCCAAGGTTCGCCAAAGCAAGAATAATACTCTTATTCCAACTGCTAATATGGCTTGAACCTGTCCTCAGTTAATTTGGACTATCGGGACCAGGCGGGGTGGCTGTGCGCCATTCGCCGGGGTTCGAGCGCAGCCATTCTTTGGGGATATTGCCATGGGCAGCGTAAACATCACCGGCACGAACGGAACGAACGGTACTAACGGGGCCACTCCCGGACAAAATGGCGGACCCGGCGGTGCGGGCCAGACGGTTTCCGGCGCCACCACCACACCAGCCGACGCCGACAATACCGCATCGGTATCGGGCGGATCAGGCGGTGCGGGGGGAACCGGCGCAAGCGGGCCGGTCAATGGCCAGGAGGTTTATACCGGAGCCGGCGGCAACGGCGGCGCCGGTGGCGCCGGCGGCGGCGCGACGGCAACGGCGACAACCAGCACGACGGGGCCGGCCGCAGCCCAGTCCTATGCATATGGCGGTGCGGGCGGTGCGGCGGGCAATGGCGGCGCCGGAGCGCCGAACGGCACCGGCAATGCGGGGGGTGCGGGCGGCACCGCCAAGGCAACTGCGACGGCAGCCAACACCGCGAACACCAGTGATTCGGTCACTGCGGATGCCACTGCCGATGGCGGCAGCGGCGGTAGTGCGAATGGCTCTGCGTTTACCGCCGGCGCGGGTGGCGTCGCGAGCGCCTCCACCGCCAAGGCGACGAGCGCGGGCAACGGCGTCGCGCAGGCCTATGTCGCCGAAACGAGCGGCAACGGCGGGTCGGGGCTGGCCGGCGCGACCGGCGGTGCGGGTGGATTGTCGGATGTCGCCAACGCAGTGTCCGGCCAGACCAATGGCGGCACGATCAATCTCTACCAGATCGCAACCGCGGGTTCGGGCGGTTATTCGTATGGCGGGACCGCGGGCGTCGGAGGCGCTGCCTCATCGAGCCTGACGTTCAACGATACGTCCAACACGACAAAGAGCAACGCTGTCAACGACCAGGTCACCGCCACCGGTGGCAACGGCGGCAGCACCGACACCGGCACGACCAAATCGGGCACTTCGGCAACCGCTGCCTCGACGCTGACCGGGGCGCACACCGTCGATTCCACGGTCGATGCCTATGGCGGCAATGGCGGTGCGGGCGGCACGAGCGCCAGCGGGTCTGCCGGCGGCGGGGCAAAGGCGACCTCGATTGCCACGTCAACGACCACGGGCGCTGAAACGATCACCTCGTCAGCCACCGCCGACGGGGGCAATGGCGGCAGCGCCGCCGGCACCGGCAAAGTGGGCGGCGCCGGCGGCGTGGCGACCGGATCGACCGCCAGCGCGACAAGCGCGGGCAGCGGCAATGTCGAGGCGACGGTCACCCAGTCCGCCGGTTACGGTGGCGCCGGCAATTCCGGCGCGACCGGTGGTGCCGGTGGCGCATCGACCCTGACCAATGCCGTCACGGGCGAGTCCAATGGCGGCGTCTTGTACCTGACCCAGGCGGCCTATGGCGGCAGCGGCGGCAGCACCGATAGCGGCACAGCCGGCGTTGGCGGGGCCGCGACGTCGGCCCTGACGTTCAACGACACGACCAACACGACGAAAAGCAGCAATGTCGTCGGCCAGGCCACCGCCCAGGGTGGAGCCGGCGGCGGCACCAGCACCGGCACGGCGAAAGCGGGCGGCGCGGCGAGCGCCTCGTCAACACTGACCGGGGCGCACACCGTCAATTCGACGACATATGGCTATGGCGGCGCGGGTGGCGCGGGGAGTACGACCGCCGGCGGGGCCGCGGGCGGCACGGCAACCGCCGCCTCGGTTGCCGCGTCGACAACGACGGGCGCTGAAATGATCACCGCCAACGCCACTGCCGATGGCGGCCGGGGCGGGACGGCAAGCGGTGCCGGCAAAGTGGCAGGCGCCGGCGGCGTGGCGAGCGCATCGACGGCCAAGGCGACAAGCGCGGGCAACGGCACGGTTCAGGCCGCGATCAGCCAGACCAGCGGCAGCGGCGGAACCGGCTACAACGGCGCAACCGGCGGAGCCGGTGGGGCATCGACCCTGACCAATGCGGTCTCGGGCCAGTCCAATGGCGGCACCATCAACCTTTATCAGACCGCCGATGGCGGTGCCGGTGGCTATTCCTACGGCGGGGTTGCGGGTGCCGGCGGTGCGGGCACTTCAAACCTGACTTTCAACGATAACGCCAACACCACAAAGAGCGAAACGGTCTACAGTCAGGTCTCTGCCAGCGGCGGCGGCGGCGGCAATTCCGACGTCGGCACGACCATGGCAGGTGGCGCGGCCGCAGCCTCGTCGACACTGACCGGGGCGCATACGGTCGATTCAACGGCCGGGGCAGACGGTGGCAGCGGTGGCGCGGGCGGCACGACCGCCAGCGGGGCTGCGGGCGGGACGGCAACCGCAGTGTCGAATGCCACCTCGACTACGACCAGCGGCGAAACGATCAGCGCAAATGCCAATGCCTATGGCGGCGGCGGGGGCAGCGCCTCGGGTGCCGGCGAGACAGCAGGCGCAGGCGGTGTGGCGAGCGGATCCGGCGCCAAGGCAGTCAGCGGGGGCAGCGGCAGTGTCGAGACCTATGTCAACCAGTCCAGCGGCAATGGCGGCATCGGCTATAGCGGTGCCACAGGGGGTGCCGGGGGCGCATCGACCCTGACCAATGCGGTCTCGGGCCAGTCCAACGGCGGCAGCTTGTACCTGACCCAGGCGACCACCGGCGGCGCCGGCGGCAACACCGACAGCGGTGCGGCAGGCGCGGCGGGTGCAGCGACTTCAAATCTGACTTTCAACGATACGGCCAACACGACGCAGAGCAGCGATGTGACAAGCCAGATCACCGCGACTGGCGGATCTGGCGGCGATAGCGATACCGGTACGACAACCACGGGTGGTGCAGCCGCAACCTCGTCAGCGCTGACCGGGGCGCACACGGTTTCATCGACAGCGGTTGCCTATGGCGGGGCCGGAGGTCTGGGTGAAACGACGGCCGGCGGGGCTGCCGGTGGTACGGCAAGCGCGGCCTCTGCCGCCACCTCGACCACGGTGAAGGGAGAGGCCGTCACCGCCAACGCCAATGCCTATGGGGGCACTGGCGGCTATGCATCGGGTGCGGGCGAAGTGGCCGGCGCGGGCGGCACCGCCAGTGGGTCAACCGCCACGGCGATCAGCGCGGGCAACGGCACCATCCAGGCCGCCGTCACCCAGAACGGCGGCAGCGGCGGCGTCGGCTACAGCGGCGCCACGGGGGGCGCCGGTGGCGCGTCGACCCTGACCAATGCCGTGTCAGGGCAGACCAATGGCGGCTACCTCTATCTATACCAGACCGCCAATGGCGGTGCCGGCGGTTATTCGCATGGCGGGACCGCAGGCGTCGGAGGCGCTGCCTCGTCAAGCCTGACTTTCAACGATACCGCCAACACGACGCAGAGCCTTGACGTCTATGACCAGGTGCAGGCGGCGGGCGGCAGCGGTGGCAGCACGGATAGCGGCACGGCGACGGCCGGCGGCGCCGCGACGGCCGCTTCGACTTTGACCGGGGCGGCAGAGGTCAATTCATACGCTTATGCCTATGGCGGCAACGGTGGTTCGGGCAGCACGACCGCCGGCGGCGCCGCCGGCGGTGCGGCCAGCGCAAGCGCGGCAGCGGCCGGGACGCCCGGCGGCACCCAGACGATCTATGCCACCGCGACGGCCGATGGCGGTGCGGGCGGATATGCCACCGGTGCCGGCGAAGTGGCCGGCATCGGCGGTGTCGCGAGCGGGACGGCCGCCACGGCGACAAGCGCGGGCACCGGCACGGTCGAAGCCACGGTCAACCAGACAAGCGGCAGCGGCGGCACGGGCAACAGCGGCGCGACCGGCGGTGCCGGTGCGGGGTCGACCCTGACCAATGCGGTGTCGGGCCAGACCCACGGCGGCAGCTTGTACCTGACTCAAAGTGCCACTGCCGGCAGCGGCGGCAGCACCGACAGCGGCAAAGCCGGTGCGGCCGGCGCCGCCAGTTCAAGCCTGACCTTCAACGACACGACCAACACGACGCAAAGCAGCAATCTGAACGGGCAGGTCAACGCAACGGGTGGAAATGGGGGCAACACCGCGACCGGCACGACAACGGCGGGAGGCGCGACAACCTCGTCGATCACGCTGACCGGGGCGCATACGGTCAGTTCGACGGCTAATGCCTATGGCGGAAGTGGTGGTTCGGGCGAAACCACCGCCAGCGGCGCGGCCGGTGGCACGGCCAGTGCCGCCACGGTCGCCAACTCGACAACCGTGGGCACGGAAACGATCAGCGCCTATTCCGTCGCGGACGGCGGCAGAGGCGGCTATGCGACCGGTGCCGGCGAAGTGGCGGGCGCGGGCGGCGTGGCAAGCGCCTCGACCGCCAGGGCGACAAGCGCGGGCGGCGGGTATGTCGAAGTTGCGGTAAACCAGACGGGCGGCGCCGGCGGTGTCGGTTACACCGGCGCAACAGGCGGCGCCGGCGCAGCATCGACTCTGACCAATGCCGTGTCCGGCCAGTCGAATGCCGGCACTCTGAATTTGCAGCAGAGCGCCAATGGCGGGGGGGGCGGCTATTCCTATGGCGGGACTGCAGGCATTGGCGGCGCGGCAACGTCAAATCTGACATTCAACGATACGACCGGCACAACGCAGAGCAGCAGTCTCAACGGCCAGGCGGACGCGCAAGGTGGAACGGGCGGCAGTACCGACACCGGCACGACGAAAGCCGGTGGTGCTGCGATCGCTTCGTCGACGCTGACCGGGGCGCATGCGGTCAGTGCAACGGTCGAGGCCTATGGCGGGAGTGGTGGTTCGGGTGGGACGACCGCCAATGGATCCGCCGGGGGCACCGCCAAAGGAACGGCGGTTGCCGCCTCGACAACCGGGGCCAATGAAACCGTCAGCGCCACTGTCGCCGCCAATGGCGGCGGGGGCGGCAATGCCTCGGGTACGGGCGAAGTGGCCGGCGCGGGCGGCGTGGCGAGCTTGTCAACCGCCAAGGCGACAAGCACCGGCGGCGGTACGGTCGAGGCCACGGTCAACCAGACCGGCGGTAGCGGCGGCAATGGCTATAACGGCGCCACGGGCGGCGCCGGTGCGGCATCGACCTTGTCCAGTGCGGTGTCGGGCCAGACCAATGGCGGGACGCTGGAGCTTGCCCAGAATGCCAACGGCGGCAGCGGCGGCAGTGTCGATAGCGGCACGGCGGGTGTCGGTGGCGCCGGGGAATCGGTGCTGGTTTTCAACGATACGGCCAAAACCACGCAAAGCACCGATGTCATCGGCCAGGCTGGCGCCCAGGGCGGGACGGGTGGCTATTCGAACACCGGTACGGCGAAAGCGGGCGGCGCGGCAATCTCCTCGTCGACGTTGACCGGGGCGCATACCGTCAGTTCGACCGCCGATGCCTATGGCGGCGGCGGTGGCTACGGCGGAACGACCGCCAGTGGGGCCGCCGGCGGCTATGCCGAGGCAAAGGCGGTTGCCACGTCGACGACGGTGGGCACAGAATCGGTCAATGCAACCGCCGATGCCTATGGCAGCCAGGGTGGGTATGGCAACGGCACCGGCAAAGTGGCGGGCGCCGGCGGCGCGGGGCTTTCTTCGGCAGCCCAGGCCACGACCGCAGGCACCGGCATCGCACAAGCCTCTGTCACCCAGGACAGCGGTAACGGCGGCACCGGCTATGGCGGTGCGACCGGCGGCGCCGGAGCGGCGTCGGCGCTGACCAACGCGGTCTCGGGCAAGACCAATGGCGGCACGCTCGATCTTTACCAAACCGCCAACGCCGGCAATGGCGGCTATTCCTATGGCGGGGCGGCGGGCCTGGGTGGCGCCGGTACATCCAGCCTGACTTTCAGCGATACGGCCAACACGACGCAGAGCAGCAGTGTCACCGGTCAGGCCGATGCGCAGGGTGGAACCGGTGGCGGCACCGACACCGGCACGGCAAAAGCGGGTGGTGCGGCGACCGCGGCCTCGACCCTGACCGGGGCGCATACGGTCAGTTCGACGGCCAATGCGTCGGGCGGCAATGGCGGTTACGGCACAACAACCGCCGGCGGGGCCGCGGGCGGCGGGGCGAAGGCTACCTCTGCGGCCACCTCGACAACGGTGGGCAGCGAATCGATCACCGCCGACGCCACTGCCTATGCAGGCACGGGCGGCTCAGCCTCGGGCACCGGCGAGGTGGCAGGCGCCGGTGGTGTGGCGAGTGGTTCGATCGCCAAGGCGACCAGCGCCGGCAACGGCGAGGTCCAGGCCAACGTCAATCAAAAGAGCGGCAATGGCGGCAATGGTTATGGCGGCGCCAAAGCTGGCGCCGGCGGCGCATCGACGCTGACGAGTGCAGCCTCGGCCCAGTCGAACGGCGGCGACTTGTACCTGACGCAGACGGCCACCGCCGGCAGCGGCGGCAACGCCAGCGGCGGCGGGGCAGCCGGATCGGGCGGTGCGGCGAGTTCCAGCCTGACGTTCAACGACACCGCGCTGTCGACCCAATCGGCCGAGGTCTATGCTGCGGTGACGGCCAATGGCGGCAGTGGCGGCAATTCCGACACGGGTGCCGGCGGAAATGGCGCCGCAGCAACCGGCACCGGCACGATAACCGGCGCAAAATCCGTCGATCTGTATGTGACCGCGACAGCCGGCGGTGGCGGCACCGGCGCGACGACTGGCGCTGGCAGCGCGGCAACGGCCACGGGCACGGCGACCGGCACCACGCATGTCGTTTCATCGATCGCCGCCACCGGCGGTTTCGGCACGGGCAGCGCCGGCAAGGCGACGGCGTCGGCCAGTGGCGCCGATGGTTATGCCCAGGCGGAAAGTTCGGCCGCCGACGCGTCGCAGGGCACCACCGGCGTCCTGGCGGATTCGGGCAGCGCCTCGGTCTCGACCAGCCTTGCCGGCAATGGCACCACTGTCGATAGCGCAAAAGACGTGACGGATGTGCAATTCGGTCTGGCCACGCCGACCAGCGATACCACCGACCAGGGGGTTGCCTATATAACCGGCAACCCGACCACCGCGAACGTCACCACGATCCGGAACGCCAACAGCAACATCGCCGCTGCTTTCGCGGTGACGCCGTCGTATTTCGGCATTGCCGAACTGGGCGGCGCCTTTACCACGGCAGGGTCCGGCACCGAGACAACGACAAGTTCGGTCAGTGAAAGCGTTGACCTCAGCCAGCTTGCCACCCGCCAGGACCTGCTGGTCGGCCTCTATGGCGGCAAGCTGGTCGGCACCGGCGTGACCGGTGTCACGCTGACCATTTCGGCCAACGGCAGCACTTTGTTGCACGAAAGCTTTGCCAGCGGCGGTGCCGCACTGGCCTATTTCACCAACGACGCGATCGATCTCGGCTCGCTCAACGGAACGCTATATGCGAGCAATGTCGCGAATATCACGATCAGCCTGAGTGTCACATCGACAAGTCAGGGTTCCGGCTTTTACGGCAACATCCTGATCGGCGATCCGCCGGCGAGCAAGACGCCCAGGACCATTGTCGGCACCAGCACGGCCGGTGTCCTCGACGGTTCTGCGGGCAACGAAGTGGTCAAGGCGGGGTCCGCCGCAGACACCCTGGTCGGTGGCGCGGGTGACACGCTGTTTGGTGGCGCGGGCGCCGACACGTTCGCGTTCGGCAGCAAGTTCGGGCTTGAAACGATCAACGACTTCACCACCGGCGATGTGCTGCAATTCGGCAAGAGCACATTTTCCGACTGGGCCCATTTGCTCGGCGCAACCCGGCAAAATGGCAGCGATCTGGCGATTACGCTCGATCCCGGCGATGTTCTCACGCTGAAGAACGTGTCGCTCGCCAGCTTGTCGCACAGCAACGCACGGTTTGTCTGAACACAACGGCAAAACCCTGCCCGACCTGCCGCTTTAACCGTGGCGTGGTCGGGCAGAGCTTCGTGCAATCGACGTGAACGCCTTGCAGATTAAGGTGAATATGATAACCCCGCAGATCGGGATCGCCAAAGCGAAGAACAATACACTTTTCAAAAGTGCAAATTCGGCTTGAACCTGTCGCCGGTTGAATGACTGCCGGGACCGGGCGGACGGCTGTGCGCCAATCGCCAGGGTTCAGCGCAAGCGTTCTTTGGGGGATTGTGCTGTGGGCAGCGTGAACATTGTCGGTACAAACGGAACGAATGGCAGTAACGGGGCCACGCCCGGGCAATCTGGTGGCAATGGCAGTGTCGGACAGACGGTTTCCGGCGCCACGACCACGCCGACCGACTCCAGCAATACTGCAAATGTGTCGGGCGGAACCGGCGACCAAGCTCGATCCCGGCGATATCCGCGCGCTCAGGACCATCTCGTGGGCCAGCTTGGCCCACGGCCACGCGCGGTTCGTCTGGCAGTGCCGGATGTTGCGACAGCGGGCAATTTGACGGCCGGTGTGGGTTGATGATTTTCCGGGGGGACGGACTATGGCGCAACGGTTGAGCGGATTTTTCCTTACGATTGGGCTGCTGGCGTGGAGTCTGCCGGGCAATGCGGTTGAGGCATCGGGCATCTACGTCCTGTCGGGCAGTTACGCAAAACCCGGCAGCGGACGGCGCATCGACATTGCCGCGCGCTTGCAGGATCTGTGCGGCCGGCAGGGGACCAGTTGCGATATCTGGTGCGCGCAAAGCACCTTTGGCGGGCGCGATCCCGGACGGCACGCGCTGTGCCGGGTGATCTATCGCTGTCCCGACGGGTCGACGCGGTCGACCGAGGCCGGGCGCGAGGAACCCATCCTGATGCGTTGCCCCCCGGCCGAGGCCGATGACCACGATCCTGCGGCCGCCACCCATTGACGACGCCCATGTTCATACGCCAGGCCATGACTCTCGTGATCGCGCTGGCGCTGGCGGCGCCCTCCCCAGCGCGGGCGGCACGCCACGGCGATGTGCGACGTGAACGGCTGACGCTGGGCGACTGGCGGCTCGATATCGCGCGCGATCGTTTTTCGGGCGGCATCGCCTGCCGTCTGGCAGCGCGCGACCATTTCGCCGTGTATCGCGCGCAGGCCGTTGCCTTTCGCTTTGGCAGCCGGCGTGATGTCGGCAATGCGGTCTATCGCGTCGACGGGGGCCCCCCGCGCGTGAGCCGGGACGACGTGCCCAGGCTGATCGCAGCGGGCGTGCCGCTCGATCGCGGCAGCATGGATTTTCCGCAGGCCGGGCTGGTCTGGGTGCCGCTGTCGGTGCTGCGCCAGGGCAACAGCGTGGCGATCGAACCCGGCCCCGGCCAGCACGCCCGGCAATTTCATTTCCGGGGGCTGATCGCGCTGCACGACATGGCCGTGGAACGCGGCTGCACCCCCGAGAGCCGCTTTGTTGAACGATGAAGCGTTGCGCACTTCACCTTGGTCTGGGTATCGCCGTGCTGCTGGCGCAATCGCCCGCGCATGGCGCACCGCAACAGTTGCCCGACGCCACCGCTGCGGTGGCGCGCAAATGCAAAGGCAAAGCGCGGCTGGGATGTCGCCCGGCGACCACTGTCAGCGAGAAATGGCAGGTGCCCGCCCTTGAAGAAGAGCCGGAGCCGCCACCCACCGAGACGCTGGCCCAGGTCCTGCAGAGCGCCTATGAAACCGCGCCGACGCTCCAGGCGCAACGCTATCAATTGCGCGCGTCCGACGAGGATTATGCCCAGGCGCTGTCCGAACTGCGCCCGACCACGGCGATGCAGGTCACCGGCGGCTATAACAAGACGGTCCCCGGCCGGACCACGCAATTGAACCGTCTTGAGAACGGCACGTACAATTCGCCGATCATCACCAGCAACGCGCTGGCGGCGCAAGTCACGCTGACCCAGCCGATCACGACCGGCGGCAAGGCGGCCGCCGACCGCGATGCCGCCATTGCCGAAGTGCGCGCCGGCCGCGAACAGTTGCGCGGCAGCGAGGGCGACCTGTTGTTGCAGGTGATCACCTCCTATGCCGATGTGCGCCGCGATGCAGAGGCGTTGCGGCTTTATAGTGCGAACTTGCGCCAGTTGGAAAAGACGCTCGACGAGGTCAAGGCGCGGCGCGAAGCGGGCGAATTGACCCGCACCGACATCGCCCAGGCCGAAACCCAGCTTCAGATTGCGCAAACCCAGGCCTTTACCGCGCGGCAACAGTTGGAACAGGATCGCGCGACATTTGCCGAATATGTCGGCCACGATCCCGGCAATCTGGCCCCGCCGCCGGAACTGTCCGATCTGCCGGCATCGGTGGGGGATGCCTTTGCAATCGCCGAACAGCAGAGCCCCGATCTGGCCCAGGCGATCGACACCGAACGCGAATCGCGCGCCAAGATTGCCGCCGCAGCGGCGCAGGGCAAGGCGACGCTCAGCCTGACCGGCACGGCCACGCTGACCGGGCAAGCCGCGCCGTTCTATCTCCACAACGAGGATCAGGAATTTGCCGGGCAGGCTGTGCTGACCATTCCGATCACCAACGGCGGCCGGGTCGGCTCGCTGGTGGCGCAGGCCGAGGACCACAACGCCGCCGACCGCATCGGCATCGAAGCGACGCGGCGGCAGATGGTCGACACGATCCTCAACGCCTGGAACGGCATCGCCACGACCCAGCGCAACATCGCGATCGATACCAGCGAGGTCAATTCGGCGCGCGTCTACAACGAGGGCACGTTCGAAGAGTATCGCGCCGGCCTGCGATCGACCTTCGATGTGCTCTATGCGCAGGAGACTTTGCTCAATGCCCGGCAGGCGCTCGTCGCCGCGCGGCATGATCTCTATGTCGCGCAGGCCACGCTGTTGCGCCGGATCGGGCGGCTTGAGGCGCGCGAACTGATGACCGGCACCGGGCTTTACGATCCCGACGGCAACTTTCGTCATGCCGAACAGCGCGGCGCGGTGCCATGGGACGGCGCGGTGCGTGCGGTCGACCGGATCGACCGCGCCCAGCCCCGGCAACCGGGCCTTGAACAACCGCCGCTGGGCGCCGATGCCCCGGTTCTCGTCCCGGCGAAAACCGCGCAGCCCGATGCGCCGTTTGCGACGCAATCGCCCGCAATCGCCGTGCCGGGCACCACCGGCACCCCCGCCCCCGATCGCAGTCTGACTCGCCCATGACCGATCCCGCCATCATCAGCGAGCGCCGCGACGACAGCGGATTGATCGCACTGGCATCGCTGCTGGCGATGCACCGCATCGCGGTCGATCCGGACCAGTTGCGCCACAGCCTCGGGCATTTTCTGGCGGTGACCAGCCAGGACCTGCTGCGGCTGGCCAAGGCGCAAAAGGACGTCAGGGCGCGGGGCATCCGCACCGGCTTTGCCAAACTGGCGCGCATGCCGCTGCCGGCGCTGGCCAATGGGCCAAGGGGCTGGTTCATCCTCGGCCGCGTCGACGGTGAAGAAGCGCTGATCCAGTTGACCGCGCCGGTCGGTGACCAACCCGGCCTGCCGGTGCGCAAAGTCACCCGCGCCGAACTTGAAGCCATGTGGTCGGGCGAGCTGGTGCTGATCACCACGCGCGAAAGCCTGGCGGTCAGCGGACGGCGGTTCGATTTTACCTGGTTCATTCCGCAACTGGTCAAATACCGCCGCCTGATCGGCGAAGTGCTGCTGATCACGTTCGGGATCAACTTGCTGGGCCTTGCCGCGCCGCTGTTCTTCCAGAACGTGGTCGACAAAGTGCTGGTCCACGACACGCTCGATACCTTGACCGTGCTGGCGGTCGGCTATGTCGCGGTGTCCTTGTGGGAAACCGCGTTCGGCTGGCTGCGCACGCGGCTCTATTCGGAAACCAGCCAGAAGATCGATGTCGAACTGGGCGCGCGGCTGTTCCGCCACCTGATGGGGCTGCCGATTGCCTATTTCGAAGGCCGCCGCGTCGGCGACATCGCCATGCGCGTGCGGCAATTGGAAACGATCCGCGAATTCCTGACCAACGCCAGCCTGACCGTGCTGGTCGATCCGCTGTTCACGGTGATCTTTCTGGTCGTGATGTGGCTCTATTCGACCAAGCTGTTCGTGATTTCGCTGCTGACGTTGCCGGCCTATGTGCTGGTGGCGATGTTCGTCACCCGGCCGTTGCAGGCGCGGATCGAGGAAAAATTCGAGCGCGGCGCCGCCAACAACGCGCTGCTGGTCGAAAGCATTTCGGGCATCAACACGGTCAAGGCCGCGGCAGTCGAACCGCAGTGGCAGGAACGCTGGGAACGGCAACTGGCCGGATACAGCGATTCCAGCCAGCGCGTGATCAATCTCGGCAATTCGGGCAGCCAGTTGATCCAGTTGGTTTCCAAGCTCAATCTGGCCGCCATTCTCTATTTCGGCGCAAGGGCGGTGATCGATCACCAGATGACCGTCGGCGGGCTGGTTGCGTTCAACATGTTTGCGCAGCGCGTGTCGGGCCCGGTGATCCGCATGGCGCAGTTGTGGCAGGATTTTCAGCAAGTGCGCATCGCCATTGCCCGGCTGGGCGATGTGCTCAACCAGCCGACCGAGCCCGGCGCCGGCAGCCGCACCGCCCTGCCCGCGATTACCGGCACCGTGGCGTTCGACCACGTGCGGTTCCGCTATGGACTGGAAGGGCCGTGGACGCTGGACGATGTCACGCTGCACATTCCTGCCGGAACCTCGCTGGGCATTGTCGGTTCGTCGGGTTCGGGCAAGTCGACGCTGACCAAGCTGTTGCAGCGGCTTTATGTCGTGCAAGGCGGCCGGATCACCATCGACGGGGTCGACATCGCCCAGATCGATCCCGCCTGGCTGCGGCGGCAGATCGGCGTCGTCCTGCAGGAAAACCTGCTGTTCAACCGGTCGATCCGCGACAACATTGCGCTTGCCAATCCCGCCATGCCGCTGGAACAGGTCGTCGCCGCCGCGCAACTGTCGGGCGCACATGAATTCATCGTCCGCCTTCCCGCCGGCTATGACACCCAGGTCGAAGAACGCGGCACCAACCTGTCGGGCGGGCAGCGTCAGCGGCTGGCGATTGCCCGCGCGCTGGTCACCGGTCCACGCATCCTGATCCTCGACGAAGCGACGAGCGCGCTCGATGCGGAAAGCGAAGAGATCATCCAGGCCAATCTCAAGGCGATGACGCAGGGGCGCACGGTCGTCATCATCGCGCATCGCCTGTCGGCGGTACGCCAGTGCGACCGTATCATCGCGCTGGAACAGGGCCGGATCGTCGAACGCGGCACGCATGACGAATTGCTGCGCGCCGGCGGCCGCTATGCCGATTTGTACCGCCGCCAGACCGGCCTTTCGGCGGGGGCGGCGTGATGCTGCACCATTGGCGCGTCATCCGCGAAGCGCTGAAAGCGGACAAACAGCGCCAGCGCGCGCACCGCGCCAGCCATGACAGCGATTTCCTGCCCGCCGCGCTCGATGTCATCGAACGACCGGTTTCCCCCACGGGGCGGATCACCGCCTGGGTGCTGTTCATCGGCCTGCTCGCCACGCTGGCATGGCTGGTGCTGGGCCGCGTCGATGTCGTCGCCTCGGCCTCGGGCAAGATCCTGCCGTCGGGCAACACCAAGATCGTGCAATCGGCCGGATCGGGCGTGGTCGCCGCGATCCATGTGCGCGACGGCGATCATGTGACCAAGGGCCAGGTGCTGGTCGAACTCGACACCACGCTGACCAGCGCCGAACTGGAACAGGCCACCCGCGCGTTGCTGACCGACCAGCTTGAGGTCGCGCGCAACCGTGCGCTGGTCGATGCGCTCGATGGCAAAGGCGTGCATTTCGTCGCGCCCGCCGGCACCCCGCCGGAAGTGGCAGCGGCCCAGCGCGAATTGATCGCCGCCCAAATCGCCGAAGTGAATTCAACCATCGCCGGCTATGCGGCCTCGCAGAACTCCTCGTCCGCCGAAGCCAAGGCGGCCGCCGCTACCGAACGCAAGCTCGATGCCACGCTGCCCATTCTCGATCACGAAGTCGAGGCGATGCAGCGGCTCGATGCCAAAGGCTATGCGCCGGGGCTGCGCCTGCTCGAATTGCAACGCAGCCGCCGTTCCGACCAGGGGGACCGCGACGTGGCGGCCGCGCAGGAAGAACGCGGTGCGTCCGACGCACGCAAATTCGCCGCGCAGATGATCGAAACCCGCGACACGGCGCGGCGTCAGGCGATGGCCGACCTCGCCAAATATGCCGCCGACGCCATCGTCAAACAGGAAGAAGTGATCAAGGCCGCGCGGCGCGCCAGCCTGGAACAACTGGTCGCACCTGCCGACGGCACCGTGCAGCAATTGCAACTCCACACCGTCGGCGGCGTGGTCGAACCGGCCAAGACGCTGATGGTGATCGTCCCCGAACACAACGACATCGTGGTCGAGGCACAAGTGCTGAACAAGGACATCGGCTTCGTCCACGAAGGCCAGCAGGCCGCCGTCAAGATCGAGGCGTTCCCCTTTACCCGCTATGGCACCGTGCCCGGCACCGTGATCTCGCTGAACCGCGACGCGGTAACCGACCCCAAGCAGGGCGCCGTCTACATCGCGCGGATCCGGCTGGCCCGCGACACCATCAGGGCCGACAACAAGGTGTTCCACTTGTCCCCCGGTCTCGGCGTCACCGCCGACGTTCGCACCGGATCGCGCCCGATCATTGCGTGGCTGCTGTCCCCGATCATGACCACCGTGGAGCAGGCCGCGCGGGAAAAGTAAGCGGCCGATACCATACCGTGCGCATGCCGGCCTGGCGTTTCGAAAATTCCCTTGCATCTGCGGGCATGCGCCCGGATTGTTCGCAGGGGGCGCACGGGACAGCGCGTCAGTCGCTGACATTTTTCGGGACGCTGGCTACAAGCATGGCAAACGGCAAGTTGTTTCCCCCCCTGGCCGCGCTGCGCGCCTTTGAAGCGGTGGGCCGCCTTGGCGGGCTGCGCAAGGCGGGCAAGGAACTGGGGATCGATCATGCGGTCGTCTACCGGCATATTCGTGCGCTGGAAACCTGGGTCGACACCGCGCTGCTGAGCAGGGATGCGGCGGGATACACGCTGACCGACGCGGGGCGCGCCTATCACGATGAAATCTACAAGGCGATCACCCTGATCGGCACCGCGACCGGCGCCCTGATGCAGACCGAGGGGCGACAGCGGTTGCGCATCTGGTGCATTCCCGGCTTCGGGTTTCTGTGGCTGTCCGACCGGCTGAGCCTGTTTATCGATGAAAATGCCGACATCGATCTCGACTTCCGGCCGACCGACGACAGCCCGGATTTTCGCGCCAAGGAAATCGACGGCGATATCCGCTATCTGCGTCATTGGGAGGAAGCCCGGATCCCGAGCCAGATCTATTGCATGGAGTTCGCGCGCCCCCCGGTCTTTCCCGTCGCCAGCCCGGCCTTTGTCTCGACCATGCCCCGAATTGCCAAGGCCGAGGACCTTCTGGCCGCGACTTTGCTGCATGAGGACAGCGAACTGGAATGGCATCACTGGTTCGTCGCCCAGGGCGTAACGCCCCCGCCCGTGCTTACCGGCCCCCGGCTGTGGCACGCCCACCTGACGCTGAACGCCGCGCGGCAAGGGGCCGGTATTGCCCTCGCCAACCCGATGCTGCTGCGCGATGATCTGCAAAAGGGTCGACTGGTGCGGATCGAAAGCGCGGAAACGCCGTTTCAAAGCGTTCGCTTTGGCGGCTATACCCTGATGGCGAGAGAGGATCGCTGGAACGCCGGGGGGCTGCCGCGATTTCGTCGCTGGCTGCGGGATCGGGCCGACGAATATCTGCTGACCAATCCCGATTGATGGCTGGAATCGCCCGGAATCTGGCCAAACGACAATTCCTGCACCGAGGGGGCCGACAATGAAGCTTGCAATGCGATGTGCGGTGGCGCTGGTTGGCACGGCGATTGCCCCGGGTTTGGCCCAGGCATCCGATCTGGTGCTGATCAACGGCCGGATCTACACCGCCGCAGCGCCGAAATGGGCCGAAGCCATCGCGATCACCGGCGACACGATCGACGCCGTCGGCAGCAATGCCCAGGCGCTCAAGACCAGGACCGCCGGGGCCCGCGTGGTCGACCTTCAGGGGCGCATGGTGATCCCGGGCGTGACCGACAACCACACGCACATCTGGTTCGGCTCACTCGCGCTGACCCATCTCAATCTTGCGACCGAAAAAGAGAACATTACGCCCGAAGATGATCGCGCCGCATATATCGCGCGCATCAAGGCTTATGCGGCGGCGCACAAGAATGAGCCGATCATTTTCGTCAGGAGCACGTTCAGGCACAATCCCGGTCCAGGGCTGGCGATGCTCGACGAAGCGGTGCCCGACCGGCCGCTGGTCATTCATCACGTCGACGAACACTGGTTGTGGGTCAATTCGCGGGCGCTGGCGCTTGCCGGCATCACCGACAAGCCGCTGCCGGACCCGGTGGAAGAAAAATACATCGAACGCGACGCCAACGGCCATCCCACCGGCGTGCTCGACGAAGCCGCACAGGATGTGATGGAGCGCGCGCTGCCGCCGATGCCAATGGACGAACAAGTCCGCATCCTTTCGGCAGGCGAGCATTATCTCAACAGCTTTGGCGTCACCAGCGCGGTGGTGCTGACCGGCGGGCTCGATGACTTGCGCGCGCTCGACGTGCTGCGCCGGCGCGGCGCATTGACTTTGCGCGTCCGGCAGGCGTTCGCCTCGGTCGCGGTCAACCATCACATGACTCCGAAATTCTTCGCCGACCTCGAAACCGCGCGCACCACCTGGCACGATGACTGGCTGTCGGCCAATATCGTCAAATTCTTCATGGACGGCGACCCGACGCCACCGCTGTACAAGGCCGAAGATTACAACGCCCTGGTCAAAGAGCTCGACAAGCGCGGATATTATATGGTCTCGCACGCGCTTACCGCCCAGGGCGTCAAAATGGCGCTCGACGGTTACCAGGCGGCGCAAGAGCAGAATGGCGAGCACGACGCGCGCATGCGCGTCACGCATGCCGAACTGATCGACCCGGCGGATATGCCGCGCTTTGCCCGGCTGCACGTCGTGGTCAGCACCCAGCCCGCGTTTTGCTGCGATGCCGGCACACCCGACAATCCCTGGCGGACCATCCGCGCGACCGGCGCAACGATCGTGTTCGACAGCGACTGGCCCTGCTCATGGCCGCCGGACCCGATCGCGGGCATCGAACAGGCCGCCAGCCGTTGGGTCTATCGCCGGGAAAACGCCAACGGCTTTATCGGCCCGCTGAAATCGGACGGCTTGCCCGAGGCGGTGACGCCGGAACAGGCCCTGCTCGGCTATACCCGCGACGCGGCCTATGCCAATCACACCGAGGGCAAGCTTGGCACGCTGGAGGCCGGCAAACTTGCCGATCTGGTGGTGTTGACGAAGAACATTCTCGATCTGCCGAAAGAACAGATCCACACGTCCCGCGTCACGGCGACGATGGTCGGCGGAAAGGTTGTCTACGGCACGCTTTGAATGAACGCATAACGCACCTCCCCTTCAGCGGAGGGGAGAAATCTCACTGGAATTTCTGGCTGAATTTCAGCCCGAAATAGCGTGGCTTGATGCCATAGCTGCGCGTGCCTTCGTAACAGGTCTGGATTTCGCAGAACGCGTTGCGGCTCAGGACGCCATGGGTGTCGAACGCATTCTGGATAAACGCCTCGATGCTGAACGTGTCGCGTTTTGCCCCGACGGAATAGTCAAAGCTGGTGAATCCGGACGGGTCGCCATAGAGCGCGTCGTTGGCGGTGTTGAGGTCCGATGTGCTGCTCGACTGGTGCGATACCACCCCTTGCACATAGGCGTTCCATCGCCCGACCGGGATATCGTAACGCGCGGTCACTTGTCCCTTGAATTTGGGTTGTCGCGGCAGACGGGTGCCGGATGCAGCAGCCAGGTTGCCAGCGGCGACCGAACAATTGCTTGCCGGAACGAGGTCGGTCGCAGACGTCAGGTCGCAGAAATTGGTCGCCAGCTTGGCATCATTATAGGCGCCCGATCCGGACAGCGTAACCGGCCCGATTTTCCAGTCGAAGTCGCTCTCTATGCCATAGACATGCGCGTTGCCGGCGTTGATCGTCGCGGTGCTGCCATAGGTGTTGGCGACGATGACCGAATACTGCACCCCTTTCCAGTTCTCGAAATAGAGCGCGGTGTTAAATCGGATATTCTGGCCGAAACGCAGTTTCGCACCCACCTCGTAATTGTCGAGCGTATCGGCCTTGTACGGCTGGCTGCCGGTCAGGCTGTTGCCGCCACCGGGACGAAAGCCGGTCGAATAGGTGGCATAGAGCATCTTGTCGGGCGTCACCTGCCACGCCAGACTGGCTTTGTGCGTCTCGCCGGTCTGGTGATAGGGTTCGTTGACGTCGATACAACTGAGGTGCCCGACCAGCGGGAATGTGCAATTGGGTGCCGAATACAAGGTGCCGTTGAAGCCATAGGTGTTGTTGCTGGCCGAAAAATAGCGGATCCCGCCGGTCAGTCGCAGCGTGTCGAGAATTGGATAAGTCGCCTCGCCATAAACGCCGAAGTCCTTGTAAGTCTGGTCCAGATCGGTGGCGTAGAGCGCGTTGCCGCGTACCGCTGGGGCCGGATCGAGCGGAGTGAACACACCCGTCGTCTGATTATAATCCGTTCCCAGATAGCCGGTCGCGGCACCCGGCTGGATGTAATCGGTGTCCACGTCATATTTCTGGAACTGGTTGAAGACGCCGGCGGTCAACTGCAACCGGGACGATTTCGGCGTCGCCACGCGCAATTCCTCGGTAACTTTGTGCGAGGCCGTCGCCGAGGTGGCATATTGCATCGGATCGAGAATGTTGCCGTCGGCATCGCGGAAATAGTAATACGACCCGCCATTCTTGTCATAATCGATGGCGTAATAGCTATAGTCCTGCAGGACGTGGACATCGCGGTGGAAATATCCCAGCACGCCGGTCACGTCGAGCCCGGCGACCTGGCCCTGCACCGTCAGCGATGCCTGATACCATTCGTCATGGTCGCTGGTCGGGGTATAATCGTGCACCTGAAACCCGGACAGGCGCGGGTCATAGCCAAATCCGCCATAACTTTGCAGGTGTTGATAAGTGATCGACGGCGTAATCGACCAGTCGTCGTTCAACTGCGCGAGAATAGTCGCGCGGCCGCCATATTGCGTGACCGGATTGTAATTGTTCTGCACAACGCTGGCATTGTTGCGATAATAGGAAACCGCCGGGTTGAACGTGCCGCCATTGTAGGTCGGACTGTAGATATTAAACTGCCCAAAGGTAAACAGATAACTGCCCGGCGTGTTGTTGATATAGCCGCCCTCGTGGTCGTAAAATGCCATCACGCGCAGTGCGATCTGGTGGGTGATCGGCAGATTGATATAGCCCTGGACTTGCGCGCCCCCCGCGCCGTCCCCGAACTTGTCCACCTGGACATCGATCCCCGCCTCCAGCTTGTCGAGTTTCGGCTTTTGCGTGATGATCCGCAGCGTGCCGGCCAGCGAGCTTGATCCGAACAAGGTGCCTTGCGGCCCCGACAGCGCCTCGACCCGTTCAACGTCATAGACATGCACTTCAGGCATGCCCCCGATCGATGTGATCGGCACTTCGTCGAGATATGTCGCAGCGGTCGGCAGGCCACCGCCGTTGACAGAAATACCCCGGAAAAAGAGATTGGTCCGGCCGGGCCCGAGCGTGTCGAAACTGACGCTGGGCAACAGCGCGACATAGTCGTTGAAATTGCTGACCTGATGCGCATCGAGCTTGTCCATCGACAGCGCCTGCACGCTGATCGGAACTTTCTGCACGCTTTCCTGCTTGCGCGTGGCGGTGACGACGATTTCGCCCAGACCTGTTGCCGCATCGGGCTGGCTGTCGGCCGTTGCCGCCGGTGCTTGCGCCGGCGTTTCGGCGTGGGCCGCCACCGGGGTCAGCATGGTTGCAGAAGCCAGCACCGCATAGCGGCGCAACCCGCGCGCGGATCGAGTCTGATCTGGTCGTGTCATGGTCGGGTCCCTCATGGATCATGGCATGCACAGGTGTTTCGCGCCTGCGTACAAATCAGCGCGAGGCAAGTCTGAAACAGATTTTAATTCAACGCTTTATACGCCGCTCTGACGGGGCGAATTAAAACATCCATTTAGGATGAACTATGATCGGCGTGCTTTTTCTGTCAAGCGAGCGGGTCACCCTTGCTGGTTTGGCAATGGTGCCTTTATGCGGGCGGGTGGTGACTTATTGTCCCCCAATCAGGCCACGCGGCGCGGCGTAAACGGATAAGTCTTGCGCTCGATGACTTCCTGCACGGCGCGGTGGCCTTCGAGTATGGCGGCGTCGGTGTGGGGGCTGGCTGCGGCATCGCTGTTGGCGATGGACACCAGGCCGAACGGCTGGCGGCCGATCACGCAAGGACGCGACGGCGTCTCGGTATAGACCCATTCGACCGGATCATAGATGCTGTTGTAGGTATAGGCATAGCCGTGCGGCCAGCGGTTGACAGTGATCGCGGCAATGTCGCGCCGCGCGTCGAACCCGCCGGGGCCCAGCAGCCGCTGCAACTGCGAGCGGGTTTCGCGTTCAAAGGTGTCCCAACTGGTGTTGAGCAGTTCCAGGCGCGCGACGCGGTGCTGGTCGCGGCGCGGCAGGCCGGGCTTGGTGCAATATTTGACCAGATGCGCGACCACCGGCTCGTCCGGCCCCGATGCGTGAGTCAGGCCGCCCAGCGTCGCCGCCTCGGTCAGCCCCACTTCGTCGTTGAACATCGTCGGGCAATCGAACCGCGACACGCCCAGGTTCTTGAACGCGTGCCAGTTGGTCAGGGCAACGCTGGTATAGACCAGCGGGCCTTTGACGCCATAGGCCAGCGCGTCTTTCTGCGCCTGCGGCAGACTGGGCATGACATACGGGATCATCATGTTCCAACTGGCCATGATAACCGCTTTGCCGCGCACCTGTTTCAGCGTTCCGCCGTTCATGTAGCGCACCGCGACGTCTTCGGCGCGGGCCGGATCGCCCAGGTGCTCGACATGGACGACTATGCTCGACAGGCGGATGCGGGTGGGGTTTTCCGGCCGGTCGAGCGCATCATAGGCGATATGCGCGGTGCCGAAATCCTCCATGACTTTTGCTGACGTCGCCGCCGGGACCAGCTTGGCGATCAGCGCACGGGCGATGGTGGCGTTGCCGTCGGGAAAATGGACCGCGTCGCGCCCTTCGCGTTGCCGGCCGTGGTGTCCGCCGGGCAGATCGGCAAACAGCCCGTCGGGCACCGTGCCCAGCCCCATCCCGGAAAAGCCGGGATAGCCCTGGACCCAGCCGAACAGCGCGGGCGTCGCATCGGCGCCGACGCAGAACGAGCCGCAGCCCATATGCTGAAAAAACCAATAGCCTTCTTCATTCAGGCCGGCCTTGTCGATCAGGAATTCGCGGAACGAATGGCGCGCCAGCCAGTCCTTCTTTTCCTCGACCGAAAGGCCGGGCAAATGATCGGGCTGCGGGCTCGCGATCAACCGGCGCAACCCGTCCTTGCCCGTGTCGCTGATCGGTGCGGCGTCGATCACTTCGGGGGAAAAGCCATAGAAATGGCCCTTTGGCAGGCGCACGAACACGTCCTTGCCCTGGGTCGCACGCCCAAAGGTTTCGCGGTCGAATGCATAAGCCGGGGTCAACCCGAGATCGGCGTAAAGGTGGCGATTGGCCAGGTTGGCGGCGCGATACCGATCGAGATCGAGCCCGACGTCCTCCAGCACGGTTTTCGCCCAGATGTTGTACCGTTCGGGGCTTTCGATGTTGAGCGTGCCGCCGTTGCACACGATCAGCTTGCCATTCACCATGAATTCGTTGCGTTTGGCATGGCCGCCGAAATCGTCGTGATTGTCGAGCACCAGCACCTTTTGCCCGGCACCCATCGCCTTGTGGTAAAAATGCGTTGCCGACAGCCCGGACAGGCCGGCGCCGACCACGATCAGATCATAGACCTCGCCCTGGTCAACCGCGCCCGACAAGGCCAGCGTGCCGTCGCGCAAGGCATGGGCATCCTCGAATGAGCCCACATGCGCGCCGCGCAGCCCGGTGCGCGCCGGCGGATAAGGATTGAGCCCGGTGCCGGTCAGCGCCGCGGCGCGCGCCGACAGGCCGCCCACGCCCGATGCCAGCGCGGCACCGCCCATCAGCACGCCATTGATAAAATCCCGCCGCTGGATCGGCATGTCCATGCCCAGCCGGCGGTCTTCGGCTCTATGGTCGGTCATGGTCTGATGTCCTGTCGTGCGAGTGCCCGCAAGCAACTGCGGCGGATTGGGTTCGGGGTGGGCCAGAGTTTTGGAAACGAGGCATTCTTGCGCACAATCCCGCCTCCCCTTTGACCGCAATCTGGCTCACCATCCTTGCCAGCACTCGATAGTGACCGCGTCGGCCAATTCCGACGCCTTTTTCGGCACCACTGGTGATAGGTTGACACCGCCCTGCGCCACGGCTGCCGCCGACAGACGCAGATGCCGTGATCTAGGATTGTCCCATTTCCTCGATTTTCCGAAAATTCTCTTCCCATTTGTCGATGTTTTTCACCGCATCCTGCACAAAGGCAGAGCGTTTGACCCCGCTGAGAAGGGCTTTGGCAAGCAGGCGCGCCGGTTGCCGCAACGGCCTTTCGAACTGCACCAGCAGAATCACCCGCGTTCCCGCCGTGTCATTCCACACTTCGTGCGGATAGGTGTCGTCAAAGAACAGCGTTTCCCCTTCGCGCCAGCGCACCTCCCGATCGGCGACGGTCATGCGCAAAGGGCCTTCGGGAACGACCAGGCCCAGGTGGCAAGTGACCAGGCTCTTGGTGACGCCGGTGTGGCGCGGGATATGCGTGCCGGGCTTCAGGATCGAAAAGAAGCCGCTGTTGAGCCCCGGTATCTGCTTCAAGACCGAGGCTGTGACCGGGCAGCGATCGATATTCCGCTGAATGCGCGCGCCATAGCCGATCAGGAAAAAGCTGCGCCAGCCATGATCTGCGGCGATCGTCTGGTGGTCGGGTGAAACGCTGTTGAGCGCAGGCACCGCATCGGGATTGCGCGCCACCGCCAGCGCCTCTTCGCGGATCGCCTGCCAATGGCTGCGCAGCATGGCCGCCCAGGCAAAGTTCCCGGCGTCCAGAACCGGATCGTTGCCGATGCGCGAAAACGGGACCATCATCTGGTCGATATGAGGCTTCAGCTTGTACCCCAGCCTGACCGCAAGCGGTCGCCTCGTTGGCTTTGGTCTGGAATCGTTACCGCTGCCGGCCGGGTCATGCTGCATCCGTTGCGTCCTTGTCCTGTCTGACATCGCACCTGGGCGCCACAGAGCGGCACTATCGGGTGAGTCCCGCCAGAAGCTATCTAACCAAAAACAGAGGCATTTTGGGAGAGCTTGTCCAGAACGAATCGCCCCGCCTGCGGATAGGCGTCCAAGCGGGACCCCATCCCTTCGCGGCACAAACATTTGAAAGTGCGAAAGAATATGACTCTTAGGGGGTCCCGATCGGCGCCGATCGGGACCCCCTCTAATCGCGGATCTATTCGCTTTTACAAATATTTAGCCAGATTTTGGCCTTGTCCAGCTTCGACGCTTATCCACACTTGGCAGCATCTGTGCTGTCGCAGAATGCGCCGAAGTCTAAGGGCAAGTAGTAGCGATTGACTCTCTTATCGAAGTCAAATGCACAATGCAGCGTGTAGGTATCTGGATCACTTCAGGAACCTGCACGCTGCTTGCTTTTGCCACGTCTTCAGGCTGGGATTAGCCCCAACAGCGCCCGACGTTCAGGACGAGCCAATCTAACCGTTGAGCCGAGGATCGTGCCGCAGCCCTCAAATCGGGTTAGATAACGCGGTCTCTGCATAGATTGGCCACGGCCTAATCACCGCAAAAATTTTTCTGTGTGGAAGCGTCAAAATAGATCTTTAATTAGATCTATAATCGTGCCAAAGCTTTGCCATGAACGATCTAACGCCCGCTCCACTTCGCATGGAACAACAACCCGCCCCACTTCCAGAGGTGGTCGGTGGGTTTTCCACAATCTTAGCCGATCCGCCTTGGCGCTTTGCCAACCGTACCGGGAAGGTTGCTCCTGAACATCGGCGGCTAGACCGCTATTCTACGATGTCTCTTGAAGCGATTATGGAACTCAAGGTTAGCAAGGTCGCAGCGAAGAACGCCCACCTCTATTTGTGGGTTCCGAACGCCCTGCTGCCAGAAGGGTTAGAGGTTATGAAGGCGTGGGGCTTTCGCTACGTATCGAACATCATTTGGGCCAAACGACGGATTGATGGTGGGCCTGATGGTCGGGGCGTTGGCTTCTATTTCCGCAACGTCACAGAAATTTTGCTCTTTGGGGTGAAGGGGTCAATGCGCACCCTCCAGCCTGGACGGTCACAGGTAAACATGATCGAGACCCGAAAGCGCGAGCATTCCCGTAAACCTGACGAACAATACGATTTGATTGAAGCATGCTCGCCGGGGCCGTATCTGGAATTATTCGCCCGCCATCCGCATGACCGCTGGACGGTCTGGGGGGATGAGGCTGCGGAAGAAGTGGCGCCTCGTGGGCAGGCACACAAAGGCTATACCGGTGGTGCGATTCTACCCCAACTTCGCATGAACGAGCATATCACACGAACCAGTCGCAAAGCGCTCAGCACCGAACTTCGGACCAGATATGAAGCTGGTTGCAGCGTGAGGGAATTGGCGGCCGAGACTGGATATTCAATTCAGCGCGTGCGTTCGCTGCTTACAACAGCCGACACGGATATGCGTCCGCGAGGACGCATAAAAGTGAAATCTAACCAGTAAAGGGCGAGCCATTCCACGTGGCTTCGTTGGCGCCAACAATCAATATCGGACACGTGCCCATTACGCCTCGCCGAACCCGTAGCTGGGCTTTGTCGAACGTGGTTGTGGTCGAAGTCGTTAGGTCAATCGGCAGCTTTGTGGTTTTGAGTTCATCAGGCACCGCTCCTTGATAGTCCTGCCAAAGCAGCCGAGCCAGATTGAGCAAGCTTAGGCGATCCTTGGTAATGATGACTCCGGCTGAAATCACACCTGCCTCGTACCATGATCTGTAGGCCGAGAGGTCTCGGTCAAGATTGCCGTCCTTAGCATTCCACTCAACGTCCAAGACGACCCGATTCTTGAAGTTGTCTACTAGGTATCCCTCCTGATAGACTGGTGGCAGTTCCCCTGCCTTGGTGCCGTCCTTCCGATAAAGTATTCCCTTGGTCTCAAGATCAAGACGCGTTTCTTCCCAGCCTCGCTGGGCAAATTGGCGATCGATCTGCGCAGCGATGTCTCCCCGGTTTCCACCGGCCCGGAGCCAACTATTGGGGTCCAAACGGTAGGTGGTGAGCACCTCGACAATGTCTCTCCACTCCTCAGGGCAGATCGCCTGCATCACCGCGGCTGCGGAATTGGTCTCCATGAAGACCCAGTGGTTTCGGGCCGCAGGTGGAAGGACGGCAGGGTTGTCGTATGTGTTTGTCTCAAACATCCCTTACATATCCAAGAATTTTGCCCCGAGGCCAAGCAGTTAAGATCGGCGATTGTTCTAAGCCGGAATTTTAACTGCTTGAAGGTGGCCCCAACCTCTCCGATTTCTCGTGCCTACCGGAATGCGGAGAGGCATGCGTATTCCGACGAAGCCGGCCACTTATTCCGGGCTGAAGCCGGCCACCGTACCGATTTGAAGCCGGCCATCATTCCGGGCTGAAGCCGGCCATTTGAGGGTGGTCCGTGCGGGTCATCTGGTTTGATTTCCTGATTTGGTATTGAGGTCAAGCATCGAGTAGCGCGGTGCGTCTTTTTCGGAGGCTCTCGCCGCTCAAGTCGATGCGATAAGCGTTGTGCACGACGCGATCCAGGATGGCGTCGG